>Ga0066850_10000005_pt1 | contig 142186 bp, 168 predicted proteins | sample ETNtaG_4_FD_67282 | JGI IMG/M metagenome (GOLD analysis project Ga0066850, IMG submission 67282) | Marine microbial and viral communities from oxygen minimum zone, Eastern Pacific Ocean - ETNP201406SV67 | ecosystem: Environmental > Aquatic > Marine > Oceanic | place: Pacific Ocean: Eastern... | reverse complement strand
TTTGCTTTAGGTTTTGCTTTTGCTTTAGGTTTTGCTTTTGCTTTAGGTTTTGCTTTTGCTTTAGGTTTTGCTTTTGCTTTAGGTTTTGCTTTTGCTTTAGGTTTTGCTTTTGCTTTAGGTTTTGCTTTACTTACTATCTCAGGTTCTGATGATTGAAATTTAGCAACTTTAAGCACATTCACTATCATATCATCTCCAGGTTTCACATCAACAGCTACTTCTGGTGCTGCATCAACAGCTACTTCTGGTGCTGCATCAACAGCTACTTCTGGTGCTGCATCAACAGCTACTTCTGTTGATGCATCAACAGCTACTTCTGGTGCCGCATCAGATTTGTTCATAATTTGTAATATATGGGATTCACCAAGTTCAGGCAAGTCTCCCAAATTATCATGATTAACCTTATTGTTATCTATTCTAATGTAATGACCCTCAAATGCTCTAAAGTATTTTACATTTTTTCCAATTTTAAAACGGCTTAAAGTACTGTAAACCGTCATATACTTAGCACCGTGTCCTAAATTATTCGTAAGTGTATCACGATCTATAATCTCTCCCTGACTGATTATCTTACCATTATCATGATGCTGTTTTATTTTGGTGATAAGATTATTTGTTCCATATGACACTTCAGATATTAGATAGTCAGCCCATTTTGCCATTTAAAAAATACTATAAAACACCCCCTAAATAAGCAATGTTTTTTCTCAATGATCGAAACTAATCTTTAAACGATGAAGAAAGGTTAAATTTTTATGAAAATAGAATATGACACATCTCAATATATTAAGAAAATACACGGTAGCGATTCCTATTTTAAAACTTTCATAAATAAAAAATCGTTAGCAGCTGGTGTTTTATTACTAAAACCAAACGAGGAAGATACACAAGAACCACACGAATCTGACGAGATATATTATGTGATAAAAGGAAATGGATTTTTACAAATCAAAAAAAAATCTTATTCAGTTAAAGAGGGAAATATCTATTTTGTTGCAAAAAAGTTCCCACATCACTTTTATGGAAATACAAAAGATCTTTTGGTTTTGTATTTTTTTGGTGGGTCTGATTAAGAAAGTATCTTCACTTTCCTGCCCATAATCTTTATTTTTTTATCTGCTATTAGTTTGACAGCTTTAGGATATGCTTTATGTTCTTTTAATAATATTCGATCTGAGAGTGTCGATTCTGTATCATTAGCATTAATTTTGATAACTTCCTGAACAATAATTGGACCACTATCTACACCTTCATCTACAAAATGAACAGTGCAGCCAGAATACCTCACACCATGTTGAATCGCCTGCTTTTGTGCATCAAGGCCTGGGAATGCAGGTAAGATGGACGGATGTATATTTAAAATATGATTTTTATATTTTTTAATAAATTCAGGACTGATGATTCTCATAAATCCTGCAAGACATATCAAACCATTTGTAGGTGTAACTTGATATTTTTTCAAAACTTTAATGATCTTTTGATCATACTCCCACCTACTTCCCTGAAACCCTTTACTTTCTATTATTTCTGTTTTGACCTTAAATTTTTTAGCAACTTTTAGTCCATTTGCAGAAGATTTGTTGGAAATAATTACTGCTGGTTTTATGTTGATATTTTGTTTTTTTATTGCATCAAGAATAGCTTTCATGTTACTTCCCCTACCTGAAATCAGAATGGCAAGTTTTAGCAACAAATATTCTTCTACAATCACAAAAATAAAGATATGGTAAGCTCGTAACCAATCAAACTAGTAATTTATATCAAATCTATCTTTTGATAAAGCATTTGACAAGTAAAATTAGAATGACAAAGAACGGTATAACATGTAAAATAGATAATCTAACTGTCAATTTAGATCCAAAAAGACTCGAAGATAATGCTATCAATTTTGTATCACATGCACACATGGATCATTTACCAAAGCATGGCAGTGGTAAGGTTATCACATCACACGAAACATCTATGATAGCTAATTTACGCGGTGTGAATATTTTAGACTCTACCCACACCATAGAAAATTTTTCTATGCTGGATTCTGGTCATATTTTAGGTGCAAAAGGATTATTTTTTGAGGATATTTTTTACACGGGAGATATTTCTTTACGTGATAGGGGATTTTTACGTGGATCTAAAATTCCAAAATGTAAAACTCTCATCACAGAATGCACATTCGGTAAACCGGAATTCATTTTTCCTAGCATAGAGGAAATTGTAAAATATGTAAATGAGATAATTTCTGATGCATATAACCGTGGGAAACCTGTCATACTTTTAGGATATGAATTAGGAAAGGCGCAACTAATTTCTCATCTATTCCAACATTGGGATCCATTATTTTATCATGATTCAATAAAACGAATGAATGATTTACATATACAATTAGGCGTTAATTTAAAAAATACAGTAGGTCATTCTGAGGCTGAATCTATGGGACTCCTTGAAAAAAAACCTTGGGTCATGATCACACCTAACATGTCATCAAAGAATGCATTTATTTTAGATATGAAAAAAAAATATGATGCAATTACTATAGGGTTCACTGGATGGGCTAAATCTTCAAGATCTTTTTCTAGTACAGATTATACAATCCCATTGAGTGATCATTGTGATTTTAATGAATTAATGAAATTAGTAAAAATTTCAGGAGCAGAAATAATTTATACTGTACATGGTTTTGTCGATGAATTTGCAGATGAATTAACCAAACAAGGATTTTATGCTAGTTCATTACAGGAATCATCACTTGATAATTTTACATAACTATAGAATCACCTCACACTTAAGAATAATAAAAATTCATTGCAGATGATCAACATGGAAAGAGATTCGTATACAGATGATGAAATCAGAAATTTTCTGTTATTAAAGAAAGTTGCAGTTATTGGTATATCAAGAAGCGAATCTAAAGCAGCACATTTTGTTCCAAAATATTTGTCAGAAAATGGTTTTGATATAATCCCAGTCAATCCTAACAGTAATGAAATTTTATCTAAAAAATGTTACAAAGAAATTACCGAAGTAGAAGGTGACATTGACATAGTTGATGTGTTTAGACCATCTGAGGATGTCTTGCCATTTGTAAGAGATGCAATTAAAAAAAACCCTAAGGTAATATGGCTACAGGAGGGTATCCATAATGAGGAAGCTGAAAATCTTGCTAGAGAACACGGAATTGATGTAGTTTTTAACAGATGTATGCTAGCAGAGCATCAACGCCTTTTTTAATCATGGACACTAATGATGATCCAGTATCACGTGCAGAAAGAGCATTATATGTTATTCAAGAATTAGCAGATTCAACAGCTGAACATCATCCATATTGGGTGTTATTGTATAACTGCTCCCAGATTTCTAAATTAATTTTAGAAAAATGGAGTGATGATCTAACTGAAGAAGATTTAAGTGAAATACGTTGGATGGTTTCCGAATTAGAAAACTCGTGTAAAAAACTCAAAAATAAAGTAGATCAAGACAGCAGAGATAAATAATTTTAAATCATTTTTTAATCATGCCAATTAAAATAGGTCTTATCGGGAAAACGAACACAGGAAAAACTACTTTCTTTAACTCTTCGACACTTTCATCTAATGAAATATCGACATATCCTTTTACTACTAAAAAACCATCCAAATCTATTGGACATGCCATAACACTTTGTGTTCATCCAGAATTCAATGTGCAGGACAACCCAAATAATTCTCAATGTAATGATGGTTGGAGATACATTCCTATCGAATTGATTGATCTTCCTGGATTGATAAAAGATGCCTGGAAAGGTAAGGGTTTGGGAAATCAATTTCTTTCTATCGCTTCACAGTCAGATGCATTGATACACATAGTTGATGCATCTGGAAGTATTGACTCAACTGGAAAAATTACTGAAATAGGTAATGGTGATCCGGTTTCAGATTTTGCCGATATTGAAGAAGAATTGAATATGTGGTATCAAAAGATTCTAGAAGTGAATCGTGACAAGTTACAAAAAATTCTCAAAACCAATAATGATCCAATAACTGCTTTGACTGAACTTTATCAAGGCATAGGTGTTAAAAAATTCCATGTTAAAGATGCATTAAAGGCCACTAATCTTGAAGATAAAGATCTGGAAAATTTTAGCATCCAAGATAGCAAAAAATTTTCAACGTATCTTAGAAAAATTTCAAAACCTACACTAATTGTTGCAAACAAAATCGACGTTCCAAACGCTGATAAAAATTTTCATCGTCTTCGTGAAAGATATAATGATATGATTATTGTACCTGCAAGTGCCGATAGTGAGCTTACTTTAAGGCGAGCGGAGCAAAAAGGGCTTATAAAATATTCACCGGGGTCAGAGCAATTTGAAATATTGAAAGATGATGATCTCAACGATAAACAAAAAGATGCATTAGATTTCATTAAAAAAGATATTATGGGTGAGTATATGCGTACAGGTGTACAGTTTGCGATAAACGTAATCGTGTTTAAACTACTGAAAATGAATTCTATTTATCCTGTTGCAGACCCTGAAAAACTTTCTGATAAAAAAGGACGTGTTTTACCTGATCTCATTCTATTAAAAGACGGTGCAACAGTTATTGATTTAGCAAAAGAAGTCCATTCAGACTTGATAAAAGGTCTATTGTATGCAAAAGATCTTAGATATAATTTGAGGTTACCAATAAACTACCAATTACGTGATAGGGATGTAATCTGCCTTATCAGTGCAGGAAAAAAATAATTATTCAGCCTTAATTTTCTCACGTTTTACCCATCGAGTAGAATTTTTATGATCAATAAAGGTAATATTTTTTTCTGCTATCTGCTCACGAATTTTATCAGCTTCGTCAAAGTTTTTTTCATTTCTATACACATTTCTTTTCTCTATAAGATGATTGATTTCATCTTTTTCGTCATCTGAGATTTTTACAATATTAATACCAAGTATGTCCATCATTCTTTCAAGTTCAGGCAAAATTATACTTGATACGTCACAAGTAATTTTTTCATCAGCAGCCAAAGAATTGATTTCCCTTATCAATTTATAGAAAGCAGTTAGTGCAACTGGTATGTTAAAGTCATTGTTTAATGCAGAATCAAATTCCTCTTTACATTCATTTACAAACTCATTTGTATATGATTTTTTATTCATGCCTTCAGCCAGTCTTAATTCATAATATGATGTCTCAATCTGCCTAAGTTTTGTAACATTTTCCATCATAATTTTTTCAGAGTAATCAATCGGTTTTGAGTAATGGCCTGAAAGGCAAAATAATCTAATAATGTTTGATCCCCAGTTTTCCAGCACGTGACTTACTGATTTTACATTCCCAATTGATTTAGACATTTTTTCACCGTTTATGGTTATCATACCAACATGCATCCAAATTTTTGCAAACTGATTTGATGTTGATGATTCTGATTGCGCAATTTCATTTTCATGATGTGGAAAAATAAGATCTCTACCACCACCATGTATATCAAAACCATCACCAAGATATTTTCTACTCATTGCAGAACATTCTATATGCCATCCAGGTCGTCCTTTTCCCCATGGACTATTCCAAATTGGTTGAGTATCAGAAAATTTCCATAATGCAAAATCAAGCGGATCATTTTTTTCCTCATCTACCATTACACGTGAACCCGAAATCAATTCTTTGATATTCTTTTTGGATAATTTTCCATAATCACGAAATTTAGAAACTGAAAAATAAACACCGTTTTTAGTTATATACGCACATTTTTTATCAATAAGTTGAGAAATTAAATTCAACATATCTTCAATATGTTCTGTTGCCTTTGGATAATGAGTAGCTCTTTTCACATTCAGTTTATCAAAATCACGAAAGTAATTTTCAGTGTATTTAGAAGTGAGTTCGACAGTGGACACTTTCTTTTCATTTGCACGTGCTATTATTTTATCATCTACATCCGTAAAATTTTGAACAATTTCAACAATATTTTTTTGTGATTCTAAAAATCTACGTAATACATCAAAAACAATTATTGTACGTGCATGACCAATATGTGCATCATCATAAACTGTAACTCCACATAAATATATTGTAACTTTATCCAAAAATTTTAATTCTGTTTTTGTATTGTTTAGGGTATCAAATATTTGCATTATACTATCATCCTTCATTGATACCTACAGGTGGTAATCTTTTATGCTTACTGTTCTCATGCATTTGGATAATCTTTTCCACAAACTCTTTTTTTATTTCTGTCATTTTTGCAACCTCATCAACACTTATTTTTTTTTCAATACAATATAATATTGAATCAATTTCTTCGTAACTGATACCAATTTCCTCTTCTGCATCATGGTCCTTCCATAGATTAGGACTACTTTTTTTTGTGATTATGTTATCTGGGATTCCAAGGATTTTTGCAAATTCTCGTATCTGTGTTTTGTAAAGGTTAGAAATTGGTAGTAGATCAGCACACCCATCACCAAATTTTGTAAAGTAACCTATGGAGTATTCGCTTTTATCACTTGTTCCTAAAACTAATAAATTTTTTAAATTTGCATAATAGTATATGATATTCGCTCTTATTCTTGCTCGCAGATTACCTAATGCTCGTTTCTCAGGTTCTAAATAATTTGAATATATCTTATGGATTACATCAATATCGATAAGTTTGTAATCAATACCTAATTCACCAATTATTTTTAACGCATCACCTGTTTCACTTGATGGTGATACCGTAGAGTCTGGCATTACTAAAGCAAGTGCTTTTTTACCAAATATTTTCGCAGATAAATATGCAATTATCGCAGAGTCTATCCCACCACTCAGACCAAAAATAACACCATCAGCTTTATTCTCCAAAACACTATCTTTTAGAAATTTTTCAATATCATTTTGAATTTTTACATAATCTTGAGTAATAATTTCACGTAGAATTTCATGATTCACACAATCTTTGCTCGATATAGGCATAAATTGTTATCTTTGCAAGACAGTTTTGCATCTTTACTCAAAATTTTTTTATTTCCGATTTTTTATCATTTTTTTGGAATCATGAACAAATGAAAGGAAAATTGATTATAGTTGGTGCTATTTTAATTGGCGGTGGAATGTTGTTATTTCCTGACACAATTGAGCAAATCGACATTCCATCCTTGGCACATGCTGCATTAGATGATGCAGAAAATCTTCAGAATGATCCAGCAGTTCAGGATAATTTCAATAACATAATCCAAATCTTCTACGAAAAATTAGATGTATTAAAATCATTATTTATTGACTCACTATAATTTTTTACAGATCAATATAGACACCGTCATCTCTCACATCAGTCTTGTATGTTTGAAGTTTGATATCTTTCAGAAAATCCTTCAGCTCACCAGTTTTAATATTGTAATGCCAAAAATGTAATGGGCATTCAACAATATCACCATCAAGTTTACCAGGTGCAATAGAACCATCTTGATGTACACATAGAGCATCTAACGCATGATACCCATTTTGATTAAAAACAGCAATTTTCTTCCCATCAATTTCAAATTCCATACCTTTACCACTTACAATTGTGCTTTTTTCAGTTATTTTTTTCCATGTCATACTAATTCTAGTCATTTTGACATAGTAAAAAGCTTGTAGGTTGTGATAGAATTTTATACCTAGTTAAAATCCAAATTTACGTTGAGTAAAGTAAAAGATAAAAAATTAGCAAAGAAGGGTAAGATTTCCTATGAATGGGCGAGATCTCATATGCAGATCTTAGATAATACTATAATGAGATTAAAAAAATCAAAACCTCTCAAAGGAATCACATTGGGATTTTGTTTGCACATAACAAAAGAAACATCAGTTTTACTTATGGGTGCAAAAGAACTGGGAGCTACGGTTGCATGTTGTGGTGGAAATCCACTTACTACTCAGGATGACATAGCAGCTTTTCTTGCATCACAGGGAATTCATACATATTGTTGGGCTGGTCAAAGTCCTAAGGAATATGATTGGTGTATACAACAAGTTCTAAACCATAAACCACAGATTTTGACTGATGATGGTTCTGATATGAATGTAAAAGCTCATTTTGATAAAAAATACAACTCGTTGAAAATTTTTGGGGCTACAGAAGAAACTACTGCAGGTGTAAACCGAATTAGAGCTGTAGAAAAACAAGGTAAACTTCGATATCCTGTAATTTCAGTTAATGATGCATATACAAAACATATGTTTGATAACAAATACGGTACTGGTCAAAGTACAATAGATGGTTACTTACGAGCAATGAATTTGTTATTTGCATCTAAACGAGTCGTGGTGGCAGGATATGGCTGGGTCGGAAAAGGTGTTGCAGCAAATTGTCGTGGAATGAACGCTAAGGTCATAGTAACAGAGGTGAATCCTATACGTGCGCTAGAAGCGCATATGGATGGCTTTGATGTAATGCCAATGGCACAGGCTGCAAAAATTGGTGAGATTTTCATTACAACAACTGGAATGACTAGTATCATCAGAAAGGAACATATCTTAAAGATGAAGGATGGCGCAGTGCTTGGAAACGTTGGTCACTTTGACGTTGAAGTGGATTCCAAGTTTCTTTTGAAGCAGTCAAAATCTGTTAGACAAGTACGTCCATATCTTGATGAATGTGTACTGAAAAATGGCAAAAAAGTCTATCTTATCGGTGAGGGTAGAATAGCTAACTTGACAGCCGCAGAAGGTCATCCGCCAGAAGTGATGGCACAGTCTTTTTCAAATCAACTACTTTCAATTCTTTACATTCTCAAAAATCATAAAAAAATGCCAAAAAAGGTTGTGACAGTTCCAAGTGAGATAGATAAACAGGTAGCAATTGACGCTTTGAAAGCTATGAATGTGAAGATTGACACGTTAACAAAAGAACAGATCAAATACATGAGTAGCTGGTAAAACTTCTTAACTAAACTTTACAAAACCTATATCAAATGAACTCAAAAGCAATCATCACAAGTGCACTGCCATATGCGAATGGAGAAATCCATCTTGGACATGTCGCATCTACATATTTACCCGCTGATGTAACTACAAGATTTCTAAAACAGAAGGGTGTTGAGGCGTATTACATTTGTGCATCCGATGACTTTGGAACACCTATACTAATACAATCAGAGAAAGAAGGAAAAACACCTGAAGAGTATGTGAAATATTGGAATAAACGTGATGCTGAAGATTTTGCAGCATTTAATATAGAATTTGATTTCTTTTATAGAACAAGTTCTCCTGAAAACAAGGAGTTTGTTCAATACGTATTCAAGAAACTTGAAAACGCCGGACATATTTATGAAAATGACATAATACAGTTTTACTGTAATAATGATAAGAAATTTTTGCCTGATAGATATGTAATTGGTACATGTCCATACTGTAAGTCAGAAGAACAATATTCTGATTTATGTGAAAAATGTGGTCGTGTTCCGGAAGAAATTGAAAATCCACATTGTTCAATTTGTGGGCAACCGCCAGTTAAGGAAAAAACATCTCATTATTTTTTCAAACTGAAAAATTTTTCAGAAAAACTGTCACAGTATCTTGAGGAGAATCAAAACCTACAAAAAGATGTCAAAAAATATGTACAGAATTGGATCAAGGAAGGACTAACTGATTGGGATATCACTCGTGATATATCTTGGGGAATTCCCGTTCCGATTGATGGCGTGAATGATAAGGTGTTTTATGGTTGGTTTGATAACCATCTTGCATACATTTCATCTACAATAAAATTTCTTAATGATAATGGTAAGGATGGCAAAAAATTTTGGAACGAATCTGACATTTATCATTTTATTGGAAAGGATATAGTTTATCATCACTATCTATTTTTGCCAGCAATGCGTTTGGGGATTGAGGAGGAATACAAACTTCCTGATTACATTCCAACAAGAGGCCATCTTACATTACAGTCAAAAAAAATATCAAAAAGCAGAAATTGGTACATAGGTTTGAAAGATTTCTTACAAATATTCCCAGCTGATTATCTCAGATTTTATCTTATATCCATAAATCCATACTCTCAGGATGATCTCAATTTTGATTGGAATGAGTTTGCAACTAAGATAAACTCTGAATTGATAGGTAATCTTGGAAATTTAGTGAATCGTGTACTAGGATTTACTGTAAAATCATTTGGTGGTGTTATTCCAGAACCAGAAGAATTTGATGATGCGGATAAAGAATCAGAGAAATTAATCAAAGAATTTGTTACGGATATTGGTACATTAATGGAACAAAACCATCTTGATAGAGCATTAAAAAAAATATTTCAATTTTCAGCTCATTTTAACCAATATTTCCAGCATAAAGAACCATGGAAGAATAATCCCGGTACAAATTCATGCATATATCTATCCGTTAACGCTGTTCGAAGTTTGGCAATAGCTACATATCCATTTTTACCAGAATCATCACAAAAAATTTGGGTGCAGTTGGGTATGCATGATAATATTTCGGCACAAGGTTTTGATGAAATATCAAACATATCGATAAAGCAGGGTCACAAGCTTGGTAAAATATCTCCACTCTTTCAAAAAGTAGAAGAATCTGTGATAAAGGAGCAAAGTGCTAAGCTTGGAGATAGCATGTAAATTGAAAAAGATTTTTCCACGTATATCTACAAGGGGTTTTTATGATTTAGATTCTGGTACCACATTACAAAACGAATCATATAATGTGTATCCAAAACGAATGTTTGATGCATTAGTTGGAACAAATGAAATAACCATCATGATTCATGGTTTACGAAATAATGCAGCTGGTGCACTTACAAAATTTATTACAGCAAGGAGAAGGTTAGCTGCTCTTGGCTACAAACATCCTGTTATAGGATATAGTTATGATTCAAACACCGTTGGTGCACAGTATATTTCATACGCACTTCATGCTTTGCATATAGGTGTGATAATAGCCAACAAAAATGGAAGAAATTTGGCTAAATTTGTTGAGGATTTTAAACATAAAAGTCCAGAAACAAAAATCAGACTTGTGGGACATTCCCTTGGGGCACATGTAATTATGAGTACGATAAAAAATCTCGCAAGAAATACAAAAAATAAAGGAATTATAGAAGCAGTTTATTTTTTTGGCGGTTCTATACCTAGTAATTCATTAAATATGAAAAATGGTTCTATAGCTCAAAAAATTGTCGCAAGAAAAATTAGAAATTATTATAGTCCATATGATGATGTTTTACGTTTAGCTGATTATTGGAATTGGGTTGATAAACCAATTGGGTATAGGGGATCTGATGGGAAAACAATACCAAAATACTCTCAAACTATGGTAAAACCAAAAAATCATCGATTTGTTAGTTATGCATCTGTACTTAGGGCATTTCCATGAGATCAGTGAATTTTGTTGTTCTTGGTGAACAAACAATAGCAAATGATTTTGGAAAAAAAGGCACGGTGACGGATCTTACAGTTTATGATAGAAAAGAATCAGACATAATTAGGACATGGGTAGTACCTAATGGATTTCCAGAAAAAATACAACCATTACTACAGGCGATAAATATTGCAGAGTATGTTATTTTTTATGTTGCATCGCTTGATAGGTATACTGGAGAACAAATCATTGCACTCGATATGCTAAATAAAAAAAATGGAATACTAAGTCATTCCTATGAGGTTGATGAAAATCGTCTTCATAGTATGATAAAAGGAACTGTATTACAGAACTACAAGAAGATAGATTCACTAAACATCAAGGAAGAATTAGTAAAACTTCCACCTGTTTCAAATGATGGTCCTGCACAAATTGTGATTGATCATTCTTTTGATGTGAAAGGTGTTGGTACAGTGGTTTTGGGTAAAGTGTTACAAGGAACAATAAATCAATATGATAATCTTAAACATCTTCCATCGGGTACTGACGTGATGGTGAAGTCAATCCAAATGCATGATGATGACGTGAAGCAGGCAGTTTGCCCAGCAAGGGTTGGCCTATCATTAAAGGGAATCAAACCAGACGAAGTTGGAAGAGGAGATGTAATTACTTCTGATGAATCATTCGAAATAAAAAATGAACTTGAAATTGATTTTAAACAATCACCATTCTATAAAGGTGAGATTTCTGAAAATCAAATGTGTCTTGTAAGTATTGGATTACAGGTAAAAGCTGCAAAATTTTCCTCAATATCTCCGGTCAAATTAATATTGGATAAACCAGTTGTTTGCAGAAAAAATGAGATTTGTCTTTTGGTCAAGCCTGAATCTACCTCAGTACGTGTAATTGGTAGTGGCAAAATCAATTAACTTCAAATGTAGATAAGAGAATCATTATTTGTGAAATCAGCACGTGCATGTCCAATTTGTACAAATTGTGGTTCAAAAAAGTTTGAGCGTATTAATGCTGATGGTATTATGGTCAGATGTATCAAGTGTAATAGGGAGATTAAGATATAGATTATATGTGTAGAATTCAGAATTTTTATCATGGCAACGACTTGGAAAGATTCTGATATTAGCCTAGATTCTATCAAAAATCAAACAATTGCAATCATTGGATATGGAATTCAAGGAGATGCACAGGCTAACAACCTAAAGGATTCTGGGCTTAATGTGATAATAGGACTAAAAGAAGGTGGATCTAGCTGGAATAAGGCAAAGAATGATGGGCATGAAGTGATGTCCGTTGCCGATGCTTGCAAAAAGGCTGACATCATACATATCTTAATTCCTGATATGGTTCAGTCAAAAGTTTACAAGGATGAGATAGAACCAAATCTTTCTGAGGGTAATGCATTAGCATTTTCGCATGCTGCTGCAATTTATTGGGGATGGATAAAAGCACCTGACAATATTGATATTATCATGATTGCACCAAAGGGTCCAGGCTCTAAGGTAAGAGAAACATATCTTGATAATTTTGGAACACCATCAATTGTTGCGGTAGAACAAGACAAGACTGGAACTGCATGGGACAGAACACTTGGAATTGCTAAGGGAATTGGAAGCGCACGAGCAGGGTTAATCAAAACTACATTCAAAGAAGAAGTTGAAACCGATTGGTTTGGTGAACAAGCTGATCTTTGTGGCGGTTCTGCATCTATGGTTGTAAATGCATTTGAAACATTGGTTGAAGCTGGATACCAACCAGAGATTGCATACTTTGAAGTTTTACACGAATTGAAACTTATTGTTGATATGATCCAGAAATATGGAATCAATGGTATGTGGAGACGTGTAAGTGAAACCGCTAGATATGGTGGTCTTACACGTGGTCCGATGGTAATGAATAACCAGACAAAGGAACAAATGAAAAATGTACTACAACAAATACAGGATGGAACATTCAACAAGGAATGGTTAGATGAATATCAAAAAAGTGGCAAAGATGCATTTGATAAATATATGAAACAATTAGATTCACATCAAATAGAAAAGATAGGTAAGCAGATGCGAAAAATGATGTGGCCTGATTCTACGGAATGATTATAATTTTCTTAGTTTAGAAACACCATTTTTAATATGATTTATTATATCATCAAGTGATGTTCCTGGTCCAAAGTTTCCACTAACACCAGATTTTTCAAGTGCTTTCTTATCTTCTTCTGGAATTGTTCCACCTCCTACAACAAGTACATCTTTAATTCCTTTCTTCTTTAACACCTTGACAACTTTAGGAAACAGCGTTCCATGAGCCCCATTCAATAAACTCAATGCAACTGCATCTACATCCTCATCTTCTGCAATTTGTGCTATTCTATCGGGTGTGGCAAATAAACCAGAATAAATCACTTCCATTCCAGCATCTCTAAATCCACGGCACAAAACTAATGCGCCCCTATCATGACCATCTAAACCCAGTTTCGCAACAAGGATCTTTATCTTACGAGATGCTGTTTTTTGTTTCATAGTATGTATTCACACATTTCCCTTAAAATCTTTTAAATTTTTTTTTCCTTAATTTCCAAATTCTATAAAGTATAAACACGCCTACAACCGCCATTATTCCAAATATTATTGGGCTAAATGAATGATCATCAAGAATACATGATATCACTTCATCATTAAAACTGTAATAATCGAGTAATATTTCATCAGTAGTAATATCAAGATTTCTTTCTCTCAAATATTGTATTCTTTCAAGAATTTGACCTTGTATGGATTCAAGCTCATTTCTGTCATTAGCATTACATTCATACATGAATAATATTAGATTACATAGAAAATAGACTTTTCATAATTATGAGTTTTGTATGTTATGGTGTAATAGTCACTTCACCGAAAAATTGTGTCAGACCTAGAAACATTCCAATCACTGATATTATAACGATTACAATACCAGTTACCACTTTATCGTTCAATAAATGATAAAAAATTTATGCAGTTATAAACATAAGTAATAACTATTGACATAAATTTAGATAATGATTCTTAACATTCATGAATATGGCAAACATTACTCCAATTAATTATGAGATAGAGTTTGAACCATTATTTCATAATTTTACGTTCAACGGTATAGAAATCATTACTATAGACATTTCAAAACCAACAAATTTAATTTTGTTAGACGCCGCGGAGCTGAAAATAAAGAAATCTCATGTAATACAGGGTAGAAAAACTGTCACTGTAATTACATCATTGGATAAGAAAAATGAAAAACTGACAATAAAACTTGCCAAAAAAATCAAGGGAAAAGTAAAACTATGTATTGAATTTACTGGGATTTTAAATGACAGACTTTTGGGATTTTACAAAAGCCAGTATAAGGATCAAGACGGAAAAACAAAATATCTTGCAACAACACAATTTGAGGCCGCTGACGCTAGAAGAGCATTTCCATGTTGGGATGAGCCATCTGTTAAATCCACTTTTGATGTTTCATTATTAGTTGATAAACATCTTGACGCAATTTCAAATATGCCCATATCATCTAAGAAAACTATCGGTTCTAAATTTTTGTACGAGTTTCAGCGAACCCCAATAATGTCAACATACTTACTCTATCTTGGAGTGGGTGAATTCGAGTATTTGCACGGAAAATTGCGTGATATAAAACTACGAATTGTTACCACAAAGGGTAATAAGAATAAAGGAAAACTTTCATTACAGTTTACAAAACAATTTCTTGCTGAATATGAAAAATATTTTGGAATAAAATATCCACTTCCCAAACTTGACATGATTGCAATTCCTGATTTTGCTGCTGGTGCAATGGAAAATTGGGGTGCAATTACATTTAGAGAGGCGATTTTACTTTACGATCCAAAGACATCCTCAACTAAGACAAAGCAGTACATTGCAGAGGTAATATCACATGAATTAGCACATCAATGGTTTGGTAATCTTGTCACAATGAAGTGGTGGAATGACCTTTGGTTGAATGAGAGTTTTGCAACATTTATGGCAACAAAGATTGTTGATAAATTTTATCCAGAATGGGATCTTTGGAACCAATTTTTGGAGGATGCGATGTTGCAAGCCATGGGCTTAGATGCATTAAAAAATTCTCATCCCATCAATGTAGATGTAAAGCATCCTGCACAAATTAGAGAGATATTCGATGTAATTAGTTATGATAAAGGTGGATGTGTTTTACGTATGCTTGAAAATTACGTTGGTGTGGAAAACTTTCGAAAAGGACTGAAACATTATCTCACAAAATATAGGTATTCAAATGCTGAAGGGCAAGATTTATGGAGTTCTATTGGAGGAATTGCACACAAACCCGTCAAACCAATGATGAAAACATGGATAGACAAAGTTGGTTATCCTATTGTTACTGCTCAACGAGAAAACTCACATGTCTTACTATCACAAAAACGATTTTTAGCAGATGGCAGTAAATCCTCAAAAAATGAATGGGAGATTCCTATAACGATCGATGAAGGAAACCATCAAAACTCAATACTGTTAAAATCACATCATAGAAAAATATCATTAAAAAATACTGATTCAAACTTTATAATTAATTCTGGTCGGTATGGATTTTACAGGGTAGAATATGATACACATACTTTGGCAAATCTGTCATTATTGGTAGATGAAAAAATACTGAATCATGTTGATCGATGGAGTTTACAAAATGATTTGTTTTCACAGTGTGTTACAGGTGTCAAACAGCTTCAAGAATATCTTGATTTTACCACATCATATCATGATGAAGATGATTACATTACTTTGCTTAATGTGGCACACAATCTTTACTATCTGTATAATCTCACAATTAATGAAAAATTCTCTGATGAAATTCGTGTTTATGCCTTACAATTTTTGGGAAGTATATTTGATCACCTTGGATGGGATTCTAAGAAGAATGAAAAACATACTGATTCATTACTACGCAGTTTTGTGATAACTGCACTTGGAAAATTAGGTGATAAAGAAATACTCAACGAATCTAAAAAACGGTTTAACAAATTTATCAAAAATAAAAATTCATTGGCTGCTGATTTACAGGAACCAGTTTTTATTTTGACAGCGTGGCAGGGAGATCAGAAAACTCATAGTAAACTAATATCACTTTACAAAAAGGCTATTCTTCAGGAAGAAAAAATGCGGTTTCTTACCGCATTGTGTAATTTTAAGCAGAAAAATCTTCTCATAAAAACTCTAAACTTTTCTTTGACTTCAGATGTACGTTCACAAAATATCCGTGTACCAATTATGAATATAGCATCTAATGTTCATGGAAAAGATATTCTCTGGCCGTGGCTAAAAAAATATTGGAGAAATCTTGTGAAAAAATTTGGAGTTGGAAATCCACTAGCCAATAGAATTGTTGCAAGTATTGGTGGAGTGGTTGAGTATAAGCAGGAAAAAGAAGTACGCGCTTTTTTTAAAAGAAATCCAATGCCAGGAACTGAACGTATATTGGAACAAACATTAGAAAGAGTTAGAATAAGATCCAAATTTTTGCAACAGATTAAAAAAGAATTCATATAACTATGATTAAAAAATTAGTTATCGGTGCATGTTTATCTGTTATAGCAATCATAATGGTTTTAGCAATATCTAATTCACCAATTGACGAATCAATGATATCACAGACAATTTCTGTAGATGCTTTGTATAAACCAGAAAATAATACTATAGAGATTACTTATGTCGATGTATCAGAAAAAACCGATTCTGTCATAATTGAGATTTTGGGTATGGATGAAACATTTCATAAAGAATTTTCACAGCAGTCATTTGTAGAAACTGTTCAAATTATTTCTCCACCAAAATATGGTTGGGCAACAATGCCAGTAACATTTTCTATAATTCACAATCAATTTGGAGAAATTGGTTTAAAAATAGAAATCCATGAACAAGATGAACCAAAATCTAGAATAATTTACATGAAAACTTAGAAACCAACAGATCTATATATCATCCAACCCAAATTTATACATGCAAAAGGGACCTAGTCAATGGTGGGATGGGCTTGGCAGAGACCTTGAGGAAGATATTGAGGCAAATTCCTGAGTATTTTAGTACAAATCTATATCAACACAACATTTTTGCTAGTTAAATTAATTTTCGTGCTTCATAATTCGGCGTTCAAAGACAAACCTTGAACTTTATCTCATCAATCTCTTCGGAAGTCAGAGAGAACCTTCTTGAATAATCATCAGCACTGGATTATCATAATAAGGGCATTTAGGCTTTCCAGTAGTTAAAAAATAGTACAGTTAGGATCTACTAATTTTACCTAGGTATCTATAAGGCAAGATTATCAGCATAGTCATGAAATACAGATGTAAAACGTGCAATACTACTTGTACTGATATAATGGACCATGTTAGAAAAGTTCATAAATTTTCAAACTGGATAATAGAAGAAAATACCAAAACAAACAAGAATAGCTTCAAAAGTGCTTTTGAAGAAATAAAGTAGAACAATTTAGGATAACTTGGTCAGTGTTTGGATGGTCGATTTTCCTAGAAATACCAATTTTCATAGTATTCTAAGTATTCTAGGCATTATTCCAAGCTAATTGGCAACAATACCAATATTTATTGCAGAAACAAAAGATAACTATACTTGGATATCACTTCTGATTTGAAAAAAGCAAAACGTGGAGCAATTGCAAAGGCAATTTCTATTTTTGAAAATGACAAAAAAGAATCAAGAAAATTAATCAAAAAAATATTCAAAAGTTCAGGTAAATCTATTGTGATTGGTATTACAGGAGCAGCTGGTGCAGGGAAATCATCATTAATTGATAAAACATCAATTCAATTAAAAAAATTAGGTATGAAACCAGCTATCTTAGCAATAGATCCTACCAGTCATGTATCTGGGGGTGCAATCCTAGGTGATAGAGTACGAATGATGGAATCAACAGATTCGGGGACATATATTAGAAGTATCGCATCAAGAGGTGCAACTGGAGCCATTTCTAGATCAATTCGAAATAGTATACGTGTATTAGAATATGCTGGATTTAATCCAATAATAATAGAAAGTGTTGGTGCGGGTCAAACAGAAATAGAAATTTCTCACATCGCAGATATCACAGTTGTAGTCTTCAATCCGCATACTGGTGATAGTATACAAACCATAAAAGCTGGGATAACTGAAATTGGTGATATTTACATTGTACATAAAAGCGACCTAGATGGCGCATCACAATTATTCCAGTCAGTTCAGGATTTTATTGGAAGTGTAGAAAAAAACCCAGTAATTCTAAAAGCATCATCTAAGACAGGAAAGGGAGTTGCAGAATTTATAAAAGAATTAAAAATATTAATAGCAAACAAGAAAAAGGAGAAAAAATTGTCAGAAAAACAAAGGCTTACCAAAGAACTCGATGATATAATTTTGGACAATATCAATGAAAAAATTTCATCAGTACTACATTCGAATAAATCCTATTCATCATATCTTAAAAAAGTACATGAAAAAAAAATTGATCCATATGAAGCTGCTGAAAACATATCAAAAAGTATACTGAAGTGATGATAATGACAAAAGAAAAACCAAAATCAAAACAATTTGTGACTGATTCTAACATCTCAGTAAAACCAGCTTATTATGGTTCAACAAAAAAACCCAAAAAAGAAGAACCTGGAAAATACCCATTTACGCGAGGAATTCATCCTGGGATGTACCGTGATAGATTATGGACCATGCGTCAATACTCTGGATTTGGAGATGCTGTGCAGACCAACAAGCGTTATAGATTCATGCTAGAAAACGGACAAACTGGTCTTTCTATGGCTTTTGATTTACCTACACAAATTGGATATGATCCAGATTCACCCCAAGCTGAAGGTGAGATTGGGAAAGTAGGTGTATCAATTGCATCATTAAAAGATATGCAAACGGCATTCAACAAAATCAATTTAGGAGAGGTTTCAACTTCAATGACAATAAATGCAACTGCATCAACACTTCTAGCATATTATATTGCAGTAGGAAAATCCCAAGGAATTTCAAGCAAAGAACTCAGAGGTACAACTCAAAATGATATATTGAAAGAATATGTTGCTAGAAATACCTACATTTATCCTCCGAAGCCATCAATGAGGCTGATAGGTGATATGATTGGTTACTGCGCAAAAAATGTGCCACAATGGTATCCAATCTCAATCTCAGGATATCATATGCGTGAAGCAGGTTCAACTGCCATCCAAGAAATTGCATTTACCATTGCAAATGCAATTGAATATATTCAAACATGTATAGATAGAGGGCTAAAGATTGATGATTTTGCACCAAGACTTTCATTTTTCTTTTGTTGTACAATAGAGTTTTTCGAAGAAGTTGCAAAGTTTAGAGTTGCACGGAAAGTTTATGCAAAAATCCTAAAGGAAAGATTTCATGCTAAAGATCCTAAATCATTACATCTGAGATTTCATACTCAAACAAGTGGAGAATCATTAACAGCTCAGCAACCTGATAATAATATTGTTCGTGTTGCAATACAAGCAATGGCAGCAGTTATCGGTGGAACACAATCTTTGCATACCAATTCAAAGGATGAGGCACTAGCACTTCCAACGCAAGAGGCGGCAAAGATTGCATTACGAACACAGCAGATTATTGGTTTTGAAAGTGGGATTACTAAAACTGTAGACCCATTAGCTGGATCCTACTATATGGAATCACTCTGTGACGAGATTGAAGAGAAGACATGGGCTTATCTCAAAAAGATTGACAAAATGGGAGGTGCACTAAAAGCCATTGAAAAGGGATTTTTCCAATCTGAGATTAGACAGAATGCATATCGGCTCAAAAAGGAGGTTGATAATAATGAACGTGTACTTGTTGGTGTTAACAAATTCGATGATAAATCTAATAAAAAGCAAGACCTCTTGAGAGTAACTGATTCTTTAGGAAAAAAACAGGAAAAAGCAATAAAAGAACTTCGTAAATCACGCGATGAGAAAAAAACACAATATGCCTTGTCAAAAATGCAAAAAGCAGCTGAATCTGATAAAAATTTGATGCCGTTTATTGTAGACGCAGTTCAGGCATATGCCACAACAGGGGAAATTAGTAACACATTCAGAGAAGTTTTTGGCCAATATAGGCCAAGAGAGGTGTTTTGATTTGAAAATTGATCATATTGCCATTGTTGTGAATAATGTTGAGGAGGCTACTAAAACATACCAGGAGGCATTAGATGTGAAAGAGGTCGAGTTTGAAACTGTGGAATCAGAAGGGGTAAAAGTTGCAATACTTCATCTGGAAAACGCAAATATCGAATTGATGGAGCCAACAACCGATTCAAGCCCAATTAAAAAATTTTTAGAAAAACGTGGAAACGGTTTACATCATATAGCACTTGAAACCAAAAATATTGAGGATGAAGTAACTAGAATGGAAGGATGTGGAATACAATTTTTAGGAAAAATCAGACCCGGCTCTGCAGGAACAAAGGTTACATTCATTCACCCAAAATCATTAAATGGTGTTTTAACCGAGCTTTGCAGCAAACAAAATTAAAGATATGTACAAAAAACTAATTCTACATTCATTATTTTTTTTCTTAATATCTAGTGTTGTATTATCCCCCGTATTTGCTGAACTAGATTTTGAGTCAGGACCACTGGACCAAAAACCACTGGATGAAAGAGAGCAAGAAGATCAAGATGTTATGGACGTTTGGATATATGCAATAATTATAGTTATAATTATGCTAATTGCTAGATTAGGTTTTAGAGTTATCAAAAAACGAAGAACTAAGAAAAAAGATTAACCTACTGACAGTCCGTCAAAACAATCTGCACATAAATCATCATGTGTTGTTAATCCTTTTGGCATTTTTAATCCACGTTTTCTACAATCTGAAACTGAAAATTTTAGAGCAAATCTTCCTAACTCTTTTTTACATTTATAGCAAAGATGCTTCCCTTCAATAAGGAATCTTAGATTTAGTCTTCCCAGAGCAGGTAGATTAACGATTTTAAAATATAGCATCATATTTACAAGAAATTTGTGTTGAGCCATGTAATCATCAAGTTGGTCCCTTTTACCATCAGTTGCAAATTCAATGATTTTTTTCCATTCACTTTTCAAATGTTCTATATATTCATCAACCTTTTTGGATCCATCATCAGTAGGTGTAAAGTAAAATTGTGTTTGTCCCCACATCCCTTTACCTTCAACACCACTGATGAATTCATAACGGTCCAAAGACTCTAAAATTATTTCTATCTCTTTTTTATCAAGTCTGCTTGTTTGCTTTATGTTTTTGATTGTTTTTCCTCCACCTACAATAGCACCTAAAACCTTCATTTCATCAACATCTAATTCCATAAATTCTTTGCAAAATTCCCATTTTAAAACTTGACTAGTGTATACGATAATGATTTTTAGATTAGTAAATATGATTAAACATATGGATAGTTGTTCTAGACATACTGCATATAGACACGGTAAGACATATGAAGAATGTAAGGAACTGGCTGAGAATTTTACAGCAGAATTGAAACCTGAAATTCAAACGAAGGGCAGATTGCTTTGGGCTGATCTGCTGGAGAAAGTAGAACATGATGAGCTGGTTTACAAACTGACACTCAAATATCTTAGACGAGACGGATTTGATATAGGAAATAACAAGATTCCAGAAATTAAAAAAACCTAGTGCCAAAAAAAATTTTTTTTTAGCAACGTACTAGGGGTTAATAAATTGATTGTTGGCACTATAGTTATATACATCTTTTTTGTGGTACTTTTGTTGAAACGTACACCAGTTTTACTGTTAGGTAGTATGCTTGTTATTGCAACTCTATTTGCTATGTTGCCTGACGCTGCTGCTGATGTAGATGCTGGTGTTGGTGAATTTAGACTCGGTGAGGTTTTAGATGAATCAATAGGCTGGTTTATCGTTGTAGGTCTAGGTGCAATATTTGCAGGTGTAATTTCGGCTGAAATTAAACTTGAGGAAAAATATCTAGGTCACGTTCAAAACTCAGAGTGGTTTAACACTGCTGGCAGAATTATTAAAACAGGTTTAACTGCAGCAGCAATCGTATCTGCCTGGACTTGGGCAGCAACACTACTTCAATCTTCAACAGTTGCGTATCTTTACGGTATAAGTGGACCATTTTGGTATGCATCAGGAGCAACAATTCAGGTTCTTTTATTCGGAATTTTGGCAATTGAGCTCAAACGAAAGGCACCAAACGCTCACACTTTCTTAGAAATTATCAGAGCAAGATTTGGTAACGGCACTCACAAAATTTTCTTAGGTTTTGCATTAACATGTAACATGATTGTAACTGGTATGCTTCTACTTGGAGGCGCAGCAGTTGTAAATGGCTTAACTGGTATGAATATCAGTATTGCAGCATTTTTGATTCCAGTAGGCGTCATGGTTTATACACTCGTAGGCGGTCTAAAGGCAACATTCGTTGCAGATTACATGCACACTGTAATCATTTACGTCGTAATTCTTACCTTCGTTTCTATGGTATTCTTCATCAGCCCAGTTACTGGCGGTATTGAAGGAATGTATGACAAACTTGCAGCAGCAGCTGACTTGAGACCAGTTCTTGAGCCAACTTTCACTCCTGGTGAACCAGGTAACGCAATGGGTGCATACCTCACAATGGCTTCTGCTGGTGGCTTAATCTTCGGTGTTATCAATATTGTAGGAAACTTTGGAACTGTCTTTGTAGACCAGGCTTACTGGCAACGTGCAATCGCTGCACAGCCAAGCTCCACTGTAAAAGGATTCTTACTAGGAGGAATGTGCTGGTTCTCTATTCCATTTACTCTAGCAACAACTATGGGCTTAACTGCTGTAGCGCTTAATGTACAACTTACGCCAGAGCAGGTACAGCTCGGACTTACAGTCCCAGCAGCCGCATCAGTAATGATGGGTGAAGTTGGAGCAATCATGGTTTTGGTTATGTTATTCATGGCAGTAACTTCAGCAGGATCTGCTGAATTAATTGCAGTATCTTCATTGATTACTTATGATGTATACAGAACGTATAGTAATCCAGCAGCAACTGGAAAGCAACTATTGAAAGTTTCACGTACGGTGATTGTGATATTTGGGCTTGGTATGGGTGCGCTAGCTGTTGTCCTACTTGGTATGGGATTGAGCTTAGGATTTGTATACTTAGCAATGGGCATCTTAATCGGCTCTGCGGTCATTCCAATCGCATTAACAATTACTTGGAGCAAAACTACTCGTGCCGGCGCAGTTGCTGGTGCACTTATCGGTGTTATGTTATCATTACTCACATGGACAAGTGTTGCAGCATCAGAAGCAAACGGTGTAATTGATATATCTTCACTTGGTGGCGCATTCCCAATGTTATATGGTAACGTTGTAGCAATCTTATCATCTGGATTAATTTGTGTAGTAATCAGTTTGGCTCAGAACAAGAAATATGATTGGTCACAATTGAACACTCATATGAAAATTGTTGAAGGCGACATGTCTGAAGATGCCAAGCAAGCAATTGCCCAAGCCGAACAGGATGAAGCGACATTAAAGAAGGCATATCAATTCAGCCTTAAGGGTGGCGGTATTTTGACTATAATCTGTGTAGTAATTTGGCCATTACCATTATACTTCTCTGGTTATGTCTTTGACTTTGGATTCTATTCCATGTGGGTAGGCATCGCAATCGTTTGGGTATCAATTGCAGCATTCTGCATCATCTGTATACCAATATACGAGGCAAGAGCAGGATTCGCCAAAGTTGCCCGCGGTGGCAGTGCAGCATAAAATAGTAAGATTATAAATAAGATTATTTATTTTGTATTATGGCTTCGTGTAATGGTTGTGGTGAAGCATTAGGCTTTAAGAAATATAGATTCAATAAATTGTGGAAAATTAAAGGCTATTACTGTAAGCCTTGTATGATGAAGGTTGGTGAGAACTGGGAAAAATATGGAAGAGTTACAATTCCAATGGTTCCTTGTGATTTGTGCAGAACTGAATTTTATTTTCTAAAACCTGCATGGCAAGGTGAGAAGAAAAGGAGTTTTTGTGGTGTATGCTATAGAACTGCAATTAGTGGAGTTTTACCTGATAAAAATAAGGGTGAGGCACCTGGGAAGATGCCTATTTCTATGATGATCTTTGCAGGTTTGGGTGCATTAATGATGGTACTTGGAATGGTGTTTACATTGGTTGGAACGGCAGCCGGTGATGCAAACATGGTGAATATTTTATTTGGTGCATTTACAACCGCAGCCGGCTTTATGTTATTAAGACGTACTTTGCGTAATAGACGTTTGATTGCAGGAGCCTAATACAAACTATAAAGTCTGGCAAGTGACAATTTTTCCGCAGGATCAACTGTTGCAATTTTACCATCAACTTTGACTTCATATGTTTCTGGATCAACTTCTATCTTAGGCGTTTTATCATTATACAGCATGTCACTTTTTCCAATACCACGGCAGTTTTTTACAGCAACAAGTTTTTTCTGAATTTTTAGTTTATCTTCTAATTTATTATCTAATGCAATTTGAGACGTAAATGTGACTGATGTTGTTTGCTTTGCTTTACCAAGTGCACCAAACATAGGACGATAGTAAACAGGTTCTGTTGTAGGTATAGATGCATTAGGATCACCCATCAATGCATATGCGATGAATCCACCTTTGATTATCAGTTTTGGTTTTATTCCAAAGAACTGTGGTGACCAGACAACAATGTCAGCCATTTTACCAGATTCAAGTGAACCCACATAGGAAGAAATTCCATGAGTGATGGCTGGGTTTATAGTAATTTTTGCCATGTAACGCTTTATTCTAAGATTATCATTATCTCCCGTTTCTTCAGACAAACTTCCTTTCATCTTCTTCATTTTATCAGCAGTTTGCCAGTTTCTGGTAGTGACTTCACCTACCCTGCCCATTGCCTGACTATCAGATGACATCATGCTTATGGCACCGATATCATGTAATACATCCTCAGCAGCGATTGTTTCAGCACGTATTCGTGATTCAGCAAAAGATACGTCTTCTGGCACAGATGGGTTAAGATGATGACAAACCATCATCATATCAAGATGTTCTTCAAGTGTGTTTACTGTATATGGTCTTGTAGGATTTGTTGATGATGGTAGGATATTTGGCTCACCAGCAATTTTCATAATATCAGGTGCATGTCCACCACCTGCGCCTTCTGTATGATATGTATGAATTGTTCTTCCAGCAATTGCTTTGATGGTATCATCAACATAACCACACTCATTGAGAGTATCTGTATGAATTGCAACTTGAGTATCAGTTTTATCAGCAACATTCAATGCAGAGTTTATTGTGGCAGGAGTTGTTCCCCAATCTTCATGAAGTTTTAATCCACATGCACCAGCCTTAACTTGTTCCAATAACGCCTCTTCTCGAGAGTCATTCCCTTTACACAAAAATCCAAAGTTTAATGGGTATTCTTCTACGGCTTCAATCATTTTGTGTATGTTCCATTCTCCAGGTGTACAAGTTGTTGCATTTGTACCATCAGCTGGTCCAGTACCGCCACCAATCATAGTTGTTGTTCCGTTACAAATTGCATCAATTGCCTGTTGAGGTGATATAAAATGAATATGACTATCAATTGTTCCAGGAGTACAAATTGTATGCTCTCCAGAAATTATTTCAGTATTTGATGAAACAGTAATATCAATATCATCCATAACATTTGGATTCCCTGCATTACCAACACCAATAATTTTTCCATCTTTTATGCCAATGTCTGCCTTTATGATACCAAGTACAGGATCAATTATCATAGCATTAGTAATTACCAAATCGGCAGAGTTTTCACGTAACACACCACTAGCCTGCCCCAATCCATCTCTTGCACTTTTACCACCTCCAAAAACTAATTCATCACCATATTTGATCAAATCTTTTTCAATTTCTATAATAAGATCTGTATCTGCCAATCTAACTCTGTCACCAACTGTTGGTCCAAATAATGCAACATATCGGCTGCGTTGAATCTCAAGTGAATTTGAGCCTTCTTTTACATCCTCAGAAATATTTTTGAAACCATTTTCATTGATTTTTTTAATTGCATCTTGTTTCTTTGAATTCAAATCCCCACTTACCAATCCACTAAAACCAAAGATTGTTTTGGTACCACCAAATTCTACAACTTCAACACGTTTTGATTCTCCTGGTTCAAATCTGATAGATGTGCCAGATGGAATATTTAGGTGAAATCCAAGTGATTTTTCTCTATCAAATTCTAATGCTTTGTTTGCTTCAGAGAAATGTGTATGAGATCCTACTTGAATTGGTCTATCTCCAGTGTTTGAAACATTTAGGCTGATTGTTTTTTTGTCTTTGTTTGCCTTGATACTTTCATCTGTTGGTATATATTCACCAACATGAGGTGTGTCGGAATGCCATCTTGCTAACATATCTATCACACTATGGGGTCATGGACTGTGACCAATTTTGTACCATCCTCAAATGTTGCTTCAACTTGAATTGTATGAATAATGTCGGTTACACCTGGCAAAACATCATCTTTTCCTAAAACTTTTTTCCCAGAACTCATTAAATCGGAAACTGATTTACCATCACGCGCTCCTTCTAAAATATGATCAGCAATGATCGCAACTGACTCTGGATGATTTAATTTTAACCCCCTTGCCTTTCTTTTTCTAGCAAGCTCAGCAATCATAAAAACATGTAATTTATCAAGTTCTCTTGGTGTGAGATTCATGCATAATTTTCCATTATGTCGTATTTATGCTTAGGTTTTTAACAACAAGCTTAGATGTTTATATTGATTATCAAACAATAAATTTTAGATTATGAAAAAATCAAAACGAATAAACAGAAACTTGTCTTTTATAGGTATTATAATACTGGGTGTTCTTGTGTATGTGTTTGGAACATCTGTATACGAGGGACTGAATACAGTTTCGCCATGAAAAGATGAATCTCAAAAAGTTTTTAGTGTTAGCGAATGTGTTTGGAGTTGGGTTTATACTATTAGTTCTTTTTGTGCCTTAATCACAATAAGGCATTAACAAAAAATATAATCCTAAGGAGATGAATAAACATTCTATGCTGATTGTAAATTCTATTCTTGGTAATATACACAATGATAATCTATTGGAAAATAAAGTGGATGATGCGAGACAGCAGGGTAAATTAAGACATTTACTTTTGTCCAGAATTGAAATGGAAAAATCACGCTTGAGAAAAAAAACTGAAGATGGATTTGATATAGGTCTAGTACTTGATCCTGGTAAAAAATTACATCATGGCGATGTTATTTCACAAGACTCGGAGATTATTCTAATTGATCAGTTACCAGAAAAAATACTAACTGTCAGATTTATTGAAAACGATAAAAGGTTATTTCTTTTGGTCGGTCATATTATAGGCAATAGACATAGGCCAATTTCCATAAAAAATGAAACAATCTCTTTTCCAATCCATGATGATTCAGAAATGGAATTGTTTGGGAAGTTATTTCATGATGTGATTAATAAAATTGATTTGTCAATGCAGGAGGAAATATTTATTCCACATGAAAGTATGGATGTACATGAACACTGACTTTAGCGATTTAAGCTTACTACAACTTTCTGATTCTTTTTTCCCTACAGGACTTTATACAATGTCTAATGGTTTGGAGACTGTTTTTTCTGAAAAAACAATAACAAGTATTGATGATCTTTATGAACTGATAAAAACAAACATCGAACAACAAATTGGACCTGCTGATTGTGTGGCACTTGGGTGTGCATATGATTTTACCAGTTTAAACAATGTTGAAAAAATCATTATGTGTGATACATCATTATTTGCAATGAAACTTATCGGAGAATTGAGAGAAGCATCATGCAGATCTGGAACACAGATGATGAAATGCGTTGGTTCTTTTGTTAGTAATAATACATTATCTGAATATCATAATGCAATAAAAGAATCTCATTCACCTGGAACTCATGCGGTAGTCACAGGTGTGGTTTCTAACATATTAGGAATAAAAAAACAAAAGTCAGTATTACATTTTCTTTATGGATTTTCTGTGAGCATGATAGGAGCAGCATTGAGATTAGGAATGATAGAGCATTTTCAAAGCCAAAAAATTTTACATCAATTAAAACCTGTAATTACAGAAACATGCAATGAATATATTACAAAATCATTAGATGATATGTGGCAATTTGCACCTGAATATGATATTATACAAATTGAACATGAACAACAATTTTCTAAGATGTTTATTACATAACTGGTTTTGTTAAAATGAATAAAAGAATACCACGAATAGGAATTGGAGGTCCTGTAGGATGCGGAAAAAGTATGCTTATCGAAAGAGTTGTACCTATTCTGGCCAAGAAAAATTATCAGATCAGTATTATTTCAAATGATGTTATATCACAGGAAGATGCTGATAGAATGCGTCAAAACTTGGCTACTGATCAAGGATTACTACCTGAAAATTTAGTGATAGGTCTTGCCACTGGTGGATGTCCTCATACAGCTGTACGTGAAGATCCATCAATCAATTTATCCGTAATTGAGCAATTGGAAAGTGAACACACTGATCTGGATTTAATCATAATTGAGAGTGGGGGTGATAACATTACAACAACATTTAGTCCTGCTTTGGCTGATTATTTTATTTACATTATTGATGTTTCAGGAGGTGACAAATATCCAAGGAAAAGAGGTTTGGGTATAGAAACGGCTGATCTATTGGTTATAAATAAAATTGATCTTGCAGAATTGGTTAATGCAAATCTGGATGTGATGGAAAGAGATGCAAAAATTGTTAGGAAGAATAAGCCTTATGCACTTGTTAACTGTAAAACTGATCAAGGCATAGATACGGTAGTACAGCATATAATAGAAGATGTGTTGTTTGATCAACCACCAAAAAAAATGGTGACTAGTGTAAAATGACTGATTTAAAATTTTGTGAATCAGATGATGTTCCAGCAATATTCTCAGCGTATGATAAAAAAATAGAGCAACTGGATGTAGGCAAATCAGGCAAAGTTGGACTTTTGAGGTTAAAACTTGAAGAAAATTCAGATAAAAATAAAACTGTAATCACTGACCAATATTCTCAGGTTCCACTTTATACACAAAAAGCACTGTATTATGATGAAAAGCTTCCAAATATGGCTCATTTGTTTATCATGTCACCATCAGGAGGCATATTACAAGGTGACCGATATCGAATGGATATTTCCCTAGCAAATAATGCTGTAAGCCATATTACAACACAAGGTGCAACTAGGATTTACAAAATGAATTCTAATTATGCAACACAGCTGATCAACATAAACGTTGGAAAGAATTGCTATTTAGAATTTATACCAGATCAGATAATACCATTTAGAAATTCTAGATATTATCAAAAGGTATCATTAAATGTAGATCCTTCTGCAACATTGATTTATTCAGAAATAATTGTACCAGGAAGAGTTGCAATGGGCGAGTTGTTTTCATATGATCTATGTTATCTTAAAACAATTGCACAAAATACTGAAAAAAAGATTAAATTTATTGATAATTGCATGTTAAAACCAAAAAATCAAAACATGAATACGCTTGGAATGTTTGGTAATCATACTGTTTTGGCATCAATATATATTTTGACAAAGAATGAACACATACAGATTCTAAATAAAAAAATAAATTCAGTTATAAAAAATAATGATGAGGTTTCAGGTGGTTCTACTATATTACCAAATAATTCTGGGTTATTGGTAAGGTTAATGTGTAACTCATCTGAAATAATTAAAACTGAAATATATGATGTAGTTAGAATTGTGAGAAAAGAAATACTTGATGCAGAATTTACTGATATCAGAAAAACATAAAATTATATCATCTTTAGTGTATCTGTTGCAGTGATGATACCAATTATTTTTGAATTTTTTGAAACAAGTATACATTTGGTAAATTGTAGTAATGGCCCAAGTGTGTTAGCTGGTGTATTGTAGTTTATTATCGGTGGAACTGCTGTCATTACATCCTTTAGATGTGTTTGTTTCCACTGGGAAATATTAGAATCTGCTAATTTCCTTACAAGACCTTCTTCACTAACTATCCCAACAGGTTCAGCACTATCAAAAACTGGAATCTGACTAATTTTTAAACTCTCCATTTTTTTTATTGCTTCCTTAACTGTTTGTGTAATTTTCATTTTTATTATAGGTGATTTGCAAATTTCACCAGCAACATGGGATGATGATTGACCCTCAAGATTAGCTAAATTTTCAAAAATTTTTTTTGCAGTGTCATACGATGGTTTACTTCTACCTGATTCTATTTGATTTATCATGGATGTACTCACACCAGTCATCACAGCCAATTTTTTTTGACTGATATGGAGTTTTTCACGTTTTTGTTTAATGGTTTCCAAACTAGGTAGCAGCATATCATTATTACTTAATTTTCATTATAAAAAGTTAAGTATTAATTAATAGTATATTATTTTTTTGATTTTTTTTGTTCAATAACAGCTTGTGCTGCTGCAAGTATTGCAGTAGGTATTCTGTATGGTGACGCACTGACATATGATACGTCTACTGCATGACAGAATTTGATAGAATTTGGGTCACCACCATGTTCCCCACATATACCAATCTCTAGGGTTTTTTGTACATGTCTACCTTGTTTTATTCCAATTTGCATTAGATACCCAACACCATTTTCATCAATTGATTGGAATGGACTTATCTCCACAAGACCTTTGTCCATGTAATCACCAAGGAATTTTCCTTCTACATCTTCTCTGCTAAAGCTAAATACGCCTTGTGTCAAATCATTTGTTCCAAAACTGAAGAATTCTGCGGTGTTTGCCAATTCGTTTGCTGTAAGACATGCACGTACAACCTCAAGCATTGTTCCAAAATTAATGTTAAATTTCATCTTGAATTTTTTCTGCATCTCTTTTTTTACTTCGTCATAGATATTTTTTATGTAATTTAATTCTGCGATACTTCCTACTTGTGGAATCATAATCTGTGGTTTTGCATCAACTTTGCTTTTTGTAAGCTGAGCTACTGCTTCAAATACTGCTTTAATTTGCATTCTATAGATCTCTGGGTATGTGATTCCTACTCTGACTCCTCTATGTCCCATCATCGGATTAGTTTCTGCCAAATCACGTGCACGGTCTAATACACGCATTGTTTTTTCACTTTTGTCCTTTTTCTTGTAAATTTTATCCATTAATGTTTCTGGATTGGGTAAAAATTCGTGTAGTGGTGGGTCTAAGAGTCTGATTGTGACTTTATACCCTTCCATTGCTTTTAGAATTGCTATAAAATCAGATTTTTGTAGCTTTTGTAGTTTTTCTAAAACTTTCTCTCTCTCTTCTACGGATTTTGCCATAATCATTTTTACAAACATACCAATTCTATTTTCTTCGTTGAACATTCTTTCTGTTCTACATAATCCAATTCCTTCTGCTCCGTATTCTCTTGCAAGTTTTGCAGCGTTTGGAGTATCAGCATTTGCACGAATTCCTAATTTCTTTGTTTTTTGGGCCCACTCAAGAATTGTTTCAAAATCTTTTGTCTTCTTTGGTTTTACTGTTGGCACATTACCGATATAGATAGCACCAGTAGTACCATCTATTGTTACCACATCATTTTCCTTTACAGTTATTCCATTTGCATTACATCTGTTACGTTCCTCATCAATCTTCAATTCATTACACCCAACGATACAGGATTTACCCATTCCTCTTGATACTATTGCGGCGTGTGATGACTTTCCACCAAGGCTTGTCAAAATTCCTTCTGATGAAAAGAATGCCGGAACATCTTCGGGTTTAGTTTCTTTTCTAATTAAAATCACTTTTTTCCCTGATTCTCCTAATTCTATTGCTTTTTTCACATCAAAAACCGCAATTCCGTTTGCAGCACCAGGTGATGCAGCAATTCCTTTTGCTAACTGTTTGAATTGCTTAATCTTTGATTCATCAATTGTTTTATGCAATAATGCCTCTAACTGTTCTGCAGGAATTCTTGTCAAAGATCTGTCTCTATCAATTAATTTCTCTTTTATCATGTCTACAGATGTTTTTACATATCCTTGCGCAGCCATTTTTGCATTTCTTGTCTGTAACAAATAGAATTTACCTTGTTCGATAGTGAACTCTATGTCTTGTACTTCTTTGAAGTGTTTTTCTAGTTTTGTACACGCATTGTTCAGTTCTTTGTACGATCGTGGCATTTCTTTTTTTAACATCTCAATATTTTTCCCAGTTCTTACTCCCGCAACAACGTCTTCACCTTGGGCGTTCGTCAAATATTCTCCTTCAAGTTCTTTTTTACCATTATGCCCATTTCTAGTAAATACAACTCCTGTTGCACTATCATCTCCCATATTACCAAAAACCATTGTAACCACATTAACTGCGGTTCCATTTGCAATGTCTCTTGTAACTTTGTTTTGTCGTCTATAAACCACTGCTCTTTCACCCATCCAGCTTTTGAAAACAGCCTCAATCGCTAATTCTAATTGCTCGTTAGGTGAGTCAGGAAATTTTCGTTTAGTGTGTTTTTCACAAATTTTCTTGTATTCTAAAACAATTTTCTTTAATGATTTAACATTTAATTTACTATCATCTTTCACTTTTTGTTTTTTCTTAGTTGTGTTTAACACATTATCAAACTTTTTGTCATCTACACCAAAGACAACTTTTCCAAATAATTGAATGAATCTTCTATATGAATCCCATGAGAATCGTGGATTGTTTGTTTGTTTGGCAAATCCTTCTACTGTTTTTTCATTTAACCCTAAATTCAAAATTGTATCCATCATCCCTGGCATAGAAATTGCAGCACCTGATCTAACTGAGACTAGTAATGGATTTTTTGTAGAATTCCATTTTTTATTTGTCTTTTTTTCCATTTTAACAATATTTTTCATTACTAAAGGCATTACATCTTTTGGAAGTTTTTTTCCATTTTCATAGTATTGGTTACAAACTTGGGTTGTGATTGTGAAGCCAGGTGGTACAGGAAGTTTTAGATGTGTCATTTCACTTAAACCAGCGCCCTTACCACCGAGTAGCATTCTATTTTTAAAGTCTGCTTCTTCAAACGCATAAACAGGTCTGAATTTTTTCATGAGGTATGCTCGATTTGAGCTGCTTTTAAACCAATCCACGTGAAAAATCACTAAGAATACTTTCCCAATTTTTTGCTTTGATAACACCACTTGCTACTAGGATTCCCTTGGAACCAAGTTCTACAGCACGGGATACATCTTCCGCAGAAACTATACCAGCACCACATAGTAGCTTGGTAGAATTTTTTGCAGATTGTACAGCATTGATTGAATTTGTTATTAATTGTGGTTTCTCAGTTGATATTGCTCTACCAGTTCCAATCAATTCAGGAGGCTCAATTGCTATGAAGGTTGGATTTATTTTTGCATATTTTTTTGCCTCACTAACATTTTTCACACAAACGACTGTCTTGAGTTTCAGTTTCTTTAGACGTTTTACCAAATTTTTAATTTCACTTTCTGTGATCCGATGCTCACTATGATTAATTATTGAACCATCGATCTTTGATTTTTTTATAATTTCTGGTATCATAAAACCAGTAGTACTTCCAATTTTTTTATCATCTAGATGTTGTGCTAAAACAATAATTCCAAATTTTGTGATTAGTGGGATTAAATGATGTGGAGGTGCAATTGCAATTTTAATTTTATATTTTTTTGAAATTTTTGCTGCTATTTTTGCAAGTTTTATTATTTTTTCACCTGCAATCTCTTCATAATTTTTACAGTTTATAATGAACATTTACGTATAATCTGGTTTTTTCTCATATTTTAATTTCATAGATAAGACAGTCATTGTAAGAATCATAGCAGCAATATTTACACCCATAATATATACATCATCAAGTGCCATTCCATAAACTAACCATAATGCTGCACCAATGAAAATCAGTATCATCAAATACCGTGATACATCATCTAGTTTTTTTGTTCTATATCCTTTCATAATTTGGGGAACCCAACCTGATAAAATTAAGATCCCAGCTAATATTCCAATCACTGCCATTGTTGTTTCATCTAATTCCATATAGATCAATTCCAAAAAAATTGATCAAGCCCTGTTTGTCTGGGCTTACCAATAATTGTATCAAAATCCATATTCATGGATGAAGTTATTTGATCAAGCGTACTTTGCATAAATTCCATATATTTCGAAGAATCTATTTCACTTTGTTTTGCCAGTTCAACAGGTCTAACTCCAGGTTTGTTTATAATTTTGACATATGATATTCTATCGCCTTTTTTTATTTCCCTAACAGATTCTAGTTGTTTTGCCGCACGAATATGTTGTGGTATGGTTTTTGTATATTCATTAAGCGATTTACTTAGCATGACATTAAATGCAAGCTCAGATAATGGGATTTCTTTAGCCTGTATTTTTCGTGAACATTCAGCAATTTTTGAACTTATTTTACTTTTTGCATTTTTAAACTCATCAGAAGTTTTCACTTCTGATAATATATCTAAAAGATCATAAAACAATGATTTGATAAAAGCAGGAGTATGGGATTTCTTTCCAGTTAATCCTTTTACATCAACCTTACCATTTTTTGTCACACCTAGGTAATTCTTTTTTCTATCACTGAGTACTACATACCTGTATTCTTTTTCAACTTCTAATTCTACACCATGATTGTTTTTTGCTTGACTGATTATTGTTTGCATCTGCTGCTCTGTAGGATTTTTCACAAATATTGAATCTGTGTCACCATAAAGAACATCAACATTTAATCCTCTACATTTTTCAATTGTATCTAAAATTATATGTCTACCAGTTGCAGTTGTTGCCTCCGCAGCAGGTAAGAAGTATAATGGAAATATCTGTGCACCCATAACCCCATAACTCGCATTAAGTATAACTTTCAGTGCAGCAGCAACAACAGTGTATAACTGTCTTTCTTCATTTGTTAGATTTTGGTTTTTTGACATAGTTTTGTAATAGTTCACTCTAAGATCTCTCAGTGACCCAATTAGTACTGATGTTAAACCATTTTTCTTTATACAAACCCAATGATTTGTTTGCGGTATCATATTTTTTTTGCATTCAGTATGTGAGCAGCGTACAGTTTCGTATGACAAGTTTTTAACTTTTATTATACTTGGGTACAGACTTGCAAAATCCATTACAGTTACATCAAAATGAATTCCTTCTTTCGGTTCAACTACTAGCCCTCCACGATATTTCTTGTCTTTTATAACAGCATCATTTGTAACATCAGTTGATCTTTTATCAATTTCTTCTCTTCTAGGAATTAACATGTTATTTTTCCTATGTTCGTAGTATAGCAAACTACGTATCCATTGTGAAACACCCATCCTAGAAATATCATCAATTGGCATCCTCCCAATTCTGCTAATGACGACGAGTAAATTCATCAACAAGTCATCATTGAAGCTAGTTAGCTTGTAGGTAAGATAGGCATCATTTTGACAGTATTTTCCAATTTGATATAATGTCATTTTATCAATCTCTACTCCATAATCTAATTTTTGTTCATTCAGTAAGCCTTTTGACACACTGTTTAATGAAAAATCAGTATATTTTTGGCCAAATGCATAAATTTGAAAAGCACGATTCGATAGAGTTCTGTACAAATCAAGGTGTACACCTTCCTTTAATGTTGCAGAATCCTTCATCATGTATAGTGGATTAGTATTTTTATCAATTCCTAGTCTTTCTGCACGATTGTACAAATATGGTAGATCAAACCCATCACCATTGTATGTAATTAATAATGGGTAATCTTTAATCAGGTTGAACACATCTTCTATCATTCCTTTTTCGTTATCTTCGTCATAAAATCTAACTTTGATATCTGGTGCTAAATCATTAGTTCCTTCACTTATATCATTTCGTCGTAAAACAAATACCTGTTTTAGGTTATCACTAGATTCAAAACCGATTGCGGTGACTCTTCCTACTGCAGTTTTAGCATCAGGCAAACGATTTTTTTCTTCGGATTCAACTTCTATGTCTAAACTAATTCTTCTTAATTTTGGTATAGGCTGGTTTAGAAGATCTGCCCAATCTGAAACATTTTTCATGAACTGTTCATGATCTGGTATGTTTAATTCACCAAGTTTATCCCATAACATACTTTTTAGTGATAACCTAGTTTCATCAGAAATTTTAAAATTATGTGGAGTTAATTTGTCATTTTCTATCCTATAATATTTCCCAACAATTAGTGAATTATCGTATAAATAATTTTCATAATATTTTATATCGGCTTCCCAAGCTTCAACAACATTTCTTATACTTTTGTCAGTTTGTGTACCACCTATTGCTAATGGATCACTAACTAAAATTTTTGAAACAGTTATTGTTTTATCTTCAAGGAGATCAGTTTTTGTTACTTCCTTTATACTAATTACATCTGAACGCTCAGAGAGAAAATCTAATTCTGCTGGTGACATTTTAGAAAAACAATAGGGTTTATGACCTGTTTTGTCAGTCCATAAAACAATTTTATGAGATGTTGGATCATAAAATTTTAGAACAACAGCTTTTTGTTGACTATTATAATTTGCAGAAATTAGTAATAAATTGGATGTGCTTTCCAAATTATTATTTGTGATTTGTTCTGTCATTCTAGATGTTTTGTAATGATTTTGACCAGTATTGAATTTTGGTTTTTTCTAGTTTTTCAACCTTGGCTCCTGCCTGATTAAGTAGGTCATAATCAGTTTCAGGGTAGCTGTCTAGACAAATTATCCGCTTAATTCCTATTGTGATTGCCATTTTACTACATTCTAAACATGGAACAAATGTTGAATACAAGACAGTGTCTTTATTCCCAGCCTCAATTCCTAAAATTGCACAATGCATTATGGCGTTTGCCTCTGCATGATTACATAGGCATCTATCAAGAGATTCACCGGATTTAATTTTGCCTTCCATTCTATCCTGACATCTTTTACAACCACCTTCATAGCAGTTTTTTATACCTGGCGGTGTACCGTTATAACCCATTGAAATCTGTCTATGATCACGAACTATCACTGCACCAACTTGTCTAGTCAAACAATTAGAACGTAATTTCGCTAATTCAGCTTGTAGCATAAAATACTCATCCCATGTAGGTCTTTCAAATGATTCTGACAACATGATTGGTTTTATTTCCTGTAATATAAGATAAAGTTCATTTATTCATGCATCATGCTTTGGGAAAACTAGTTTTATAAGATGACTTGATGAAAAAATCACATGCCTAAATGTTGTATTTGTAAAAAGATTGAAGGCAAAATTAAGATCAAGGAAGGTAATCCTGCATACAAAGGAAAACCTATTTGTGCTGAATGTCAGGGATATAGAAAACTCTTACTTGAGGATCATAAACACTGAATGCTAACATACAGTCAACAATCATAATTCAAAACTATAAAATCAAAACATATCCATAATCAAATGGTGAAATAGACATAATGAATTTTATCGAGCATAAGCTAATCAAACCGAATTCTATAGAGATTAGGGAATATCAGACTAATCTTGCAAATGACGTAAAAAATCAAAATTGTCTTATTGTACTTCCTACAGGTCTTGGTAAAACCACCATTGCGTTACAAGTGATTGTTGATTATATGCAAAATGGAACAGGTGGGGTGTTATTCCTCGCACCAACTAGAGTTCTAGTCAACCAACACTACGAATTTCTCAAAGAAAATTTGCTTATCGCTGATATTGGAATTGTAACCGGAGAAGATTTGTTAAGTAAGAGGAAGAAAAAATGGATGAACAGTGTGGTTTGTGCTACACCTGAAATAACAAAAAATGACTTTGCCAGAAATATGGTTTCTCCAAATCAATTTGCTCTTGTAGTTTTCGATGAGGCACACAGAACTGTAGGAGATTACGCATATTCGATCATTGCAGAATATTTCCAAAATACTGATACACGTATACTGGCCATGACTGCAACTCTTCCAAGTGAAAAAGAAAAAGCAAAGGAGATAGTCACTAGATTACGCATTAAAAATTTGATTGAAAGATCAGATGAAAGCCCTGATGTAAAACCATACATTCAGAAAACTGAAACAGAGTGGGTTAGAGTAGATCTTACCAAGGAAATGAAGGCAATTCAGATGTGTATTAAACTTGCATTAGAAGAACGCTATAAAGAATTACGTAAAAATGGTTTACGACTCTCTGATAACAAATCTCTTTCACAATTACTAAATGCTAGGCAATATGTTCTGACTCAAAATAGACGTTCAGCGAAACCACTTTTTACGGCAATTAGAATTACATACGCATTAAATATTTTTGAAGCACATGGAATCACGCCATTCCTAAAGTTTTGCGATAGGACAAAGGAAAAAAAAGGTGCTGGTATTAAGGATCTTTTTGAAACTGATCCTAATTTTACACGAGCGATAAGTTTAGCAAAAAATCAACAGTCTAATGGTTTAGAGCATCCAAAAATTGATAGACTGGTTGATATTTTACATGATGTAGAATCTAAAGTATTAATTTTTTCTAGTTATAGAGACTCTGTTAATGTTATTCACCAAAAACTTCTTGGTATGAATATATCTGCTGAAATTCTTATAGGTAAATCAGGTGAAACTGGACTCAAGCAAAAAAAGCAGATAGAAACTGTTCAAAGATTTCGAGATGGAGTGACAAAAGCTCTTATTGCTACAAGAGTAGGCGAGGAAGGATTAGATATATCAGAAGTGAATTTAGTAATTTTTTATGATAATGTACCAAGCTCTATTCGGTTTATACAAAGAAAGGGAAGAACAGGAAGAAAAGATAAAGGACGTTTGATTGTACTAATTGCAAAAAATACAATTGATGAGACATATTATTTTATTGGTAAACGAAAAATTGAGTCTGCAAAAAATATGGGAGATAAAATGATAAAGCATCTGGGAAAAGATGAAAAAGTACTGGATGATTTTTTTTAGTTATGATAAACGTTTGATGATATGATAACCATACTGTGTTTTTATTGGCTCAGAGATCTCTCCAGTCTGTAAGGCAAATGCTGCATTTTCAAACTCTTTGACCATTTTTCCTCTACCAAAATAACCTAAACTCCCGTCTCTTTTTGCACTACCAGAATCAGTAGAAAATTGCCTAGCCATTTTGGCAAATTTTTCACCCTTTTTTATCTTATCCAATATTTCTATAGCCTCACTTTGCTTTTTCACAAGGATATGAGAGCACTTTATTTTATTTGCCATTTCAACACTATTCGAAAAGCCTTTTCCTTAATTCAGGCACATTTTTGTATATCATATCACGAATTTTTTCTTGGTCATTTTGGGTTGGCATTTCTTTTTTTAATGATGATAATGCTGCCATGGCTAAACCCAATGTTTGTCCAATTATTAATCCATAAACAAATTCTTTAGAATCTGAAATTTTAAGAACGTCATTACTTCTTTCAATTTCTCCCAAGTATCCCTCAATTTGTGATATCGCGCTATCCATTGTTTGATTTATCATCATTTGTATTTGCTCATCATGACTCATGATTGATGAAACAAATAACATGTAATAAATATACAGTTCAAGTTCTATATACTGACTGGACTTTGTCCAAATTTTGCTAATCCGCAATTTAGATTATCAAAAATAATTTTTAGATGAGGTATTTTTTTCTTATTTTTTATTAATCCATATTTTATTGCAATAAGATATGGCTTCTTACGTTTCCAATGATTAATTTTTTCTTTCTCTGAATATTCTGTGTTTTTTAGATCAAGAATATTGGCAGTTATATCACAGATCTTTACAAGTTTTACATGCCAATGTGCTTTTTTTAATTCTCTTACGTAAAGTCTATCTCTCTTTTGCTCTTCAACCCTCGTATCTTTAGTTAATGCAGAAACACATTTGGCAATATGCAAACCAAATTGATTCTTGATGTCATCAAAATCGGTCGGAGTATCTTCAATCGTATCATGCAACCACCCTATAATTTGTACATCATTACCAGTAACACCACTTTTTTTGATCAAGTCAACTACCATTCGCAGGTGATTAATGTAGGGAGTTTTCTTATCTTTTCTTTTTTGATTTTTATGTGCTTTTTTTGCAATATCTTTTGATTCATTTATTAGAGAATTATTGCTCTTAATCATTTTGTGATTTCACAGTATTTGTTACTACCCTCAAAAAATTTTACACTAGAAATGGGAATTCTTTCTTTTAGATTATCAAAAATCCACATTGCAATATTTTCTGACGTAGGAAAATCAAACATATCATTAAGGTTAGTATGGTCCAAATCTTTGATCACATCCCAACACGTAGTTTTCATTTCGTGAAAATCCATCACCATATTGTCTTGGTATGTATCACCCTTTTTCACATCACCTGCAACTTCAATTATGATTTTGGCAGTGTGACCATGCGGTTTACCACATTTTGGATGATCTTTTAGTGTATGTGCAAAATCTATCTCAAATTCAACGCCAAGTTTTGTTTGCATATTCCCTCATTGTATATGGGTTTCAAATACTTAGCGTATATCCACGAATAAATTCTAGATATAAACACAAAATTTCTCTTAAATTGATTCTATTTTCAAAATTAACGTTTCAATTTTGGATTTATTATAGCATCTAGTGCATTCCCAATAAATACAAATGCTAATCCCGTGATTGCAACCATAGCACCAGGTGGAATTATCCACCACCATAAACCCCTAGACGCTGCACCAAAAGTATGTGCGTCATGTAAAATTTGCCCCCATGTAGGAAATGTTGGGTCACCAAGACCTAGAAAACTTAAACCAGCTTCTGTCGTGATTGCAGCAGGAACTGAAATTGCAATACTAGCAAAAGCATATGGAAGTAGTTGGGGAATAATATGTTTGGAAATTATTTTAGAATCTGTTTGCCCCATAATTTTTGATGCCTCAACATATTGTTTTATTTTTATTTGGAGTGTCATACTACGTGATACTTTTGCAATTCCAACCCAACTGAATATCAATAAAAATCCAATTATCACAAATATACTGTTACTGATCGTCACAGCGAGTATAATCAAAAACGGTAGTGCAGGGAGAGCATAAATAATATCATTGAATCTCATCATGCCTTCATCAGTTTTTTTCCCTTTGAAACCAGCATACACCCCATAGAGTAATCCTATTGTGACCGAGCCTATAGCAACTACAATGCCAATGAATAATGCCAATGGGGTTCCCCACAAAAGACCAACCATAAGATCACGTCGTAATTCATCCGTTCCCATCAATCCAAATGCTTTTCCACCAACAATTAATTTAGAATCAAGAATTTCCAGTTGCTGATTCACTCCATAAAAATTTACCAAAAACAAATATCTTCCATTTAGAACTTCACCATTCGCATCAGAAAAGATCAGCATCTCACTGGATTTAGTATTTTTGTTAGCATCTAAATTTGCTGATTGAAATTCAAGATTTTTTTTGATATTGTTATCGGTAGTGAAAATCCGTTCATGATGTTGAGTTTTTGTATCTGAGTATGGTAATGAAGTAGATAAAAGTAGCATTTCAGTTTGGTCTGGTCTAATAACAGAGATATGAAGTAGTACTGATCCAGAATATTCAGTATCAAATTCATAGATCATTCCATCTGGGAAATCACTATAATCATAATCTAGCATAAATTGCTGTGATGTCAATGATATTATTCCATCTTTAGTGATTATTTCCGGGTTTTCTATTATGACATGTTCTGGTATTTTTTCAGTAGTAAAATAATTCACCCATATTGGAATTGATGTTTTTGGGTATGAAATCCAATTTCCAGGATTATTCCATTGTTTGAATGTATCAATTGGTATTGTGATAACTGCTATAATTGACATAATAATAAGACAAGCCAAAATCCCAATACCCACAAGCCCGCTTTTACTTTTCATGAATTCTCGTTTGATTTCTGATGAAGATGTATCATTCATTCTCTTTTCACCCTTGGATCAAAATAACCATAAAGTAAATCAGCGATAAATATACTAATTAAAAATAAAACAGTGAGGACATATGTTGCACCAATAATAATTGGTAAATCCATGACACTGATTGCTTCAAAGTAAAGTCTTCCCATACCAGGCCAATCAAAAACAGCTTCTGTAATTATTGCACCACCCAATGAGCCTGAAAGGCTGAGTGCGAGAATTGTTACTATTGGTGGAGCTGCGTTTTTTAATGCATGTCTATAGATGATTTTATTCTTTTTTATACCAATAGCCTTTTTTGCCGTGATAAAATCTTCTTGCATTGTACCAACCATAAAATTACGTACTAGGTATGCCCAAGAGCCAAATCCAATAATTACTATGGTAATTAATGGTAATGCCATGTGATAAAGTAATGCGATGACATATCCTGGTTCACTTGGAAGCATAGACGGTGTAGCTCTTGCTGGAAAAATATGATATGTAAACGCAAATAAGAAAATCATTAACATGCCTATCCACCATACAGGAAAACTACTACTAATTACTGCAAATGTGGAAGTAAGTCTATCAACTACTGAACCTACTTTACTGCCTGATAATGCACCTAAAAATATACCAATCATTGATATGATAATTGTGGCAGTAGTAAAGAGTAAAACTGTACGCGGAATCTTTTCTAATAATATTTCTCCAACATTTGAAGAACCAGAGTCACTTGTAAGGAATGTAGCATTTCCAAAATCAAGAATTAGTATCTTATACATTGTAAAGCCAATCCTTTGTGGAGAATACCATGGATTATCTAGCCCAAGTGCTTTTATTCGCTGATCAATCTGTACCTGGACAAACTCTTCAAATTCTTTTACACTATCAAAACTTTCTACAATAGAACTGTTCTCAGTAATCTCTGATCTTACTTGATAGATTATTCCTTGTTTCAAAATAACATCCATGTTAGAGCCAACCAATGCTATAGTCAGCAATAGTGTAACCATTAGTACACCAAACATTGTCAGACCTCTTGTAGCAATGTATCTTTTTAGACTCAATAATCAGGTCTAGAAAAATTACCTTATAACTTATTTCAGTTAAAATTTTAATTCTACACACTATTTAATAATATAGAGTAGATCTAAAATTAGTATGCGATGTGCGAGTTGTGAGAATCATAAACATTATGAATGTATTGATTGTCAGAATGATCATAAAACACATCTTTGTAATTGTGATTGTCATACTACAGAGCACAAACACGAGTAAGTTGATCCATTAATACTTCCAGCAAAAAACAAGATTCATAAACCATTAAATCAATTTAGAGAAATCACGAATCTATCATGAAAAACATTGGAACATTAGAATACGTATTAGACAAATATTCAGGAACATGGACCTGGAAAATCACTGGCGATAGGGCTGTTTTCATGGTATCAAAAATAATTCCTAAAGTATGGTATGGCGATGGTCCTAACGAAGTCATTGTTCCAGATGACGAAAGTACTGTGAAACAAATTAAAATGATTCTAGAACGATATCCTATGGAGATACTCTCAAAATCTGTATGGCAGAGAAAATCATCACCAGTTTTAATTAAAAAACAAAAACCAGTAAAAATTGAAAAACTTTCAAAGGCTAAACCTGGGAAACAGTTTCGTGGAAATTTATTAAATTTCCAAAAGGAGGGATTAGACTTTCTTTTAAAATCCACTGGTAATGCATTACTAGCGGATGACATGGGATTAGGTAAAACTGTTCAGACACTTGCATACATTGCATCAGAAAAGCAATCACTACCTGTTCTTGTAGTTGCACCACTTGTCACATTAAAAAATTGGCAGCGTGAAATTATAAGATTCATGAAAAAACGAAGTAAGAATGGAAGAATAATTGAGGATGATGCTCCTACTACCACACTTATCCGTACTGGAAAAAATGAACCGCTTGGAGATTTTGATTTTTATATTATCAATTATGAATTATTGAAAAAGAGATTAGATGATATATCAAGACTAAAAATTAGAACTGTCATATGTGATGAAGTACAACATTTACGTTCTAAAACAACACAAAAGTATACAGCTATAAAAAAAATAGCTGGGTTAGACATAGTGAATTACAGAATAGGTCTTTCTGGAACACCAATCTACAATCATGGTTCTGAAATATGGCCTATAGTTGATATTTTGAAACCAGGATTTTTGGGCAGTTTCAAGGAATTTTGTGAATATTTTTGTTATATGAATGAAAAAGGACGTGCAATTGTGCTTGAAAATAAACGAGAGAGTTTACGACATGAATTACAAAAACATATCATGCTTCGACGAAAAAAATCAGATGTATTAAAAGAATTAAAGGATAAAGTGAGACATAAAGAATATGTTGACGCAGATGTTGATTACTATAAAAATGAATTAAATAAAATTTGGCATAAATTAGAGCAAGAGCAACAAAATGCTGAAACAGAATTTGCCAAATCTGCTTCATATCAACGAGCAATTCAGAGTGAACGACAGGCTGCGGGAATTGCAAAACTTCATCATGTAGTTGATTTCGTAAAAAATACAATGGAGATTGAAGAAAGCGTTGTAGTTTTCTGTCATCATAAGATGATACACACGTTACTGCATGAAAAATTAGGAGAGTTTAACCCCGCATCTATAATTGGAGGTCAAACAGATAATGTAAGACAAAATAATATAGATAATTTTCAAGAAGGAAAAACAAAATTGATGATTGCAGGCTTACGCGCTGGTAATGTAGGAATAAACCTAACAACTGCTAAATATGTTATATTTGCCGAATTAGATTGGAGTCCTGCAATTCACCGTCAGGCTGAAGATCGTTTACATAGAATAGGGCAAAAAAATACTGTTTTTGCTTATTATTTAATCGGTAATGGTACACTTGATGATCATGTTGGAGATATCTTGGTTGATAAGGAGTATGAGATTGACACAATTATGGATGCAGGAACTGAATCATTTGAGAATAAAGAAAAATCAAAACTCATTCTTGCACAAATTCATGATAAGATACGCACAAAAAACTAGAGGAATAAATAATAAAAAAGTGAGAAATGTTCCTAAGCTTTACCTATACGGAACATCGTTGTAGTGCAAGTTGGACAGGTACCTTTTGTTGCTGGTTTACCATTTTTCATAGTAACAGCAGTGGCACCTTTGATCTCTCTCTTACTTCTACATTTCACACAGTAACCTGTTGTCATGGTAAGATTGAGTATTATCTCATATTAGCAAGGACTTGTGAACTAGATTTTACATTTTTGTGACTCTGTTTTATACCAAAATCATCGAAGAATACACAAACTTTGCCAGTTTTCCCTTTAAAACCTAGTTTTTTAAAAATAATCAAATAAAACTAGGAATATTATCACAGATATCAATGGATTATAAACACTATTTCATTATTTTTATGATATTTTTAGCATTTTTACCATTGGATGTTTTTGCTGATTCATCTATCGATATCTCATTAGATCTTCCGATATACACAAAATCAGATATCATAACTATTTTTGGAAATATTGAACATGACGATTCATTAAATCTTATGATAATTGATCCAAAAGCAGATATTATTTTGAGTGAAACAGTTTTGCTCACACAAGGAGAATTTACGTATAATTTACAATTGAATGATTATGATTTGAATACGAGTGGGATATATCAAATCTCTATCACATATCATGATACAAATAATTCTACTGAAATTGAAATAAAAAAAGAGTTTTTTTATGACGCTGCCCAAAATGTAAATCCGGCAGGTGTGGATATAGAACGCATTAGCGAATCTGACCAGATTCCTATATTTATAATTGGGATTGTTATAATTTTAGGCATATTTCTTTTTCTTGCACGCCATGCTATATTTAGGAGGAAAAATGAATACGACGATGAAGATTGGCAATCAAAGAAAAATCGTGATTATGAAAAATATCATTCCGAATGGATGAGTGATGAACAAGAGTTTTCTGGAAAAGAGAAAAAAGAAATAGATGAAAATGAATTCCTAAAATCATTACAGGGTAAGAATATTTCAGATTATTATGGGATTCTTGAAATACAAAAAAATGCTAGTCAGTCTGAAATAAAAAAACAGTTTAGAATATTGGCTAAAAAATGGCACCCAGATAAGAAACATGGACCAGATGCAGAAAAGAAAATGGCAGAAATCAATATGGCGTATGGTATTCTTTCAAATCAGAAGAACAGAAAACTGTATGATCAATACTATCAAAGTGATGATACAGATGATAAGCACTAGCTTATAATCTAATTAGTGACTAATTTTTTATTTTCACTCTACTGTAAAATTACATTCTTAGCAATACTAAATACATTTTGTATTTTCCATCTTATGGGAATAAATTGAATTTACTTGACTTAGCAGAACAATACTATCTAATCACTTTTGGGATTGTTATAGGAATTGGTTTACTACATGGCGCAATTTTGGGAAGAGGTATTCGTTCTCGTTTTCCAAGTTTCAAAAAACATGCACGTATTGTTTCAAGTATTTTACTTGTATTATTTTTAGTCAATGCAATATCAAGTATACTAAAATTTGCGGAGCCATCTAAAGTTACATTATCTACATTAGTTATTCCTACATCACCAGAAGAAATATTTTCACTAGTAATCAACTTATTAGGAATAGATGCGGGATTATGGACAGTTATTGGTACATTCATTACTGTCATTCTTATTATTTTCTTAAAATTTGCAGACATTCATCAAATTGCACGATATTTTATTTTCACTATAAGTTGCATTGTTTTAATAGTTGCATTACTTGGAAAATTTACAGATTTTATACCAACCAGTTTTCAAATAATGTTATATGCTTTCTATCAAGTTGGTATTACGATAGGAATATTCCTCATAACTAGGCGTAAGGAATCTGATGTCTTATCAGAAATAAAATAATATCTACTGGAAAATTGTAATTGGTTTTTAGTATTTGAGTTTAAAAATAAATTTATAGTAGTTTTTTCAAGCCTGCACATCTATTTCTAATAGTTACTTCTGTGACACCTGACGCAATTGAAATTTCCTTCTGTGTTTTATTTCCACCTGATGAAATACATGCAAGATATAACGCAGCGGCAGCTATTCCCATTGGATCCTTTCCTGCAACTATTCCAATTTTTTTAGCTTTATTCAATAACGCAATTGCTTTTCGTTTAGTTATTTCACCAAGACCAGCTATACTAGCAATTCTTGAAACACCTTTTACAGGATCTGCTACAGGTATTTTTAGATCAAGTTCCCTGAAAATCAATCTATAACATCTAGCCACATCTTTTCTTCTTATATTGATCCCATTTGCAACATCGTCTAATGTTCTTGGTGTTTCTGTATTTCTACATGCAGCATAAATACACGCAGCAACTAATCCATGAATAGATCTTCCTTTTACAAGCTTTCTTTCTATTGCTTTTCTGTAAATATATGCAGCCTTTTCGATGACTGCATTGGTTAAAGATAGTTTATCTTGTAATTTATCCATCTCACTCAATGCCTGACGAAGATTTCTATCTGATGAAGAGTGTGCTTGTGAACGATTATCCCATGTTCTGAGTCTTTCAATAGATTTCTTCATGTTTGTATCCAATGGTTTACCGGTCGCATCTTTATTTTGTGGACCAATAATAGTTGAAAGACCCATATCATGCATAGTAATAGATGTACCAGATCCTACTCTACTTCTATCTGGACCATCATTAGAAAATGAGCGCCATTCAGGCCCTCCCTCTACAATTTTATCAGTTACTACAAACCCACAAAAACTACAGAATAACTCACCTGTATTATCATCCAAAATCATTTTTGTTTTAGTACATGATGGACAACGTTGTCCAGCTGCAGATGTGCTACTCATATACTATATTAGCGATTTTATTATATAAATAAAATCTGCTACTTTTTTTGGTTGTTTTGTGTGTAGGACGAGCTAATTTACTAATCTTAGCAATATTGATAGTAAATCACTTCTACATTATATTTTCATATTTAATCAAGTAAACAATAAGCAAACCCAGGCGACATACTACTATACATTATATCATTTGGGTCATCACTATGCCCACCAAATCCAATAGAATGTCCCAATTCATGCGTCATGATTTTTTCTACAGTTTCAATATCAAAAAGCTGAAAACTACCATCACATCCATAACTACCAAGAGCAACTTCTGCTACACCTTTACCGATATTCGCATGACCCAAAATACCTTCACCTAGACTTCGTACGCTCCATGTTACCCAAATATTTGCTAAATCACTTCTCTCAGTGATTTCAAGATGAAAAATAACTTCATTATCATCACTGGCAACAAATGTACGACCTTCCCAATATTTGAATGAATTTTTCAATGTACCAACATGATCAAGTGGTAAGCCAGCGGGTTGAGGACTCACAAATATCTTATATTTTACATGGTAAATGTCATCAATTAACGATATTTCACGATCAGGAAATTGTTGTTGCTTGTCCAAACCTGGCGCGCTCCATTTCGAGCTATCTTTATGGAATTTTTTTATTACATCAGCACTTGGATTTGGATGCTCAACGTATATGATTTCATCTTTCAATCTTTTAGTAATATTATCAAGATAAAGTTGAAAGTTCCATCTTTGTCTATCTTGATCTCTTTTTAGGTTTTCAGAATCATTATAATAATTTAGTTTTATAATTCCATTTTCAATTAGATACTGTACACTAGATAAAAAATCTCGGTCTGATATTATGTCTTTTGCCCACCAGCTAGCATTGATTTTTATCCAACTGGGTATATGTTCGGAAGTGCTTTCATTAATATTAACTGTATTAATGATGATAACACTTTTTTGAATAAGATATTCAATTCCATAAATAAAATCCGAGTCAGAAATTTGTTCATCCGCCCACCATTCAGCATTATTTTTTACCCAATCAGGTATTTCTTTTTTTTCTAACTGTTTAAGAAATTCAGGCTTTTCAGTAGAGCTGGTTATAAATTTTTTTTCTACCTTTTCGATATAATCTATATAATTTTTAGCAATTTTATCATCTGGTTTTACATCCAAAGTTTTTTTGAAATATTTTTTAGATTCTTCATATTCAGCATAATTTCCAAATCCTAAACCCATACCATTTAACGCTATGATGTTGTGTGGTTCAAGCTTTAGTATCTCATAAAACTCTAACATTGACAATTTGTTTAAATGAACTGGATTTGATGGAAAGGAAAAATTTTCACTTGGCTGTGATGCCAATGTTGAGCCTAATCTCAAATTATTTAATGCGATTCCCTTCATTGCCTTAATATTTACATCATTTGGGAAATATTCTAAATAATCACCGTAAATATTTATGGATTTTTTATAATCCCCTTTCATGAAATTTTGTTTTGCGTCATATAATTCACCTGTCCAGTTTGCATGAATTGTAAGATCATGTACAGTTCCTTTTACATCAATATCATCTGCAAATACTGTACCAGTAGATGTTGCTAAAATTAATGAAATAGCTATCAATGTGTACATTAGATTTTTAATCATATTTGTGATAAGCACCAATTTTACAAAATATATTAAAAGTATATCTACTAATTCTTGTATGATATATCTCCAGCAATCAATCGTTCTCTTTTTTTGTTGGAAGAAATAATTAATGCACCATCGTGATCCATCTTAATTACTTTACCAATTTTCTTACCGTTATCAGTCATGTACACTATTTTTTTTCCAATGGTAGATGATCTTTTTGTCCACATATTAACAATTTTTTTATTTTGATCCAAATTAATCATATGTAAAATATTTTCCAATTCACACAAAAATTCTTTAACTAATGTTATAGGCCTTTCATTTTTTTTTGTTAATGTTTGTACACCATAAAAATTAGATTGTTTTTTTAACATGTTTTCTAATTTTTTTTGTTTGATTTTAAAATTAATTCCTATACCTAAAACTAAGTATTCAATATTATTTGATTGAATTGATGAATCTAATAATATCCCTGCAACTTTTTTTCCATGAATTGTAAGATCATTTGGCCATTTTAGTTCAGGTTTAATTTTTAATATTTTTTCTATCGCTAAGCATAATGCAAGAGAAGTTGCAATTGGCATTAACATAACGTGGTTAATATCAAATTTTGGATGTATGATTACAGACATCCAAATTCCTCCATTAGGAGATTCCCATTTTCTCTTTAACCTACCTCTACCTTTACTCTGTCTTTTTGATATAACAACTGTTCCATTTTCAATTTTATTTGCCGCTATTTTTATAGCAAATGCTTGAGTTGAATCAATTGTTTCAAAATAATAAACTCTTTTTCCCAACAATTTTGTTCTTAGATTATCAGTTATTTCCCATGGGATTAGTTGATCTGTGAAATCAGTTAGTTTGTATCCTAAATGCTGTTTAGATTCTATCTTGTAACCTAGTGAACGAATTTTTTTGATATGTTTCCAGATAGCAACACGGCTAATTTTTAGAACATCACTCAAATCCTGTCCTGATAAATATTCAGTTTGGTGTGATTTCAAAAGTAAAAGGAGTGCACTTATGCTTGTTTTCTCAAATGAATTATACATATTTTTCAATTTAATTTTGCTCATAAAATAAAGATTTAGACTACCATGGGGTATCGTCTACTAATTTTAGCTCATTGTTTATGATTTCAAATCCCATAACATCCAATGTTTCCTTTGCTGTATGTGAATTTCTTTCTAAGATTTGTCTTGCAAGATCAATACGTGACTTCATGTCCATGTTCTGACCAATTTTGTATTTCCCTCTTAATGATCCTGGGACAATTTTGATAACCTCAACTCCCTTTAGAACATCCATGTCGGGTTTAATTGGTTCATATCCGCCCTCAGGTTGGTATTTTTTCATCAGACCATTTAGCGCAATAGTTTTTTCTTCTTTATTTGAAACAATACTGGCATTTCCTTTTATTACAACACTAATGTATAATGTATCAGCGAGAGACGCATCAGTAGGATCAGAAAAATATGATGGTAAAAACTCCAGACTTTTATCTACTTCAAATCCTACTTTTTGATTACGCCTAATGTTATCAAGTTTTTCGCCCCTTATGTGGGAATGCAGGTAAACCGTATCATTGATGAATACAAAATTCATTGGAATGATTTGTGGGAATCCACTTTCATCAATACTTGCTATTCTCCCAGTTTGTTGTGATCTTAAAAATTTGATAATTTTTTCCTTTGATTTTATTTCTAACTTTTTATGATCTTGTCGTATCAAAAAGTCTGTCATAATGTATTTAACATAAATAATTGAATTGTATTTACTTTTGCTGTTCTTTAAAATAAGGAATTATCTTACTAGCAAATTTATCGATTGAACCAAAATAGTTTTTACCCCAAAACCTGATTACAAAATGATTCACGCCAGCTTTCATAAATCTCTCAAATATTGGAATTATATCATCAGGTGTACCAACACCAGTTGATGATCTTGCAATACCATCTGGGATTTTTGTTGCAGCTTCACGCATTTTTACAATCCAATCTTGATTTGACATGGAATATTCCGTAAAGTATTTCCTAAAATCAAATCCTTCAATTTCTTTAAGTCCATGCACTCTAAGTATTTCGGGCTTAAACAGACTGACTTTTACAGCTTCTTTCATCTTAGCCCAAGACTCTTCCGCATCATCAGAAAAGTAAACATCAATATCTAATGCCATCTGAAAATTATCTTTTTCTTCTTGTGTTCTATTATTTTCATTCATTGACACCTCAATTTGCTTTTTATGATCCTCAAATAATTCTGGTGTGTACCCTATTGGAAGCCAGCCATCACCATATTTACCAGTAAGATACAGTGTTCTCTTTCCACCAGAAGCCATGTATGTAGGTGGGTGAGGTTTTCGTATTGGCGGAGCCTGTAAACATGCAGATTCTAATTGATAATATTTACCCTCAAAATCTACAGTGTTATCCGGTGTTGAATGGTATAGTTTTTTGATAACTTGAATCTGTTCTTCCCATTTTGAAACAGGTTTTTCAAATGGAATACAGAATTCTTTTAAGTTTTGGGCTTCACCAGCTCCAATTCCCAAAATTGCTCTTCCCTTTGAAATTCTATCAAGTGTGATTGCAGCTAGGGCAATATTTGATGGATGTCTTCTAATTGCATCTGTGACACATGTTCCTAGTTCAACATGATTTGTAACAGCTGCAATTGATGATAACATGACCCATGGGTCTAAGACAATTGCATTTTTCCATTGTGGTACATTTGTGTGGTCCATATAGAAAATAGAATCATAGCCAGTACGGTCTGCCAGCATACAAGCAGTCAGAATTTGATCTTCTGAATAACCCGCTCTAGCAACGTTGAGACCATTTTGAATTCCAAACTTGATCATTGTTTACTCACGATATTAATCTTGAACTTTACAGTTAATAAGTTTCACAGAAATAAGTCATAGCTAATTATATTCCAGTACAAAAAAATCATAAATTACCGTCATTAATTGCATTGAGGCATTTAATGACATCATCCTTTGAGATTGGAATTGGGTTAGGATCAAGATGTCCTTTATCTGTCATTACAACATCAGCTGCCTCATCAACAGGAGCCTTTAACTGCATTTTGTCAAACCCAAGTTTTTCAATAACCTGTTTAAATTTTTCATAGAAACTTGAATTGTTATGTTTATGCGCTATGGTAGTACATGAAGATAATGAATATCCATGTGCAACGCCTTCATTTGAAAATACATATGATAATGCATGTCCTAATGTAGTAGAACAGTTTCCAAAACCCATACCTGAAAGCATTGAACCATAAGGATAATTTTCTGGCTTATCATTCATGATTGCATCATATAATACATCAAATGCTTGTTTGCATAACGTTTTTGTCAAATTATTACCTAATTTACTATCATATCCTTCAGTAGCCTGTGCACATGCATCACAAACCGAATTCTTAATAATTTGTTCTGGTGTACCATCCATAAAGTATGAATCAACTATAGCACGATCTGCTAAGAATCTATCTTCATGTAGAAGTTTTTTCTTACCATCAAATTTTAAAACACAATAAGTTGTCATCTCTGCACCTGTTCCAAAAGTTGTAGGTATCAAAATCTTTTCTACGCCAAATTCTGATGATGAATATTTTACAACATCCATAGAACTTCCACCACCAAGACCAATCAATGCAGATGGATTTTTTGTCTTGAACTCATCTATGAGATTTTTAACATCATCGATGGAAGGTTCAGGTGTAACTTTATCAAATAACATATAGTCTTGAATTCCCATTTTATCCAACCATTTTCCAGATAGTGCTGGAGGAGCGGTTGTTACCACTAGTGCATTTTTTGGATAATCAGCTTCGGATAGCGCATTTTCACCAAATTGAATCACTTTTGGTATTCTTACTGTATGCATGACTTATTGAAATATTAATTATTATTATACCTTACAATTATCATGGCTTTGGTTTATTTATTTAAAATAAAATTATAAAGCGATGATCAAAAATTTTGACCTGTTAGCAAATACAAAAATGGAAAGAAAGGCATTACAGATTCTAGAGTCAGGATTAATGGCAGCACAGCCAAAAAACTTCTTAAAAAAATCTGTACACCAAAACCATATTTCACTTGGGAAAAATCGTATTGTATTATCAAAATATAGGAAAATTTTTGTTGTTGCATATGGCAAAGCAGCTTCTACGATGACAGAATATGTTGTAAAGAAAATCAATATTTCAAAAGGTATAGTTGTAATCCCAAAAAATACTAAATCATCACTAATCAGCAAAAAATTTATCATAATTCATGCTGGACACCCAATACCGGATAGAGAAAGTGTGAAAGCAGGAAAAATCATACAAAAATTTGTTGAGAGTTGTTCTAAAGAAGATTTTATACTTTTTTTGGTGTCAGGTGGAGGTTCCTCATTATTGTCTCTTCCAGATAAAATAACTTTAGATGAAAAAAAACAGGTGACCAAATTATTATTAAAATCCGGTGCCACAATTGATGAGTTTAATTCAGTAAGAAAACATCTTTCAAGGATAAAAGGCGGTAAGCTTGTAAAAAATATGCAATCTGATGGCTGTGCATTAATTATGTCAGATGTTCTGACTAACAATTTATCAGTTATTTCATCAGGTTGCACTTATAATGATAATACAACATTTTCTGATGCAATAAAAGTCATAACAAAATACTCACTCACAAAAAAACTTCCAAAAAAAGTGATTGCACATCTAAAGCATGGTTTGAAGGAGCAAGTAGTACAACCAAAGAGGTTAAAAGTTAAAAATGAAATTATTGCAACCAATCTTGACTGCTTGAATACTATGGCGATGAAAGCTAAGTCACTTGGAATCAGTACCAAAATTTATTCATCAGTTAATGATGACGTTAGTACGTCGGCACAAAAAATTGTTAAGACGATGAAGAGTAGTAGAAAATCTTGCATCATATTTGGTGGTGAGCCAACAGTACACGTGAAAGGAAATGGAAAGGGTGGCAGAAACCAAGAATTAGTTCTACATATTTTAAAACGAATTCAAAATATTGATCAAAATGTATTGGTTTCTTCAATTTCAACTGATGGAATAGACGGTAACACAAACTATTCTGGAGCACTGATCAAAAACCATTCAATCAATTTGCAAAAAATTTCTTTATATTTAAAAAATAATGATTCTAATTCATTTTTCAAAAAGTATGGAGGTTTAATAAAAACAGGACCAACTAATACAAATTTAATGGATGTAGGATTGATTATAAAATATTAGTTTATGTCCAATCCTTTTTGTCCTTCTTCCAAATAAGATTACCATCAATGTATGTGTGATCCGTCTCTTCAAAAACTGTATGCCATTTACCATTTGCTGGAAAAATTTTATTCAGTTCTTCAACCTTATCATTGGTTGGAGCCTTATTCATTAATGCACCCCATTTCATATTGGGAACTTTTGGTAATACATCATTGATGTCTTTCATGTATCGCAATTTTTACCCCTATATTTAAAATCCCTTATCAATTTTTACGGTTATTTCAATTGTTTGGAGGCAAAGTTCTCATTACTGTAATTAGATGATTTCCAATCAATTTTCTTCGTTTTATTAAATTATTAAACAAAACCACTAGAGTCTCTAGAAGCAGACGTTTTATTCGTTCCAGAAAGATGTTCTGTAGCTATATTTTTTGCTGACTCTATCAAATGGTATTCTAATTTTAGATTCCTGTGCCCTACTAATTGATTAATAAAGTGAATTTTGTCATCAATTATTTGGTTTTGCGTTTTATGCTGCTGTATTAAAATTTCATGCATTTCTTTTGTATCACACATGACATGTATTTTGTCAAAATCTTTTATGATGAAAACACCAAGACCCCAATAAATTCCCACATGAAGTGCAACAAATTTTGATTCTTCTTTGTTTTTAATATCTAATTTTCCACCTGAAAGATATGCTGCAGGGTGTTCTCTAATTTGGTTTATTATTTCCTTTCCAGTTTTTATTGACCATGAGTATTCTTTCAAATTACCGTCAAAAAATAATTCATGCTCCATATGTCAATCAAAAGGGTGTTTTTTGTCTATATATTTTGAATTAATTCCTTATTGATCCATTCTGAAACTTTTTGCTATGCAAGAATCACATTCATTTTTTACCAGAATGGTTGACGAATTAGTTGAATTTTCAGAACATGATGCAGAATTATCCGATGGTATAAAATGGCTGGATAACCAAGCACAGAAAAAAGGATTATCATTTTATGATATGGTTTTTGAGGTTTTATACAAACATGATGTAAATTCCAAAGCAAAAGAATGGCTTAATTCAAGGAATTAATATTTCTTAGTTGATTCTTTTTTCTATTGGAATATATTCACATCCTTGTGGTCCTGCATATTTTCCGACGTAAACAGCTTTAGGTCTATAGAGCATAGGTTTTGGTGCTGCCTCGGCAAATTTCTCTTCAATTATGTGTGCAGCCCACCCTGCTACTCTTGATACTGCAAATATTGGTGTATTAAGATCCATTGGTATCCCTAACATGTAATAAATTGAAGCACTGTAAAGATCAACATTTGGAAAAATCTCCGTTCCTTTACTTTCTTTCATCAAACTTGCTGTAACTTCTTCAACTTTACTGGTGATGTCATACCAAGGTTGACCAGTTTTTTTTGATAGTCGTTTTGAAAATTCCTTAAGTATTTGTGATCTTGGATCTACGGTTTTGTATACTGCATGACCCATACCCATAACTCTTTCACCCTTCTTGAATTTTTCTTTAATGTAAGGAGTTACATTATCTTCTGTTTCTATTTCAAGAAGCATTTTCATTACTTCATAGTTTGCCCCTCCGTGTAATTCCCCACTCAATGCACCAACTGCGGCACTAGCTGCAGAGTACATATGTGCCCGTGTTGATGCGACTTCCCTTGCAGCAAATGTAGATGCATTTAATGTATGATCTGCATGAAGAATGAGACAAATGTCAAATATTTTTTCAATTTCTGATTCTGGTTTTTTACCATTTAGCATGTACAAAAAATTACCAGCATGACTTAGACTATGATCAGGGTCAATGATTTTTTCATTATTACGAATTCTAGACCAGCTTGCAACAACAGTTGGTACTTTTGCAATAAGATTAGCAGCTCGTTCATAACTGGATTCTTTATTAGAGAATTCTTCATCATAATAGCCACCAAAAGCAGCAACAAATGCCTGTAAGACATCCATTGGGTCAGCATCTTTTCTCCAATTACCCATATTCTTTTGCATTTGCTTTGGGATTAACCTTGAATCAGATAATTTCTTTTTAAAATCATCATATTCATTTTTAGTTGGTAATTCATCATGTAGTAAAAGATAACATGTTTCCTCAAAATTAGAATTTTTTGCCAAATCTAAAATATCAAATCCACGATAAATCAGCTTTCCTTTTTGACCATCAATACAGGAAATTTTGGTATCCGCGACTTCAATATTTCTTAAACCGATGTTTTTGGTATCCATACTTTACATTGAAAATAGCATTTTTAAATTTTCGACCTTGAATTCGTCAAAATTTAGCAATTTGTCTAATAGATTAACTTCGAGAATTATATGATCAATTTTAACTAAATCAATATGTCGCAGGAGGAACGTAAATTGATGAAGTTGATAGATGAACATATTTTGAATGCGACACCAGAGGAATTGATTAAATTACAACAGGTTGATCTTAACACACAACTTGACTGTGTCTGGTTTTATGATACATATAATCTTCCAGAAAATTCAATAAAAGCTTGATATTTTACCTAAATTTTTTGATCACATGTAATACTAAATTTAAATGAGGGTTTTAGTGATTTAATCATATGGTAATCAAATCTAAAAAATCAGATATGAATAAGATATCCAAATCTAAAAAAACAGAAAGGACTAAAATTATTTGTGTATCACATCAAGAAGATGCTGATGGTATTTCTTCTGCTGCATTAATTAAACAAGTATTTGGGGGTGAGACCATACTTGTAGATTATCCTGGTATGATGGATGTATTAGAATCGTTACGAACTGACACAAAATTAAAAAAATTATTTATCTGTGATTTAGGCTTAAATAAAAAAACTAATGATGCTTTTGTTGATTTGCTTACTGAATTAAGAAAAAAACGAATTTCTGTAACTTACATTGATCATCATGATATGGAATCAAAAGTAATCAATAAACTGAAAAAAATTAAAGTGAAATTAATTCATGATACTTCTGAGTGTACTTCGGTTCTTGTTTATAATATGTTGAAGAAAAAATTATCCGAGAATGCTACATTTATCGCTGTATGTGGAGCAATAACAGATTATATGGAAAATAAACCAATATCTTCAAAACTTTTACAAATGTATGATAGACAGTTTGCATTAATCAGTGCTACTGTATTGACTTACAATATTGTTGGACATCAAAAAGATCCTGACTATCTTCTTTACTTGGTTGATGAATTATCAGAATCAAAATTTCCACATGAAATTCCAAATACGTATGAATTTGCCCAAATTCAAGTTGGAAAATTGGCTGAAATAATGTCTAAAGTTAGAAAATCAATGAAAGTTTCAAAAAATCTTGCTCATATGGAAGTTCTTGATTCAGGTGCAAGTGGAGCTGTTAATTTTGTACTTGGTTTTTCAGGCAAAGATGTTGGCATTGCATACAAAGAACGTGTTGATAAGGGAATTTATGCTGTTTCTGTACGGGGTTCACCTTCATGTAAAACTCATCTTGGGCGTTTGGTTTCATCTGTCACTAGTGAAATTGGTGGTTCAGGAGGGGGTCATGATAAGGCATGTGGGGCTGTTATTCCTAAGGATAAAATCAAAGAATTTTTAAAAAAAATGAACTCAGAATTAGGATAATTCTAAAATCATATCAATTTCAGTTGTTGCATCTAATGGTAGGCTTGAGACACCAACAGCTGTTCTAGTATGAACGCCTTTTTCAGCAAATATCTGATATAGAAAATCTGATGCTCCATCTATCACTTGTGCATGTTCAGTGAAATCAGGTGATGAATTAACAAAACCAGAAACTCTTACAATTTTTACAATACGATCCAAATCTCCAATCTTCACCTTTAATTGTGATAAAGCATTGATTGCACATAACTTAGCAGAAGATTTACCATCTTCAACTGTTCTCGGTGTTGGGATTTTACCAGTGTATCTTAATTTTCCATTTAACATGGGAATTTGACCTGACACATATGCTAAATCCTTGATTATTGACACTGGAATATACGAACCAGCAGGTTTTGGAGGGTGAGGCAATTCAATACCTAACGATTTTAATTTTTCTTCGATTATCATGATTAAATTCAAATAATTCACGCCTATAAGTAATAGTGTAAATAATTTAACCAGATTTTCTACAGATATTTACTCGTGATGGTACCTTAGCAAAACTTCACTGATGTTCACAAGGTAATTTGAATGAATTTAGCACCACAAGAATTAGAAAGAAATGCTAGCAAATCTGCTTCAGATGCTATAAAATACGATTCACAAGGTGCACGTGGAATGGCTATTGCTCATTATGAAAAGGCAATACAACCATTATCTAAATTGATGAATCTTTACCCAGATAGTAAACTAAACACTATCTATGCTGAGAGATTAAAATCATATCAAAATAGGATTAAAGCACTTCAATCTTTGCAGGGCAATGATTTTGAACCAGCAGTTGATCCTAAAGCAACGCCAGAAGAACAACAATCAAATCTTGGAAAGGCACGACAGGATAGTTTTGAAGAAATGATAATGAAAGAAAAACCGGACATCAATTGGCGTGATGTTGTTGGAGTTGATGAAGCAAAAAATGCATTACGAGAATCAATTGTTTGGCCAACAAAAAGACCTGATCTATTTCCATTAGGTTGGCCAAGAGGAATATTACTATACGGTCCACCAGGTTGTGGTAAAACTATACTGGCTGCGGCAACAGCAAATGAACTTGATGGTTATTTCATAAATGTTGATGCATCGTCAATGATGAGTAAATGGCTTGGTGAGGCGGAAAAGAATGTGGCAAAATTATTCAGGATGGCACGTAGTTATGCCGAAAGAGAGGATAAACCTGTTATATTATTCATTGACGAACTTGATTCATTATTAGGTGAACGTACAAACGAAATTGGCGGTGAAGTAAGATCCAGGAATCAATTTTTGACAGAAATAGATGGAATCAGTAACAAAGGGAAGAGTATCAAATTATACGTGATAGGGGCAACCAATAAACCATGGAGCCTTGATAATCCATTCCTACGTAGATTTCAAAAAAGAATCTATGTTTCACTACCTACAATTGATGCACGTACAAAACTTTTTGATCTTTACACACATCAATTAAAAATGGATAGTAGAGTACGCACTCGTTCACTAGCTACAATTTTTGATGGGTATAGTGCAAGTGATATTAAAGATATTTGCCAGGCATCACAAATGAAAGTAGTGAATGAGTTATTTTGCTCACCTCAATTTAAGGAACCAGTAGCAGGTGAAAACCCTACTCAGCCACGGGACTTGACGTTGAAGGATTTTAAAGAAATTCTAGAAAGACGAAAGCCAAGTGTTTCCGTGGAAATGATCAGGGCATATTATAAATGGAGTGAACAGTTTAAGGCATTATAGAAGAGTAATTTCTTATTTTATCAGCACAAATTTTACAAAAACTTAAATTTCTCAATTAAAGCAGTTATCGAGGGTTCCAATAGCCATAAAAAAATCCAAACATGGAAACAAGTTTGGAAAGCTGATCCTTTCTGATGGCACCATTCTTGATGGAATGGGATTTGGTTTTTCTACCACAGTTTTTGGTGAAATTGTCTTTAACACAGGTATGGTTGGTTATACAGAAGCTCTAACTGATCCCTCATACAATGGCCAAATTCTTACACTGACATATCCACTGGTTGGGAATTATGGAATTCCAGATTTAACCGAAGTCGATGAGGATGGAATTTCTAAATTCTTTGAATCAGATATGATGCAAATTCGAGGACTAGTAGTTCACGAGTTGTCTCAAACTGCAAGTCATTGGAATCTGAAAATGACTCTAGATGAGTGGATGTATAATGAAAAAGTTCCAGGCATATCTGGAATCGATACTAGAGCAATCACCAAAAAGATTACAAGTAGTGGTGTGATGATGGCCGCTCTTGTTGTATCTGATGAACAAATTGATGTTGAAAAAATCAAAAAGGAACTTACTAACGTTACAAAATACAATTCTGAAAAATTTATGGATATTGTATCTACCAAAGAGGAAAAAATCTATGGTGATGATAATCAATCTGTAGTTGTTATTGACACTGGAGCAAAAAATGCCATTGTTAGAAATATTCGAGAATTAGGATACAAAGCAATAGTTGTTCCATGGAACACTCCGTTCAATAAAGTAATGTCATATAATCCAAAGGGAGTTGTTTTGAGTAGTGGTCCTGGTGATCCTCAAAATTGTCCTGAAACTATTGATACCGCAAAAAAATTAATTGAAAATAATATTCCTACATTAGGTATTTGTTTGGGTGCACAAATTATTGGCATTGCAGGAAATACTGAAACTTATAAACTAAAGTATGGGCATCGTGGTCAGAATAAACCTTGCATTAATTTAGAAACGAATCAGGTTTATGTTACGAGTCAGAATCATGGTTATGGAATCAAACCTGAATCTTTAGAACAATCTGATTTTAAACTATGGTTTTCAAACGCTGATGATAACACAGTTGAAGGCATAAAACATAAAACACAAAATTGCATTGCTGTACAATTCCATCCCGAAGCTGCACCTGGTCCTTTTGACTGTAAATATGTTTTTGATGAACTAAAAAAATTGATGGAGAAATAACAAATTGCCAAAAAATGAATCACTAAAGAAAATTCTTGTACTTGGAAGTGGTGCAATAAAAATTGGTGAAGCCGGAGAGTTTGATTATTCTGGAAGTCAATGTCTTAAAGCAATTCATGAAGATGGGCTCAAAAGTGTTCTAATTAATCCAAACATCGCAACAATTCAAACTGACACTAGATTTGCAGACAAAGTCTATCTTCAACCTGTTACTCCTCAATATGTTGAATCTGTAATTGAATCGGAACGACCTGATTCAATCATGTTGTCATATGGCGGGCAGACTGCATTGAATTGTGGTGTAAAATTAGACGAAATGGGTATTTTACAAAAATATGATGTCAAAGTATTGGGAACCCAAATCCCAGGAATTATGGCTACTGAAGATAGGCAGAAATTCAAAGATAATATGCAAAAATGTGGTGTTCCTGTTTTGAAGAGTAAGACAGTTCACACTTTTGAGGGTGCCAAAAAAGTTGCGGAAGAATTAGGTTATCCAGTAATTGTTCGTGTAGCCTATACTCTTGGAGGAAAAGGTGGTGGTGTGGCACATAATGAAATTGAATTGCATGAGATTGCAGAACGTGGAATTGCAGCAAGTCTTGTTGGGCAAATCCTAGTTGAAGAGTATATTGGTCATTGGAAGCAAATTGAATATGAGGTAATGCAGGATTATGGTGGAAATAATGTAATTGTGTGCAATATGGAAAATGTTCTTTCAATGAAAGTACACACAGGCGATAATATTGTTGTTGCACCATCGCAAACAATCAATAATCATGAATATCACACGTTACGTTCTGCTGCAATACGTGCTACAAAACATGTTGGAATCGTTGGTGAATGCAATATTCAGTATGCATTAGACTCTGATTCTGACAGATATGTTGCTATTGAGATCAATCCACGTCTTTCACGTTCTTCGGCTCTTGCTAGCAAGGCAACTGGTTATCCGCTAGCATACATGTCTGCAAAAATAGGATTGGGTTATTCACTTCCAGAACTTGTGAATCGTATTACAAAGTCTACTACTGCATGTTTTGAACCATCATTAGATTATATTGTTTGTAAACACCCAAGATGGGATTTTGAAAAATTTGAACTTGTTAATCGTAAACTAGGAGTAACTATGAAATCAGTTGGTGAAGTAATGGCTGTTGGAAGAACATTTGAAGAATCACTACAAAAAGCAATACGAATGTTAGATATTGGAAAAGATGGTCTTGTATTGAACCGTGAAAATGGTCAAAAATTTGATGTAGAAGATATAGAAGATCATTTGCAGCATCATGATGATTTTATTCTATATTTTGTTGCAGCAGCTCTAAAAAAAGGAATAACTGTTCAAAAAATTTATGATTTATCATCAATTGATCCTTGGTTTATTGAAAAAATAAAAAATATTGTAGAAACAGAAGAAAAACTAAAACAAAATGAATTGGAAAAACCACTTTTACAAGAAGCAAAAAAGCTTGGATTTTCAGATAATCAAATTGCACGTGCAAAAGATATGCAAAGTACAGAAGTTAGAAAAATACGTAAAGATTACAATATAATCCCCTCTGTGAAACAAATCGATACACTTGCCGCTGAATGGCCTGCAAAAACAAATTATCTTTATCTGACTTATGGTGGCGAGACGAATGACATCGAGATAAATGAATCAGATAAAGGTGTAATTGTTTTGGGTGCAGGACCATATAGAATTGGGAGCAGTGTTGAATTTGATTGGGGTACGGTCAATATGGTTTGGGGTTTGCAGGAAAATGGTGAAAAGAATGTTAGTGTTGTAAACTGTAACCCTGAAACTGTATCAACTGATTATGATATATGCAGTAGACTTTACTTTGAAGAATTAACACTAGAACGTATTTTAGATATTGCAGAATTTGAAAACCCTAAAGGTATTGTAACATCTGTTGGTGGTCAAACTGCTAACAACCTCACCCCAAACCTTGCTAAAAATGGAATTAATTTGATTGGTACTAGTGCAGAAAATGTAGATCGTGCTGAGAATCGCTCAAAGTTCAGTGAAATCTTGGACAATCTTCACATAAAGCAGCCACTTTGGCAGGCATTTTCTAATATTACGGATGCAAAAAACTTTGCATTAGATGTAGGTTATCCTGTATTGGTTAGACCTTCATACGTACTAAGCGGAGCCGCAATGAAAGTTGTATGGTCACAGGAGGAATTAAAGGAATTTGTAACAAACGCTGCAGTTGTATCACCTGATTACCCAGTAGTTATTACAAAATTCATGCTAGATTCACTGGAAGTTGATGTTGATGGTGTTTCTGACGGTAAAAATGTTGTAATTGGTGCAATAGTTGAGCACATCGATAGTGCAGGTGTTCATTCTGGTGATGCAATGATGTGTATACCACCTTGGAGAATAAGTAATAGAATCATTGAGAATATTACTGATTCCACAGTAAGAATTGCCAGGGAATTTAAAATTAAAGGTCCTTTCAATCTTCAATTTTTAATTAATAATGATCAGGAATACGTAATAGAACTAAATATTCGTGCATCACGTTCCATGCCATTTGTATCAAAACTTGTTAGAATGAATCTAATTTCTCTTGCATCAAAGGCTGTATTAGGAAAACAATTACCACATATACCTTATGACGAATGGAAAAAAATTCCTATTCATGGAATTAAAGTTCCACAATTTTCCTTCATGCAATTAGATGGTGCAGATATTGTTCTGGGTGTGGAGATGCAATCCACCGGCGAAGCTGCATGTTTTGGTGATAGTTTTTACGATGCCCTATCAAAAGGTTTGACATCAGTAGGATATAATCTTCCTAAATCTGGTTCTGCACTTGTTACTATTGGTGGTGTTAAGAATAGAGAAAAATTATTACAAACATCTGCACTTTTACAAAAACTTGGATTTAAGATACTTGCAACTGAAACTACTGCTGAATTTTTAAATGAAAAATTAGGTAATGTTGAAATTGTACATAAAATTAGTGAGCCAGATAGAAAACCAAACATATCTGATCTACTTTACCAGAAAAAAATTGATTTTATTATAAACATCCCAAGTACATCAACTATTGAAAAATATGTTGGAATGCTTTATGATGAATATCAAATACGAAGAAAATCATTAGAACTTGGTATACCTGTTTTGACTACCATTGAACTGGCTGAGTCATTTGTGAAAACATTAGAATGGTTACAGAATAACACACCCACAAAAAAAGCATTAGAACCATACGAAGATTACAATTAGATTAGATTTGGAAGTAATTTTTCATCACCAATGATTGTACCATCAAGTGTTATAATTTTGGCTTTTGTAGTGTTAATTTTTTCAATTATTGGTGATATTGATTTTTTATAGAATTTTTTCTTTGTCATATGGAAGTATTTGTTAAATGCTGGAACAATTATCAATTCAACATCACCAGTTTGTGATGGGAAAATCTCATCCTTACTACATTTTATGGATATCCACACTCTTTTACCATTAATTATTGACTCTTTTTGGAAAAAAACTGGGTGTAAATGACCCATTACAATTTTGCTTACGTTACCGTAGTTTTCTGTAGGCAATGTGTGACCATGTGTAAAAAGTATTTCATCTATTATGATCCCCTTCGGGCTTGCGATATTAACTTCCTTTGGCACAAGTTTTTCTATATTAGAATCATGATTTCCTGGAACAAGTATTAGATTTACTCGATTTTTTAGTTTATCAAAAAACATTGGGATTGATTCCCATTCAGTTTTTGTTATAGATTTGATTCCAGATTTTATGTCACCAAGAAGAATTAACGAGTCAGGTTTTGTTATTTTAAGCAATTTTTCAATTTCTATTATTGTTTTTTTTACTGTTACATTTTTTTCTACGAATACTTTATTCAGTGACAAATTACCTTCCAAGCCTAAATGTAAATCAGTTATAATCAGATTTTTTTCAGAACCAGTTGATAATAAAGCAGGATAATTTGGGACGATTCTAGTTTTCACCATCAAAAATATAATCAACCTTTTTTATTAAATTCTTATGAATAAATCATCTAAAAAATATAATTCGGTTCTAAATGAAAAACGCATAAAACTTCATGTCTTTGAACCTAGTAATAGAAAAATTTGGACTGTTGTTGGTTCGGATAGAGAATATTGGCTTGATCCTGATTTAGATTTTTGTTCATGCCCTGGTTATTACTTTACTAAAAAAAATAATGAAAAAAATTGCTATCATTTAGATTCATTAAAAACAATAAATCATGCAACAGATATAGAATCAGTTACTTTCTCTGATACTGAATATAGAGATTTTTTATCTGGACTATTATCTGATCTCAAAAAATAATCAAACTTCGCATTGTTTCACACAAACAAATATTCTTTCTTGTGCATCCTGTAGACCATATTTATTTGGAATTATACCAATTGTATATTTCATTTCTTCATCGTAAGGAATATCAAATTGTGTTGTTACAACAATTGTTTCATTAGGTTTAAGATCTATTACTGATAGTTCTTCTTCACCATATCCAATAAAAACAGCTTCATATTTTTCATTATCTGTATCATAGAGATAAAATTGTCCACCAGTCACTCTTACAGTTTCATCTCCGGTGTTATGAGCATTAATCTGAATTTGGAAATAAACTCCCTCAGGAATTTCACTTCTATCCAAGCCTTTTTGAACTAGATTTTTTTCTGCTTCACTGTACTCATCTGTTTTTTTGAGAATTTCATGATTCCCAATATGTTCTACGTAGAATTTAACATCACCAGCAATCACTGCACCACCTGACTCTGAAATTACAGTAATAGTTTGTGTGTCCAAAAATAGAAAAAGTGAGAAACTAATCGAGCCTATAATTAATCCCAATAAAATAAATGTACCAATTTTAGCCATTTTTGAATTTATGATTCATCTATAATTAAAATTGTTTATTTTCGCATAAATTATCAGTTAATACCATACTTTACATATAATTATTGAGTATAAATTTCATGAAAGCAGCAATTGTGAAGAGTGACTCCAATATAGAAATTAAAAATATGATTAAACCATCTTTAGGTTCGGATGATATACTTGTCAAAATGCATGCTTGTGGAATTTGTGGTTCTGACGTTGAAAAAGTATTTGGTAAATATGGACAAGCATCAATGAAACTTGGACATGAGCCAGCAGGAACAATAACTGAGGTCGGTTCAGAAATTTCAGATTTTAGTATTGGTGATCGTGTATTTACTCATCATCATGTTGCATGTTATTCAGACGACTGTCATGAATGTAATCATGGTAATGAAACAATGTGTAAAAAATATTATGAATCAAATCTTGAACCATGTGGACTTGCTGATGAATATGTCGTACCTGGATGGAATGTAAAACATGGAGGTGTGCTGAAAATTCCTGACAATGTTTCCTTTGAGGAAGCTGCAATGATTGAACCACTTGCATGCTGCATTAGAGCATGGAATAAATTTACACATAAAACAAACGATAGTGTTGCTATCCTTGGTGTTGGTCCCACTGGAATAATGCATGTATTATTAGCAAAATTTTATGGTTTGAAAGAAGTGTTTTGTTTAGATTTGAATGATTATCGCTTAGATTTTGCACAAAAACTTGAAACTATAACAATTCATTCTGATGATCCAACTGCTTCAGAAATTATGAAATCAAATCTTCAGCATCCATTTGGTGTTGATGTCGTTATCGTGGCTACTGGTAATTTGAAAGCACTGCAAGATGCTGTGACTTTTGTTAGAAAAGGAGGTACTATTGTTATGTTTGGTGTACCAAGTAAAGGAGCAACTGTTGAGCTAGACATGAGTAAAGTGTATTCAAAAAGTATTACAATTGTTAATTCTTATGCAGCATCTGACATGGATACTAGAGATGCACTTGAGAAAATATCAAGTAAACAAATCAATGTTACACAATTAATCACTCATAAATACAAACTAAATGAATGCCAAAAAGCCTTTGAACATGCCAAGAGTGGAGAAAACGCCATGAAGATAATCATAAGCGAATGAAAAGGCTTAAGAAAGATATGATTTCTTTTGAAAACGATACAAATGGATTGGGGATTAAAAAATAGGCTTGCTCATATAATCAAACCTAATGATAATAGGGCTTTGATGCTGGCTGTTGATCATGGATATTTTCTTGGTCCAACTGAAAAGCTAGAAATTCCTAAAAAAACAATAGGACCATTACTCAAATACTGCGATTCATTGATGCTAACAAGAGGAGTGCAAAGAACCTCAGTTAACCCGACATATCCTGTACCAATAGTTCTAAGAGTATCTGGCGGTGCCAGTATAATTGGTCAGGATTTATCCAATGAACAAATTACTGTAAGTATCAAGGATGCCATACGATTAAATGCATCAGCATTGGCAATGTCAATTTTTGTTGGAGCAAAACATGAACATCAAACAATTGTAAATCTTAGTAAACTTGTTAATGATGCAAATGAGTATAATCTTCCTGTCTTAGCAGTAACAGCTGTTGGTAAAGAAATTGGTCAGAAAGATGCACGTTATCTTTCTCTTGCATGTAGAATAGCAGCTGAGCATGGTGCACATATTGTTAAGACATATTATTGTGATAATTTTGAGCGTGTAGTAGATTCTTGCCCAGTACCAATTATTGTTGCAGGTGGTAAAAAAATACCGGAAAGAGATGCACTTGAATTAGCATACAATTCAATCAAAGGAGGTGCTGTGGGAGTTGATATGGGACGAAATATCTGGCAATCTGAAAACCCAGTACCAATGATCAGGGCGGTTCATAATATTATACATGGAAACGCAAATGTTGATGAAGCATACGAATTATACAAAAAATTATGTCAGCCTAAACCAAAGTCACCAAAAACTAAAAAATAATACATAAAAATTAATTAGAAATTTTATCTAGATGATAATGCACAATTTTCCAAGTTGGTTTCTTAATCAAAACAAATGTAGCTCTACCATTAATTGTCATATACTGACCGGTGTAAGTTTGACTATCCACTAGCATACCCTTTTGTTCCAATGTAAATGTGGAGATTCCAACACTATCAAAAATATTGGTCTTCTCGTTTTTTATTTCATAATTGTAATCTGTAATGCTTGAGAATCTTAATTCTTCCAGAGCTATTGATTCTGAATAATCTTTCAATCCATATGGTGGAATATCACTAAAACTAGAAAATTTTTGTGAATTAAGTTGAATTTTACTCAGTATAGAGAAATCCTTTGTTCTACCGGCTTCGAAAAAAGTTCGAATTACTTCAAGAATTTCTTGTTCGTCAGACAAACCATTTTTATTTCTATTTCATCGGTTTAAGTGTTAACAGAAATTTAAGGTCTTAAATTCACAACCAGAAACATTAATTAATTCAATTAATGTTGTTTACCTTGCTATATGAGCAAAATTAGTCAAACTAGCATTGTAAGTATTCTATTGCTAGTTGATTTGAAGCTGTAAATATACAGCCAATTTTTTAACAATTAAAATTATGGTGTATGATATGAATGATAAAATGGAAGTTATGAATGGCGGGAAAGCGCTTATGAAAGCGCTAGAAAAAGAAGGCGTTAAGGAAGTCTTTGGCTTACCGGGAGGTGCAAACCTTCCAATGTATGATGAGCTTTACAAAAGTAATATACGTCATATCTTAGTAAGACATGAACAATCTGCTGCACATATGGCTGATGGATTTGGCCGTGTCAGTAGAAAACCAGGTGTTTGTTTTGCAACATCTGGTCCTGGGGCAACAAATTTGTTAACTGGTATTGCAACGGCGCAAGCAGATTCTGCCCCAATGATTGCTGTTACTGGACAAGTACCAGTGAACATGATTGGACGTGATGCATTTCAAGAAAGTGATATAATTGGAATGTCAAATCCATGTGTAAAATATGCATTTCAACCAAGAACACCTCAAGAAATTCCCGAAGTTGTAAAAAAAGGATTTTACATTGCAGAAACTGGTAGACCTGGACCTGTATTACTTGACATACCAAAAGATGTTCAACAAAATGAGGCGGAAATTACTTTTCCTAACGAAGTAAGAATTCCTGGTTATCATCCATGGACTGATGTAGATATAACTAATATTGAAAGATCTATAGATTTACTTCTTTCTTCAGAAAAACCAATAATTTTGGCTGGAGGTGGAACAATAATTTCTTCTGCATTTGCAGAACTTCAATCAATCGCTGAAATGTTAATGATTCCAGTTGTTACAACATTTAAGGGCAAGGGTTCTTTTCCGGAGAACCATCCACTTTCACTTGGTCCAATTGGCATGCATGGACATGCAGAAGCTAATAAGATTATGTCTGAAGTAGATTGTGTTTTAGCCATAGGAACAAGATTTTCAGATCGTTCTGTTGGAACATTTGAAGAGTTTGAAAAAAATTTAAAAATTATTCATATGGATGTGGATCCTGCAGAAATAGGAAAGAATCAGACAACTCAAGTTGCAGTTGTTGGTGACGTTAGGGCATCATTAAGAGTTATGCTCAAAATTCTTGCTAAAAAAGTATTAAAGAAATCTGATGGAAATAAATGGTTGAAACATGTTAATGAGGTTAAGGATTATTGGCGTGAAAATCTAAAATTACATCCAGGTGAAATGTCAGCTGCCAAGATTTTAAGGAAGTTACGGGAAGTGCTTCCTAAAGAATCAATTGTTACTACTGAAGTAGGTCAGCATCAAATGTGGGCATCATTATTCTTTGATGCAATACATCCAGGTACATTCTTTAGCTCTACTGGTCTTGGAACAATGGGATGGGGATTTCCCGCTGCCATTGGTGCAAAAGTTGCACGGCCAGACGTACCAGTATTAGATATTGCCGGAGATGGAAGTTTTAACATGACAGAAAACTCACTTGCGACTTCAGTATTAGAGGATATACCCGTCATAGTATTCTTAATTAATAATTTTTCATTAGGAATGGTTGCACAATGGCAAAGAACATTCTATGAAAGACGAATGATTGGAATTGATTTAAAAAAATGTCCAGATTATGTTAAATTAGCAGAATCATATGGTGCACAAGGTATAAGGGCTCAATCACTTGACGAGCTTGGTAAAGCTGTCAAGGTTGGACTTAACAGTGAAGTTAGCACAGTAATTGATATACCAATTGATCCAGAAGAAGATGTTTTACCATTTGTTGCACCTGGAACTTCATTAAAGGATATGATCTTACCATCATAGTGAGTGTTATGTGGGCAATATTATCAATTCGGGTTGAAAACAAACCAGGAATATTATTCAAGGTTACCCACTTGTTTAGATCTAGAAATTTCAATATAGATAGTATATCAGTAGGTGTAATGGAGAATCCTGAATTTTCAAAGATGACAATAACAACTGTTGGCACTGAAAAACAAATTGCTCAAATTGTTAAACAACTTGATAAAATGATTGATACAATTGAGGTCAAAAGACTAGATGAGAATGAGAGTGTGTATAAAGAATTGGCATTATTTAAAATTAAGTTAAGTGAGGCATCAGATAGTATAGAGATCAATAAGTTAGCAGATACATATGGAGCAAAAGTTCATAATGAACAGAAAGATTCATTGATAGTTGAGTTAACATCTACACCTGATAAAATTAAAACATTCGAGGAAGTGTTAAAGCCATTTGGTATTTTAGATTCTGCTAGGACTGGTGTTACTGCATTATAGATGATGTAAAATGAAAGTCCGGATTTTTGATACAACATTGAGGGATGGCGAACAATCACCAGGTGTTGCATTATCACCTGAAAATAAGTTAAGCATCGCAAAAAAATTAGACGAGTTAGGAGTGGATGCTATTGAGACAGGATTTCCTGTAATCTCACAAGGTGAACAGCAGGCGGTAAAAATGATTACAGAAGCAAATCTTTCTGCTGAATTATGTGGTCTTGCTAGAACAAATAAAAAAGATATTGACGCAGTAGTTGATTGTGGCCTAAAATACGTTCACACATTTATTGCAACTTCAGACATTCACCTAGAACATAAATTACACCTTTCACAGGATGAAGCACTTGAGAAGGCTGTAGAATCAGTTGAGTATGCAAAATCAAGGGGATTGCAGGTTGAGTTTTCAGCAGAGGATGCAACACGTACAGATCGTAATTTCTTAAAAAAAATATTTACGGCAGTTACAAAAGCTGGAGCGGATAGAATAGATATACCTGATACTGTCGGATATTCAACACCACAATATATTGCTGAAATAACTAAGGATGCAATTGAGGCAACTAAATTACCAATCAGTATGCATTGTCACAATGATTTTGGTCTTGCTGTGGCTAATGCTATATCTGGAATACAAGCAGGTGCACAATGTGCACATGTAACGATAAACGGTATTGGTGAACGTGCAGGTAATGCATCATTAGAAGAATTAGTGATGGCGTTACAATGTTTAAAATTTGATCAGTCTTGGGAAACTAATATCAAAACTAAACTTCTTTATGATACATCGAAATATGTTTCAAAATTAGCTGGAATGCCAGTTCAGCCCAACAAGGCAATTATAGGTGAGAATGCGTTTGGACACGAATCTGGCATACATACTCATGGAGTTTTGAGCAATCCACTTACTTACGAACCTATCAGTCCTGAGATTGTAGGTAGGACCAGATGGTTACAAGTCGGTAAACATGCTGGCGTTCATGGTATTAATGCAATGCTTCAAGAATATGGTATAGAGCCAAACAATGATCAAACAAGACAGATTCTTGAAAAAGTAAAATCAATTGGAGATCAGGGAAAACATGTTACTGATGTTGAGTTATTTTCCATAGCAAATGAAGTGATTGGTGATACTAAATTAAAACGCTTAGTGAAGCTATCAGGATTTTCAGTTTCTACTGGAATTGGGAATATGCCATATGCATTTGTGAAATTGATCATTGATGGTAACGAGCACACAGCTACAGATCATGGAGTTGGACCAGTAGATGCATCTCTCAACGCAATCCAAAAAGCTACTGGCAAAATCTCGGAAATCAAAATTAAGGATTATAATTTAGCATCTATATCAGGAGGTTCTAATGCATTATGTGAGGTTACCGTGAAACTTGAAGATGCTACAGGAAATATGATTTCCTCTAAATCAATTGGTGAGGATATAGTCATAACTAGTGTTCAAGCTGTAATCGACGGAATAAATAGACTTATGTTGAAAAAGTCATTAAGAGAAAAAAAAGTATAATCATTGTATAGTAGAATGACCAAAAAATATCAGATATCATTAATCACTGGAGATGGAATAGGTCCAGAAATTTCAGAATCCGCATTTAGTATTTTACAAGAGATCCATGATAATATGGGTATCAAGTTTGAAATAAAAAAACTAGAGGCTGGTGATACAGTTTTAAAAAATACTGGAAATGCATTATCAGAAGAAACATTTGAGATAATAAAGAATTCTGACGCATGTTTAAAGGCACCAGTTGGGGAAAGTGCAAAGGACGTGATTGTATATTTAAGACGTATGTTAGATCTATATGCAAATATTCGACCAGCAAAATCATATCCTAACACACCATCGTTGCGTGATGATATTGATTTGGTAATTGTACGTGAAAACACTGAGGATTTGTATACAGGTGAAGAGTTTGATATAGGTGATACATCTGTTGCAATGAGAATAATTTCAGAAAAAGCATCTAAAAGAATTGCAGAGTATGCTTTCAAAACTGCAACCCAAAGAAAAATGAAGAAAGTTACGTGTGTACATAAATCAAATGTGATGAAAAAAACTGACGGTTTATTTGCACGTACATGTTCAAAAGTTGCTGATAATTTTCCAAATATCAAATTTGAAGAAATGTATGTTGATGCATGCGCTATGAATTTAATTCGCCAACCACAATTATTTGATGTGATTGTTACAACTAATTTATTTGGTGATATACTTTCTGATGAATCAGCTCAAGTTGTGGGTGGTTTGGGTATGGCTCCTGCTGCAAATATAGGCGATAAATTTGGATTATTTGAACCTGTTCATGGGGCAGCATTTGATATTGCAGGAAAAAATATTGCTAATCCAACTTCATTCATACTTTCAATCAAAATGATGTTAAATTGGATTGGAAATAAGTATGCTGATACAAAATGTATTGAAATTGCCCAAAAATTAGAGAATGTTGTTTATGATGTTGTAAAAAATAACATCAAAACAAAAGATACTGGTGGCGATAAGACTACTGTAGAGTTCACTAAAGAAATTATCTCAAGGCTTTAATCTTTCTGGATCTCTTGGATACAAAATAACTTCTCTCACATTATCAATTCCTATAATCACTGTAAGTAATCTTTCTAAACCTAGTCCCCAACCTGCATGAGGTGGCATACCCCAATCAAATGCTTGTAGATGCTCCGAAAATTTTGCAGGATCAAGGTTTTGTTCACTTAACCTCATTTTGATCTTTTCTGGATTATGTAATCTGGTTCCACCAGATGATAATTCTAGATAACCGAATTGTAGATCAAATGATTCAGAAAGTTCAGCATTATCTTCTTTTTCACTTATGTAGAATGGTTTGATCTTGAGTGGCCAATCTGTTAGAAAATAAAATTCGGGATATATTTCTCCCAATATTCTTAGATGAGAATCTAAAAGATCATCTCCAAATTCTAATTTAGCATCTTTTTTATTCAATTCTTCTAAAGCATGTGAATAAGTGATTCTCTTGAATGGATTGTTTGGAATAATAGTTTTATTCCCTATTGTTTCTTGCTCTTTCTTACAATTTTCAGAGACATACTTGAATGTGCTAACAACAAGATCCTCTAAAACATCCATAACATCTGTATAACTCATAAATGCAGATTCCATGTCAATACTAGTAAATTCACTCAAGTGTCTACCTGTATGTGATTTTTCTGCTCTGTAAAATGAAGATATTTCAAACACTCTTTCTAGACCAATCGTCATTTGTTCTTTATACAACTGTGGACTCTGTGCAAGATAGGCCTGTTTTCCAAAATAATCTAATGAGAATAGGTTTGCACCACCTTCACTCGCACTACCAATAATTTTAGGCGTAGTGATTTCTATGAATTTTTTTTCTATGAATGATTTTCTTAACGCCGCTAAAGTATGATGTCTGATTTTGAAGATTGATGCCGTTTTTTGATTACGCATATCTAGTGCCCTGGAGTTTAGCCTATTGTCTATATGACTTTCAAGCCTACCGATAGGATCAATGGGCAAAGGATGAATAGCTTTTGCTAATAAATTAATTTCACTAGCCTTAATTTCACACTCAAAATCTCTGGCTCTTGTATCCTGAATTTTACCAGTGATTCTCACAACACTTTGCCGTGTTATATCCTCGGTTGATTTTATTATATCATCTGTAAGTATAATCTGAGTAATGCCTGTTACGTCGCGTAGAGTAAGAAATGTCATTTTACCCATTTTTCTTAAATCTTCCACCCAACCTCCAAGAATCACCTCTTGGCCGTTCATAGACGACTTTACATCTTCAATATAGTGGGTTCGATTAAACTTCACGTAAATCATTTTTAATTATGATCCATTGAATATATCCTTTCTTGAAAAAATAAAATAGAGCGTTTATTATTATTTTTAATGGTAAAACTGTATGTGTCAGATCTATCGGTCAATTATGAAACATCATCTGGAGATGTTCACGCTTTAGAAAATGTTGACTTTCAATTAGAAGATAATGAATCAATTGGTATTGCAGGAGAAAGTGGATGTGGTAAGAGTACTTTGGGTTTATCGATCATAAAAATGATCCAAGGTGGAAAAATTATTGCGGGCGAAATAACACTTGGTGAAAAATCCATATTAAATATGACAGAATCTGAATTTGATGACATCATACGTTGGAAAGAAATTTCGATGGTGTTTCAGGGTGCTATGAATTCATTGGATCCAGTTTTTACTATCGAGCAACAATTCGATCAAATTCTAAAGCAGCACAATTCTACTGATGATTTTAAAAAGACCATGCATAATTCATTAGATACAGTAAGCCTTTCACATTCTATTTTAAAAAAATACCCTCATGAGTTGAGTGGTGGTATGAAGCAAAGAGTAGTTATCGCTATGGCATTGTTACTTGAACCTAAATTTGTTATAGCCGATGAACCAACTACAGCATTAGACGTATTGATTCAAGCACAAATCATCAATTTATTGAAAAGTTTGAAAAAGAAAGACGTGTCAATTATGTTAATTTCACATGACCTTGCCATCTTATCTGAAATTGTAGAAAAAATAGGTATAATGTATGGCGGAAAAATGGTTGAGTTTGGTTCGTCAACAGAAATATATCGTGAACCAAAGCATCCATACACAAAGGGGTTATTGGATTCCATACCAACATTACATGGAGAGAGAAAACTAAAATTTATTCCTGGTAATCCACCTAACTTACTTTCTCCAGGATCAGGATGTAGATTTTTTGATAGATGTCCAGAAGCGATGGATAAATGTAAAAAAAATCCACCAAAAATTAAAACAGATTCTGGATATGTTTTATGTTGGCTTTATGAATAATTTGTTGTGGCATTCAAATTCATCTTAACAAAAATTTGTAATCATGAGCATCTAAAATTATTAACTTTTCTATAATGAGAATGGAATTGATTTAGAGAGTATTATTTAATCGATATTTCATTTGGTATTTTGTTTTGTTTCGCATTCATCTGAACAGTATTTGGTTTCAGGTCTAGATATTAATCGACCACATTGTGAACATGTAGAGTACATATTTCATATACGGCATAATCATTAAAAAATCTGATCGCATTTACTATTTTTTTTTTTGATCGCCTTAAATACTCATTGTATAATTTGTACATATTGGACCTTTTGGATCTTTTTCCTTTTGCTCCTGAAATCGGTTATATTGGATTAAGCCTTGTTAGTTTTTTTGGTTCATTAATTCCTTTTGTACCTATACCATCATTTGTTTTATTAGCAACAATGGCGGTTGGTGAACAATTTAACATTCATTTATTAGCTTTATTTGCAGCATTAACATCCACAGTTGCTAAACAAATAATATTTTACCTAAGTTATGGTGGCCGAAAAATTATTTCTGAAAAAACTAAAAACCGCATGAAGCCATTTCAGAAATTAGTCAGGCGTTATGGTGCTACTGCAGCTTTTGTGGCAGCAGCAACGCCTATTCCTGATGATATAGTTTACATTCCCTTAGGATTAGCAAAATACAATCCAAAAAAATTTTTTGTTGCAACATTATTAGGAAAAATCGTTCTATGTTATATCATCGTTTTAATTTCACATTATATGGGGCTATCAATTTTAGAACCAATTCTTGAGGATATAGAAAATCCCGCACCAGTTTACTTTGGCATTATTTTATTTGGTGTGATTATGACTGTAACTGTAATTCTACTTTTGAGATTAGATTGGGCAAAAATTTTAGGCAGAATAGCTCCTTGGACACTTGAGGATGACGAGAATAATTAAATATTAAAACTAAAATTCCATAATTTATCAATTCCTTTTGTGATACCAACTCTTGATTTTTTGAAAATTTTTTTTGGTTTTATACCTTCTGTGATGAAAATAGCAGATTTTTTTGTTAAATCAGTATTGTATTGACTAATAGAAATTTGCATAGCTTGGGTTAATTTTCCAGGCCCATTTGTAAGATTTCGAATATCAGTATTTTTTCTATTTTTCAACATAATTTTCATACCATCTTGAGGATAAATAGAACGAATTAACACTGCACCTGCTTCATTATTTTTACCTCTAGCTACAGCATTAAGCATAAAATAATTACCATATGTGAAATAAACATATGCTCTTCCAACCTGACCAAACATGGCTTTGTTTCTATCTGTAATTCTATTTACTGCATGACTGGCAGGATCATGTTTACTTTTGTAAGCTTCTGTTTCTGTAATAATACCAGATAATATTTTTTTTCCAACAACTCTTACTAAATTTTTCCCTAGAAGATTTTTTGCAACCTTAACTGTATCGTTATTATAAAACCCTCTTGGTAAAATTTTTGAATCAATCATTTTTTTTCAAGTTTTTTACAATTTTTACTAATTTTTTTATATCATTTTTAAAGACAGCATCAAGTTTTTTATTATAAATCATTGCAGCTGGATGAAAAGTAACAAAATATGTTTTATCATCTTTATCAATTACCTTTCCATGATTTTTTGAAATTTCTTTACCATTTAATATAGAATGATAGGCAGTATTTCCCATTAAGCAAACTATTTTTGGATCGATGATTAAGAGTTCTTTTTCTAAATACATACTACACATTATTTTTTCATGATCAGTAGGAATTCTATTTTTTGGAGGTCTACATTTAACAATATTTGTGATGTATACTTCTTCTCTAGTAAGTCCAGCGTACTTTAGTGCCTCATCAAGCTTTTTACCAGCTGAACCAATGAATGGTTTACCATATTTATCCTCAGATCTTCCTGGAGCTTCTCCTACGAACACAATATCAGCATGTTCGTTTCCTATACCGGGAACAGCATTTTTTCTATTTTTACATAAATTACACTTAGTACATTTGACGATTTTTTCATTAATACTCTTAATTGTTAGATTACTATTCATAAATTATAATTTAATCACACATTCCTAAATCTTGTGTAAAAATCTGTTCATAGTTAAAATTATTGTGAATGCTATGACATTCAAATATTGTAAAGTCTTTAGGTACCTAAATTATTGTATAGTATGGGTCTCATTCATACAAATCATTACTTAGATTTTCCAGTAGATGCTTGGAAGCAAATATCTAGTAACCCAACAGTTTTTGAAGCGATTGTTGATAATGTAGTACTAGAATTGCTTGATACAGGACATAGGGAACAAAAAATTGTTTTCAAAAATGGCGGTAAAATAAAGTATATCCGTTCTATTGGAAAATACAGATTAAGTTGGGATGATGAAGATTTAGTATCTTAGTTTTTATGCAACAAACTTGAACTTGGCTTCATTTTTTAAATCACCCTGCACTACTTTTAATAGATAATCACCACCATTTTCCCATCCACCTCCACCAGCTATGATAAGTGTCGAAAATACACCATCATTTTTTGGTGTAATATTCTCACTCCATATTCTTACTCCATTTGAGTTTTCTATTGATAATTCAACCGATTTACTATGGGAGTTGGTATCACCTGATATAGAAATAATATCAGCTTTTTGGTAGGTACTTTGATCAACATTTATCAGTAATGGATTATTTGGTGTTGAGATAACTACTGAATCTGTCACACCACCCTGATTCATTGCTAAAAATCCTATTACCGCAATTATTGCAACTGCAGCAGCTATTGCAATAGGAACAACTAGTTTTGTATTAACTGATAAACTAGTTTTAGGATGATCTTTTGAAACTAATTTTTGTGGTGTAGGTTTCGTCTCATCAACATAATCTTCTTCAAATGAATCAGATTCCTCAAACGGTTGATTTCTTAAGTATTTGGTAATTAACGAACTGACATATTTTTTGTCATTAGCAGTGATAAAATTATCATGTTTTATGGTTTCTCTGATATTTCTTAATTTATTTTTGTCCCCATAACCAGATCGTATCAAATCATCAAGTTCAGACATGAATGTCATATTTTATCTCATATTCACTCTTTAATTAAAATTCACTATTCATGGAATCAATAATTGCGTGAAAATGAACAATTTATTTAAAATTCATGAAATTCATCAATAATTTTTGGGTTTGATTTCAAAAATACAAGAAATTTTCTTAATATTTTGACGGTTTTCGGATTTAGGTAATGTTCCATACCTTCTGCATCTTGATTTGCAATATCTTTTTTTATTCCTAAAATCTCAAAAATTTCCAATAATGTACTATGTTTCTGACGAATTGCTTCTGCAACTTGATTACCCTTAGACGTCAAATTGATTCCATGATATTTTTCATATTCAAGGTATCCATCCTTATCTAATTTTTGTAGCATTTTTGTGACGCTTGGAGGACTGACATTCATGTGTCTTGATATATCTAATGTTGTCGCATATCCCTTTAGACCAACCAATTCTGAAATAATCTCTAGATAATCTTCTCTTCTGATGTGTGTTTTTCTATCGATAGACTGGTTTGCTGCTTTAATCGAATCTAGTCTTTTGGTGTCTTTTTTCATTCTTTAATTTATGCTTGAACTAGTATAATTTTCTGCCTGTTAGAATGTCTTGTAATCAATTTTTGACCGTTGATGGACGTAGATTTTACTTTGTTCTTTATGTAATTTTCTTCATATATTAGATATGGAAGATCCTTTGAAAAAACATCTTGCCAAATTAAAGGCAATAAAAGAATCTGTTCATCGTAGGGCTGAAATGTACTCCGATTTGAGTAAATTAGATAATAAGCACACTATGCGTTCTTTGGGCGCATTAAACAAAGCTCCATCACCTGGGAAAAAATTCCAAAAAATTGGTTTCATCATGCTTTGGATTCCAGAACCTACTGGAATCACATGCGCAGTTGGGGGACCAATGATTGTAGCTGGTAGATATCTTAGCAAAGTATACAATGATTCAAAAATAACTGATGTAGGAGAAAATACCAAAAATACCATCTCTGAAATTCATAATTTCAAGCAATCATTATTATAAGATTTCTTTTAGTTTTTATGCAGAGAAATATTATTGTAATATATGGTTACAAGAACAAATGTTTTAATCCCAATTGCTGCGGCTGCAGTTATTGTTGGAATTTTTGGCATGCTTACTTTCCCTACAGATGTTAAGCTAGAGTCTGTTGAATTTCCAATTGGAACAATCAAACTTGATGATAAAATTTTAGAGGTACAAATTGCTGATACTGCTCCATTACATGCAAGAGGATTAATGTTCCAAGATGAAATGTCATATGACCAAGGAATGTTATTTGTTTTTGATAATCCTGGGCTGCGTCCTATGTGGATGCTAAATATGCAATTTCATTTAGATATTGTCTGGTTCGATGAGAATCAGAATATAATTGGTATAGAGAAACATGTTCCGCCTTGTAAAACCACTATAGAAGTTGTAACATGTAGAGAAAATGGAGTTTCACATGATAATGCAAAATACGTATTGGAACTTACTTCTGGTTTCGTTGACAACTTTAACATTACAAATAAATCCAAACTTGAACTGATATCGATTTAATATGTTTGAAGAAATTTGGTTAATTCCTTTAGGATTTATTGCAGGAATATTGGGATCAATAGTTGGTTTGGGTGGAGGAATAATTATTGTTCCTGTATTAACATTCATGGGATTTTCTCCTACACTGGCTGTAAGCAACAGTTTGTTTGCTATCTTTAGCAATTCTGTTGGAGCCACAGCTGCATATGCTAAACAAAAACGTGTAGAGTTTTCGTTAGGTTGGAAACTTGGTTTAATGGCTGTTCCTGGAACCATACTTGGTGCATTCATCTCTTCTGAGATGTCATCAGAAATTTTCAAAATTTTGTTTGCATTAATTCTCATATCTTCAGCATCATACATATTTCTCAAAAGAAAAATAGAGGAAAAACCTGTAGACATATCTCGTCTTTTACTTGTTTTTTCTGCAGGTGCTAGCTTTTTTGCTGGAATAATATCAAGTCTATTTGGTATTGGAGGTGGTTTGATCTTTGTACCATTGATGGTAGTTGCACTTGGAATCTCAATGAAGCGTGCTGCACCAACATCACAATTCATCTTGATGTTTGCGTCTTTTTCGGGATTGATTGTTCATTCCATGTTGGGTCATCCTGATTATTATCAGGCATTATTGTTGTCGATTGGAGCCTTTGCTGGAGGAATTTTAGGTGCTCGATTATCACTTGAGATCAAGGAAAATAAATTGAAAATTATAGTGGTAATCGTACTTATCGCGGCTGCAATTAAGCTAATTATAGATTCTACAGGTGTTTTCTAGTGTTATCTTGTTTCGTCTGGGCAGAAAATTACTTCCGAACTTGATATTGCTTCATCTGACATCAAGTAGTTAATTGTATTTACAATATTTTCGTTGTTTGGTTCTTTTCCATCTACTGTTCCAGGCAAAATTAAGAATACCCTTACATTTGATTTCAGTACATCACTCAATTCTTGGTTGACTGTAGTTGCAAATGGTCTAAGGGCACCTCTGAAAACTTCAACTTTTGCCCTTTCATGCCCACTGATTTTTTTACCAGCGGGAAGAGCAGGACCGATTATAATGATCCTTCCATTTGCATCTTTGAATTTTCTTGGGTCCTCAGAACCACCTGGTACGAAATCCTTCAACGCAGACTGTGTCCATTGGGCAGGCGTGTTAATGAATTGGTCAACTAATTTATCCCATTCATCTCTGGGTAACTCTGTTAGTTTGGGAAAATCTGGAAGATTACCAGTGTTAAACAAAGCTAAATCATAATCATTAGAAACTTCGTGCTTTCCACCTTTTTCTTCTATCATTGATGTAATACTGCTTACTTCAGCTTTTTCGTCTAAGATAAATCGTTTTCCGTCCAAGTTATTTTTTTCAGATTTAGGAACGGATGCTCTAATATGTGACTTGACAGGATAGAAAACTCTGTCACCAGGAATTATTTTTCCATTGAGAATTTTTGCCTGTGCATCATCTGCAAGTGTTAGAACTGTTGTGGCAACTTGCTCTTGCGATAAAAATTGCTGATCTGGAATCATCGTTGAGGTGTTCTTTTGAATTTTTTCTGCAATGCCTTTTACTTTATCCAGTAAATTGGTAAGTGTAGTTTCTGGTTTACCTAACTTTTCTGCAGCTGATTTTATTCCAGCCTTTATAGTTTCATCACTTTCACCTAACAATCCCACAATTTCATTATTTGCAGCTTCAACTTCACTTGGTGATAGGTCTTCAAAACCGCTTACACGTAGAAATTCTGATGCAGCCTTTGGGTAAACTGTTTTGTAAATTCTGTCTGAATGAACTGGACCGGGATTAGTTCCTATTGATATAATACCCTTTTCCGTAAGTTCCCATGACATTGCCTCTACAAGTCTATTTTTTGCTCCTTGGGATGCAGTATATGGATCTCTGAATCTGTACGGTCTTTGTTCTAACGGCCTTTCTTCTGCAAAAAATGTTGAAATTGTAATAATTTTTGCCCCTTCTTTCATAACTTTTAGTGCCTGAACTGAAGTCCAAAAAGTTCCAGTTAGATGTATGTCTACAGTACTTCTGAATTGATCAAGTGGTGCATGTGCAAAACATGTCACAGGGCCCGAGACTCCGGCATTGTTTACAACAATATCTAGATTGACATTTTCACTTTTTAATGAATCAAACATCCCAGTGACAGCTTTTTCATCACTAACATCCACTCCATCAAAAATTTTGATGGATGCATCACTTTGTTTTTCTTTGATAATTTCTTCTAGCATTTTTGCAGTTTCTTCTAGTGGTTCCTTTCTTCTTCCTAGAATTACTGCGCTTGCCCCATTTTCCACAAATTTTTTAGTAATTGCCTGCCCAATCCCAGTACCGCTTCCAGTAACTAAAACAGTTTTATTTTGAAACTTTAGCATGAGATCAAAAATTAGTTTATCATGTATTTATTTTATTGCTAATCATTAATCAAGAACAACAAGAAATGTTAAATTATGTGCTAAAATCAGATACGACATGGAAGATTCTGAACCTGAAACTATTGTATTAAAAAATTGGCCTGAAAAATTTTCTGATATATTAAATGAGATTGGTGTTAGTGCAGTCCCTAATGAAATAGGTAAAGGTGATGTTGAGAAAGGAGATTACTATAGTAGATGCTTCACTCAAACCACTAGAATGATTACCAATAAAGGCTCATTGAAAATTACTGGTACAGATATTGATGCTGTACATATAATACAGAAGGGATAGAAATGCAAGATCCAAATCCACTTCCATGGGGTGCTCAGGATAGATTCCAAGCACATTTTATTGTCCAGAAAGATATTGGTGAAGAATTACTGAACCTTACTGCAAGAACTAGACTACAAACTACAGGTCATTTTGGTTCAAAAAAAATAACTGGTGTAACATGGGAAGGAGGTCAACTAGCTGATGAGTTAAACACTGATTCATCATTGAATAAAATGATTGCCAAACAATCACTTAACGACGCAATAATTTTTGTTGATCCAACAGATAATGGGGTACGCATTTATGGAAAATGGAAAAATAGTTATAATTTTGGAATAACAAAAGAGTTATTTGATATTTACAATAAGATTGCGGGTTACATAAAGAAACTCAATTAGGTTTCCACCAATCAAGAGCCAAGTATTCGACGTTGTTTTTGCCTTTTGGAATGGCAAGTATGAATTGTTTTTTAACACTGCTAGCTAATCTACCAGCCAACACAACATCTGTTGAAGAAATAGGATCATTACCATTGTAAACTTGAACTAGATATGGGGCATGATCAATACCAGGTCCCTTCTGATATACTGCAAAATCAGAACCAAATTTTATACCAGGATTCACAATGTATCCTTTTTCACGAAAGTCTTTGTATACGAGATATTTTTTATCAAAATTATGATATTCTTTTTTACAAATTGTTATCATTTCTTTTTCTGAAACTCTCTTCTTATTTTTGTAAATCTTGATTTTTGATATTTCTTGAAGATAACATCCCTCGATTAAATCAAGAACAAGTGGAACATTAATTTCATCCACTTTGGGTTTTGGGATCCCAATCGGTTTTCCAAAATAACCATTACCGAATAATTCTTTTGAATGTTCTATATCCCAAACAATAATTCGGTTTTCTATTAACTCGCTTTTCAAATCAAATACTAAGTGCTAGTAAAATAAACGAATCTGAAACTTCTTGGCATTTATCAGCCATTTCTTCAATACCTTCAATGATATCTTTCATTAACAATAATTCTTTTGTATTTGATATTGTGTCCAATGCTTTGATTGACATATTGCGATATTTTATATCTATTTCGCGCTCAATTTTTTGTGTTTCCTGAGCAAATTCAACAGATTTAGTAGAATCAGTGTTTAAACTTCTGATAATTTCATTTAATTTGTATACTTGATCAACAACAAGTTCAATTAATTCAGTTAATTCTTTTTCAAAATCTTCTGTGGTTAATGTTTTCACTTTGATATTTGAGAGTTTAAACGCAATTCCAGTTATGTAGCCAGCAATCTCATCCATAGTATAGGCTGTATTCAAGATATTTTCTCTGTTCATAATTAATCCCCCAACATCTGCAACATCTCTAGTAATTTTACGTCGAAGGTTTTCTACTTCGTCTTCAAGACTAGAAATTTGTTCAAGTTTAGCTTTAACATCAGTTTTATTCTTTTTTACTAGTAATTCTGGCAAACTTGATAATTCTCTAGCAGCATTTAGAATTCTATTTATCTCATCTTGTAAAACAGCTATCGCCTTTCTTTTTGCTTGAACTTCTAACTCTCCACTATACATAACGCTAATTACCTATAGATCGCTTTTCTAATTTATACCTACTTTTTTTGATAAATCATTCACTTTTCATGATTAATTTTGGACTGATTTTTGTACAAGGCTAATACTTCATCGTGAGTTGAAGCATCTTCTACTGCTTTTTCATATCTGATTTTTCCAGTAAATTTTGGAAATCTCAAGGCAAATCCACTATTTTTCCTTACTAAATTTAATCCAGTTTTATGAATAGGACTTAATGTTATTTCTGATGCAACAATTTCTAATACTAATTCAGGTTCGAGCCACACATCAGCTTCCATTTCACTTACAACCCTAGAATTTTTTTTAAGTATGACTTTGTTTGAGAGAATTTGATACAACTGATCCAAACTTTCATCAGTAAAACCAGTGCCAACTTTACATATACTAGGAAAAGTGTCATTCTCTGGATTATACGTTCCCAATAACAATGTGCCATATAGACCAGTTCTACGCCCTCTTCCAAAATATGCACCTATAACAATTAGATCAAGACTATCTCCTAATTCATTTCTATATTCACGTTTTAATTTTAACCAATTACTACCTCTTGCTCCAGCACGGTATACAGCATTAGGAGTTTTCAGCATTAACCCTTCACAACCAGAATTGATAGAGTTTTCTAGAAAATCTTCAATCTCATTTTCATTTTTAACAAGCAGCATAGGTACAAGTTTTGCAAAGTTATCTTCTTTAACTACTTTTTCTAAAATCTCTCTTCTTTTAGTGTATTCTAAATTTAAACAGTTTCTATCATCAAAATATAGGACATCAAAAAAATTAACTGTTATTGGATATTGTGAAACAGCTTTCTCAAGTTTGTATTTCCTTCGTCTATGCATCAGCTCTTGAAATGGTAAGAATTCACCAGTATTTTCATTAATAGGAACAATTTCTGCTTCAAAAATTCCTTCATCCACATTAATATATTTTCCAATATTTTCTATAATGTCTGGATAATATTGTGTAATATTTTCTAGTCTTCTTGAAAATAAAATTATTTTATTCATCTGTTTATGAATTTGCACACGCTCTCCATCCAATTTATATTCCGCAGCAAATAACTGAGGCATTTTTTTAATTGCATCTGTTTCACTTTTTACCCTATCTGCCAGCATAGGTCTTATTGGGCTGAATAATGAAATCTTAAATTTTTTTATTTCTTCAATTCCATCTGTTGCAACAATCAAAGAAACTTTACCTAAATCACTTGAAACATTATATGCATTTTCTATTTCTTCCTTATTCTCTTTTTTTCCAGTAAAAGCAATAGCAAGTGCATCCATGACAGTATTTTCTGCTACTCCTAAACGTAATGTACCCAACAAAATCTTCATGACAAATTTTGCTTCTGTTGGGGTTGCATCATTTAGCATGCTTGAAATGTATTTCATTTTCAAATCCTGTGAACCTTTACCTTCTAACTTTGCAATCTTGAATAATGTATCATAAACTCTTTCTACAGTAATTTTTTCTACAGTAAATGTGGTTTGGGTTTTTAATTTTAATATGTTTGAAGCAGTTAGACCTAGATCACCTCCTTCTCTATAATCATCTTCAATCTTTTTTATTGATAACCCAGAAGATTTTGAAATAGCATGAATTGCAAGTTTTTCAGCAATTCCTAATTCTACACCCTCAAAATTTGGTCTAATGATGCCCTGTAAAAGATAAACAACATTTGGGAGTATCTCTTTAGGTGTTTTTTTTAATAATTCTACTAAAATATCTGTCAGTTCTATACGCTTTGATGTTTTCTCCATCCTCTGAAATATTTCGGAAAGAGTTGAAAATTCCATTAGATTTTTTTTGCGTATTCAAGTAATAAACCTGAACCTAAAATTGAGAATGGGTGTGATAGACCTAGATATATTTGAAAATTATTTTTTTAGCAGAGTCTTTTTGTTTTGTGACCATAGCAAAGTTGCATAGTGGGTATGATTTTTTGTAAAATTTCATAAAACTCCATGCGACATCATGATTCTTAAATTCAGTTCTCATTCCATCCACATGTGATTCTTTCCCGAATACATCAAAAACTATAATTTGGTATTTTTTTGGAATATTTTGTGGTCTTGCTTTAATCAGCCATGTAAGTGCAAATAGAAACACCATTCCAAGTATTATTACTCCTCCAGCATCTTTAAAAAATGACCAAACAATATCCCGAACAGTTTGACTGAATAATACAAAAACAAAATTTGAAAAAGCTATGACGGAAATGTATGTTATAGCAAATGGTTTTAACCCACTAATGATTTTAGGTGATTTCACAATTGTATTTATTTTTAATTTGATTTAACCTTTTTTGATTAATCTAATCGGGATCTTCATAAGATTCCTTTCTTTGATTATCATGTGGCTGATCTTCTATTGGTTTCATTTTGGCATGTAAAACATCCATTACAGCTTTGTATCCTTCAGCATATTCTAACTCTGATGGTACTAGTGTAGCTGGATGGATAAATCCTTGACTTCTCATTGTTAATGCTTTTTTTGTAGCAATTTCACGTATGTAATCCCAATCAGGTGTTGAGAACCCATCAAATGGACCTGTTAGTTTACCATTATGCATACTGAAAACTAATGCTTCAACAATTGGAATACAAAAATTGATCGTTGCGGCCGAATTAAGTTTAACTGGCATTAAAGGCATATTATGACTGCCTCTAGTGTTTCCAGCCACATAGTGTGGATTACTAAATACACTTCCCGCTTCTTCAGTAGCCGGAAAGTTTTTTTGTGTTCTAACTAGACAAATCGGATCATCTTTACCAACATAAGTGCCAGCTATGTTATGTAACCTATCAGTGGACGCATCTAATATCGGTTCACCATCTTTTGTATAAACTGAATCAACCACATAACGACTAGGATACATAAGAGCAGCTTCAATCAATGGCTTATCTTCCCATAATGAAAGATTCGCAATTTTACCTTCCTCAACATCCATTATGTTTATGTTGACACCTTTTGCGAGTGATTGGTTCACTATTAATCCAGTATTACTAAGTGAGTCAACAAATAACTTATAGATCGGATAATTGAAAGCACCGGGTTCAGTTTTATCAGCAGCAAATACAGTAAATACTTCGTTTAATCTTTCTTCAAATTCCATTTCTGCTACACCTGGGCCCATGCCTTTGATATTACCTGAAAATGAATCCTTCAACAGATCTTGTCCTGCACCATACAACCCTTCCTGCTTAGCAATTTCAGTACCAGCCATAAATGCATCCCATGCTAATTGGTGTATTTTTTGGTTGTCAACACCATGATTATGAGTCATTACAATGTGGGAATCATCACCACAATATCCAATATAGTGATCAATCAGTAGATCACCAGAGTTTTTTACTGTATTTCTGATTGCATCGAGTAATCTATCACTTGGTCTTGTATGACCGCCAATACCACCTACATCTGCTTTGATTACTGATACGGTGATTTTCATGAATTTTCATACTATAACCTCGATTTATACTATATGCATCATCCATATTTCAAAAATAAAAAAGAATGAGAAGATATAACTAATTTTTACAAAAAATCGAAATAGTAATAAAGCCCGTCTCAGTTTGCCAACAATATGGCAGACAAAGACCATTTGAATCTAATTGTAACAGGACACATAGATAATGGTAAATCAACTACTATGGGTCACTTTTTGATGGATCTTGGTATAGTTGATGAAAGAACAATTGCTGCACATGCCAAAGAATCTGAGGAAACTGGAAAAGGTGACACATTCAAGTATGCTTGGGTTATGGATAACATTAAAGATGAAAGAGCAAGAGGAATTACGATCGATCTCGCATTTCAGAAATTTGAAACACCAAAATACTTTTTCACATTAATTGACGCACCAGGTCATAGAGACTTTGTAAAAAACATGATTACTGGTGCATCTGAAGCAGATTGTGCTGTTTTGGTTCTTTCAGCAAAAGAAGGAGAATGTGATACTGCTATAGCACCTGGTGGTCAAGCTAGAGAACATGCATTTTTACTGAAAACCTTAGGTGTTGCTCAGATTATAGTTGCTGTAAATAAAATGGATGCGGCAGATTACAAAGAGGAAGCATATAATGCAGTTGTACAAAAAGGTACAGAATTAGTAAAACAATGTGGTTACAAACCTGATACAGTTCCATTTATTCCAGTTTCAGGCTGGAAGGGTGATAACCTTGTGAAGAAATCAGAAAACATGGCATGGTGGAAAGGTGACACATTATTAGAATCATTTGATAAATTTACTGTTCCTGAGAAACCTACAGGAAAACCATTACGTCTTCCTATCCAAGATGTTTATTCAATTACTGGTGTAGGAACTGTTCCTGTAGGACGGGTTGAGACTGGTGTAATGAAAGCTGGTGACAAAATTGTAGTTATGCCTGCAGGTGCTAGTGGTGAAATAAAATCTATAGAAACTCATCATACAGAAATGCCATCTGCTCAAGCAGGAGATAATATTGGTTTTAACTTAAGAGGAATTGAAAAGAAGGATATCAAACGTGGAGATGTTCTTGGTGATCCTACAAACCCACCAATGATTGCAAAAGAATTCAGGGCACAAATAATCGTCATTCATCACCCAACAGCAATCGCACCTGGTTATACACCAGTAATGCACTGTCACACTGCACAAGTGGCTGCAACAATCACTGCATTTGAATCTAAAATAGATCCTGCTACTGGTGGAACAGCAGAAGAAAATCCTAAATTCCTTAAAGTTGGTGATTCTGCTATTGTTAGAATTAAACCAGTTAGACCAACATGTATTGAAACATTCAAAGAATTTCCTGAAATGGGAAGATTTGCATTACGAGATATGGGTGCTACAATAGCTGCTGGTGTCGTCAAAGATATTACAGAAGAGCACAAACCATAGCGAGTTTTAGAATGGTTCAGCCAGCTCGTGTGAAATTAACTAGTACAAACTTGATTAAATTGGGTGATGTTTGTAATGAAATTTTAGAAATAGGTAAAAAAAGTGGTGTAAAAGTTAAGGGTCCAACACCGCTTCCTGTGAAACGATTGAATATTAGTACAAGAAAATCTCCCTGTGGTAGTGGAACAGAGACATATGAAAAATGGGAGATGAAAATGCATAGAAGAATAATAGACATCAATGCTGATGATAAGGCTATACGACAATTAATGCGATTGAAAATTCCTGATTATGTTTACATTGAATTATCACTTACATAGTTAGGATTTTATTCTGGTCTTTTTTTTATAAAATCATGTCTGACGAAACAACCCCTGAAGCTGACAACGAAGTTACTACGCCAGAGGTTAATGAGGAAAAATTTGAAGTGATATATACTTGTTTGAGATGTGGTACACCGGTATCTAATATTGAACTAAGCAGATTACCAGAAATAAAATGTATTTGTGGCTTTAGAGTATTCTCTAAATTACGCCCACCTATAGTCAAAACAGTAAAAGCTATTTAGAACTATTTTCCTTCTCGTGTATTTTTTGGGAGTCCCAGCAGTTTTTACATAAAAGACCCTTTAACTTCCATTTGCCTTTTGGATGGAATCTATTGAATGCTTTTAATTTACATCCACAAATACTACAAAAATCTTTTTCAGTCTCAAAATTAGATTCTTTTTCGTCAAAACATTTTTTACATAAAAGACCTTCCATGTCCCACTGCCATCGCGGTTCCCATAAATCAGTGACCTTACTTTTTATTTTACATATAACACATGATTGAGTGATCGTTGCATCATACGATTGCTTCATTTTATCTAAATAACAGTCACCGCATAATGGTGATTTAACATACCATTCTCTTTTTGCTTTATGCTTATGTGTAATTTCCTTATTACATATAGTACAAATTGCACGTTTACGTCCAAACAAACCCATGATTACAAATATTTTCTTTAAAATATTATATCTTTCCTATTTACATGAGAATGAGTTCTAATGCATCATATGCGTATTTGCTTCTATATCCTTTAAATTTCTCTTAATTCTGAACAATTTATGGACAATTATTTTACGATTAAATCTGCAAATGAAATGCTACCAACAATCATTGAAAAATTCCAAAAAATAAAGCAAGAAAAAAATGAGGTCGAAAAAATGGAACAAAAATTACAGATGAATTTATCGGGAACATCTAATTTGGATGATTATGTAACGCTTAAACAAAATCTTAATGCATCTGTAACAAGATTTTATATTAGTATAGAAGAATTGGAAAAAACTGGCGTTGTATTAAAAGGACTTGAAGAAGGTCTACTTGACTTTCCTTCAAAAAAGTTTGATGATGAAATTTGGTTATGTTGGAAGGAAGGTGAAACTGAGATAAAATTTTGGCATGAAAAAGATGTTGGTTTTAATGGCCGTAAACCAATTGATGTCAATAAAGAATCATTAGTGTGATGCTTTCTTCCTGGTTACGTGTCATACGAATTCGCTTTTTATTAGCATCGGTTATAGCTGTTTCTACCGGATTAGCAATTAGTTGGTGGACTGGTAATTCTATAACAATTTTTGACGCTGTATTGACATTTTTGGGTGTACTTGCTCTTCATGCAAGTGTTGATTTACTGAATGATTATTGGGACTTCAAACGTGGGATTGATAGTGAAACTGTGAAAACAAAATTGAGTGGAGGATCTGGTGTTTTACCTGAAGGATTGTTAGATACTAAACATGTTTACCGTGCTGGAATTATATTTTTAATAATCGGAGCACTGATTGGAGCATATTTTGTTATAACAGATGGTATAATCATTGGAGCAATTCTTGCATTTGCCATACTTTCAATTTATTTTTATTCAACTAAAATTGTTAATTGGGGATTAGCAGAAGTTTTTGTTGCAATAAAAGGAACCTTAATTGTGATTGGAACTTGCTACATCCAAACTTCTCAAATAAATGAATCAATGATTTTAGGCGGAATTGTTGTTGGTGTATTATCATCATTTGTTCTATTTATTACATCATTCCCTGATTATGATATTGATAAAGCAAAAGGTAGAAAAACACTTGTGATAAGTTTGGGACTGAGAAGATCTTGTACAGTTTTTTGGTTATTCCCAATTATTGTTTATACTCTTACTATAGTTTCTGTAATTCTGGATGTATTTCCACTTATTTGCCTATGTATTTTACTAACATTCCCATTAATTATAAAATCTGGAAAAAAATTAAAAACATCATACAGTAAATTATCCGGTCTTATACCCGCCATGAGTTCAACATTGGTATTTAGCAGAATTACGGGTGCAATATTTTTTATATGTTTTATTATAGATGCGTTAGTTATGAGGAATGTCTTTTAATCAGTTTATTAGTTATTTTTTAACCATAAATTTTGTTAGTGTCTCTTTTGAATATTCAATCCCATGCTGTTCAGCTGAATGCTTACCAAATTCAATAGCAACTTTATCAATATCACCTTCAACTACAAAGTCGCAGTCATATCCGTAGTCACGGCAAGTTGCAATGGCCATAATTCATCGGGCATGGTAGAATTAATAAACTAACTGAACTAATGAGCATATTTATTTTGTATAATATTGTCAGTTAAATGATCAAAAATGATGAATACCCCACCAAAAAGTGGAGAAACACAAGGCCCTTTATGTAGAATATGTGAAAAACCATTTTCTGAGCATACTTTTCAGCAACAACAAGAATGTGCTAAAAAAATGCAAGATAAGGGTCAATAGGATATATATCAATTAATAGGTAAAGTTAGGTTTTTTATTCTCTTTTCATGTAGTGGTAATATACAGAATGACCAAGGACCCAAAATTCAATAGTGAAGATGAGAAACCAAAGAAAGAATCAGATTTAATAAAATTTTTTAAGAAAAGGTCATTTATTTATTTATTATGTGCAGTCATGTTTGTAGTATTTTTTGTTCCAGAAATGATGCAACCAAGTGAATTAGATCAAAAGATAACTGAAATTTTGGATAGTGATGATGAAAATCATGCATGGAGTATTTTGAAATCATACAAGGGTACTGATGATAAGGGATCAACACTTGGTGAAATTATAATGATACAGATAGAAAATGCGTATCCTAGTGAAAAAATACTCAAGCATCATGATACTTCTATAGAAATATCAGCATTGGATGCGCAGGAAGAACAGGGGTCTGGTTTTTATCAAGTTCATTTCTCTTTTAAAACATATGATAATGCTAAGGACTATTTGTGGTATGTAAATATACAAACTGATGAAATAATTCCGCTAAATGATGGTGCAAGAAAGATGATGAACATCATCAATAATTATGATTAATCGACCATTTAATTTTATTAAGAAGAAATCATATTCATAATATGGCATTTCCATACAAACCAAAACCTAATCATTCAATACAGAAAAAATTTTTTTTGGGAGGTGGTATTTGTGGATTAATCATACTGGCTATATTTGTGATTTATACAGCTTTCCCATCTCCAACCGCATTTGACGATCATTCAATTATGGTTGATCCAACAGTGGAAAAACAAAGTCTTTTCACAATTGCTAGAGTCACAATTCAAAATACTGGCACTAGTCAATTGACAAATCTTACAATAAATTATGGTGATAATGACATAGATTCTATTGGTACATTGGATCCTGGTAAAACTATAATTCTGTCACCCCCTCAAGGAAATTCATTACAATATGTTATAGTTACTGCAGATGGTGACGTTCATATTTTCAAAGCATATAGAGAACCTGTTGCTATGCCTGGTATGATGGGTTCATAATTTACATACCCTAAATAAAATGATATTGTGATTCACATTGAAATTTTTAACTTCAGGCAAAGTAAAAGATGTTTATGATTTAGAAGATGGTAATCTACAATTCAAATTCAGTGATAGGGTTTCAGCATATGATGTAAAATTTAATGATGAGATACCAAAAAAAGGAGAGGTTTTGTGCAAATTTGCTGAATTTTGGTTTAATGAATTGGATATACCAAATCATTTTGTTAGAAGAATTTCCGATACGGAAATAATTGTAAAAAAAATGGAAATGTTGCCAATTGAGTGTATAGTACGTGGTTATTTTTACGGAAGTTTGGTAGAACGTTATAACAATAATTCTATACAACTAGACAATGTAGATGATATATCATTAGCTGAAAAACTTCCTACACCAATATTTGATCCGACTACCAAAGCAGAGCATGATGTACCAATAACAAAAATTGATGCAATAAAATTTGGTCTTGTATCTGAACATGAATTTGATTGGTTAGCAAAAACATCAATTCAAATTTATAATATTATGTTGGCAAAGGCTAAATCTGCAGGTTTCATATTGGCTGATTTAAAACTAGAATTTGGTAAGCATGAGAATGAATTATTTTTGAGTGATTCTATAGGACCTGATGAATACCGTCTGTGGTTAAAAGATGATTATACTGTTGGTAAAATTCAAGAAGCATATGATAAACAATTGTTACGTGATTGGCTTACAGATAACGGTTTTAAGAAGAAATTTGATGACGCAAGAGCATCTGGTAAAGAACCTACACCTCCAAGTATACCTAAAGAACTTGTTAAAAAAATGACTGATAGATATGAAAAATCTTATGAATTAATAGTTAATCAGAAACTTTAATTTTTATTTCTTAAATGTTAAGTTCAGAAATTAATCAAGGATACTTGTGAATACATACCATTTATCTTGAATGTTGAAAATGCTATTGATATTTGCACAAGTAATATCGGTAAAAATGCCATCTAGTATTTCTCACCTGTGATAATTTTCATAGATTGTTTTATAGTATTTTACCGTATAGAATATGATGACAGTTGTCAGAAATCTGGTTATGTTTCAACGCTAACTTACAAATCGCTTAGAAGATTTGTGAAGATAATGCAACTGTTATCGATTTTTAATTTTAAAACAATTTTAATCCATCATAATTAATATTTTCAAAAATGAAAAAGATGGCAAAGTTATAGAAAAGAATTTGATTTTACTGCTTGATAGCTGATATAAGCACGTGAGTAGATACTTATACATTATATTGACAGAATAAGCATGCCAGTCGATCCTGTATGTGGAATAGAATTGGATGAAAGTCTTGCGTTATTGCATGAACATGATGGTAAAAAATATCATTTTTGTTGTAATGGATGTAGAAGAATATTTGTAAAGAAACCAAAAAAATATAAAAATAATATTAAATAGGAAACGCTCCGCACATTTTACAAAAATGTGTATCGTTAAGCACTTCATAATGACAATATTTGCAAACAGAATCAGAAGTGTGAAGGTTTTTAGGAATATCATAATATTTTCTATATATCAAATAGTAATGAAGAGATTCCTTTGATCTTATACTTACACCATCTGTTTTTTTTATTAATTTTATTTGATCGCTGAATGATTCATCAGAGATAATATTATCAAAGATACTCACAAGCTGCGAAATACCAGCACCATCTTGCATCGCTGATTTTTTTCTCCACGTGATTGATTGAGGAATGCTATTTTCAAATGTTTTTCTAAGTAACCATTTACCGAATTTTTGTTTTTTTTCTATTTTTATGTTATATTGTATAGGTATTGATTTAGCAAAATTAAGTACATGTTCATTAAGAAACGGTGATTCAACAATAATTTTTAATGATTTTCCTATTTTTTGTACAGGAAAGTGCATTGTATTCCATATACGGGTTAAGTTTTTCTTTAGTTCATCCTCAGTCATTTTTTGAAAGAAATTATAGCCAGCAAATAGTTCATCAGCCCCATCACCTGTAATTATTGACTTATGCCCTTCGTTTTTTGCAGTTTGTAATGATAGATACATTACAACTGAATTTCGGATTTCTATATCATTAAAAACCTTTAAAATTTTAATTGTTTTATCAATAGCTGTCATTACTTCTTCCGTACTGATTAATTTCATAACTAATGGTAATTGAAATTTTTTTGCAACCATTTGACAATATGTTAGATCTGTTCCAGGAAATTCTTTACAAATAATTGATATGGCGTTCTTTTCTTTTGATTTCATAAGTGAAGCCAAAATACTACTATCTAACCCACCAGATAATGAAATACATGTAGAGTTGCAGTCAGAAACAGATTTGTTTAAAATTTGATATAATCTTTGAATTTTCTCATTCATCGTATCTACTAAATCAAGAATGAATAAAGACATTTACCAATTAGGTTTTCTTCCTAAACTGTAAGATATGATCTAGTACATTTAAATAATTTAATAATGATTTTTGATTATGTTATTACCAGCTGAAATTGAATCAAAGACACTAATACCAGCTTTACGTGCAATATTAGCTAAAAAACTTGCTGCGAATCATGATATACGTGAGGATGAAATTTCACGAATGTTAGGTGTTACTCAAGCGGCAGTGAGTAATTATATTCGTGGAATACGTGGGAATCCTGAATTAATTGAGAAGCTTTTAGCAGAAGAACAAATTGTAAAGATGATTGCTGATATAACTGATAGATTGGCAGCTGAAAAAGATTACACACCAGCAACTCTATCAAAATTCATAGGTTTATGTAATTATATCAAAACCAGTCTTCTAATTTGTGACATTCATCATAATCTTGAATCAAACATAGATGATAAAATATGCAAAGAGTGTGAAAATATGCTTCTAAAGGGCCCAGGCAGTGTTTATTAATTAATCTGTCATAACTATAGCAAGTTTTATTGTTGAAATTAATTGCCCATCATCTAACATTTCACTATCCACATCAATTTTTCCAAATTTTGCAGTTTCTTTAAGCATACGTTCTGTCAATATATTAGATACTGCTACAGCCTTTGAACACATTTCACCTTTTCCTTTTACTATAATTTTTTTATTTTTTCTGATCATTTCTAATGCATCAAAAGCAATATTCATTATAGGTTCATCACTATCTACAAGAAAAATTTCATCAGTAAAACTATCAGAGCCATTACTTTCCATATCTGTTGTCATAAGTTAAATCTATGAATTTTTTAATTCTTTTAAATTTTATCGATGATTTGTCTATTTGAAATGATTAATAGGTATGTTTTGATAATCACCGTTAGGTAATACTCTTCTAATTACGATAGGGATCAAACGTTCATTTAGTTCCTCCATTGCAATTTCCAATGAAGTACTAGTGTCTTTTGGTACAGAAATAAACGGTGGTGCACCCAATGATAATTGTAGTGCACGAGCACCCATAATTCGTGCCTTTTCAAATCTAGTTAGCATAGGTGGGCCTGTAATTATTTTATTATCATTAGAAGTAATTTCTTCTGGTTCATGTTCAGTTTCCTTATATATGATTTCACGCTTTCTCATAACTTCACATACTTGATCAATTTCTGCTTGCTGTTTTTCGGTAATTTCAACATCTTTCACATCAAATAATTTTCTGTATGCAGTTATTGCATTGTCTACACTATCATTTTCAAAACTTGATTTGACGTCATCGGTTTTTTTGTCGACGTCTGAATCTTCTAATTTTACCTCATCTACATCATTATCAGATTTAGGCATTTCTTGAGTTTATAATAGCGGTTATATATTCTAGTAGTTGATATCAAAATTGATTCAAAATACTGTTTCAAGCATTAATTTATTTTTAGATATAAATGGGAAATCAAAAATCTCTTGCCAGTTAAAACGTCATCTTTCTCCAAAAACTGTTGGATTGATCACAAGATCTACACCGTTACAAGGTAATGCACATCGCAACAGTGAGTCTTCAGTCTATATGGAAACTGCCATAGATTCTGGAATAGAAAGAAAAAGAACAGATTTTAAAATGGGAGATATTGCATTTTTTCCAATAGAAGGAAGTATTTTTTTCTACATCAAGGATGTGTATGGTGGTAAACCAATGACACCTATTGGAAGAATATTATCTGATATTGAAAAGCTAAAACAGATTAAACCGGGTGATTTACTGTCACTCTATTCAGAAATTGGTTGATATATATGATGACCGCTAAAACCACCAATCTTTTTTATCGCCCCATTTTTTAATGACTTTTGCAAAAATTCATTTGCTGTAGAGATTTTAACACCTGTTTGTCTTGCAAAATCATATAGGGTGATGATTTTGGCATTTTTAATAATTTTTTCCGCATCTGTTTCATTTAGTATTACTGAAATCTCGGCTTTTTCATTTTTATCACCTTTACTATCTTTTTTACCTTTTTTTGTATCAGAACTACGTTGTTGCTTTTTTTCTTTTTGTGCAGGTGATATATTTTTTGAACCGCCCATTGCTGTGAAAATATAGCTCCTATTTATAAACGAAGATTTTTGATTAAGAAAATATTCTTTTTAAGAAAGCTGAAAGTATAATCTAGTATGGCAGAATCCTCACTTTTAACTTATTTTCTTGCGGGAACTGTCATGATTATTGCAGTTGTGGTTTTTGCGATAGTGCGTAGAAAAAGACAGGGCTTTTAGATCTAGGTCATTCTTAGAAATCCTTTCGTATATAGTCAAACATTTTGGATTTAAGATTAATTTATTATCTATTAATCTAAAAACATGTATGGGAATTATTTCTAAGGGAGCAAAATGTAATGTTGCCGATTGTAAAAATGATGGGATACGTTCATTAAATACTTCTAAAGTTGAGAATGCTGGGTTACGTGTTTCAGCCACAGGGAAAAAAACTGTTCTTTGTAAAACTCATTATAAGGAATGGAAAAAAGAAACAAAGGAGGATAGATCATTAGAGAGATCTAGGTATGATAAATTTTCTTAATACAAACTGTGTATTAAAAATCTAAATTTATGTTAAACATAGACATTATGTTGAAATATATCGATATACCAAATCCAAAAAGATTAGAACGTGAACCAGATAAGATTATTTCAATACTGACTAATGGTAATTCTATAGAAAATGGTTATGAAATAAGAAATATTTTTTTGCGGTTATATATTGAAAAAATTGATAAAGAATTAGGGCCATATTCAGTAATCACATCATTGGTTGAAACCACTGAAGATTCTGTCGAAATGATTTATGATGAAGGCTATTTTAATACCAAAGAATTTGAGAATACCAGTAAATTTTTGATCAACAATTTGGGTATTTCTAGTGTAATACTCCGCTCATTAGTATTTCTGGACAATCGTTGATATGTCATCTAAATTTTATCACAGAAAATTATCAGAGTATGATGAAAAGCCAACATGCTCACTATGTGATGTAAAATCACTTTATTATTGTAATATGAATGATGAATATTACTGTGTTAATCATATTCTAGATCATGATGAAAATGAATGACCAAACAATTTTTTAAACAATAATTGTTAATTTTTGTATTGTCTGATACAGAACATAATCTTAGAATAGAAAAAATTGCTCAAATGATTACATCTGATCATGTGTCAATTGATGAACAAGATCAGTCAAAACTAAAAAAATACTATGATTTTGCAGTACAAAATTATAGTTTAGAAAGTAGTATGGCTAAGGAATTAGTCCATGAGGCATTTCTATATTTAAAATTAAAAGATGGCGGTGATATTGATCCATTGACAAAAGGCGATGAATTTGGAGCAGGGTTTAGTTAGATTGTCACAAATTATTGAATACATAACATGCAATTACTCAAGTTTAGTGAATTAAAAAAATGAACGATAAGGAAAAAATCGAAAAAGCTTTGGAAAAGATTGACGCATTCATTAAAATGAAATCTAAGTACAATGAAATAGCCTACTCAATGCGAGATTTGAAAGAAATCAAAGAAATCTTAGAAGAGTGAATCAAAAAAATGACAGAACCTGAGCAAGACAAAAAATATGAGGGAAGTCATTTCACTCCTGATATAATTTGCCCTTTTTGTCATAAGAACATAAAAGAACATGTCAAAGATTGTATTGGAAAAAGATTCTGTGTCACAGCTAAGGATAGGTCTGAAAATTCTGAAAGACTGAGGAAACTTTACAAAAATCGATAAGTACTTGCTGACCTTTCTATTTTTATGGACTTTAAGGAAAAAAGTGATTTTGTTTTGGGAATGACTGAAAATATTAAGGAATGGGTGATTAATCAACCAAAAAAGAGATGTGGTCTGATTGAAGGACACGACAATTACTGGGAGGGCAAAATTGATGCGATTAAGAAAGTGTTGGATGAAACACTTTCTACACCAAGAGATTCTGAAAGGGCATTAAATGAAATCAAAAAAATCTTAGAATCTTAATGGCAACAAAAGTACAAAAAGAACAAGAAAGAAGATCAAGAATCAGTAAGAAGAAAAGAAGTAGAGTAGGTACTAATCGTAAATAATTAAAAACGAGTTTTCAGGCGTACACACCCAAATCAGGAAGATGGCATTTTCTGATTAATCATTTTCATTTTTATTAGATGTCTTTTGTCAATGTTGTATGTGGTATCTTTGGGCTATGATAGGATTAACTGGTGTCACTTTGGGAATAATATTATTCGTTATTGATAGACAAGCTAAGAAAAGAAGAAACTAACTAAAGTCATCAGGGTCAGAACTCAGCTGACTTTTGTACTTGCTGACCTTTCTATTTTTATGAACGATAAGGAAAAAATCGAAAAAACTTTGAAATTAATTGCTAATTGGGAATTGAAAGAATATTCTAAGACAGGTAAAAAAATGAGAGCTGAAATCAAAAATATCTTAGAATCTTAATGACAGCAATATCTTACAAAGAAAAACAAAAAAGATTGAAAGCCAAAAGAAAAGAAAGAAGTAGAATATCATGAAAGCATATTTCAAAATTTTGATCGCTGTTGAATCTGTTGTAGTTATAGTTGCGGTCTATTGGGCTTTCATCGCTAATTAAAAATGAGTTAATTACTTCCTGACCTTTCTATTTTTATGAACGATAAGGAAAAAATCAAAGTGATCTTAGAAAAATGACAGAATGGAAAAAAGGTATTTCTGATAAAGAAATTGAAAAAACAGATAAAATGATTGACGATCTTATTGATATGATTGATGATAAAAGAGATGATTTGAGTTTGGACTTTATAACGAACCTAACTAAATACTTTAAAAATTTATTAAAAAGTGAAAAATGACCCACATGCTAACATTTAATTCAATAACTGATTTTGTGTGAAATTATGCGTATTTTACAATTACATTGTGACAGTATTGAATACACACCCACAAAGAAAGAAATTAAATCTGCAGAAGAAATTGAACCAAAATCAACTCGGATAGAAGAAGTTGTAGTATGTTTTATTGCAGTTGAGAAAGATGATGACTCAAATATTGCAAAAAACGCAATGATCGAGATTCAAGAAACAATGAAAAAAGTTGGATGTAATAAATTACTACTTTATCCATATGCACATTTAAGCTCTGACCTTGCATCTCCTGGTACAGGTCTTAAAATTTTAAAGGAAATGCAAGAAATCTGTACTGGAATTGAAGTTACACATGCTCCATTTGGATGGACAAAAGCTTTTAGTATACAAGTTAAGGGTCATCCGCTTGCAGAAAGTTCCAAAGTTTTTTCTAAAGATTCAATCAAGGAAAAAACATCTACAGCATTAGAATCTGAATCTAAGATCAAATCATATTGGTACATTATGACACCTGAAGGAAAAATGGAGGAGATTGAAAAATTTAATTTTTCTAATCATAAACAGCTTGAGATACTTGCAAAATATGAATCAGCAAAAACAAGAAGCAGTGATGAAGCGCCTCCACATGTAAACTTGATGAAAAAACTTGCAATTGCTGATTATGAACCTGCGTCCGATTCAGGAAATATGAGATTTTATCCTAATGGACGTCTAATCAAATCTCAAATAGAACAATATGTTACCGATAAAATTCGTAATTATGGTGGAATCGAAGTTGAAACTCCGATAATGTATGATTCATACCATCCAAGCATGGAAAGTTATTTCAATAGATTTCCTGCAAGACAGTATAGTATAGATTCGGAGGGTAAACATCTTTTCTTAAGGTTTGCAGCATGCTTCGGGCAGTTTTTAATGACTAAAGATTTTCAATTATCATACAAAAATTTACCATACAAACTCTATGAATTGACTCGTTATAGTTTTAGACGTGAACAATCTGGAGAACTTGTTGGACTAAGACGATTGAGAGCATTTACCATGCCTGATTGTCATGCATTTTGTAAAGATATGCCACAAGCAATAGAAGAATTTAGAAAAAGATTTGATCTTTCACGTGAGGTATTATCTGGATTGGGAATTGAAGAAAATGAATATGAAATGGCTATCAGGTTCACTGATGAATTTTATAATCAAAATAAAGAATTAATCAAACAAATGGTTTCAAAAATAGGAAAGCCAGTTTTAGTTGAAATGTGGAAGGAGAGATTTTTTTATTTTGTTCTGAAATGGGAATTTAATTTTATAGATAATTTAGGTAAAGCAAGTGCATTATCAACTGATCAAATTGATGTTGAAAATGGTAAACGCTATGGTATAACATACACCAATGAAAATAACGAGCAGAAACATCCTATAATTTTACATAATTCACCGTCTGGAGCAGTGGAACGCGTGATTTATGCATTATTAGAAAAATTTGCTAAACAGATCAAAGATGGTAAGAGACCACAATTTCCACTTTGGTTGGCACCCATACAAGTGAGATTAATTCCTCTTAAAGATGAATATCTAGAATTTACAACTCATCTTGCTGATAAATTTATTGAGCAAAATATACGAGTAGATATTGATGACAGAAATGACACAATTGGGAAAAGAATTCGTGATGCAGAAAAGGAATGGATTAGTTACGTCTTAGTTATTGGAGAAAAGGAAGTGAATTCTCCAAAATTGAGTATTCGTGATAGGACAACCGGCGATGTGCGTGAAGTTTCTATTGAAGATTTTATCAAGGAAATCACAGATGCTACAAGTGATAAACCAACTTCAAGATTAAATTCAACACTTCTATTATCACAAAGACCACAAATAATGGTATAAAAAAATGAGTTTTTTGGATCTTCACATGACAAATTCACCATTGATTATTAATCCCAATGATAATGATGACTCAAAAGTTACTATTTTTGGTATACCATTTGATTCAACGCATTCTTACAAACCTGGGTGTCGTTTTGGACCTGATGCAATACGTGATGCATTTAATAATATTGAAATCTTTCAACCGGAATTTGGTGTTGATCTAGAAACTGTAAATATCAATGATCTTGGTAATACAAAGCATACAGTTGTTGCCACAGAAATGTTACGAATGGTTGAAAATATTACTTCTGAATTAGCAAAACAAGGCAAGCAAATAATAATTTTGGGTGGAGAACATTTGATTACTTTAGGAAGTTTCAGATGTTTTCCAAAGAATATAGGATATGTAGTATTTGATGCACATTATGATTTAAGGGATCAATATGCTGATATTAAACTGAGTCATGCTGCATATCTTAGGAGAATAGTTGAAGAACGTGGTTCTGAAAATATTGTTCATGTAGGTGCAAGAGCGTTTGTCAAAGAAGAACTTGCGTTTCTAAAAGAACATAATATTAAAACGGTATCAGACAAAGACATTCGTGATGGTAATGGTGCTAAATTACTCAAAGATATCACATCTACTTTTGATAAAATTTATCTGAGCATAGACTTGGATGTGTTAGATCCCGCATTTGCGCCAGGAGTTGGCAATCCGGAAGCTGTTGGAATTACATCTAGGGAATTATATGATTTGATCACAGCGTTACAAAACAAAAAAATACTTGCCGCTGATATTGTTGAACTAAATCCAACTTATGATAATGGTTCTACTGCATCTATTGCGGCAAAAATGATTTCTACAATTATCGCTATGAATCTTAAGTAATTATTTCCATTCTGGCTCACTATCAGATTCCTTTTTCCATTCTGGCTCACTATCAGATTCCTTTTTCCATTCTGGCTCACTATCTGGTTCATCAGGTTTCTTTTTCCATCTTTTTTTAAACCAAAATGTAAGAAGAGCTATACAAAAGAAAAAAATTAAAAATTCTAGTATTGGTACATCCACGTAGTCAATATTTCTTTAATACTGATTAATGTTTTCACAATTAGAAAATCAGAACAGGCATGAAATAGAAGATAAGTATATCTAACGTTCATAAGAATGTGAATCAAAATGAATTATACTTTTATAATTATACATACACTCAATTTCAGCTTAGTTGATTTCAATGTTAAATAATTTACGAAGTTCACTTCAGCCACATTTAGAAAAAATTGGTAAAACATTTGCCGCAACTGGTATTTCTCCAAACGGTTGGTCATGTATTGGGTTAATCTTTGCTTTTGCTTCTGCTTTTGCTTACGGATGGAACATTGAATTTTCATTGATTATTGGAGGCATAATTTTGCTTATTGCTGGTTTTTTTGATATAGTTGATGGCCAAGTTGCTAGAATTTCTCAAAAAGTTACAAGAACTGGCGGTTTCCTTGATTCAATATTCGATAAAATAGCGGAGGTTGCTATATTTCTTGGAATACTTGTTGGAGGATTTGCAGAACCATATTTAGTATTCCTTGCAATTACACTTTCATTACTTGTGAGTTATACACGTTCAAGAGCAGAATCATTAGGTGTGAAATTACAGGGTATTGGAATCGGTGAACGAGCGGAAAGACTTCTTGTCATTGCTATTATTGGAATTATCGGGTTTATGGAATATGCCGTAATCATTGTAATAATAATTGCAGCCATTACCTTCATTCAAAGAATTATTGTTACAGCAAAAGAATTAAAAAAATAATATTACCTAAGCTTAGTATGTTCTCTTCTTTTACTGGAAGAACGAATTTTTAGAATTTTAAAGTGGATCGCACATGATATACAATACCATTTTAGAATACGTGGGGATGCAATATAAGTTCCCTGAGCCCTAAGTTCTTTAGCTAATTGATGCTCAACAAGATTCAAACGTGATGTTACCTTTTTTGCTTTATCTTTTGGTACAGTTTGACCACAATTTGTACATTGAACAGTACCAGATGAACCCTTACCACCTTTCTTACGACCTCTACTAGCACGTTTTAATGGCATAGTTATTTTTATTTCCTCTTACATATAATCCTGAGTATATGAAACTCGATATTTTTTCTCATTGTGTTATTGATCATATACATATAGATAATTCAATATTCACTGTACCTGGCGGTCCTGCATGTTATTGCAGTTTGACTGCCAGAGCTCTAAAATTTGATGTAAAATTACATACAAAATACGGTTCAGATTTCCCCCTTGCTGATAATTTAACACAGAACAAAATTTCTATTAATAATGGATTATCAGAAAAACTTACCACGCAATTTACGTTGAAAATTCATGATTCCGAAAGAATTTTGTTTTTAGAAAATATGTGTGATTCGATTGATTATGATGAGTTAATCTCTGATAATGTTTTAATCAGTCCAGTATTTGATGAAATTTCATCTGATCTTTTGGAAAAATTAAAATCAATATCAGGTTTTATTTTTTTAGATCCACAAGGATTTTTAAGACGAAAAGGAATAAATAATAAAATTTATCTTGAATCTACGGATCTTAATCTATCTAAAATATCTGCAATCAAAACAAGTCCTGATGAACTGAATGCGCTTACTGGTATTTCTACGATTGATGGAATGAATGTTCTTCAAAAAAAAGGAATTGAATATGTAATTTTAACGGATAAACAAAACATATCATTATTATTTAATGGTAAAATTTATTCCTTAAAATTACCAAATATTGAACTTTATGATACAACAGGAATAGGTGATATTTTTTCTACAACATTTTGTTGCACAATAATAAAAGAAAAAGATTTTTTGTGGGCATTGAGCTTTGCTGCTGGTTCAGCACAAGCTGCACTTGAAAATAAGGAGATCGGTCTTGATAAAATTCCATCAAGGAGTGCAATAGAAACTAATGCAACATATTTTTATAACACGGTAAAATTTAGAGAGATTTGATTTTATATTATAGAATCATCGTTTAGTTATGATGCGTATTGGTATATCTGGGACTCAATCTACTGAGGTTGTAGCAAAATCAGTTAAAGAAACACTTTCTGATTCAGGATTTGAATCATTTTATTTCAAAAATAATTCCAAGGCTTTAACAGCTGATTTAGTGATTGTTTTAGGTGGTGATCGTGGAGTACGTAATTATTTTCATCATGCATTGGATGTTGATACACCGGTTTTAGGCATAAGTGAATCAGAATCTAATGCATTTTTAGCCCAAATTGAATTAAAAGAATTATCTAGGTACTTGAAACGGATTAAAGAACAAAATTACATTATAGAAAATGTTCCACGTATTGGAGTAAAAATTGATGGTAAAGATGTTTATCCTGTACTTAATGATGTAGCGGTCTTTACATCAAAAAGTGCTACATTGATGGAACATGTCTTACGAATTAATGATGAAGAAGTATGGCATGATAGTAGTGACGGTGTAATAATCTCAACACCTATTGGGTCTTCAGCATACTCAATGTCTGCTGGTGGTCCTGTTATTTTTCAGGATTCTAATGTATTTGGTATAATTTCAGTAAATTCTTTAGATATTACAAGAAGACCACTAATTGTTTCTGATAATAGTTTGATAGAAATAGATGAAATTTCATCACGTTTACACTGTGATGTTGTTTTAGATGGAATTGATCGATTTAAAATTAATAATAGAATTGAAGCCACAAAGTTTACACCACCAGCAAGAATAATTCGTATGAAAACAGACTCTACTACTATATCAGCACTTGCAAAAAAGGTGAAACTTGCAGAAGAATTATTTGCGATGCCACCTAGTTCAAAACTTCTATTAAAAATTTTAGAGTATGAAGGTTCTATGACACAAAAGGAGCTTGCAGTAAAAACATTGTTACCAGATAGAACCGTAAGATTAGCATTAAGGCATTTAATGGAAAAGGGATACATAAAACGAAAAGTTTCTATCCGTGATGCAAGACAAAAGATTTACGAGATATCTAAATTAGATTAATTCTATGCAGATGCATTGACAAATGTTTTGAATGCTGCTTCCGGAAATCCAGGTCTACTGTTAAATTCAGGATGAAATTGTACACCAAAAAAGAACTTATGTGATGGAACTTCTAAAATTTCCATTCTCCTTCCACCATCACTTTCAGCTGAGAAAATCATTCCATTTTTTTCAAACTCTGTTCTAAACTTTGTATTGAATTCATATCTATGCCTATGTCTTCTAAAAATTGTTTCAGAGTCATAAATTTTATGTGCAATTGAATTTTTACTAATATCAATTTTATTTGCGCCTAAACGTAACGAACCACCCATATCATTTTCATTATTTTGATCTGGAAGTAGATCAATTATTGGGTATGATGTATCAGGAGAAATTTCCGCTGAATTTGCATTTTCAAGATTGCATTTACTTCTAGCATATGCAACTGCAGCTAATTGAAAACCAAAACAAATTCCAAGATATGGTAAATTATTTTTCAATGCAAAATTCGCTGCATTTATGATACCTTCAGATCCTCGTGTGCCAAAGCCACCTGGGACTATAACACCATCAAAATTTGAAAGTTTTTCTAGATTACCATTAAAAGTTTCAGAGTCTATCCAATCAATATTTACTTGTCTTCCAATTGATGCTCCAGCATGTTTTAGAGCTTGGTTTACACTTACATAGCTATCAGCTAGTGTAACATATTTTCCAACCATTGCTATTTTTATCGGGTCTTTAGATTGATGTAATGAATTGACAATAGAATTCCATTCACTCCAGTTTTCTGATGTATTCATGTATCCAACCTTTGCAAACTTGCTGAATATTTTTTCAACTAATTTTTGTTCATATAACACATGAGGAATCATAAAGATAGATTCTACGTCATGACATGAGAATACATCATCTGATGAAACATTTGTAAATAGTGAAATCTTTTTCCGAGTTTTTTCTAATAGTGGTTGAGTACATCTTACACATAAAATATCAGGCTGAATACCAATTCTTCTTAGTTCTTGTACACTGTGTTGAGTTGGTTTTGTTTTTTGCTCGCCAACTACATCTAATGATGGCGCTAATGTAACATGAACAAAAATAACATTTTCTGAACCACCTTCTAATTTTATTTGTCTTAATGCTTCAAGGAAAGGTAGGCTTTCTATATCTCCTACAGTACCACCACATTCAACAATCAATACATCTAGATTTTCATCTTCAGCAATAGTCATTATTCGTTTTTTAATTTCATCCGTGACATGAGGGATAATTTGCACACATGCACCTAGATATTCACCTTTTCTTTCTGCATTTATTACGTTAGAATAGATTTGTGCAGTAGTAATGTTATGAGATTTTGGTATATCTTGATTAAGAAATCTTTCATAATTTCCAATATCCATATCACATTCACCACCATCTTCTGTGACAAACACTTCACCATGTGCAATAGGATTCATTGTACCAGCATCAAAATTTAGATATGGATCAATTTTGATGCATGAAACTTTTTGATTTGAAAGTTGTAAAAGTTTAGAGATTGAAGATGAAACTACGCCTTTACCAAGACCGGACATAACTCCGCCTGTTACAAAGATGAACCTAGTCTGCATATATATGGAAATGGTTTCCCATTTATGTAGCTTTTCCTAAACCCTTGTACTTCTTTTCAGTCTTTTTGTATACTCGGTAATCCTCTTTTGTAATTTTGCTGTAGGTGTGTTCTCAATAATCTTTAGATTTGCACTTCCAACAATCACTGCATCCACACCTACTGAAGCATACTTTTTCACATCATTAGGAGTTGATATGCCAAAACCAATTCCAATTGGTAGTTTATCACCAATCAGTTTTTTAGCATTTTTGATTGAATCTATAGTATATTTGTGAATTTTTGTCTGTACACCAGTTGTACCAAAAACTGCTACCATATACAAAAAACCTGTACTTACTTTTGCAATTTTTTTCAGTCTATCATTATTCGTATTTGGTGATACCAAGAAGATGGTATCAAGATTATTTTTTTTCGCAGATTTGAGATAGTTTTTTGATTCTTCAATAGACATATCTGGCAGAATTAGACCATCAATACCAGCATTCTTTACTCTTGACATAAATTTTGTATAACCATGTGCATAGAGTATGTTCGTATATGTCATTAAAACAAGCGGGATGTCTGTCTCCTTCCTAATTTTTTTCACAATTCTAAAAAATTTTTCAATTTTTGCTCCCTTGTTTAAAGAAACTGTACTTGCATTCTGTATAACTGGCCCATCCGCTATTGGATCTGAAAATGGAAATCCCAGTTCAATAATATCAGTACCACCATTAACAAGACCTCTAACAATTGATAGTGTTGTATGTTCATTGGGAAAACCTGTCATAATGTACGAAATTAACGCTTTTTCATTCTTGGATTTTAATTCCTTGAACTTATCTTGTATTTTTGGCATTTTTCCTCAAATATTGTTTTACGATGTTAATGTCTTTGTCACCACGTCCAGATAATGTAACTACTATTGAATCAGATTTTGATCTAGTTTTAGCAATTTTCATTGCATGTGAAACTGCATGTGCAGATTCTAATGCTGGTATTATTCCCTCAGTTTTTGTTAGTGTTAAAAAGGCGTTAATCACTTCACGGTCTGTTGCACTTTTATATTTTACATTCCCTGCATCTTTCAAAAATGCATGTTCTGGTCCAACACCCGGATAATCTAATCCTGCTGAAATACTGTGTGTTTCTTTGACTTGACCATCATCATCTTGTAGTAGATATGTCATCATACCATGTAATACCCCTTTTTTTCCAGCATTGAGTGTAGCAGAATGTCTACCAGTCTTCAATCCCTGTCCAGCTGCTTCAACGCCAATCATTTCCACATTATTACCTATCATTGGATAGAATGTACCAATTGCATTTGATCCACCACCAACGCATGCAATAACCGTGTCAGGAATATTTTTCATTTGTTTTTTTATTTCTTTTCCTATTACAGATTGAAAGTCACGTACCATTACTGGGTATGGGTGTGGGCCAACAGCAGAACCTAGTAAATAATATGTTGTATCGACATTTGTAATCCAGTCACGAATTGCCTCATTAATTGCGTCTTTGAGTGTTTGTGAACCTGATTTTACTGGATAGACTTTGCAACCAAGTAAATCCATTCTAAAAACATTTTGTTGCTGTCTAACTGTATCTCTATATCCCATGTAAACCTCTGAGGGTAATCCCAAACATGAACATGCCATTGCGGTTGCAACACCATGTTGTCCGGCACCTGTTTCAGCAATTATTCGCTTTTTTTTCATCCTTTTTGCAAGTAATGCTTGACCAAGTGTATTGTTGATTTTATGAGCCCCACCATGCAGTAGATCCTCTCGCTTGAGGTAGATTTTTGCACCTCCAACAAATTTTGTTAGATTTTCTGCAAAATAAAGCGGTGTTGGTCTTCCTGCATAATTTTTCAAATAATATTCAAATTCTTTTTGGAAACTTTTATCATTTTTAATTTTCTGATAATTTTCCTCAAGCTCTTCAATAGCTGGAACAAGTGTTTCTGGAATGTATTTTCCACCAAAATCTCCAAATTTTCCATCTTTAGGCATTCCTATTTTCATATTGCATTCACCAATTTTGATACACTATTTTGTATATCTGAGCTTTTCATTATACTTGTACCTATAAGAAATGCATCCGCACCACAATCACGTAAAAATTTTACATCTTCTGCTGACTTGATTCCACTTTCAGACAATATCATTTTAGACTCCTGGTAATTTTCTAAAATTTGTTTTGTTGTCTCAAGATTGATTTCAAGTGTATCCAAGTTTCTATTATTGATCCCAATAATATCTGCATTAGTTTTTACTGCATTATCAAATTCTGCTTTAGTATGTGATTCTAGTAAAATTTTTAATCCATTTTTATGACCATAATCAATCAATTCATCTATTTCACTAACAAAATCGTTATCAAATAATGCCTGAATAAGTAAAAAATAATCTGCACCCATTTTTTTTGCCGCATCAATCTGTATTTTATCAATCATAACATCTTTCATCAATAATGGAATTTTTACATTTTTTCTAATTTTTATAAAATATTCAGGTGAGCCATGGAAAAGATATGGTTGTGTTAAGACAGAAAGTGCTTTTGCACCACCAGATATCATTGATTCAGCTATTTGTAGAGGATCAGAAATCTGTCTAATATTGCCTTCTGCAGGTGATGAAAACTTTATTTCCGTAATGAGTGAGGCATGAACATTATTTCTTATAGATTCTTCTAAATCGATTTCTGATTTTGGTAATGTTTCTATTATATCATAAATACCATTATCAATAGCCTTTCGTGAATTTACAACTAGTTTTTCTAGAACATTCTTCATAATTTTTCAGCACCGTCTAATTTTTCTATGTCGCCATAGTTTTTTACAAAGTTTTTCAATTTATCAAACGCTTTGCCACTATGAATAGTATCTAATGCCAATTCAACAGCATCAGTGAAATTATCAGCAATATCTGATATCACTAGCCCACCAGCAGCGTTTAGTGCAGTGATTTCAATTTTTGTTTTGTTTGCAGTATTGTTTAGTACAGTAATGAATGATTTTATTGCATCCTCTTTTGAACGTATTTGTATGTCAGTGATGTTACCTTTTTGTAATCCAACTTTCTGAGGATCTAGAGTCATTTTTGTAATTGTATCATTTTTTAACATACATATTTGGTTTTTGCATGTAGTAGATAATTCATCCATCCCATCAGCTGATCTAACAGCCATAACTGTTTCTGCATTTTTCCTTTGCAGAATTTTTACAATTTTTTCTTGATATTTCTCCGAGAAAACTCCAATAAGTTGGTTTTTTACCATTGCTGGATTAGTTAATGGTCCTAATAGATTGAATGCAGTTCTACCACCAACAATTTTTCTAGCCTTTGCAACGTTTTTCATTGCTGGATGAAATTTTTGTGCAAACATAAACCCAATACCAAATTTTTCTATTGTTTCATTTACTTTGTTAGGTTCAGAATTCAAATCAAATCCAAAGTATTCAAAAATATCTGCACTGCCTGATATGCCAGATATTGAACGGTTACCATGCTTAGCAACATTTCCTCCAGCACCAGCAATGACAAATGATGCTGCTGTTGAGATATTGAATGTTTTGAGTTTATCACCACCAGTACCACACACATCAATAATTTTTCCTTTACAATTTGGTGATATGTGCAGAGAAAATTCTTCCATTTTGTTTAGCATTGCAAGAAGTTCGTCATCTGATTCGCCTTTCTGTGTTAAATTTTTTAAAAATTCTGCTACATTGTCATCATTTTGTGTTCCAGTAAGTATCTCATCCATTACGTTAGACATTTGATCAATTGTTAGATTAGTTCCAAGGGAAAGTTGCTCTGTTAACTCTTTAATCATTTTTAACCCTCGTTATGAAATTTTCCAAGATTTTTTTGCCCTCATCTGTCATGATGGATTCGGGATGAAATTGTACACCATCTATGAAATATTCTTTATGACTAACACCCATAATTTCTCCATCATCTTCAGCTATTGCTGTAATTTTTAATGAATCTGGAATAATCGTTTTATCTCCAACAAGTGAATGATAGCGAGTAGCCCTAAATGGATTTTTTACTCCATGAAAAAGTGAATCATCATAATGTTGGATCTGGCTTGTTTTACCATGTCTTACATTTCCAGCATTTACAACTTTACCACCAAAGCAATCGATTATTCCTTGATGACCTAAACAAATACCTAGAATTGGCAGTTTAGGCCCAAGTTTTTGTATAATATCCTTGCAAATTCCAAAATATCTTTTTTCTTCAGGGGTTCCTGGACCCGGTGAGATAATTATCGCATCATAATTCTTTTCTTTTATTTCATCAATAGTAATTCTATCATTTCTTATAACATCAGAATTTACACCTAATTCACCTAATCTTTGGGCAATATTGTAAACAAATGAATCATAATTATCAACAATAAGAAATTTCATTCTGCTGCCTCCTTTAATGCAGTCAACATTGCATTAGCTTTATGCTCAGTTTCTTTCAATTCATTCTCCGAAATTGAATCGAAAACAATTCCAGCACCTGCCTGCACAAAGCCCAAGTTTCCATTAGCAAAAATACTTCTGATTGCAATTGCAAAATCACAGCATCCATTAAATGAAAAATATCCAATTGCACCAGCATATGATCCTCTTGACTCAGGTTCTAATTCATCAATTATTTCCATTGCTCTTACTTTTGGTGCACCTGAAACAGTTCCAGCTGGGAAGACAGCTCTGAATGCATCATACATATCATAATCTTTTCCAAGCTTACCAACAACATGTGTAACCATATGTTGGACATGACTAAATTTTTTTACTTCCATGAGCTCTTTTACATGGACTGAACCATATTCACAAACCTTACCAATATCATTTCTTCCTAAATCAACCAGCATTGTATGCTCTGCTAACTCTTTTTCATCACTGATTAATTCTTGTTTCATCTCCTCATTTTTTTTCTCATCATTTGTAATTTTTCTTGTGCCAGCGATAGGAAATGTTTCAACGTGATCATTTGTAACACGTAAAAGCATTTCAGGACTAGAACCAATCACGGTTTTTTCATTCATTTTCAAGTGATATAAATAAGGTGATGGATTTAATGAACGAAGTTTTTGATACACTTTAAGATAATCACCATCAGCTTCAAACGAGAATTTTCTCGATAAAACAACTTGGAAAATATCTCCATCATAGATGTATTTTTTTGCTTTATTTACAATTTCAGAAAATTTTTCTTCATTGAGATTATTAGTTATTTTTGATATTGTGAATTCTTCAAATTTTGATTCAGAACTCTTTATCTCATCTACTCTATTTTTATCATAATAGAAGTATAATGATTTTCTTTTTTTATTGTCGAATAATATTCCATCATTATAAATACCAAATTCCATTATTGGTTCTGATATATCATGATGTTTTGGAATATCTTCCCATAATCTAATTGAATCATAATTAATAATCCCAACAGCACCTCCGAGATAACGATATGATTGGTCGGTGGTTTTTTGGACTAGATCTTTTATTGTATCTAATGGATCTGATGTAGAAATTGTTTTGATAGTTCCATCTCGATTCTGGATTGTAACTTTATCATAATACCCTTTTACAATAAATTCAGGATCAAATCCCATGATTGAAGTTTCAGCTAATTCTTCTGGGCCAGTTAATGATTCAAACAGGAATGAATATGGATAGTTTCGTGATATTTTATTATAAATTTCAAATTGGGTGCCAGAATAGTCTAGAGAAATTATCCTAGGAGTGCTCGTGTGTCCAAATATGTCCACCCATTCCTATAAACAAAATTCAACTGTATTTAAATCATGATCGAACCACAATTTTGGTTATCAAATCTGGTAATTTACCACATGTACATATGTAATATTAGTAATCTTAGGTTATGAATAGGGCAATCTATGCTTTAAGCACATTTGCAGTGTGTGTGGCATTATGTGCTATGATTCCAGCATCTTATGCATTCTATTCAATAGAAACATACGGTGATCAATATGATGACATAAATACAAAAACTGGAGGATTTGCTTCACTTGAAGAACAGCTTGAATTGGCAAAAAGAGCTAAAGCAGCAGCAGATGCTAATCCAGCAACTGGCTCAGGCACTCCATACATGAATGCAGATGGTGTGGTTGGAGCATCAGCCATCACCGGTGCTATTTTTGGTGGAATTGCTACCGTTTTCTTCATAAAAGGAAGATCTGGTAGATACGCTGCATACGGACGGGGTTAGTAAGCCCCATTTTCCTATTTTTCTATTATTTTTCTTATTCACTTGTATTTTTGATACCATATTTTTAGTTACAAAAAATGAGTTTTTGATTAATAAATTAGCATTTTTGATACAATAAACTGGATTTTTGACACTAAAAACCACATAAATTTGGAGCTAAAATTTAGTAGTGAATCAAAGAAATTAAGTTTTGTTCCTATACTCAAAATTACTGTATAGTACGGTACCCTTATTAGTAATGTGGCATAATAGAATTTATGAAGAAAAAATGTCACAAGTGCGGCACAATTGGCTTGAATTGGAGTCAATCATACCATAGGCAAACGGGTAAATGGAAACTTGAAAATCATAAAGGCTGTCAGGATATTTAATCTTCACATATCAAGTTATTTTTCTGAAGATATTCGGTCATTTTAAGGAAGTTTGTGGGATCAGTTATTGCACCATTAGCAGCAGAACCAACAAGAAATGCATATTTGGCTAATGCACCTGATTCATACTTGGGTTTTGGCATCTTCCATTCCTTCTTTCTACTTTCAAGTTCATCGCTTGAAACCTCAAGGTCGATACTATTATCCTCAGTATTAATACTAATTTTATCACCATTTTTGATAAAAGCGATTGGTCCACCAACAAATGCTTCAGGTGCCACATGACCAACCATAAATCCTCGGGTCCCTCCAGAAAATCTACCATCAGTTACCATTGCAACTTTTTTTCCAAGACCTTGACCAACTATAGCAGCTGTGGTTGCAAGCATTTCTCTCATACCTGGACCACCTTTTGGACCTTCATATCTAATAACAATAACATCACCTTCTTCAATCTCACCTTTTGATATTGAATCAAATGCAACTTCTTCCGTATCAAAAACTTTAGCGGTCCCAATAAATTTAGTCATATCAACACCTGCAGTTTTAATTACTGCACCATCAGGTGCTAAACTACCCTTAAGAATTACTGCTGTTCCAACATTATGTATGGGGGTTTCAACTGATTTAACAACTTGTTGATCTGATTGTTCTTGAATTGTTATTTTAGCAAGATTTTCTTTAATTGATTTTCCTGTGACAGTTAACGCATTGGAATGAATAAGTGATTTGTCATTAAGTTTTTTCATAATAAATGGGATACCGCCAATTTTATCTAAACTATTCATCACATATTCACCACCTGGTTTCATATCAGCAATATGAGGTGTTTTTTTTCTGATTCTTTCAAAATCATCATATGTGAGTTTTATTCCAGCTTCATTAGATAATGCTAGTAAATGTAAAATACCATTTGTTGATCCTCCTACTGCATTCAACATAGTAATTGCGTTTTCAAATGCTTCAAATGTTAAAATATCACTTGGCTTTATACCGATTTCCAATAAATTAACACATGCTTTACCTGTATCATATACTATTTTTTCTCTTCTATCATTTTCAGCTGGTGGACTTGCACTACCAGGTAATGCAAGACCAATCATCTCAGATATTGATGCCATTGTATTGGCTGTGAACATTCCACCACATGAACCAGCATTAGGGCATGCATTATCTTCTATCTTTTTTAATTCCTCTATCGAAATTTTTCCAGCATCATATTGACCTACCGCTTCATACACATCAACAACTGTTAATTCTCTTTCATCAAGTATACCAGGCATTATTGTACCGCCATAAACAAAAACAGAAGGAATGTTTAATCTTGCCATTGCCATCATAGTACCAGGTAAACTTTTGTCACATCCAGCAATTCCAACTAATGCGTCATATTGATGAGCTCTTACCATTAATTCAATAGAATCAGCGATAACTTCTCTACTAACTAATGATGATTTCATACCCTCATGTCCCATTGCTATTCCATCACTTACAGCAATCGTACTAAATTCTCTAGGAGTTGCACCAGCTTCACTTACTCCATCTTTAGCCTTTTGCGCAAGTCCTGGTAAGTGAATATTACATGGGGTTGCTTCATTACCTGTATGACAAACACCAATGAAGGATTTTGCAATATCAGCATCAGTTAAGCCCATAGCCTTGTACATAGCCCGATGAGGTGATCTAGCTGTTCCTTCCACTACATTTCTACTAGATATTTCCATTTTTAATACAATAAAGTAAAATTACTATAATTTAAATTCTAAAATAAAAATTTGATAAACTAGTAGTAATTAAAAAATATCTATGGATTCAAAAGAACTCCAAGGCTTCATTTCTGATGTTAGAGAGGATCTTAATAATTTTGATGAGTTATTTGATTATTACAAGTTCATAGATGATCATAATATCAGAAAAATTGTTTTTAACCCAGATAACGATGAGAATTTTTTTGAAGGAAGTGTTATAGCAGTTTTGGAGCAAAGATATCGTGAATTCTTTCGTAGTAGATTTAATGCTGATATGGATGATCTTGTTAGAATTGATGTTCTAGAAATTATTAGAAGTTATCTTCCAACTATTCATGAAAAAATTGATCAAGAATGATACTAGTCATTTATGGGTTGTGCGTCAAGCTCCATTAACTGTTCGTTGATTTGTTCTTCTGTTTCGTTACCATACGAAATTAAAATTCTATCACCATCTTCAATAACATAATCTTTAATTTCACTAACAGCTTGATGGTTAATGTAGAATTTTAATGAATAATCTTCATTTGTACAAAACTTTCTTCCGTCTGATTCTGGAAATGCAAAGCAGTCTTTGAGAATTCCATCAGTGGATACTTTACCAACAGTAAGGTTTAGACTATCAAATAAATATTCAAGTGTAACTCCAGATGAATGCCTATGGATTGTTTTACCATCGCTTTCTTCAAAATGAATCCAACTATTTTTTATTTGATACGTACTAGTAGAAAAATCAAATTGATCGCCAAAAATTCTTACAAGTAATGACGCATGTTCATGTTCATCACCTAATTTTCCAGCACCTTCAGGTAGCCCCATTGCATCGCTAGAATCCATTTCGATAAATGTATAAATTGAAAATCCTACGATAACTGCAATTATTCCAAGAATTCCAGCTGCAAGCAGATTAGATTTCCGTTTTTGATGTGTACGCTTAGAGGCAAAATCTTCACGCCTTTCACGTCTATGTTCTCTTGTTTTTTTACCCAATGCTTCAGAAATTTATCATAGCCCTATATAACATATGAAATTATAATATTATACATTCGATTTAGTTTTTTATTCAATGGGAATATCTACGTTAAGCCACAAGTGTCCTTTAGCCATTGTATAGTCATATTTTTCAGCATCAATATTGGTTTTTAATAACTCAAAAAGTTCATCCGGTACATCTTCCCAATAATCGTCTTCAGTTTCTACTTTCAAAATATCATGCTTCTGAATTTTTTCTAACCAGTGATGAACCTGTTCTTTTGTTAACGAATCAGTAGATTCGTATCTATCTCCAATAATTGCTTCAATACGAAATATCATTGGATTATTGTATTTGTGCTAATATATTAATGGAATTTTATAGGTAGATGTAATGCCATCTTGTATTTTTTGTGACATGATACGAGGAAACGGTTCGTATCATGAAATTTATCAAGATGAAGATAAATTAGCTATTTTGGATAAATATCCAATTGATATTGGGCATTCATTGGTAATTCCAAAAAAACCATATGAAAAATTGACAGATATGAGTATTGATGAGGTATCAGAATTATTTTCAAAAATTCCAAAAATTGCTAATGCTATAATTAAGGCAACAAATGCTGATGGATTTAGTATAGCACAGAATAATGGGAAGGCCGCAAAACAAATTATACCACATGTTCATGTTCACATAATACCAAGATACAATTCAACTGGTACAGAATGGACAAAAAGAAAAATTTTGAATGAAGACGAATTAGATGAATTGGCTAAAAAAATACGAGTTCATTTGAAATAATTTTTAGTTAGAATAATTGGGATTATAGCGTAAAATGGCACCTATCTTACCAATACTTGCAAGCATGGTACCATGTTCAGAAACTCCTGAAATCACTTCTACAGTTGTTCCAGTTTTTAATGCAAGTATTGCGATATAATCAATTATGTCCTGATCAAATACATTGATGTCAGTTGACTGACATGATAAACATGACGAATTTTGTAATTCCGTTTTGGTTGAAATTACTTTTATTCGTTCAACAATTTTTTCTTGAATATGTTCACATTTTTTACATTTTGACTCAATTCTATAAAGTTCAGTGTTATCTGTAATTATGATTTTATCTACAATATTATTTTTTAGGTGATTTATTATATCATCTAGTCCATATATACCAAGACCAGTATTATTATTTATTTCATTAAATAATTTTTCAACAATTTGTTTTTCTTCCACCATTCTGAAATTAGAAAGAATGTCTGAAGATTTTGCAAATGCTTCACGTATTCCTTCTGAACCAGAATAAGATGCATCAATTGTTGCAATAATCATATTTTGCAATCTATATTCAAGATAATTATTGTTGATGAATTCTTCTTTTGTCGGACCAGGTCCAGAAATTACTAATCCTTTGATTGGATAAATATCAATAAAATATTCTCTAGTTATAGTTGCCAATCTATTAAAATAATATGTTAATTCCATTTCCCTTAGTTTTTGGAATCTTTTTGCAGATTGTCCTCCCTGCCTATGTTTTCCGGCAACTCCAGAACTTGTTTCCTTTAAAACCTCAATTTTATCACCATGTAATAATCCCCATCCAGCATCCTTAGCATCAACTGCTAAGAATCCAATCATATTTTCATCTTTTAACATATTTTTTAGTATGTCAACATGGAAATGATCATCACATCTGTATAGGAAAGTTTGCATGTCTTTTGGCGGATCAATCTCAAATGCTTTTACCACTTCACTGCCTGGCGGTCCACCCACTTCTCTTGGTAATGCACCACAGAATATTGCTAAACCTCTTTCAGGAGTTTTTTTATATAATTTTAATCGTTGTACTACTTTTGATAACGAGTCAACAACGTGCGTTCTAGTAAGATCTGATTTTATGTTGTCAGCAGTACCTTGTTCTTCTCTTAAAATAGTAATTACTTCATGTAATTGTTTTCCTTTAGGAATATAGACAGTGATTAACTCTGTTCCACGACCTGCTATTTTTGATAGTTCCTCGATTGTTTTTCTTATTTTGTACAGTTTGACTGAATCATATTTTTCAACCTTGATTTTTCCCATATTCTACCTTGGGATTTATTAATATAAGATAAATGATTTTAATTTTTTTATTTTATTTTAGAATAATTTGATGAAATATTTCAGATATTTGATGATCTATAAAATAAATAACTTAATTAAAGCTCACAAATCAATTGATTTAAGAATGAATACTAAACAATTTGTACTTTCTACTAGAACTGTTCCATTTTCTGCTTTAATCATACTCACTTCAATTCTTTGTTTAGGATTATTTTTTGTTGGATTTGATCAAGGACATTTTTTTAGTATTGTGCAAGGTGAAGATGCTTTTATTGAACAATTTTTACATGAATTCACTCATGATATGAGACATGCCGCAGGATTTCCATGTCATTAGATAAAATTTAGTTTGTTTTTACACTATAAAGATTTACTTCATAATCATTGACACCAATTTCTATACTGGCTTTTTTGATTTTACTTCTATACCGTTTAGTTTTTTTTCCTTCATTCGAAAATTCGAAGTCCTCTATAGTTACTAGTGTTAATTTTTCCAGATTTGCCAGTGTTTTATAAACTGCTGATAATGATAATTGTAATTCTTGAGATATTTGTACTGCATTTTTTGCCTCTGTAACAATTGAAAATAATATTGCATGTGAACATGTATTTGTCAAGGCTTCTATGATACGCTGTTTCACATCATATTCATTTAGTTCAAGTATTGATGGTTTTGGAAGTTTTCCTTTCATTTTAATCAATTAGCAGATAGCTGTATTTCTGGTTCCTTGCTTTTTATTATTATATCGGCTTTTTTAATTCTGCTACGATAAATTTTTAGACGTCTTCCTGAATCGGTAGTCATAAATTTTTCCACCTGAATAAGCGTTAAATTTTCTAGGTCTGTCAATTTTTTATATACACTACTTAATGGAATTTTTAGCGTTTCAGCTAAGTCATACGCAGTTTTACCTTTTCTGATGATTGTAAATATAATTGCTCTTGATTCAGCATCTGCTAAAGCCTCAATTACTTTTTGTGTTATATCATATTTTTTTAATTGCGGTAATGTGAGTTTATGTTGCATTTTTCATATTGGTTATCATCTATAAAAAAATGTTTTTATTTATTCTAAGAATATAGAATAAAAATCATAATATGTATGAATGTGTTTTATGTTGTTATTTCACTAATTTTATTTTCGATTTCAGCTTGTTTAATCTCACGTGCAATACGACGACCCATACTCATAGGTTCGTTGTAGATTAGTGTGGTGTAAGGTGAACCATTCATAAAAATATTTGTACCTGCTACAATTCGAGCAGAAAATTCAAATGATGTAAATTTAGCATTTTCATCATATACTCCTTCGATACAAAATGGACCATTCATACCTGGAGAAACAACTCTTTTTGCAGCATCAACAAAATTTTCACCCATCGTATACACTTCATCTAATAATGATTCTCTCAAAACTAGTGGGCTGTTTCCAATTACGTTAAAGGATGGAACCTTTTTTGATTTTAATTGTTGTTCTGATGGAATTCTTCCAAGACCTTCAATATCTGATTCATGTCTTTGATCAACTCCAAAGAATTCCAATTCGTTAGTTAATGGTGAGTAAAAGAATTGTAAATAGGCTAAAACACCTGTTGCATATTCTTGAATGTATAGGGTTTCATCTTTTGAAATCACTCCTTCAGAAATTAATTGATTTCTTTTTTTGTTATAGTCTTCTTCATTGGTTGCCATGAAATATCCTTTACCTCCAGCAGCCCCTTGCCTTTTCACAATTACTAATTTTTTAATATCTTTTGGTTTTGTCACTGGTTTTGGCATTGGAAGTGTTGCTTCTCTCATGAGTTTTTCTTTCATTTCTCTGTCTGATTCCCATCTAAGAATCCATTTGTTTCCAAAAATTGGTACGTTAATAGATTCGATCTCTTCAGAGTTCATTTGTGCGATTAATGTTCCATGAGGAATTAATATTGCATCTTGCTGTTTGAGTTTATCTTGTATTTCTTGATTCAATATCTCGGAAAATTTTTCAACAATGATTAATTCATCAATAAATTTGAATCTCCTGTATAATTTTTCACGTTTTTTCTCACAAACAAGAATCGTTTTAAATCCTTCATCTTTTGCACCTTTTAAAACTTGAAGCGCGCAGTGTGAACCTAAGGTTACTATTGTTGCCAAACTATATTTTCATGAGATAAACACAACATATGAAACTATGTATCAAAGTGTGTGCCTGATATATATGAAAAAACATCATCAATTAAGTCAATAGATACTTTTGCCTCTAAATTTTTTGGTGTTGTTTTTAGTATAAAATCAATCATAGAGATATCATTTGTTAACATTCCATTACTACTTCGTATAGAATAAACTGCAATTGCACTAGATACATGTGCAATAATTTTGTCATTCTCATTAAGCATATTTAATTACTTTTTACTAATTATTTTTATAAATACTATTTGAAAAGAATCTAATTTATAGTGGTATATTCATCAAATTACTATTGCAAGTAATTCCTCAAGTTGTTAAAATTGATAATGAAAATCGTAAACAAATTTACCTTGATGTATTATCTGATCAATTTTGTTTATCAATACTAATATCAATAATCAATCAACCAAAAACTGCTGTTGTGGTTGCTAAAGAAACTGGCATACCTATATCTACAGTATATAGAAGACTTCAATTCCTTCAAGAGAATAAACTATTGAAAGTTTCAGGTGGAATTAACAAAGATGGGAAATATTTCATTTATCAAAGTAAGATAAAGGAAGTTTCAACAAAATTTGACGGTATATCTACTATGATTCATGTCACACCTAACCTTAATTTTACAATAATGTGATAATTACTAAAATAATCCTAATAAATACTCGATTATAAAAAATCATATAATGACAGAATCAGAATTGGATGATTGGAGAAGAACACATTATTCAAATGAATTAGTTTCATCTTTGGACGAATTGGATGTTATAGTTATGGGATGGATATCTAGTGTAAGAGGTCATGGAAATATCTCATTTGTTACTATAGAAGATATGACAGGTCAAATTCAAATAGTTTCTAAAAAAGGTGTTTGTCCAGATCAGGTATTAGAAGAAATTTCTAAATTAAAAGAGCATACTTGCATTGGTATAAAGGGAAGAATAAAAAAATCTGAAAAAGCTCCAAATGGTATAGAAGTTATCCCAAATGATCTTAGAATCTTTTCTGACGTGAAAATAATTCCTCCATTTGATCCTAATGCTAAAACTGTTAAAAATATTGATACACGATTAGAAATTAGAGCAGTTGATCTACGACGTAATACGTTAAAGAAAGTTTTTGTAGCACGTAATGAAATATTAAAATCAATAAGAAATTATTTTGCAATACAAAATTTTATTGAAATTAACACACCAAAAATGATTGCAACTGCAACTGAAGGTGGTGCTGCGCTTTTTCCTATATTTTATTATAACAAAGAGGCATTTCTTGCACAGAGTCCCCAATTATATAAAGAACAACTCACAATGAGTTTTGAGAAAGTATTCGAGATTGCTCCAATTTTTCGTGCGGAACCATCAAGAACAAATAGACATCTATCAGAAGCTATATCGATTGACTTTGAAGAAGCGTACATTGATTATAATGATGTAATGAATAGGATAGAAGAAATTATAAAAAATTCTGTTAAGACCATGAATGATTTTGCACACAAAAATCCTGATACTGAGTTTTTAATTCCAAGTATATCTGAAAAAATTCCTAGGTACACATACGCTGAATTGATTGATAAAATGCAGAAATCTGGAGTAAAAACACAATGGGGTGATGATCTATATCCATCCAATTTGAGCAAAATTGGGTTATCTGGATTCTATTTTATTATTGATTGGCCATTAGGTCCAAAACCATTTTATGTAAAAGCAACCAAAAACGATCCAAAAATTTCAGAATCTTTTGACTTGATGTACGGTGATTTAGAAATATCATCAGGAAGTACTAGGATTCAGACCAAATCTGAACTCGAATTACGAATGAAAAATAAAGGCATGAAAGTAGATTCATTTAGTTATCATCTAAAAATATTTGATTTTGGTGTTCCACCACATGCTGGATGTGGAATCGGCCTTGAAAGGCTGATGATGGCATTAACTGGGATCGAAAATATCAGAGATACAACATTTTATCCAAGAGATGTTGATAGATTAACACCATAGGTGAAAAAATTGGTTGATGAAGAAGAAATTATACACGTTGCTAAATTGATGAAAATTGAACTTGCAGATTATAACATACATATAAAAAAAGTTCAAAAAATGCTTGAATATTTTGATATTCTTGATGAGGCAAATATTGAATCTGAAGATCTAATCGTACAGGAAACTGATGTTGATAAATTAAGAGATGATAAACACGTCATCTATGATAAAAAATTATTAAAATTTCTAAAAAATTATCAGGAAACGTATGTAAAGGCTCCAAAGTTGAGTTGAATGAACTTAGGAATTTCTGCATTAAATTATGTAAATAGTATCAAGAACGGGGATTTTACAGTAGAAGAATTTATTGAAAAATCATTTGAAAGGATCAAGAAAGTAGATGATAAACTACATGCTTTTTTATCATTTAATGACATTGCATTAGAAAAGGCTAAGGGAATTGATCGTCGAATAAGTTCAAATCAAAAAATTGGACAGTGTTTTGGTATGCCAATTTCTGTTAAAGACAATATGTGTGTAGAAGGAACAAAAACTACATGCGCATCAAAAGTTTTAGAAAATTTTATTTCACCTTATACTGGCACTGCAGTTTCTAGATTAGAAACAGAAGATGCAATAATAATTGGTAAAACAAATCTTGATGAATTTGCCATGGGTCTTAGTACAGAATTTAGTGCATATGGATCCAGTAAAAATCCTTGGAATGTTGATTATGTTCCAGGGGGGTCATCAGGTGGCAGTGCTGTATCTGTTTCTGCGAATGAATGTATTGCATCGTTGGGATCTGATACTGGTGGATCAATTAGAAATCCTGCAAGTTTTTGTTCAATTGTTGGTTTAAAACCTACATATGGACTTGTTAGCCGTTTTGGTCTTGTTTCTTACGCAAATAGTCTTGAACAGATAGGTCCAATGACAAAAACAGTAGAGGACTCTGCATTTTTATTGAATATAATTTCTGGAATTGATCATAACGATAATACGACTATTGATAATAAAAATCAGGATTATCTAAAAGATATTGATGCTGGTATTGCTGGGAAAAAAATTGGGGTAGTTACAGAAATGACAAATCCTAATGGATTGAGTACTAGTGTTCTAAATGCTACCAATGACGCAATCAAAAAATTTGAAGATCTTGGAGCAAATTGTGAGCAGGTGTCATTAGGAATGTCAAAATATGCTGTAGCTGCATATTATACTATAACATCAACAGAAGCAGGAAGTAATCTTGCAAGATATGATAATATAAGATATGGATACGAATTTGACTCATCAGGCTTCGAGTTTAATTCGTATATATCACAAGCAAGAAGTAAACTGGGCCCTGAAGTTATTAGAAGAATGATTCTAGGTGGTTTTGTACCCTCAGCAGGGCATGCTGGAAAATATTTTTTGAAGGCATTAAAAGTAAAATCTAAACTCATCACAGAAATAAATAATATATTTAAAAAATTTGATTATTTAATTTCACCAACAGTTCCCATTCAACCGTTCAAATTCGGTGAAAAAATAAACGATCCAGTATCGTTTATGTTAGTTGATTTTAACACTGTTACTGCAAACTTGACTGGAATTCCTGCAATATCTGTACCATTTAAAATTGAAGATGGCTTACCAATAGGAATCCAAATAATGGCAAATCATATGGATGAACATTCATTATTACAAGCAGCGTATGCATTAGAAAAAACAGTAAGTTTACCTGAGGTAGAAATCTGATGGCAAAAATCGGTCTAGAGATACATGGTCAATTAACAAAACTTGAAAGTAAACTATTTTGTCCATGTAAAGCAGATTATCGTCAGTTTGAACCAAATACAAACATCTGTCCAATCTGTATGGGAATTCCAGGAGCATTACCATTACTGAATAGAACTGCTGTTGAAAAAGCAACATTAATTGCAATGGCACTTGATTGTAAGACTCCTAATAAAATTGCATTTTTTAGGAAAAATTATTTCTATCCTGATTTGCCAAAAAACTTTCAAATCACTCAGCTCAATGTATATGGAAATACAAGTATTGGTTGGGAAGGTAAAATCTTAGTGGCAGATAAGGAGATAAGAATTCGAAGAATACAATTAGAAGAGGATCCAGGACGATTAATTTATGAAGGTGCAAATGAAAGAACAAAAGTTACGTTAGTTGATTACAATAGGGCTGGAACACCATTGGTTGAAATTGTAACCGAGCCAGATTTTGAAACCCCACACCAAGTTAGAGAATTTTTAAACATACTATCAGATTTACTTGAAAATTTGAATGTATCAGATCCAGGTCTAGAAGGTGCAATGCGTGCCGATGCTAATGTTTCAATAGAAGGCGGTTCAAAGGTTGAAATAAAAAATATTGGCTCATTTCATGATTTAGAAAAGGCTGTTCATTTTGAAATAACAAGACAACAAAGTCTTGCAGAACGAAAAATCGAGATTGTTCAAGAAACAAGACATTGGGACGATGGTCGAAAAATAACTGTTTCAGCAAGAACAAAAGAGGAAGAAGCCGAGTATAGATACCATCTTGAAGCAGATATACCGTGGGTTAGAATTAATGATGATACAAAAAATCAATTACAAACACATATGCCTGAAAGTATCAGTTCAAAGAAGAAGCGATATGTTTCAAAGTATGGTATTACGCCACAGGTTGCAGATATATTATCTTCAGATAGATACTTTTCAGAACTTTTTGAAAACGCAAAGAATGAAACAAATGCAAAAGATGTTGCAAATATGATTACTACCGATATTATGGGATTACTTGATACACGTGAAAAACGTGAAATATCAAAACTATCTCCAGAACATCTTTCAGATCTAGTTGAGTGTATCAAATCAAATAAAATTACAAGGTCTTCTGCAAAACTTGCACTAGATGAAATCATAAAGAATGGAAAATCATTAGAACAAATAATTAACGATCTTGATTTAGGACATGTTTCAGACAAAGAAGAATTATCTAATATTATTACACAAGTATTAAATGAAGAAGCAAAAGCAGTGGAAGATGCAAAACTAAATCCTGAAATAGTTAATTTTTTGGTAGGCAAAGTTATGCAGAAAACACGAGGTAAGGCAGATCCAGAATTAACGTTATCACTATTGAAAAAAAGTCTTGGTATTGACTAAAAAACGAATTTTGGTTTTGGGCGGCGGTTTTGCGGGAGTGGATTGCACCAGAAAATTAGAAAATTATTTTGAATCAAATTCTGATATTGAAATAACACTGGTCAGTGATGATAATTTCTTACTTTTTACACCAATGTTACCACAAATAGTTGCTGGAACAGTCACTCCTAGGCATATTGTTATGCCGCTTAGAGCGTTATGTAAGAAAGCACGAATATACGAATCAGTAGTTAGAGATATTGATCCTATTCAACAACATGTTACATTAGAAGGAACACCAGAAAAAATTGGTATTAGAATACATTATGATTATTTGGTTATTGCATTGGGAAGCAAAACCAATTTTTTTGGGTTAAATGATGTTGAAAGAAATTCATTTACAATGAAAACATTAGCAGATGCAATATCATTAAGAAACAGAATAATTGATATGTTAGAGCAGGCAGAAAATGAAAAAAATTCAAAAATTAAAGAACGATTACTTACCTTTGTTATTGTTGGTGGCGGATTTGCTGGTGTAGAAACAGCAGGTGAAATTAACGATTTTCTTAATGAAGCTATTTCTTATTATCATAACATCAAACTGGTTGATGTACAAGTTATACTAGTTGAAGCTGTTGGAACTATTTTACAGGGGTTTAATGAAAGTTTATCAAAATATGCACACAATAAATTAGAAAAAAATGGTATCAAAATATTACTTCAGCACGCAGTTACAAGTTTTGATGGCAAAAATGTCACAATAAAAAAATTGCCTAGTACTTCATCAAATGTAAAACATGAAGTTACGATTGATTCTCATACATTGGTTTGGACAGCTGGAGTAACTCCAGTTGAAATCATACAAAATTCTGCCTTTAAACTAAAAAATGGGAAAATAATTGTAAATGAATTCTTAGAAATACCAAATCATCCAGAAATATTTGCAATAGGTGATTGTTCACAATTTGATAGGGAAGATGTTAACAAATTTCCACCAACTGCACAGTTAGCAGAAGCACATGCAAAATTAGCTGCATATAATATTAAACAATCAATTGAGAGCAAAGAAAAAAAGAAATTTGTATACAAGTGGAAAGGACAGAGTGCCATAATTGGAAAGCATTATGGTATAGCTGAATCAATGGGCATAAAGATTACTGGATTTTGGGCATGGGTGCTATGGAGAAATTATTATCTTAATAAAATGCCTAACATAGAAAAAAGAATAAGAGTTTGGCTGGATTGGAATATTGATTTATTTTCTAGAGTAGATATCTCTAGATATGGCTTCAAACGAGACACATCCAAAGAATACCGTGAATTAGATGAGGTAGATGATGTTTGGTAGTTGATATTAGTTATTAGATAGTTATTATTAGCGCAGATATGAATACAGTATTTTTTTATTTAGCATCAGGCGTCATTGCTGGAGTTTTAGGTGGTATTTTTATTGCGTCTTTTTTCTATAATCCCGAAATCTTATTCCTGCAGCCCTAATTTTATTTGAATTATAATTCTTTAGCCACCATTGGTAAAAATGCACCAGCATCAGATACGATTCCTAATGCCTGCCATGTACCACGATCCATTAATTTTGTGACAGTTGGTTGATTTATGTCAATCACTATCACTTTGACATTTGCAGGAAGCATATTGCCAGTTGCAATTGAATGTAACATTGTAGCTACCATTATTACCATTGATGCACCTTTTAGAACCCTTTTGTATTCTTTTTGAGCAGTTGCAACATCAGTAATTACATCAGGTAATGGACCATCATCACGTAAAGATCCCGCCAAAACAAATGGTATTTTCTTTTTTACACACTCATACATTATTCCACGTGTGAGTTTTTTTGTTTTTACCATTTTTTCAATAGAGCCAGCTTTGAATACAGTATTGATCGCTTCCATATGATTTCTATGGCCTCTTACTGCTAATGTGCCATCACGAACATTCATCCCAAGTGATGTTCCCAATGTTGCATATTCAATATCATGAACTGCAAGGGCATTTCCAGCCAAGACTGCATCAATATATCCATGCCGAATAAGAGTAGAAACTGATTCGCTAGCTCCTGTATGAATAATAGCAGGACCACCAACCAGAACAATCTTACCACCATTTTTTTTAGTGAGTCGTATATCCTCTGCAACTTTCTTAGCAATATGCTGTGTTGGCCTTTCACTTGAACTACTACTTCCCATAAATTCAAATACATTCATTCCTTCTCTAGGTCTTTCTGGAGGAATTACTTTGATACCATTTTCTCCAACTACAATTTTATCTCCCTTTTTTATTTGACGTATTGGAATACAAGTTGCTTTTTTTGCTTTAACAACAATGCACTTATCCATCATCATATTTTCCACGTCAACCCATTTATTCTTAAGAAAAATCTGTGTTTGATTATTTGTTGTACTGTAAAAATTATCAGGCATCACCATATCTTTTAATGCTGCATTTAGTTTTACATCACTTTGAGTCTTAGATGTAGCTCCTTGACGATATGCATAATTTAATATCCTATCAAGATTTTTTTCATTTTTACCTATTACAAGTAATTTTGCATAACTTTCATCTTTTTTCTTTTTACCAACCTGGATGTCAAGAACTTCAAACGAACCACCATGGTCCATAATCCCATCAAATACTTTTGTTAGGATAAGGGAATCTATGATATGTCCACGTAGCTCTATTTCTGATGAGAATTTCTTCATACGTTGACATGAATTATTGGTAAGTAAAATGTTACGACAAAATAATTTGAGTATCTACTATACTGGGAGGCTAATTTTACCGTGATACTCTTCAATATTATCTAATTTTAGTGAATTTATTATAGTAGATTTTTCCTCATCAGATAATCCTTGAGCAATTGTCTTGGCTATGCCATTTTTATCACATAAAACAAGAATATATCCAGTGTCGTCGGTTACTACAAATCCATCTACACCATTAACAGTAGCATACAAATTTTCTTCCCCAACTGGCTCCCAAATATTTGTATTATTATCCTTCAATGCTAATGCTGGCATTGCTTTGCCATTTGCAAATTTATTAAGATATTCTCTTGCAGTATTAACACGTTTCTGACCCAATTTTAAAGCTAGAAAATATTGCACACTATTTATTGTAATGATTATTATTAATACATTTATGATTTTTTTATTTTTATAAAATTATTTATTGCACAGCAAGAGTATCAGTAGTCTGACTTGATTTTTCTGGAACAAATGCTTCATCCAACAAACTTAATGAAAGATCTTTCACATCATTGTATGTATTAGTTAGTGTGTCAAATGCATCTTTCATATTATCAGTAATTATTTTTAGGTTTGAAGATTCATGAGCAAATGAGCGTTCTAATTTTTCAAGTGATTTTACTGCATCATCATGTCTATTTGCTGCTTGGTTAGCTAATTTTTCTGTAGAATTGTACTGCACTTCTGCTTTTTTAGAATTTGCCTCTTTAGCAATTAATGAAGCCTTTAGTCCATATGTTGCGGCATCTGCATCTGCATCACTTAATTTTGACGTGACTTTTGTGATATCATCAATTGCTTTTGTTATCTCCAAGAGGCCTTTTTGTGTATTAAGCATCTGAATTTTTTCATTCGTTAATTTTGTTTTCATATGAGACACATATGATGATGCTTTTTTCACAATATCTTTTTTTTCCTTTATGGATGCCTTTAAGATGTCAACAGATACTTTTTTTTCAATCAGTTTTCTTCTGGATTTAAAAATTGAGCTAGTTACTGACTCCAAATCTTTTTTCATCAATGAAGTCATAGTTCTTGTTTCAGTAGAATAGTTTAAGGCATCTTTAACTAGATTAGCCTCATTTTCAGTAATATCATATTTAGCATTAATAATTTCATGGATTATTTTATTGGCAATTGAATCATGACCTGATCCACGATTTCTATGTTTTGCTGATTTTTTTTTATGCCTTCTTGCTACCATAACTCATGATAATCAGACCTATTTTTAAAGTTAAAAAATAACTTTGTTCACAAAAAGAAAATTTATTGGTATTTAGTTACATCTTATTATTCTAAAAATGATCTAAGTAGTTGCCGTAGATGTTTATTTGTTATTTGGGCATCAGCGGTTGCAAAAAATGATCGCAGATCTTTTTTTGATATACCTTGATCCTGATAGAATTTAGCCTGCAATGCCATTTCTAGTTTATCAATTTCATGTAGTAGTATGGATTCATCTGAGGATTTTTTTTGATATTCATCCCAAATATGATAATAATCATTTGATATTTTTTTTGGGAGGTTTTTCAATATTTGTTTCATTGTAGCATTCTCAAGTTTATTTTTTTTATTTTTTGGTATTTGGTTAGGTGTTAAGTCACCTATCACTGATTCTGCTAAATCATGTATCAATGCCATCTTGATGATTTTTTCAGTATCAAATCCGTGTAAATCAGAAAATATCATAGATAAAATTGCCGTAGAGTAAGTATGTTCTGCAACAGATTCAACATCATTTAATCTAAGTTTATTTTTCCAACCTTGTCTAGGAACAGTTTTTAATTCTATAACTCTTTGGAAAAAATTTAAAATCATAAAGTATCTATTTTGATCACACTCATAAATTTTTTTTATTTTACAAATCTTAGATTGTTTTATGAATGTTAATTCTATATTTCATAAAATGAAACATAGAATTGGTATTAATTTGGATTATGCTTGCATTAATTTAATCATAAATTTATTATTTTTTCAGATATAATCCAAAATTAGAATATGATAGTTATTCCAAGCACAAATTTAATAATTAACAAATAATAGTATAAAAGACAACCTTAAATCCCTATTAATTTGAATTGCGTTGTGCCAGGGTAGCTCAGCCTGGGAGAGCACTCGGCTGAAGACCGAGCTGTCGCGCGTTCAAATCCCGCCTCTGGCATTAAAATTTTATATTATTTTGCAATGGCAATATTTTAATAGAAGATTTCATACTGATTTTCTGAAAATATATGGTTGAAAAAACTACAAAGGTCAAAAAAACCAGTAAAAAAACTTCATCGACTAAAATAAAGAAGAAATCAAAAGCAAAAAGTAAGAATTTGGATACTTATGATGATTCTGGGATAGTTCTGATTGATGATGATTTAGAAATTGATACAGAGAAGGTATCAGAAGAGAGAAAGGCGTATTTGGAAGAATCACGTTCACAGGATGCTTCTGAATAGACTAACTAAATTTTTATGCATGTTTAACATAGTATTCATCATGTATGCATTATGTCTAATCACAGTCAATCCAGGTAAGATTGATAAAGTAATAAGTTATCTTTCAAAAAAACGTAAACCGATGAAAGAAGTTATGACTGTTACAGGAAGGGCAGATGTTTCTATTCTTTTTAATGGTTCATTAAATGACATAAATAATGGAGTGAATGAATTGAAAAGAATCAAAGACATTGTTTCTACTGAAACCCTTATAGAAGTTGAGGTTGATCTAGGATGGTAAAGGCAGTAGTATTAGTGAAATCACCAAAAAAACTCATTGCGGCAAGACTCAAAAAGATTGATTTTATCTCCATATCATTTCCTGTTAGTGGTCAATTTGATGCTGTAGCAATAATAGAAGTTAATGATTTGTCTCAAATCAAAGATGTAACAACAGATATCCAAAAAATAACCGGGGTTATACGCACTGAAACAATGGTTCAGGTAAAATAATAAAGCATTTAGGACGGTATGTAGTGATAAAAATATGAATGTTAGAAAGGTTGGAAATGTTATTTTGGCTGTAAAGGATCTAGAAAAATCACTCGAATTTTATAATAAAATTTTAGGCATGCCGATCAAAAGACAAAGAGAGAATTGGGTCGACCTTGGCCAATCTGGGGCATTACTTAGCCTTCACCCAGCATCTGCAGAACTTACAACACCAAATGATATGATTATGATTGGTTTTGTAGTAGGTGATGTTTCATCTGCGATTGATGAATTGAAGTCTAAAAATGTAAAAATTCATAGAGATATACAAAACAAGTCATCTGGAAAAAATGCAATTATATTAGATCCTGATGAATATATGATTTCATTGTTTGAACCAGATTTTAGCGCTGAAAAAAACATACAGTCAGGCGGTTACATAGGATTTACTCCTGAATAAAATTTTATTTTTTATTTTCTAATTTCTTTTTTAATTCTAAATTTTCTTTAAGAATTTTTTCATTTTCTTCCTTCAGTAATGTAAGTGAGTGATCCTTTGAATATAATGGATGGCCTGGAGGAATTAATTTATCAACTGACATGTTAAGAAGGCTTGCTGCCATTTGACGATACATTTCGGCAAAGTTTTCTAATTTAGGACCAAGTACTGCATTATCAGAAGAAAGCTTCTCCTTGAGTTTTGATGTGTTTATCAAACCTTTAGGAATATTTGAGCCAGGTGGATATCGTATAGAATTTGGCATAGCCAAAAAATCATGCATAAAATCGTAAGGATTCAGTTTTTTCATATTAATAAAATCAACCATATTTTTTATATTTTTATCGCCATATTTGTGCTTTAGTATGCCTGGAAAAATCTTAGTAAAGAATTCTTGATCAACTCATTAAGGCCTTATCAATTACAGTTGATCGCTGATCCTTATAGCGATCATATGTTTTTGATAAAAAATGATTCAGAGGAAAAAAAAGACATGTTTGAAATGTAAGAAAGAGATCATGATGATGGAATTACACAAAGTTGTTATGTATGTTATTGAAGATGAATTTACTGATCATCATTATGAACATGTAGAATGTCCTGATAATTTTACGATTTAATCAGCATAGTGATAAATTGGATATAATTTATCTGAATTTCTATAACGATACTTCCATTTAGCCTCGCTTAAGATTTCTTGTTTGCATTTTTTTTGTAAAGTAGGATGAATTTTTTTATAGACATCTTCTCCAATTAAAATTTGCTGTGGTTTAGCTAAATTTTGTATTTTTGATGCAACATTCATCGATGGACCTAATAAATCAACATGAGATGTTTTTTTATCGGATCCATATCTTACAATCATATTTTTGCCAAAATCTACACCAATTTTTACCGCAAGCTCTGGATAGCCAGATTTAACTAAAACAGGATTTATTCCCTCATTGATTACTCTAATCATAGATCTAGCACATGTTACTGCATTATCTGATGCCAGAAGATTACTTGCATCTATAAAATAGCCAATTACTGCGTCACCAACAAATTTTAACACCATACCAGCATTCTGTTCTATTAAAATTGCCATTTCCTGCGTAAATGAGCTGAATAACATAGCCACCTTTTCTTCAGGCAAAGTTAGTACCATTTGTGTGGAACCAACTATATCTACATACATAACCACCATTGGTAATTTTTTCCAAACATGTTCTCTCAAAAAATTATCTGATTCTTCGACAGTGCCATCATATTCAATACCGTGTTCTAATGAATTTACTAGTCTTTCTTGTGTTTTTATAATCATTGTATCCGTATCTACTGTACCGTCCATATGTTTACCAAGCATCATTCCAATCATATCTAATTGATTTTTTTCTGAATCATCACTCAAAATTTGGCTCACCTCTAAAACAAAATATGTTTTTCATATAATGTCTCAATTCACTTTTAGATTATAATAATTGTTATGAAACTCAGTTATCGTAATCAATATCTTATTCAATTAAGATTTTATTTAGTATAATTCTAGTTAGATAATGCGATTAGGCCTGGATACTGAAGATGAATTCCTGATAAAATTAAACGAAATAAATGAACAAATACAAGATATTTTTCTCGTTGAGGCTAAAAAAATGACGGAAAAAATATCAGTTGATGTTATGTTACAAGATGGAACTGCAAAAAAACAGGACACTTGCAGTATGGAAATGATAAAAGCATTTTATGATAAAATTGCCAAAAAATTAACAAATTGGACATTGCAAACCACTTCTACCACAAATAATGAGGATTTACGCCGAGATTTTATCAAAATGCATGCAATAGTAGATGATTACAGAATCTTATTGCATATATCAACGCAGTACCACGTTTTACTATATTATAAGCCAGATTATCAGGTAATGAAAAAACAAAAAGAATTAGCAGACTTCTTAACAATGACAGAAAAAAATGAAAAAAAACTTGCAGAGAAAAGTGATCAAGTAATACTCAAAAAATTAAAAGATGAGGGTTATAAGGATCTCAACCCTGAAAATCTTTTTGAAATTTTCTTTAAAGATGATAAAATTATGGAAAACGTCACCAAAGAGATTGATAAACAAACTGATGGTGATTTAAATAAAATTTATGAGCAAAAACAAAGTCTTCTGAAAGAATTGGATAATTTTTTACTAGAAATATATCAAATAGAGCCCGTATTGATTGATGAAGCCAGATTAGTTACTGGCGAAGAAGGATTTGTTTTTAATTTGGATGTAGAACGAGTTAATGATGAACAATCAAAACAATTCTCTTCTGACAAAATGTCAGAAGAAACAAAAAAGAATATTACAATCAGGGTTGAAGAAATTCTAAAAGTTATAAAATAAATTATAATTAGTATTAATCATGAAGTTTTGTAAAAATAAAAGGTGTGTCAACAGGTTGATCAGAAGTCCAATATGTTGGTAATGTGACAGTTTTCATAATATCAAGATCAAAAGAATCTATTATATTTCCCCATCCAAACTTTGAATCATTTTTTGTGTATTTTCTCTTTGAATAACTTCCCATAAACACAAACATTGCATTATTTTTCAAATTAGATATGTTTAGAATTTTTTCAATTACACTGTTGGCTAATAACTCTCCTTGCTCTGGTAAACCAGAAAGAAAGACTGCTGGCTGAGACAAGTTTAATGATGTATAATCAAATTTTGTAGCATCGTCTAATTTCATATTAAAATTAACTTTGGTATCATCTGATATTGATTTTTGTAAAAGAACAAGATTTTCATCTATTTCAATTCCATACGATTCCATTCCAACAACTTTACCACAATATGCTATTCTCCCATCCCCTGAACCAATGTCAATAATATTATTAACACCAAGATTTTTTGAAATTAATGCCAAAGTGTATGCAGAAAGCATCCATGTTGGATAAAATGGCGCATAACTTGTATCATGCTTGATACTATCCAGCCAAAAATGTGTTACATCACCTTCATAGATCGTGCATGGTATTTCATCAATTTTTGATTCATGGGAGCTTGAATAGATGGGGTTACTGAGCATGAATTGATGAAGTAATTCTAAATGATTCTTATCAATTGATAGAATATTTGATGAAGAACTAGGGATAAACTCGTGAATGTGAGCATGACTGGTGTTATTAGTCATATATTCTGTCTTTAACGTGACTATAGTACTTGAGAGTGTGTCAGTCATCTATACCATACAGATTCAGCATTGAGATTATAAAATTATTAGAAATATACAGTTACAAAAAATCAAATATGGAAAAAATACAGGCAATTGATGGCAATTTCATATGATGATGTAGTGAATGCACAAAAAACACAGGATAATGTTATCAGAAAAACATCTCTTACCTTTTCTGACACATTTACCAAAATTACGGGCTCGACGGTCTACCTAAAAAATGAATTCGAGCAAAAGACTGGCTCATTCAAACTACGTGGAGCATATTATAAAATCAAAACTCTGTCTGAAGAAGAAAAAAGGAATGGTGTAGTTGCAGCTTCTGCTGGAAATCATGCTCAAGGAGTTGCATTTGCTTCAGCATTAGAAAAAATCAAATGTGTTATAGTTATGCCAAAAAATGCTTCACCAGCTAAGGTTGCCGCAACAAAGGCATATGGTGCAACAGTAGTTTTGGCAGGAAAAAATTATGATGAATCATGGATAAAGGCACAAGGAATTGCTAAAACAACGGGTGCAACAATCATTCATGCATTCGATGATCCACAAATTATAGCTGCACAGGGAGTAATAGGATTAGAAATCATGGAACAACTTCCCGATGTTGATGAAGTCTATGTTCCAATAGGTGGTGGTGGATTGGCGGCAGGTATTTTAACAGCGATTAAAGACAAAAATCCAAATGTGAAAATCATTGGTGTTCAATCTAAGTCATTTCCATCTATGAAAAATTCATTAGATTCTGGTAATATACAAACTATCGATGGTGGATTTACCGTCGCTGATGGTATATCAGTAAAAACTCCTGGTAAACAAACATTTGAAATAATTAAAAATAAGATTGATGAAATTGTGCTTGTAGATGATGATGAAATTATTAATGCTATGTTTCTTTTGATGGAAAGATCAAAATCAGTCGTGGAACCTGCAGGTGCTGCAGGTCTTGCATATTTAATAAGCAAAAAGCCATCACCTGGAAAAAAAGTTGTTCCAATCTTATGTGGTGGAAATATAGACATGTACTTACTTGGTCAAATAGTTGCGAAGGGTCTTTCAACAATGGGCAGAATGATGAAAATTTTCATCTTGCTTAAAGATAAACCTGGAGCGTTAAAAGAAGTTGTTGACGAATTGGCATCACTCAACGCAAACATTGTTGAAGTTGTTCATGACAGATTAAGCTCAAGTGTGCACGCTGGTACAACTGGTGTCACACTCAGTTTAGAGACAGAAGATCAAAATCATATGGATAAACTGATAGAACATTTGAAGGAGAAAAACATAGAATTCAAAGTTTTAACATAAAAATTAACTAAAACCTACCTCTAATTTTACGCCTGACTTTTTTTTCTTCCTTTTTACCAAAACTCTTACGCTTCTGACTAGCCTTTTTTCTTTTGTTTATCTCGTGTTTTCTCATGAATAGACCCTCTTAGATAAAAAGACCATATCTACTTGAATTTTTTCTTAACAAATTTCTTCAAACCCATTTTTTTTAGTTCTTGAGACTCTTTTAGGACAGATTTATGCTGCGTATCCTTGTGAGATTTGAGCATTTTTCTTATTTTAGGAAATTCGTTACCCAATATTTTCATCGCATAAATGGCTGCATTTCCAGCTTTATTCACACCAACAGTTACAACAGGAGAACCAGATGGCATTTCTGAGATTGAGAGTAGTGAATCAAGACCTCCGAACGCAGAAAATTTATGTTGTTCAGATTTTTTTTGCTGTTTGTCATTGTAAACCATGATTGGTACTCCAATTACTGGTAGTACTGTATGTGACGCAATCATTCCAGGAAGATGTGCAGCACCTCCAGCACCAGCTATAATCACCTTAAACCCGCTTTTTTCTGCGTGTTTTGCATATTCATCTAATCTTGTAGGTGTTCGATGTGCTGAGATTATCTGATCTTCATGAGTAATTCCAAAATCATCAAGAATTTCTCCAGCAGCATGCATTATTCTGCTGTCGGAACTAGAACCCATTATAATTCCTATAAGAGATTTTTTCATATTAGTACTATACATACAGCTGTTTTTAATGTAACGTCGCACTGGTTTTTATCTAGTTTATTTCTAGGATAATTATGAAAAATAGGCTTGGAATCATAGGAGGAGGTCAGCTTGGAATGATGATAACAGAGGCTGCCCAAAATTTGACTGATGAAATATCAGAAATCACAGTACTTGACCCAACAGAAAACTGTCCAGCTTCACAATCTGGTGCAAAACAAATCGTTGGTGACTTTAAGGATGAGATTGTAATCCTAAAACTTGCAGAGCAGTCTGACATCATTACATACGAAATAGAATCTGGAAATACTGATGTGTTAAGCAAACTAAAGGCAAAGATTGAACCATCACCATCAACCTTAGGAACCATACAAGACAAGCTTTCACAAAAAACATTTCTTTCAGAGAATGAATTACCTGTTTCAGAATTTTATGAGATTACATCATTGGATGATTTACGTGAAAAAATTAACGAACTTGGACTACCCGTTTTACTAAAATCAAGAAGAGATGCATATGATGGCAGAGGAAATTTTAAGATCACATCATCAGATGAGATTGAAAAGGCATATCAGCACTTTAATGGAAAAAGTCTGATGGTTGAAAAGTTTGTCAATTTTAAGATGGAGGTTTCTGTAATAGCAGCCAGAAACACAAAGGGTGAGATTGCCACCTATCCTCTAGTAGAAAATATTCATGAAAATAATATTTTAAAGATTACAATTGCACCTGCACGCGTCTCTGAAGATGTCATAATAAATGCAGGTGAAATTGCAAAAAAGACAATGCAGGTATTGAATGGTGCTGGTGTTTTTGGAATTGAGATGTTTGTTGATCAAGATGATAAGATTCTCATCAATGAGATAGCACCACGTGTACATAATTCTGGACATCATACCTTACAATCATGTAAAACATCCCAGTTTGAACAGCATCTTCGTGCAATACTTGGGTTAAAGCTTGGAAGCACTGAATTGGTTCATAAAACTGTGATGTGTAATATTTTAGGTCCTGATGGATTTGAAGGAAAGTACAAGCAAGTTGAGTTAGAAAAGGATGGTGCGTATCTTAAGATGTACGGAAAGGAGATTTCAAAGCCGCAGCGCAAGCTTGGACACTTTAATGTTGTAGATTTGAGTGACTCTAAGGATGTATCTGAATTACTTCAAATGGCTGATGAGATAAAAAATACTGTAACAGTTTCACCTGCATAATAAAACAGATTTTTAACTTGGTTTTGCTGGAAAACTGATCTATGAAAATTAGAAAGCGTCAGATTCACTTTTTCATCTTATTATTCGTAGTATCCTCGCTTCTTTTCCATCCTCCGTTTGACTTTGAGGCAAATGCTACAGCTGATTGGTACAATGATTCATGGGAATACAGAAAAAAAATCACAACATCCCTAGATACGGTGATTAGTTCTGATTTAACAGATTTTCCATATTTAGTTTCATTCACTGATTCAGATTTGACTAAAACGACAGAGAGTGATGGAACAGATATTGTTTTCACTGCAAGTGATGGTACGACAGAGCTGGCATATGAAATTGAAAGATTTGATCAGTCTACTGGGGAAGTTATTGCATGGGTAAAGATTCCAACAGTTTCTGCCTCTGAAAATACCGATATTTACATTTACTACAAGGGTACTGCATCATCTAGCTCGTCTAGTGTGTGGGATAGTAATTACAAACAAGTTTACCACCTTAACCAATCTTCAACAGGAACTGAAAATGAGTTTGTGGATGCTTCTGGTACTGGAAATCACGGAACGGGTGGTGGAGAAGGTGATAAAACAACTGATACAGATAGAACACCTACTAGAGTAGAAGGAAAAATTGGATATGGACAAAGCTTTGATGGTCCAACACAACGTGGAATAAATCAAGAAGGTACAGGAGATTTCATTTGGATAGATTCTGTAAATGGTTGGACCAAGAATATGGATGTGACTGCGGAATTTTGGATAAATGTAGACAGTGATCATACTGATGTAAACATGATGGATGTTTTTGGTTATCGAGCAGGAGGGCAAAATAACAACTTGGGATTGTTCAAAGTTGATAGTCTTAATCTACATGTTAGAAATGGTGCATTACATGATTCAACTGTAGATGCCGCAACATCAGATTGGGCATATGTTGTAGTAGTTTATGATTCGGGTGCACCTAAAATTTACCTAGACGGTGTTTGTGTCAGTTGTACCAGTACTGAGACAAGGACTGGAGTAAGAGTAGATGGTAATTTTGTTTTAGGTGGAGATATTGATAGTACAACGCGTGTAAACAATGAGTTAGTAGGGGATATGGATGAATTTAGAATTTCAGATACTGTTCGTTCTGCTGATTGGGTTGCAGCATCATATTGTAATCAAAATGGCTCAAATGATTGTCAAACGGTAGGACCAGAAGAACCATTAACTGTAACAATCACAACGTCTAATGGAAATTGTGGTGATACGATTTCCTCTAGTCCAGGTTCTTCTGCTACATTTAGTTACACTGCTACCTTTAGTACATCTACCAGTGATTTTATAATTGATGATATCACAGTAACTGGCACTGCAGATGATGGTTCACCAGTAGCCAGCAACTTTGCGGGATCTGGCACGGCATACACATTCGATGTGGTGGTAAGCTCAAGTGGAACTGTCATTGTTAGCATTGCAGCAGATACTGCTACAAATACTGCAGGAAATGGAAATTCTGAATCAGACACTTGTACTCTAACTGCTGATATACCTATAGCCACATCAGATACATCTGGTACATGTTCAGGACATATTATCCTTGGAAACTGTGGAACCATAGCAATCAACAATGATGAATATCGAATTATAGACACCTGGACCAACGTTCCGACCACCGAGGTTCTGGTTGGACAGCCCGTAACAGTCACACTTAGCACACTTAACAATCCCACACATACAAAAATTCACTTTGCATCAGTGTACACTGGAATCTTCAATTCGCCAACAAACTTTGAGCAGGGTGTGCATATCGACTATTCTGTTTTGAGTGGTAACCATTATGTTTCAGACCATGTTTCACAGTCTCAACTGTTCCAAGTTGCTGGAGCGACACACAGGATAATCCAAGACCCTGACGTAAAGAATCTGGAAATGTTTGAGGTGGTCTTTACTATGATATTTGCAAAGCCAATGGACATATCGCACATTGTGGTTGAGACAGAGAACAAGTTTGGAATTCCAGAAACATTGTACCTGACCAGTGCGCTGAAGGTGAATGAGAATCTTCCACAAGCGTTAACATTAGAAGAAAAGTCAAAGTTTGAGATTGAATATGAGCAAGAAGTCATTCCAGAGATAATCATGGATCAAGAGCCTGATATGG
>Ga0066850_10000001_pt1 | contig 216071 bp, 180 predicted proteins | sample ETNtaG_4_FD_67282 | JGI IMG/M metagenome (GOLD analysis project Ga0066850, IMG submission 67282) | Marine microbial and viral communities from oxygen minimum zone, Eastern Pacific Ocean - ETNP201406SV67 | ecosystem: Environmental > Aquatic > Marine > Oceanic | place: Pacific Ocean: Eastern... | reverse complement strand
TGAGCATAACATACTCTCAATGGGTTGCTAGGGTAAACCCTCTGACCTCAATGCGAGTCACAGATACCGACTGACTGCGATACCGCTCACACGCTACCCTAGGTGATGCGTATGTTATCTCTGAGAAGATTCAAAGAACTCAAATCACCAATGCCATTGCGGGAGGCATGGGTGTAAAGCACGGACTTGGAATTGGCTGCTTCGCGTTTGTCATTGGATTCGGGATGGCTCAGTTAACAGAAGATGGTACATTGTTCTTCTGCTGGATCTGCGCTATGCCCCTGATACTTGCAGGAATAGGATTCTTCGTTCCCGACAAGGACAACACCGTGGTGGTCCATTCTTCTTACACCCCGCGATTCACGGGGGACGTTGTCGACGGGCAGAGGAGCTTCAGGGAGATGGATACGGATGGGGATGGGGTAATTTCTCCAGAGGAGTACAATCAATAGTGCAATAAAACCATCAGGGCGATGCTTTGACCAAGAGGAATTACGAACAGAAGGGTTGGTGAGGAGCTATCTGGGTTTGGAGAGAAGGTATCTGAAATAGTGAATTTTCCCGGATTTTAGAGCCTCATAGACAGGTGTCCCGGGAACACCCCCGAAGGTCTCGAAGCTTTTTCTGAGAGAGACTGGGGCGCTCTGGCGGATCATCTCCCTTCTCCCCTCGTCGATTAGGTTCAGTGCATCGACCACATTCTTGGTCACATCTGTCCTGGATTCGATGTCGAATCCAGCGTCCATGAACTGACCGTGCATCTTCTCCATGGTCCTTGAATCCCTCATGTCTGTCCAGCAGAACTCCCCCCCAGGTCTCAGGACCCTGAAGACCTCCTTCAGGAAATCGGGGATATTCGCATAGCAATGGGATGACTCCACATTGTATACGATGTCAAAGGACTGGTCAGGCAGAGGCAGGTCCTGGGAATTTCCTACCTTGAATTCCAAATTCTGTTGTGTGCCGAACCATGCCTGGGAGAGTCGTACTGCTTCTTCGGAGTAGTCTACTGCCAACAGGGACTTTGGATTGTACGTCCTTGCTATCCAGCTTGCTCCGCCGCCCCTTCCGGATCCGATTTCGAGGATCTCTTTTCCCTCTATCTCTACGTCTCTGATATTCATGTTGTAGAGTTGGATGAACAGTCTATCGGCCTCATCCATCTCAGAGAGTTGGAGATTTGTCTCATCGGTGAAGCCGTAGTTCATGAAGCGGAAGCGTGGATCCGTCTGAGACCGTGCCATTCTCTGATAGAGTCCCCTCCACATTCGCATCCTGATTCCAGATGGGACCAATCGCAAAATGGTGTAGAATACCCTTGCAGGAAGTCCCATTGCCAAATTAGCACCTATGCCTTAGATTTGAGAGAGCTAATCACTTAGACCGTTGAGTTTGAGATAGCTTGGCAGTGTGACGAGCCTTGAGAAGGTACATTTCAGAATTACCTCATCCAATCTAGCAGTGGTTCTCCCTAGCTGGCCACATGGGACGACTATGTGCTCAGGGAGGTTGTGCTTTGCTCGAACCATGAAATGAGGTTTGATCAACAGACCTTTGTAAGTTCGCTTGACCTTGATTAAATCGACTACGTTTCCTATATCCATGCCATCATTATCCAATACTGCCCGATCCAATAACTCATCGGGAGCGAACAACTCCTGAGAAATTCTAACTGTGTTTCTCCATCTCCTCTGCAGTTCCCTCATTGACTTGGAGAGTTTTATGCATCCATCTGGTCTAATGCTGTGAACCAACTCCTTTGGCAATGGGGCGCAATCTGCAGGTTTTCTCATGAATTCGCTAGCTACACCATCTTCCACCTTGATCCTCATGGATCTAACGAATTCGTCTCTTGGATGGAATCTCTCACCGACGATAATTCCAACTCTCTTTTCCCCAACGTAAACATCTCTCTGTATTAATTCCTGAATTTCGTAGTTCTCTGCCAATCTTGCCCCTCCTGGGAATAGAGTGCACCCCCCTGCTATCTCCGAGCCCCAAGGTTGCATAGTAGCACTTATATTATTCGATAACAATTTCTGATAATCCAATTGAAAAATTATATCATTAATAAAAATTTCAATTGAAAAATTAAACTTAATTTAAATAAATTGATGATTATCAGAAATTGCGAAAATCGCATTTTCGGATAGCTTCCCGAATGATTCATCACCGAAATTTGCCAATATTGATGTGGATGGCATCACTCGGATGGTTGATGAGTGGTGCATTGGAGATCCTGAAGGATATACGATCACAGACGGGGGATGCTTCGACTTTGGGATTGAGAGATAGTGTAATTCTGGATTTCTTGCAAACTGACCCGAAGTTAAATTTGGCCATTGAAGAGGCTTCAACGAACTTTTCTAGTCTGAGAGCTAGTTTTGGGGAGTTCATAATTAAAATGGACGAGGGTTCGCTGATTACGCATCTTCAGTCTGATTATGTTAACTTCTATTCTTCTCCAACAGTGAACCCATATGTCGCAATCTCTGCCAGGGGACCTTGGATAGTGACATCCCATGGTGCAGTAATCCATGATAATGGAGGATATGGTATGATGGGAATGGGACACGGCCCAGATGATGTGATCAATTCGATGCAGAGGAACTGGGTGATGGCGAACGTAATGACGCCGTCATTTAGTCAGAAAAGGCTTACAGATGCCCTAAGGAATGAGGTTGGGCATTCAAGGGACGTGTGTCCATTTTCCAAATTCGTTTGCCTGAATAGTGGCTCTGAGTCTGTGGCAATTTCGATGAGGATTGCGGATCTGAATGCAGAATTGATGACTGGCCCGGGTGGCAAACATGAAGGCAGGCCCACCAAATTACTAGCTTTGGAGCAGGCTTTCCATGGAAGAACTCAGAGACCTGCGATGATCTCGGATTCATGTAGAGGGAAGTATGAGAAGCACTTGGCAACATTCAGGGATAAGGAGGGTGTCATGTTTGTCCCCCCCAATGATGTCAAAGCACTTAGGTGCGCATTCAAAGAGGCGGAAGATGAGGGTTTCTTCATTGAGTTAATGGCGCTAGAGCCGGTGATGGGCGAGGGGAGTCCTGGTCTTTGCGTTTCGAGGGAATTCTATGACGAGGCGCGTAGATTGACCAAGGATCATGGGTCATTGCTCCTTGTTGACTCGATACAGGCTGGATTGAGGGGGCAAGGATGCCTGAGCATTGTCGACTACAATGGTTTCCAAAACTGTGATGCTCCTGACATGGAGACTTGGTCCAAGGCACTCAGCGCTGGCCAGTATCCCCTATCTGTGGTTGGATTGAGTGAAGATGCTGCAAATGCGTATGTTGTTGGTGTTTATGGAAACACAATGACCACAAACCCAAGGGCCCTTGAAACAGCGGTTTCTGTATTGAAGAAAGTGACTCCTGAGCTCAGGAATAACATTGTAGAAAGAGGGAGGGAATTAAAACAAAAACTAGGGGATCTTATGGCTGAATTTCCAGAAGGCATTACCGAAGTTCAAGGTACTGGTCTGCTACTATGCGCCGAACTCAATCCAGATAGCATGCCCGTAGTTGGCTTTGGATGCGTAGAAGAATGGTGCAGGAACAATGGACTAGGGGTGATTCACGGAGGACATAATGCACTCAGATTCACACCTCACTTTGCCATCACATCTTCAGAGATAGACCTGATTGTTGATCTTATCAGATGTGCTCTGATTCACTTCTCGTCCCATAAGGCTGTCGAAGCTGAGGCTTCCGCATAAGTGGTAGAATGCCCGGTTCGATTCATCTTTCGGGTTGGGATGACGGTTTCTCGGAGGCTCTTCGTGACAGGTTGGAGAGAGCTGCGGTTGAGATATGTGGGGATATTGACTCAGCTGAAGTAACTGTTGGATTAGGAGAAGGGGCTTCCGGAAATATAGTCATCCTTCCATCGGGGTTACAACCTGGAGATTCGGGTCTTGTAATCTTCGTTCACGATGTAATTGTCCCCTTTGGCGGCACTCGATGGGGCACAGGCCTGATTTCTGAATGGGTTCGGGGCATCAAGAAGGGGGGGCAACCAGAGTTTGATCCAGAAGAAATTCACTATTGGGTCCATGTTAGGGATGTTGTAGAAGGGATTTGCTCGGTCCTGATTGCAGAAGACCTGCCCATGCTCGAAGGAAGTATTGACATCTGTGGAAGAAGAGTGTGGAGAAATAGTGACGTGGTCGGGGAGATTACTCAACTGTGGGAGCGTTATCAGAACACATTGTCCCACTCCCATACAGTGAGTTCCCTTTCTCAGATCTCAAATCCAGTGAAAGATACTGTGGCAATTCCAGAAAACAGGCCAAAATTGGGGCCGTTTCACGATGCAATAGTCGATTCTGGCGGAGCTGGATGGCATCCAACGGTACAAATGAGGACTTCATTGATGGAGTTAATTGCCGTGTCAGAGATTGCCTCGGATTGACTCTGCTGATTTACTAGCTTTGCAATAAGGGCAATACTCGTTGATTAGATAGGTATTGGATTGTTGCTCATCAATCGATAGTGGTTGCCTGCATTTGAAGCAGATCTCAAAGCTGGTTTCATCCAGATTAGAGTCCAAGGCTACTCTCTGATCAAAGACAAAGCAGTCGCCGGTCCAATGGGAATCTCCGCATTCCTTGAAGTATGAAAATATGCCTCCCTCCAACTGCATGACATCCTCAAATCCATCATTAAGCATTACAATTGAGGCCTTCTCACAACGAATCCCGCCCGTGCAGTACATGACGATCTTCTTTGATCTGAGAGAATCTGGGAGGGCTGCAACAGCATCTGGGAAGTCTCTGAAAGTGGGTATGCTCAGATCAATTGCGCCTTCGAACATTCCCACCCTAGTCTCATAATCGTTCCTAGTATCCAATAACACGACTTCTTCGCCATCATCTAGCATTTTCTTGAGCTCTACTGGGGAAACGTAGGGTCCGGTGAAATCGGCTGGCCTGATTTCATCAATTCCCAAAGAAATGATCTCCTTCTTTTTCTTCACTAGCATCCTTCGGAAGGGTTGATAGTCGGTGTAGCTGAATTTCAATGGTATCCCAGCAAAACGCTCCTCTTCCTCAATGTGCTCAACGAAAGAGTCGATTGCATCATTGGATCCAGCTAATGAGAAGTTAATGCCATTTAGACTGAGCAGGATTGATCCCTTCAGATTGTGACTAACGCAGAAGTCCAGCAGTTGATTCTTAATTTGATCCCTATCGGGAAGATCTACGAATCGATATCCGGTGATGTTCACAATCAACTTCTCACCTCATATTGGTTTGGAAAACAGGTCTGATCCTAGAAGTGGGAGAATAACGCTCGCCTCGCCCTCGACCACCACTTGAGGTGCCTCTGGTCTTAATTTCCCCCAAGATATTGCCTCCCTAAGTCTTGCACCGGATAAGGACCCGTCATGTTCGGATGCAGTGGTGATTGAAACTGCAGAGTCCAGCCCTCCCCTATACTGATTCCACCAAATTACATGATGCTTAGAAATTCCCCCTCCAACCATCAAACCATGACTCTCCTGGGCTGACCAAGTTAGATCGGATAGAATCTGCTCATCTGCTAGGACATCGATCATGAAATTGGATCTTTTCTGCCTATACATGAAAAGTTGCGCACCAATTGAGCCGTCGGTCAGTCCGGGTATTACTATTGGAATTCTATGCTTCGCGGCCCAGTATAGTAGTGATGATTCGTCTTCTATTCTATCTCCGATCTCCCAGCATAACTCCACAGAGCCGAAGCCAAGCCATGGATTTGAATCTGATTCGGAGATTCTGGAATCCTCTATTTCGGAAAGCCATGGAGTGAGTACTTTTTCAATGATTTCGCCATAGCATTCGTTGGGGACAATTACATTTCCTAGCCTGTTGAGGCCCTCTTCCCCTAGGGCGATATCATCCAGATTGAAGTCTCCGTGGAAATAGTCCCTGAACGTCCTAGCAATGTCATGATCCAGAGTTCCACAAGTTGTGACCACTACGTTGAATGCCTTCCTCCTCAGAGCCTCAACAAAGAACCCCCGAGTTCCTGTTGCGCATAGGCAAGCAGGAAATGATAACCAGTTCAATACGGCTTCTTGGCTTGATTTGCCGATTGAGGCCCTAAGTATGTCTCGAGCCTGTGCTAGCTTGGTCGCAGTGAATCCACCCGCCGTGCCCATTTGGTCAATGAGTGTGCTGTTGTTGCCAATGGAGGAGAAGTCGTAGTCCTCAACTGGGGCGTCAAAGTCATCCCGCGAATAGCCGACCATCGTTGTTCGGATTACTCATTTGACTTCAATTGGTTGGATTCTGAATCTTGAATATTCGATCACGCAATTTGGCTGCCCTCTCAAAGTCAAGTCTTTCTGCTGCCTGGTGCATTTCCTGTTGTAATCGAGCGATGATGGCTTCTGGCTCATCAGCATCTACTGCTTCTCGTGAATCTACTGCTTCTTGGGCCACTTCTACCCAATCGGGTTGGCTTACGTTTTCTAGAACCGAGTTTGATGGTTTCCAAATCCCTGCTCCTAGCCCGAATCGATGAGCAAGTCCCTCTATTCCCTTCTTCCGTGGTGTCTTACCGACCATTCTCCTCCCCCCTCTCTTCCCAGTACCAGCCACTCCAGAAAGTAAGTCTTGGATCTCCACTCCCATTATCGGGAGCGACTTTTCGATAGTTACGGGAACTATTCCATTATCGTCATTATACTTGCTCTGAATCTTCCGCCTTCGCACAGTCTGACTAATGGCTGCCTCCATGGCTGGAGAGACTGAGTCTGCGTAAAGGATCACTGAGCCATTCGAGTTCCTAGATGCTCGTCCTATTGTCTGCAGCAATGACCTCTCATTTCTAAGGAATCCCTGCTTGTCTGAATCAAAAATCGCTACTAGAGAGACTTCAGGAATGTCGAGGCCTTCGCGAAGGAGATTGATTCCGACTATTACGTCAATGTGGCCAATCCGTAGTGCTTTGATGATCTCGGTTCTCTCCAAGGTGTCAATCTCACTGTGAAGGTAGTGTGCCTTTACTCCCATTCTCTCTAGATACTCTGAAACCTCCTCTGCAAATTTTATGGTCAATACCGTGACTAGGACTCTTTCCTTCCTCCCCACTCTCTCATTGATCTCGCTAAGCAGATCCTGTACCTGGCCCTCGGTGGACCTGACTTCAATCATGGGATCTAGCAACCCAGTAGGCCTGATCTCCATCTTCGCGATGCCTTCTATTCTATCCAGCATCTCCTCCATTGTCTGTACTGACTTTGGCTTGGCTGATTCGGACTTCCTTGCACCTCCTCCGCCATCTACATGCATCAACCCATCTGGTACCTCTTGCCCGGTGGTTTCCGCGATATGACGGAGTTCTCTCTCGCCCGGCGTAGCACTGACATAGAGCATCTGGGGAACTAATTCTTGGAACTCATCTATCCTCAGAGGTCGATTGTCATAGGCAGAGGGGAGGCGGAAGCCGAAGTCTATCAAATTCTTCTTACGTGAGAAGTCACCACCATACATCCCTCCAACTTGAGGGAGAGTCACATGTGACTCGTCCATAATCACCAGGTATCTTTCTGGACCCCCATGGAATAGATCTGCGTTATTGGAGTAGAAATCCAGTAAACAGTAGGATCTTTCACCGCGACTGCGTCCATCGAAGTGCATCGAGTAGTTCTCCACGCCCTTGCATGAGCCGACCTCATTCAGCATCTCGAGATCGAATTTGGTTCTCTGTTCTAGCCTATGCGCCTCCATTGACTGGTTCCTTGACTCAAGCCAATCAATCCTACCTTCTAGTTCCGATTCGATATCATCTAGGGCTATGTTGAACCTCTCCTCACTTGTCATGTAGAACTCCCTGGGATGGACCCAGATTTCTTCGAACTCATCGAGAGGCTCCCATGAAACTGCCTCGCATACTTGGATCCTCTCTATCCCTTCCCAGCCGAATCTGATTCTAATTGGGTCATCACGACTGGGCATCCAGACATCCATAACCTCTCCCCTAAGGCGAACGTCGCCTCTGACTATCTCGCCAGTAGTTCTTCGGTATTGTAGCCCTACCAGATCCCTGACAACCTCCTGTGGGTCAGAATCTTGACCTACAAACATCCTTAGGTGATTCTGCTGGAAAACCTCAGGTGGATTGAGTCCATAGATAGTTGAAACAGTACCAACTGTGATCACATCGGGACGCGAAACCAAAGAAGCTACTGTGGAGAACCTTTCTTGTTCGATACGCTCATTCATCTGAAGTTCCTTGTCTATGTACAAATCTCGCCCTGGGATGTATGCCTCGGGTTGGTAATAGTCATAGTAACTGACAAAATACTCTACTGAATTCTCTGGGAAGAGTGCGGACATCTCCTGCCAAATCTGTCTTGCGAGTGTCTTATTATGAGATAGGATTAGTGTTGGAAGTTGTAGTCTCTCTATCACCTTGGCCATAGCGAATGTTTTCCCAGAACCTGTTACCCCAAGTAGGATACAGCGCTCCTGGCCCCCTTCCAACTGCCCCACCAACTGGTCGATCGCCTGTTGCTGGTCCCCAGCGGTCTCATACTCGGCGTGCAGTCTAAACATCTCAACATCTCACTATTGCATTACATCGCTGGGGGCATCGACCATCATGATGGTTGCTAGAAGGGCCCATCCAGTGAGCATAGATACGCGGAATAGGGTAGCCTGGAAGTCTGCCAGTCTTTCCCGAGCGAGGATAACTGATATGTTGAGGACGGACATTGCACCCAGTGAGAAGGAAAGCAAAGAACTATCAGAAGAAGTCTCGAAGTCAAATGCTAGTGCGAAACAGAAAGCCCAGATCAACGTGAGTAGAACCGAGACCCTTGTAGTAATCCCATCCCCAAATCTAGATGGTATGGAGTGAATGGAGTTTTCTCGGTCACTCTCCACATCCATCCGAGCGTAATTCATGTCAAAGACGGCGATCCACGTTGCCACTCCCATTGAGATGAAGAATATCTCGGGAAACCAATGTTGATCGCCATTAATTCCTGTGATTGCATCCCATCCAAGTGTATCCGCAGCAACTGCAAGCCAGGCACCTGCTGGTGCAAGTGCTAGACAGAGTCCCAGCCAGAAGTGGCAAAACCATGTGTAGCGTTTTGTATATGGGTAAATCACAAAGGCTAGGACAGGGAGCCAGGACATCAGCAGTGCGACTTCGTTTAGTTGCCATGCACCAAAAAGTAGTATCCCTAGGAAGAATGCTGAGAGGTTCCAGGCAGTTCTAATTGACATCGTCCCCGAGACTAGATGGCGATTGTTGGTGCGAGGGTTAACAGCATCGATTTCCCGATCAATGATGCGATTCAGGGTCATCGCCAATCCCCTTGCGCCGATTGCAGCGATTATAATCCAAAAAATGTCAAAGGTTTGCGCTCCGAACTGATTCTCAGCGAGGAAGTATCCAATCAGCACGAATGGTAGTGAGAACAAGGTGTGCTCGATCTTTACAAACTCAAGGATTTCTTTGAAACCCATTTCATAACCTCTGGGAGAGCCAACTATCTACCTTTCGAACCAATTCTGGGTCATGGAGGGTTACTGCTGGCCAGCGACGAACTGGGATTGGTCCTTCGATTGATGGGATCGGGACGGTAGCGTCCCAAGCGACTCTGGTTCTGGAATGATCGAAGTGTAGATCCCTGCCTACATCAAACCTGCAGAAGAGTTGCCACAATAGTCTCCTTTGCCAATCCTCGCTGTCCAAATCTGCGTCAGAGTCAGTGATGAGCAGCCAGCGCAATCCCTGAGAAGCCTCTAGGGCCCAGATGGATTCACGAATTGATGAGATTCGTTCTCTCTGGAATTCTGCTAGCCTTTCGTCTGGATTCTCCATGCTCTCTTCGGGGATTGGACCACCCTCTATGCTAGTCGTAATAACCATCATCGAGGGTCGTAGCATCCTTGCCTGAACAACTCCTTCGATAGCTGATGATGACACAGCCAATGAGCTGCTAACGGTTGTCTTCTCAACTGGCCCTATAGGATCTCCTGCAATTGCACTTGTGGCGTCAATGATCAATTTGCTGTGAATATTCTCCCAAGGTGCTGCATGGGCAAGAGTGTCGGCGACCATTCCTTCCAGGATCACAAGGTCATCGGGTATGTTCACCTTAGAGTCGAGTGCATCCAGAAGGGAGTTGAGGTCCTTGACTGGATGGCCCTCATCCACAACCACGATGACTTTCTGGAACATCATCTGACCGGCTCCCAATAGGCCTAGGGAGGTCTTTCTAGCCTGTCTGGGGTACCTCTGTTTGGATGCCAGTATTGCCAAATTATGGAATCCTGTCTCCAATGGAAGGAAAAGATCGGCTACATCTCTATGCTGGAAACGGAGTACTGGCAGTAGGGCATCGCCAATGGCCTCTCCAAGGAAGCCGTCCTCCATAGGTGGAATGCCAACTATTGTCATTGGAATCGTGGGATCTTTCCTGTGGGTTATTGCCGTGATATGCATTACTGGATACTTCCCCTCTAGGGAATAGTGCCCGAAATGATCCCCAAAGGGCCCTTCTGTCTGGGTCTCTCCTAGATTGGTATAACCCTCGATAACAAAGTCGCAGTCGGCAGGGACCCAGAGGTCGTTAGTTAGGCACTTGGTAATCCTAAGCCTCTTGCCGGATATAAGTCCGGCGAATTCATACTCCGAAAGGTTGTCAGGAAGTGGTGATATTGCGCTAAAGACTAGCTCAGGAGGCCCTCCTAGGCAAATTGAAACTGGCATCCTACCTTCGGATGCATCCGCGTGATCTGCCCCATGCTTGTGCTTCTGCCAATGAAGGCCGACCATTGTCGGGCCGAAGACCTGGCTCCTGTACATCCCCATGTTATGCGTACCCGTTTCGGGATCAGCGGTGATCACCAGTGGGAGGGTCATGAAGGGGCCGCCATCTTTTGGCCAAGTTGTGGGAATTGGGAGCCGTGTGGCATCCGGTTCAGAAATCCTCACCTGTTGACATGGCCCCCTGGAGATTTTTTTCGGGGCCATTGAGATTGCTTGCTTTAGGAGTCCGAGGCCCTTCCAAGGTGCCTTGATTATAGCACCGATATCCGGCTTCATTAAACCGACCATCATGTCTCCAATTTCACTTAACTCTTCGACGCCCAATGCCATCTTGGTACGTCTGCTTGTGCCGAATAGATTCATCACCAGGGGGAACCTGCTGATACTGCCGTCGTCCAGACGTGGTTGATCAAAAATTACGGCTGGCCCCCCAGTCTTCACTAGGCGATCGGCGATACAGCCAGCTTCGAACTTGAGGTCTACTGGGTGACTTACCCTTAGTATATCTCCTTGGTCTTCCAAGGCCCTGATATAATGGCCAAGGCTGCTCCATCCCATGGTACCCGGGAGGCTCACCCTAATGAGAAGGTTCGCTCGCCACCTACGGTGGCGAACCGAGGGTTTCTTTGCGAGGGACGCAACCGCTTATGCGTGGCAGAGGGTGTGACGACTTGTGATGTACTAGTCGTGGGTGCTGGTCCGGGTGGTGGTAATGCAGCTTTACAATGCGCCCGAAATGGCCTTTCGACCATTATTATTGAAGATCATCAGGAAATCGGAACACCCGTACATTGTGGGGAATGTATTTCGGAGATTGCATGTCAGAATCTCAATCTTGACTTGCCCGAGAAGGTGATTAGCAAGAGGGTACATGGAATCAGGGTCATCTTCCCTGATGAGACTGAAAAGTGCCTAACTGAGGAAGGTTACGTTCTTGAGAAGCACCTGTTTGAGCAATGGATTGCCGAGGAAGCTGTTTCTGCAGGGGCAAGTCTCCATCTTGGCCATAAGCTCCAGTCAATGGAAAGGGAGGGTGGTTCTGAATTCGAGGGATGGCTCTGCAAAGGAAAGGGGGATGGTTTTCCAATTCTAGCAAAGATCGTAATCGATGCATCAGGAGTTGCTGCGATTTGCTCGAAGTTGGTTAGATTGGAAGATGATGAGCCCCTGAACCCCCAAGGAAAGGTCGTAGCGGGAATGCAATACGAAATGACTGAAGTTCCAACTGATGGTTACCTCGATTTCTATATCTGGCCGAAATATGCAGAGAAAGGGTATCTGTGGATGATTCCCAAGTGCGATGGGCGGGCGAATGTAGGTCTTGTGACTGAGGATCGACCAAGAGCGAAGAAGGCACTAGACGAGTTTATTGAGAACACTCACTTCAATGAGTTGAGCCAGGTTCTTCCTCCTTGGAAGGAAAAGGGGAACCCAGCTTTCGGAGGGACCATACCCATATCTGGGCCTTTTGAGAATACCTATTCTGATGGCTTGTTGCTGGTTGGCGATGCCGCTGGGTTCACATCTCCACTGTTTGAGGGGGGCTCCCACTTGGCTCTGAAGTCTGCAGTCTTTGCTGCTGAGACTGCTGCTGCTGCGATCTCAGAGGGTGATCTGAGTGCTGAAAGGCTGTCGGAGTATCAAAAACTATGGGGTGGGGAGTTCCCGCCTTATGATAAGATAATTCGTGGGAAAAATGCCCTCTTCGATCTGACAGATGACGAGATGTCGCTGATGGGTCGCTGCTTTCCTGATGAAATGGGCGACATGGGCTTCTCAGGGAAAGCCATGGTTGGTATCAGACTGCTGTTGAGGAGGCCCGGGCTTTACTCGAAGAGGATAGTTCCAGCTATGCTAGCATTCGGGTACAGTAGAGCGAAGTATTACGGGTGGTGAGCTCATTCTTTCCCTCATCGGCAACGCACTACTTGCGCTTGCTGTTATCACGAGCCTTCATCAGATTCTAAGACCCCTTAGTGGTGGTGATCGTTTTGTCAGAAACGTAACACTGGCGTCTCAAGCCTCTCCTTTTCTCTTCCTCTCTGCTGCCTTCCTGATAGAGGCCAATACCCTGGAGTTGGTTTCAAGATACGTTGGAGAAGACTTGCCGCCAATTTACCGGATTTCTGCGGTTTGGGGTAGCAGATCCGGTCCACTGCTATTGTGGGTCGCACTTCTTGGTCTGGTAACTTGGATTATGGATCGAGATTCTGATTCAGTCCCACTTGAAGTCAGAGTCATGCATGGGTGGACGGTTGCGATTCTGCTTATTTGCTGCACAATGGACCCCTTTGGTAAGTCTGGAAGCATACTGGAAGGGGAGCTTAACCCACTTCTCCAGACAGATTTGATGGTGGTGCACCCACCACTGGTTTTCGGTTACTACTCGCTTTGCATGGCTACAGCGAGCGTAGGGGTTGCAGGATTCCTGAGGGGTGACGATGCAGAGGAGACTCACGGGAATCTGATTCAATGGGCTAGGTATTCATTCCTAATTGGCACATTGGGTATTGGTTTGGGGGGCCTTTGGGCTTATACGGTCCTAGATTGGGGGGGTTATTGGGCATGGGATCCTGTGGAAACCGGATCCCTGCTGCCCTGGATTGCCCTGCTTGCCATCATTCATGCTAGAGCTAAGACCGGGGCTAGGAGGGGTTTCTCATCTACTCCGGCTTTGGCCATGATCGTTGGGGCTCTTGCGATGCATGCCACACTGGTGACTAGGGCTAACGGAGTTTGGTACTCCGTTCACGCATTCGTTGCCGATGGTCAAGGTTCCATGGCCAACGACCCTTACCTTAGGATAATGCAGATAGTGGAGATCAGCTCATTGGGAATGGAGGTTGCTGCCTATCTGTTTTTTGTGATTCTTCTGAGTGCACTTGCCGTATTGCACCTGCTGAGGGAACAGGCATTGGATCTTGAGAGGAGGGGAGGGGTCAGCCTTTTTGAGAGGAATAGAATATTGGCGTTTTCTGTCCTTGTTTTCTACGCAATTATCGGATTCTGGATCGGTTCAAGTGCAGTTCTTCTGGTAGGGATGTCATTTCTGGCTCTCTTGGTCTTCGGGGATGCTGATGACCCTCCTGCTCAATGGGTGGCAGCGGGAGTGATCCTGATGGTGATCTCCACATGGACTTGGGTGGCTGATTGGCAGCAATCGATGATTGGGATGTTTCCATTCGTGCTGATCTGGCTTTTGCCCGAAGAAGGTGATGACATTGACCTTCTTGCCATATTCAAGGACAGGAAAGCAAGGTACAGGTTCTCCAAGGCAATACCATGGTTCGGAGGGCTGGTATTCCTCATGCTTACTTGGTCCCTCCTTATCGTGGAGATTGACAGCACTAATTTGGCCGCCCATGAGTTGTATGGCGCGCCATTAATTGCCCTACTGGGAATGGGGTTGACATTCTACGCATGGGGTCCGAGAATTGGTTCAAAGCAAGGTTCCGCATTATTCTTGGTAATCCTGATATCCTCAGTTGGTCTGTCAATAATCTCGGATTCGCTAATCCTTCCCGGTGACCCTACCCTGGATGTCGTTTCGGGAATAGACAGGGGCGCATTGTCCGTATTTATTCTCACTTGGCTTGTATTCGCTATCCCCCCGACCAGTAAGCAACTATGGGGGACCGCCAATAGGGTTGTTCCAGTTTTCTGGGAGAAGGGATTGAGGTCACCAAAGGCTGCATCTAGTACGAGGGTTCTCGCTTCTCACGTATCGCACCTAGGGATTATCCTACTGCTGATTGGTCACGTGATGACCACGACTCTCGTGAATAGGTCTGATCCATCGCACTTGGTCACTCTGGTGAGGGACCAACCAATAGAGCACCTTGGGTTTGAAATGACTTTTACTGAAGTGGAGATTATTTCATCTGATGAGGACGATTATGGGTTTGATATTGGAGACGGTTATGTTGGTATTGTAATTGAGGTCAGCGAAGGGGGCGAGAAGGTTGGCGAGTTGATGCCTGGAATGTTGAGGTTTGATTCGCCGAGTGGCTCTGTAACTGCCCGCTCAGAGATTGATAGGCTATCCTTCATCACTGGGGACATGATAGTCATATTGGATGTGTTTCAGTCAAATGATCTCCTTACCTCAATGATCATGGGGGATACTAGTGAGGTGGATAGGGTGAGAGTAACTGTACACCACCTACAAGGTAGTCATCTAGTTTGGATTGGCTGGATAATGGTGTTAATCGGGGGATTGCTCAACTCCCTCCCCAAGAACGGTGGGCCTAGGGAAGGTTTGCTTTCAAGTGCGATTAGCTCGTCCGCGGAGGATGAGTAGTGATTCGTCAAAGAATCCGTCGTTCAATCAAATCAAGGCATACGCACTGTGGCGCTTTCAAAGTCTAGAGGGTTTTATCAGATCAGATTCGATTAATTCGAAGCTTCTTTACATTAGCTCTGTTGATCATGTCCGGTAGCCAATCTGGTGCGTTTGCGCCCTTTGGTACCTTCTTCTTCTCTCCTGAGAAGACATGAACGCGGTTCGTTCCTCTCTCCCTGAGCTGAATGTCAGTTTCTCCACGTGAAGCAGCCTTCAGAGCTGCCCCCCTTGGTTGTCTGCTGTGGAAAACCTGCGCAGTATCCTTTCCGTTCTTCATCAATACGAAGTATTTTTTCTCTCCCATATCGTTCGCCTCCGTGACTTTCTGAAACATTCAGGTATTAATAATAATAGGCGAAAATAGCGTGTTTTATTGCTCAATGGGGAGAAAATGGGTCTTTCCGGCCAATTCTATATCTCGGCGCAAGCCAACGTCTTTGTGTTGGTGACGCCCTTGATTACGCGAATAGAGTCGACGACCATTCGAGCTATTTCTCCTATTGTTTCTGCATCGATCTTCAATATCAAATCGTGCTCTCCGAAGAGAATCTGGGAATCTGATACAAATGGAAGCGCGGATGCTTCCTCAAACACGCTGTGCTCCGTGCCCGGTTCTACATCGACAAGCACGTAACCTACCGACATAACCCCCGGAAGTGGCATTAGGGCATCAATCCTTCCCAATAAATAGCAAATCCACCAAGCGATGGATACAAATCATATGGCCCCTCTTTGACAGACATGGCCGATGTAGTAATTGTCAGGGACTGTAAACATGGCCAAATCAGAGTTCTCTATGGTGACATTATCGGAGTTCCCGGGGATGTGATGGTAATTCCAGCAAACAGCAGATTAGCTGGGAGAGAGGGATTGGATGAGAGGATGCACGAAGCAGCGGGCCAGGGACTTCGTGATTTCTGCGCAGGTATAGCCAAGGAGAAGAGGAAGCTGAACTTGCAGCCTTGTGGGGTCGGAGAGGCCGTCACCACTCCCGGATTCGACCTGCCTGTCTCCAGTCTGGTCCATGTGGTTGGTCCCGACTGTAGGAGACCGACTCAGGATAACTTTAGACGTGAGCTGCTGAGAAACTCGTATCTGGCTCTTTTTGAGCAGCTAAAGGGAATAGATGACAGGGAAACCCTAGTTCTGCCTCCTCTGAGCACAGATGTGTTCGCTTACCCCCACAGAGAGGGAGCAAGAATGACGATGGAGATAATGCTAGACTGGCTCGATGGGGAAGAGGATCCGGGAGTTCGTAGCGTTTTGATCGTAACCAGCGAGGATAACTTCCTAAACAACATGAAGACGATTTACAGAGATGGTGAAGACCAGTTCCCTGGTGTCGACAGAACAAGGGACTATCGAAAGGGCAAGATCCAGTAGCTTGGGCCGATGTCCTCAATAACCCTGAGAATGGGGTAGTCGCATGGCGGGCCCATACGAACGGGAGTTGCGTGCCGTTCTCGCTGGCGAAATCAATGGGGTCAGGGCAGTTACTAGGTCTTGTAATGAGATTGAAAGGGCGAAGGCGATGCAGATCGTGCAACGTCCTTTCCTTGTAGTTAGGGCCCCTGGGAGTGGTTCAGAGGGGACTGGTGACATACTAGCCTTGAGGGGTGACATGTGCTTCCCGATTGAGGTCAAGTCATCGAAGAAGGACAGGATTTACCTCTCTGGCAGGACAAAAGCCCAGTACAATGCGCTGAAGTCTACTGGTGCAGATTGCGGTCTCCTACCGCTCTATGGATTCAGGTTGAAGGGAGTTAGGGGCGACAGCTGGCGAATATTCAAGGTTGAGGTTCAGGGGTTGACTGGGAAGCTACGCCACCTCTCTAGAAGCATCCCTTCCCTTCCATTGACAACCAATGAGACCCCGTACCTGAATTGGAATGAAGGGATGCCCCTGCACAGATTCATCGCTCTGGTCAGTAAATCAGATGGGGCCAGATCGATAGGTTCGTCGTCCAAGAGTAGCTTTCTGGAGTCCGTGAGCAATGGCTCATTTTCCGCCTGAGAGGAAATCCTCGATCTCATCTATTTTCTTCTCTACGGATTTGAGATCTTCGGTAATGGAGGAGAGGTTCGCTTGTTCCAATAGCCTCCTGATGCTGTCCCTCTCCCTGGCTATCGAGTCGGCCCTTCTGTTGAAGCTCCTTGGTCCCCCCGCTCCCATGGCCGCCATGAACACCAGACCAAGCCCCCTGTATTTTCACTTCCGCATCGAAGACACAGGTTGAAGAGGATGAGGGCAGCGTGCACTGACGTGTCAGTGGAGCCAGTAGTCAGACGCTCCTTCCTGCTTCCAATCGTCACACTTTACCTGCTTTACGTATTGGGTATGCCAACATTGGTGGTATTATTCCTCGCTGCTTGGTATGCTGCACTGATTTACTCCGAGGATATGGGTTACCTAGATCGGCTCAACGCCACAAGGGTCCTCGGAATAATCCTCATGCTCAGAACCAATCGTGGAAAGAGGGCACTGAACTTCATTTCGAAGAGGAGGGGTTTCTGGAGGAAATTCGGGGAGTTCTCAATCTGGCTTTGCTTCATTGTCATGCTACTGGTAGTCCTGCTCCTCTTCGCAAGCGCGATTCAGACCGCCATCAGCCCTAGTGACGACTACATCCCTGCTCGAGACCTTGTATTTATCCCGGGGGTAACCAGTTTCATCCCATTCTGGTGGCCTGCTCTGGCGCTGATTGTCACTTTGGTGATTCATGAGTACAGCCATGGCATCCAGGCTAGGGCTCACGGGATGAACCTGAGGAGCTTCGGACTCCTGATGGTGGGCCCCATTCCGATCGGTGCTTTCGCGGAGCCTGAAGAGGAGGAGATGTCCAGGGCGCCAAGGAGGGAGCGGATGAGGCTTTTTGCCGCAGGGCCCTCAATCAACATACTGGCCACATATCTCGTCCTGATACTGCTTTCCTCCGTTTCTAGTGGCCTAGTTGCACAGAACGAGGGCATTCACGCAAGGGCCATAATAGAGGGGAGTGCGGCAGAGGAATACGGGCTGATGCCGTACGAGACCATCACCCACATCAATGGGATGCCGACCGGGGAATACTCGCAGTTCAGTGATGTTATGGATACCTTGTCTTCTGGAGAGGTGGCGGTATTCACGGTTCTTTCCAGCCCCTCTCCGGATATTCCTGAGAGGGCACAGAGGGACATCGATATTACCTTGGATGACCGGTACGAGTACCTGTACGAGCTTTGCGAGGGGGACTTGGGGTGCATAGAGAACAGCGGTGGGGCCGAGCAAGGTGAGGCCTTCCTAGGAGTCTACGGCGCTGTATCGGCGACCGCCGCTGCAGACGGGTACTCGTACATCGTCGACGGCGAATACCCAATTGGTCTGACCTCTGTGCTGGCAGTTTTCCAACCGCTGGTGATGCTGCAGACCCCGATCTCACTCGATGGGCAGACCATGATCCTCGAGGAGAGGGAGATGCTTGAGGCCGGAACGGGTTTGGTCGGTAGTGTGCTGGGAACAGATGGGATGCTGATGTTGTTCGACTTCCTCTTCTGGCTGGTCTGGGTGAACTTCCTGCTTGGCTTCGCGAATCTAATCCCAATGGTCCCCTTCGATGGCGGTCACATGGTCAGGGATGCCGTTCACTCCACGCTCAAGTTCATCCAACGGGGTGCGCATCCACTGAAGATCGAGAGTCTGGCCAATAGAATCAGCAGCATTAGCAGCTTCTTCATTCTGTTTATACTAGCAATTCCGGTGATTATACCGCGGTTGCTGTAGTCACTCCTCTTCGTCAATCTGGCGGGGCTCGTGGACCTCTCTGAAGATGACCTTGCCAACTCCGACATGCTCCCTCAGGGTCGTGACTAGTGAGAATTTGGCGTATGACCAGTTTTGGTCATATGCCATTTCTTCTGGAAGTGTCATGGTCAGGTCGTCGCCATCGAAGTCGATTTCGAAGTCGTCCCTTCCCGTGTTCATCTTCATCAGGGTCTGGACCTTCTCCTCCCTGTCCTCGACAATCTTGACAATTTTGTAGGAATACCTCAGAGTGACGCCAGCTAGGGGATGGTTGTAGTCGATCCTGGCCCGGCCGGCGCTCATGAACTGTAGAACCCCAGTCCGGCCGCCTATCTCAACTGGGGCTCCAATTGCCAGGGTGTTCGGGTCTCGGACGCTTCTAAGAAGGACATTTTGGGAAATGGTCTCGATTTTATTCGGGTCCCTCTCCCCGTAGGCCTGCTCGGGTTCGATCTCGAACTCGTAGTCCTTGCCGGCCTCTGCCTCGGAGAGATGGGCCTCGAAACCGGGTATCAGCCTGCCATCTCCGACAATCGAAATCATCGGCGAGTATGTTCTGGACTCTTCATGCTGCTCATGCTCCTTGGCGGTCTCTTCCTTGGTTGATTCAATGAGCTTGTCATTTCCCGCATTGTACAGGTCATAGTCAATGTGCACTATCGAGCCGTTGTCCATCCTCGCACCTCAGCGGCCACGCGACCCGCTCTCCCTTTTTCATTCAAACGGTATGACTACCTTCTTTCCCTGAACCTCTTCCTGGCCCTCTCCGTCCTGTCCATGTCCAGTTTCTTGGAGACTCCAAGCCGGCTCTTCTCCTTGGAGGAGGCTGCCTTGCTCATGGCTCGGTTGCCGGGGTCCCTGGCCTTGATGAAGTCGTCAGTGAAGTAGCTGAGGGCCCCAGCAGCCAGATTGGCCATCGTCCCCAGTGGGCTAATGATCGGGTCGTAGTACTCCGTGACCACCCTCTCCTTGAGGGGGATGATCGCGTTGTCGGTGATCTGGATCCCCGCCGGGCAGACCTCGGTGCAGCATCTGGTGATGTTGCAGTAGCCTATCCCGAAGTCGTCCTTCACCTCGGGGATCCGGTCCTCGGTGTCCAGTGGGTGCATCTCCAAGCTGGCTAGGCGGACGAAGAACCTCGGTCCTGCGAACTCGTCGAACATTTGGTGCTCCCTCAGGACGTGGCAGGTGTTCACGCAGAGCATGCACTCGATGCACGACCTGAATTCCTGCAGCCTGTCAGCTTCCTGCTGGTGGAACTCCCAGTCAGGCTCCTCGGGACCGTTGATCGGGACGATCCGCTTGTCGGTACTGTACGCCCATGAGGTGTCGGTGACCAGGTCCCTGGTCAGGGGGAACGCCTGCATCGGCTTCACCAGTACCGGTTCCCCCTCGGGGGTCTCCTCGAGGATGTCCTCCATGCGGGTCATGCACATCAGCCGGGGCTTTCCGTTGACCTCGGCACTGCAGGAGCCGCACTTGCCTGCCTTGCAGTTCCACCTGCAGGAGAGGTCGGGCGCGTGCTCTGCCTGGATCCTGTGGATTACATCCAGGACCACCATCCCCTCGTCCAGATCGACGGTGTAGTCGCCAAGCTGTCCGAAGGGGTCCCCGTCGGAGTCCGGCTCCCCCCTGAAGACCCTGAAGGTGACCTTGTCGGACAAGCTACTCCCCCTCCTGTAGGTCGTCGGCGTCCAGTAGGGACTTCAGCTCTCCAGGTATCTCTGGGTAGGAGGAGAAGTCGATGCCCATCGAGCCGTCTGGTGATAGGGTGATGACGCTGTTCACCTTGCCCCAGTGGCCGTAGTCCGTCTCTGGGAAGTCCTCCCTCGTGTGAGCGCCCCTGCTCTCCTCGCGGCGGTGGGCTGCGAGCGCGCACATCCTGCTTACGGTGACCATGGCGCCGATCTCCAGTGCCTGGTGCCATCCGGGGTTGTAGACCCTACCGCCTCCAGGTGAGGTCGAGGCAGCCCTCTCCCCCAGTAACTCGAGGTTGTCCAGTGCCTCCTCCAGGAGTGGTCCTGACCGGATTATCCCAGCCTTGTTCTGCATCATCTCCCTGAGGTCGCTGACGACTTTGGCTGGGTTCTCCCCTCCCTCTCTGCTTAGGGGGGCTAGGGTCTCCTCAACGACGTCGTCGATCTCCGACTGGGGGATCTCCGGGAAGCCCGCTTGCTGTCTGGAGCTCGCAGCTGCGTTCTCTCCCGCGATCTTCCCAAAGACGATCAGGTCCGACAGGGAGTTGCCCCCGAGCCTGTTCGCCCCGTGGAGGCCGGTCGCGACTTCCCCTGCGGCGAACAGCCCTGGGATCGTGGTCTCCTGTGAGAACGGGTCGACCTTCACACCGCCCATCACGTAGTGGGCAGTGGGGCCGACCTCCATCGGTTGCTTGGTGATGTCGACCGCGGCGAGTTCCTTGAACTGGTGGTACATCCCAGGGAGCTTCTTCTTGATCTCCTCCGGTTTCCTCCATGAGATGTCGAGATAGGCTCCCCCGTGCTCGGACGCCCTGCCCGCGGCACGTTCGCTGTTTATCGCCTTGGCAACCACATCGCGGGTAAGCAATTCTGGTGGTCTGCGATTGGTGGCTAGTTTGCCGGAGACCACTTCCTTGACCCAGGCCTCGGCCTCTCCTATGGTGTCGGCGAACTCGTCGGCGTACATCTCAGGCACGTAGTCGAACATGAATCGGTCACCCTCCTTGTTGAGCAGCTTGCCGCCCTCGCCTCGGACGCCCTCTGTGACTAGGATCCCCTTGACGGAAGGTGGCCAGATCATCCCAGTGGGGTGGAATTGCACGAACTCCATATCGCCCATCTCTGCTCCGGCCCAGTAGGCTAGGGCATGGCCCTCCCCGCTGTACTCCCATGAGCCTGAGCATACTTCCCAGCACCGGGTGATTCCACCCGTTGCGAGTACGATTGACTTTGCCTGAAAGACGTGTAACGAACCGTCATTGCGGTCATAGGCGAAGCACCCGGCCACCCGGCCATCGGACGTGAACAACCGCCTCACTGTAAACTCCATGAATACATCCATCCCCATGTGTATCCCCCTCTGCTGCAAGGTGCGGATCAGCTCCAGGCCGGTGGCGTCCCCGATGTGGGCGAGACGGGGGTAGGTGTGTCCGCCGAAGTTGCGCTGGCTGGTCTTCCCCTTAGGTGTCCTGTCGAAGACCGCACCCCACTGCTCCAGCTCCCTAATTCTGTCTGGGGCTTGTTGGGCGTGAATCTGTGCCATTCGCCAATCCCCTAGGTACTTGCCGCCCTTCATCGTGTCACGGAAGTGGGTCTGCCACGAGTCCCTTGGGTCCTTGTTGGCCAGTGCTGCAGCCGCCCCTCCCTCTGCCATCACGGTATGGGCCTTGCCGAGCATTGACTTGCAGATCATGGCGACGCTGACGCCCTCTGAGCTTGCCTCGATCGCGGCCCTGAGACCGGCCCCGCCGGCCCCGATTATCACGACGTCGTGCTTGTGGAATGTGACCTCCTCCATCAGACCCCTCCCCAGATTACGATGTCAGTCAAGCCGAACATTGGGTCGGTACAGGCATAGATGTAGAAGTCGGTGAACATCACCCAGAAGAGGCTGTACAGGGCCCAGTCCTTGTGATGCTCGTTTAGCTTCGTTGAGAGCCTCCACATCCCGTACTTTATCCGGTTCATCGGCGCTCCGGTCCAGTGGTTCGAGCCCCCTCCGACGACGTGCCGGAACGCATGGCAGCCAAAGGTGTACCCAGAGAGCATGATGAGGTTCAGCAGCAGGACAAGGGACCCTACCGAAATGCCGAAGTGATGCGCGCCCGCCGAATCGTGGAAGTTAAGCGAGAGCCAGAAGTCGTATGTCAGTATTGGGAGGTAAATCACAGCGACGTACATGAACATCCTGTGGAGGTTCTGTACGACTAGTAGTCCGCTTTCCCCCTTGTACTCATTCCATGGCTTCGAAACCGCACAACCGGTCGGCTGCTGGAAGAAGGCTCGGTAGTACGCCTTTCTGTAGTAGTAGCACGTCCCTCGGAAGCCGGCTGGGAAAATCAGTATGAACATCGCGGGTGACATCCACCACAGATCCTTGGGAATCCAGGAAGTCTCATCGGGATAGATCAGTGGGCTGAACAACGGGCTCAGGACGTGGCTCCCTTGGTTCTCGATCGCCATGGTCTGATTGCCGGAGCTCCTGCCGAATTCTTCGAAGAACCAGAAGTCAGCCTCCATGAAACCACGCCATGTCGCGTAGACAACCATGAATCCCAGGTAGGCTGCCATCGCGGTGGGCCCTTTCCACCAGTCATCTGTCCTATCGGTCTTGGCGAAGCCCCTCTGCATCGGGAGCTTCGTGCCTCGGGTCAACTATTCACCCCGTGTCCTGTGGCACGGTAGTGGGGCCATAAGTCATTGCATCCTAGGTTAGGGAGGAGTAGTCGGCTTCGGCCTCCTCGATGTGTATCTCATCCACATCCATCTGAGCGAGCTGGAGCTTTCCAGAGAGCTCGTCATTCACCGCGTGCCAGTAGGAATAGGCCTCGATCACCCATATCCCGGACTCCCGGGTTCCGTTTCCGCTGCCCTTCACTCCCCCGAATGGTAAGTGGGCCTCCGCACCGGTGGTGGAGTTGTTGATACCCGTCATGCCAGCTTTGATTTCCGTCTTGAACCTGTATGCCTCCAATCTGTCATTTGTGTAGCATGCACTTGAGAGGCCGTAAGGGGACGCATTTGCCAAGTGCAAGGCATGGTCGAAGTCGTCGGCCTTGACAACGGTCACCACGGGCCCGAAGATCTCCTCATGGAAACAATCCATGTCCTCGGTGACCCCGGAGTAGACGTGTGGCCACATGTAGACCCCCTCAGTGGCGTCGCCGAGGAAATTGGTCGGTTTGCTGTCATTGGTGATCATGCCCTCCCCCCAGAGCTTGGTGGCCCCGTCGGACTCGCATATCTCCAGGTCTCGGAGGAAATCCTTAGCGTATCTCTCTGAGAGCATTGGCCCGTATAGTACGTCGTCAAAGCGCAGTGAGTCACCGATTGTTGTCGACTCCACCTTTGCCATGAACTTGGGCATGAACTTGTCGAATATTTCCTTGTGGATTATTAGGTTCCCTAGGCTCGTGCAGCGTTGCCCCGCGGTTCCGAATGCAGCCCAGTATGCTCCCTCCACAGCATTGTCAATGTTTGCAGAAGGCATCACGACCAAGGGGTTCTTGCCGCCCAATTCCAAGGAGCATGAGACTAGGTTTCGCCCGCAGACCTCCCCTATCATCTTCCCAACGGGGGTTGAGCCTGTGAAGCTGATCTTGTTCACCATCCCCTCGTCCACTGCATCCACGAGGTGCTGCCCAGCACCGCTCCCGCGCCCATGGACCAGATTGATGACCCCGTCGGGCAGACCGGACTCGTGCATTATCCTCGTTAGCATGAACGAAAGAAGTGGGGAGTCCTGTGGGCTCTTCCAGACACAGGTGTTACCGCACATTATCGCAGGGATCATCTTCCAGAATGGCACTGCCGCTGGGAAATTGCATGCATTGATGATCCCGCAAACGCCAAGGGGCCTCCGATATGTGAATAGCTCCTTGTTGGGCAGTTCTGAGTTTACTGTTTGGCCGTATAATCTGCGACCCTCTGACTGGAAGAATAGACAGGTGTCTATTGCCTCCTGGACTGACCCTGCGCTCTCCTTGATTGTCTTGCCGATCTCTCTTGTCTCGACCCTGACGATGTCGTCCTTGTGTTCCATCAGGAGACGTCCCATGTTCCCGATGATCTGGCCTCTCGTTGGAGCTGGGGTCTTTGACCAAGTTCCGAAGGCCTCCCTCGCGGCTGCCAACGCTGAGTGCACGTCTTCCTTGGTTGACTGCGGGAACTCCCCGAGGCAATCCTCTAGCCAAGCTGGGTTCCTGCTCTCAAATGTAGCATTATCACTCGAAAGGCGCAATTCGCCATTAATGATGTTGTACCCCTTCACTCTGGGGCTACCATTGGGATTGGTTTCGTCCAATATCTCAAATCCGGTTTCAAGAACGTGGGTCATGCCCTCGCGAGGGGCTATGCGACATGAATTATGCGCATCGGCCACCTAAAGTCTGATAACCATCATATCCTAAGTGAAAACCTCGTGATTTGGGGTTTAATAACCCCCATTGATGAGAGGGTCGTGTACGCGGAGGGGTATTAGTGGCTGACGATTCGACTGATTCTCTGACACTCAGGGTTGCAAAGGCTATCCCAAGTGACGTGGGTCACGGTCGTGCTAGGGTACCATTTGACAATGACTTGAATCTAAAGCCGGGGGACATTATCCAGATTGGGGGAGGGAGGAAGACAGCGGCAATAGTCTGGCGATGCAGGCCTGAAGACGCCAACCTGGGGGTGATTAGGGTTGATGGTATCATTCGGAAAAATGCAGGTGTCAGCCTTGGTGACAAGGCTGAGATAAAGAAGGTCGATGTTCAGCCTTGTGAGAAGCTCGTCATTAGTCCTGTGATGGCAAAGCAGCAGAAAGTTCGCTTTGGACCGGGGATAGAGGGATTCGCACGGAGGGGCCTGAACAAGAGGCCCGTTGTCACAGGGGACAGGATATTCATCCCGGGAATGACTCTGTTTGCTGAAGCGCTTCCATTCGCAATTGTCCAAACCAAACCCAAAGGCACCGTCGTCCAAGTACTTCCGGAGACTGAGATTGTAATCAAGGAAGAGGCGGTAGACACAGAAGATGAAAACATAGTCAGTACCATTTCTTACGAGGACATTGGCGGAATTGGGGACCAACTGCAGAAAGTTAGGGAGATGATTGAGCTCCCACTCAAGCACCCAATTCTATTCAGGAGGCTTGGAATCGACCCTCCTAGGGGGGTCTTGCTCCATGGCCCGCCTGGAACTGGAAAAACTCTGATTGCCAAGGCTGTTGCATCGGAGACCAAGGCCCACTTTACTTCCATAAATGGCCCTGAGATCATCTCAAAATACTACGGCGAGAGCGAGAAGCAGCTAAGGGAGATATTTGACGAGGCCTCGGCTAATGCTCCTGCCATCATTTTCATAGACGAATTAGACAGCATTGCACCGAAAAGAGAGGATGTCAGTGGTGAAGTTGAGCGTCGTGTAGTCGCGCAGCTCCTCACCCTCCTAGATGGAATGGGCGGAAGGGACAACGTAGTTGTTATCGGGGCCACAAACAGAAGGGATGCAATAGACCAAGCACTCAGGAGGCCGGGGAGGTTCGATAGAGAGCTGGAAATTGGCGTTCCAGACAAGAAAGGAAGAGGGGAGATCCTGAACATCCACACAAGAGACATGCCCATTAGTGACGATTACAGCTTGGAGTGGTTGCTAGAAAATACATATGGATTCGTGGGTGCAGACATCTCCGCATTGGTTAGGGAGGCAGCGATGAAGGCGCTGCGTAGATACCTGCCGGAGATTGACTTGGATGTCGAGGAGATTCCCCCCAAGGTCATTGAGAAGATGGAAGTAAGGATGGCCGATTTCCAAGATGCTGTTAAGGAGATTGAGCCAAGTGCCCTAAGGGAGATCTACGTCGAAGTTCCCGAGGTTACGTGGGATCAAGTTGGAGGCCTGGAGGATATCAAGGAACGTCTGAAGGAAAGCATAGAGTGGCCTCTGACGATTCCGGAGAAGTTTGAGCACTTTGGCATCAACCCCCCTAGGGGAATCCTCCTTTTCGGGGCGCCTGGAACTGGTAAAACCCTCATTGCAAAGGCGATTGCAAATGTGGCAAAGGCCAACTTCATCACCATAAAGGGCCCAGAGCTGATTTCTAAGTGGGTAGGCGAATCCGAGAAGGCGATTAGGGAGGTTTTCAAGAAGGCGAAGCAGTCGAGCCCGACAATAGTTTTCCTAGACGAGTTTGAGAGCTTGGCTGGGATGAGGAGAAGCAATAGTGGAGATGGCTCTGATGTAATGAACAGGGTTGTGAATCAGCTACTGAGCAGTATGGATGGTGTCGAGGGAATGGAGGGAGTGATCATTGTTGCAGCCACCAATCGTCCTGAGATGATTGATCCAGCACTGATGCGCAGCGGGAGATTCGAAAGAGTGTTGCACATCCCCCCTCCGGATGCTAAGTCTCGAGTGGCGATTCTGGATATTCACACCAGTAAGATGCCTCTCGGAAAGATGAAGCTTGAGGATCTGGCAAGTCGTATGGAGAATTATACAGGTGCGGATATCGAGGCCATTTGTAGGGAAGCGGCATTGATCGCAATGCGAGAAGAGAAGAAGACTGTCTCAAAGAAGCATTTTGAGAAGGCGATTGATCGGGTTAGGCCTACAGTCACCGAGGAAATGATGGATTACTACAGTCGGATGGAGTCGAATCTAACCAGTGGCTTAGAGTCAGTGACCAGAAACTCTGGAATTATCCCCGGAATAGAGTCTATCTGAGGTCTGATGATGAAAACCACCTTTGGCCAAGAAATACTGACTAGGAAGGTGGTTGACGCAGCTGGAGATCTTCTTGGCCATCTTGCTGATTTCACCATTGATGTAGAAACTGGAAACATAGTGGCCATTCTTATTGTGACTGAGTCGGATATTAACCCAAATGAGCTTCCGTGGCCTACAACTGAGGGTTTGCTCTCAGTTCCTGTGGAAGAGGTTTCTAGTGTCGGAAACGTAGTAGAACTGTCGAGATGACAGGATGCAGGGCTGTTCATGATCGCATAACGGTCTTAAGATCAACTTCTGGCTCATCGTATTGCAATTGGCAGGGTGGGGATGGATATGGACTTGAGGCATTGGATAAAAAGAATCGATTCGAAGAAGAATCGCAGAATGGCCCTAGTTACTTCGTTCTGGGTTTTATTGTCTGTATTGCTGCTTTCTATCGCGGTAACCTATGTAGTCCCAGGACAGACGCAACAGTCCGCATACGGAGAGGATTGGAATGACCTAGGTTCATTCCGCTCCGAGCTGAATGGATTGGGGGTTGAGACCACGGCATTGGTTTCGAGCCCGTTGCTACTGAGTGACATTGATCATCCTGAGGAAACCGTATTCATTGTTTCAGGTGTTGAGAGAGATACCATTTCCCTTCCAAGCTTCACCGGTGATGGGAATCTAATCCAATTTTCAGAGGGAGACGGTTATACCTCCTCGGAGATTGAAGCTATTAGCAACTTTGTTGATAGAGGCGGAACTGTGATTCTCATGGATGACTTTGGTTATTCGAGTAATCTGGCTGCTGAGTTTGGTCTAAAGTTCACAAATCACAGACTATTCGCTGATTTTGACTACGAGGGGGACCTTGGGTCGGACTTTGTGTGGGTAAACACTACTTCTGCTTACAACTTCACGAGCTCCCCCTCAAGTCAAAGAGACGTCAATCCATGCATCAGGGATTCCGACGGTGATGGGGTGATCGACTCTCTGGATGTTGGTCCGGAAGATGAGAATGTTGGGGGTTTAATGGATGATGCCAAATTGGCCGGACTATGCGCGCATCGTTTTCTCGGGGCTGGTGTGGGTGGCAATTCCAACCCTACATGGGATTGGTCGGAAGAATATAGCCTGCTAACCAATACCCCATCGGCATTCGAGAAAACGTCATCCTACAATCCAGCTGAGCGGAGGTACGTGATCTCGAGAACAACACAGGACTCGTGGCTAGACAACAATGATGACGGTAACTACACTGTTGGGGGATACACAGCACTAGGTATTGAGGGTGATGAACAGGGGCCATTTCCGGTCTATGTTAGGTACTGTGAGATGATGCTCTGCAGGGATGCAGATTCCGGTAGGGTTCACTTTGTTTCTGACGGATCGATTCTGATAAACTCAATTTATGATCCGGACTTTGCATCTAAGTACACAGGGTTAGTTCCTGAAAACGACAATAGGAAATGGATTCTGGATATTATTGCTGAGGCGCTAATCATCGACTACAATAGTACACAGCCAAGTGATAATGCGCTAGTTATTTTCGATGAGAGCAGGCATCAACAGCCAACACTTCTAGGAGACACTTACAATTTGGTTTACTACATTCTGATCTACTTCACGAACGACTGGATGGCCATGTTAATTCTCTTCCTAGCGCTATTCATTTTCCTAGAGGCAGTCCTACTCAGGAAAGAGGACCCCGAAGAATGGAGGCACGTTTTCAGAGTAATTTACTATGGATTTGGGGATGCGAAGAGGTATGAGTATTACCAGAAACCAGAGAAGATTAGGCAAGTACTCCTTACTAGGGTTAGAAATGTTAACGCCTTAAATCGCGAAGAGTTCGACCTATTGCCCGCCTCTGAACTTCAACAGCTAATCAAGGATCCCGTTCTTGTCAGATTCATTTTCGAAGAAAGGAATTACAGAGTGGATGAGCTAGTGGCCATAGTAAGGAGAATTAAGCAACTAGGAGAGAGAGACGAAGGGAGTGGATACGGTGTGGACTAGGAAAGCTACAATGCTTCTAACCGGTGGCATTAGCCTGATTTTAGTTGGAATGATGATTTCAAACTTCCAAATGATGATTATTGGGCTAACTTTCATTGCTTTCATTTCTATCAGTGGGTGGGTTTCGGGACATTCCGACTTGGAGATTGTTCGAAACGTACCTCACTCTAACGTATACAAAGGAGATTCGATAGAAGTGTCTCTGACTATTACGAACAATTCCTACAGAAGAACCCAACAACTGGAGATTTTCGACAATGTTCCACATGAAATGAAGATCAGGAGGGGTCTCAACCAGATTAGGGTAAATCTTGGACCCGGTCAGTCGACGAAGATTGAGTACACTGTCAGATGCCCCCTGCGTGGTCACTACACAATTGGTCCGGTTTCGATCCGACACAGAAATGCATTCGACCTCTTTGTGAACGAAGCGAAGATTGATGATTTCTGCGACATTACAGTTTTCCCCCAGGTAAGGGATGTTGAAGACGCAATGCTCAGGGCTGATGTGCCCAAGATGTACACAGGTGCGACGACGCTTAGGACTCCTGGTCCGGGAATGGAGTTCTACTCACTGAGGGAGTACCTGTCAACCGACTCCCTGCGATCGATAAACTGGAAGGCTTTTGCTAGAACTGGTGAATTGATGGTAAACGAGAAAACGAGGGACGCTGTAACGGATGTTTTCATCATTTTCGACGTCAGAGAGGTCAGTCGGATTGGTACTGTGCTGAAGAATTCCCTGGAGATGGGGGCAATTGCCGCTGCGTCGATAGCTACGCACTTCCTAAAGAGGAAAGATTCGGTGGCCCTAGTGACTTATGGAAGAAATATGGACTTCCTGCCTGCGGACACCGGCGACAAGCAACAGTACAAGATTCTGAATACGCTGGCTTCCGCGAAACCCGGTGGATCGATGCCGCTACAGGCCGTAACAAATTCTATGGCGCCCAGAATTAGCAGGGGTTCGCCTGTATTCATAATCAGCAGTCTGGAAGGCGATGGGACCACTCAACCTGCGATTAGGAACCTCTCAGGAAATGGTCACTCCGTGACCATCCTTTCCCCGAGCAGCATAGACCTAGAGAGACTGGTCAGCAGGATTCCCAGGATGTCCTACGAGGTTCTAAAGATAGAGAGGCAAAACAGGCTCACGGCAGTATCGGGTTACGGTGCCAATGTTATCGATTGGATGCCTGATGTGGAGCTGTCGCAGGCACTTATGCAAACAAGAGGTGTATGAATGCCAGAAGAAAAGAAGTATGAGGAAAATACTCTCCACATTCCAAAACTTAGGAAGAAATGGCAGATTCTATGCCTACAGCTGATCTCGACCGTTTCCCTCCTAGTGCTGCTGAGAAGGATGTCTGAGATCTACGGTCCGTGCAGCGAGCAATTCATCATTGAGAACAGTGAGTCGTCCTGGTGTGCCTCCTACGAACATACGAGGGGTTTGATGTGGCTCTCGGAAAAGAACGGCCTGTTGATTCCCGATGCTTTAGTGGGAATCGGCCAGACGGGGTTTATGTCCCTGATTGGGCCCTTGATACTGTGTGTTGCAGCAACAATAGCGATTGACCGGTTCTGGTCGACCTCGCAGGAGAACCAACGAAGGATCCAGATTGGCTTGGCCGGGACATTTGCCGTCTGGATTTTTGTTCCATTCATTCTTTCATGGCTTGCCGGGATGGTGAATAACGGCCTGTACTTGCCAATTGGAAACGAAGAGGATTCACTGAATCACCTCGATGTGCTGTTCGCACCCCTATTTTTCCTTCTGGAGCTCTTGTTCTTGGGAATTGTCTTCGCACCTATTATGGCTGGTTTGGTCGGAATTTGGGGATTGTCGAAAAGAGCTATTGCTTGGTCAGTTGGCTATTACATCATCATTATTGCTTTCCACGCGGTCTTGACATTCGAGCCGATAGTATCAGAGATTGATATCGGTCTCCAAGCACTACCCACTCAAATCGGCGAGGGGACTATGTTCGGAGGTCTGGTTTCCGAGATGGCATGGTCATTGATCGGGATATCTGTTTTGATGCTGCTATTCATGGAGTCGGGCATGGCAGCTGTTAATCATCTCGAATATGCTGCCTCACTGCCCGAAGATACTAGGAAGAACCGTGAGTATATTCGTCAGTTTGACAATATCGTTAATTCGCACCTCATACAATTGACGGTGGTAATCTCCTTGGTTCTACTTACAACATCATTAGCACTGGCATTTGACGACTTACTAATCTCCATTGTTGGACTTCTCGAGGGTACACAGTGGACCGGTCAAGTTAGGGAGTCTCTAGAATTACAGATGACTTACGGAAAAGTCATTTCTGCGGGGCTGTTCATTATCGTCGTTGCAGGGATGAGGTTCGTTGTTCCTTGGCAGGTAATTACCGGATACATTGAGTCTGGGATTGCAAAGCTTCGAGCCTAGTGCGATAGTATCCTGGCTATTCTCTTCCCGATATAGGTTGAGATAATGGGAACCACCAGCAATAGACCGCAATAAGTAGCCCAAACTGAGGTTGAGCCAATGAGATCCTCAAGCATTGCGGAAATATGAGGGGCGGATAGGATGGCAATTAGTGCGATGCCGGCCAATGTTACTCGATCGACCCAGGGAGAAGAGCTTCCCCTGATTTCCCTCCTATTTGGCAATGCATCGTTCTCCCCCATGGCCTTGTGAGCGAGGCGAAGAACATCAATTCATCGATGCGTGGGTTCAAGGATTGAGTACTATGGGGGGCAGCATGGGTTCACCGATTCGGGTGCATTCTTGCAGCCGGTGCAAATCTGATGCCATTGTTTTCCAGGAGTATAGCGGTCAGCACCTTTGTGGGAAGCATCTGGCCTATTCCATTAGGAAGAGGGTTTCCAAGGAGCTGCGTGCTCAATTGGAACTCCCCAAAGATGCAACGCACTCTGACGGAAGCCCGTTCAGGATTCTGGCCGCCGTTTCAGGGGGCAAGGATTCTGCAGTGCTGCTTTCCATGCTTGTTGGCATAATTGGGCAGCGAAGAGATGTAGAGATAATTGCGGGCTGCGTCGACGAAGGTATTGATGGGTACAGATCCCCCTCCATGGAATGTGCAAACGAGCTAGCAGATGGACTGGGCATTCAATTCCACACTTTGAGCTATGAAGAAATGGGATATCCAAGGATGGACAATGTGGTTAGTTTGATGCCAGAAATAGGCAAACTACACTCCGAGGCTAGAGGAATGATGCCCTGCTCATATTGTGGCGTGATCCGTCGACAGAGCCTCAATGCATTGGCGGAAAAAATCGATGCAGATGTGATGGCCCTTGGGCATAACTTGGATGATATGGCCCAATCGGTGCTTATGAATCTGCAAAAGGGTGAGGTCTCCAGATCAGTAAGACTTGCCCCTCATACTAAATCCCCCATTGACGGCATGGTTCCAAGGATAGTCCCACTTCGATGGATTCCAGAACAGGAGATTCATGCCCATGCGATAAGTGCCGGACTGCCAGTCTTTCACGGTGATTGCCCTCATGCACCCGGTGCTATGAGGCAGCAGAGCAGAGCCGTAGTTGCTAAACTGGAGGAGCTGACTCCTGGTGCTCGTCATGGCCTACTTCACTCGCTCGACCAGATTAGAGAGGCATTCAAGGATTCCGGGGGTTCGGGGGATGAGGTTAGAGAATGCCTGGAGTGTGGCGGGGTTACTAGCAGAGAGATTTGCCAGTCATGCACAATGAAGGACTGGATTTCTGAAGTTTCCTGAAGTCAGAGTGACCGGTACAGAAACTGGGAGACCCAACTTACCATAATAATGATCATGAACCAACCCAATGCGATTTTTGCTAGTCCGGACCTCTCCTTCCTTGGGGGGAAGGGGTCTATTCCGGCTTCAATGGCTGTAGCGATTAACGCAAGCTCCTCGTCCAATGTTTCTGGTTGCCTCAACTTCCCGCCTCCGTTTCTGGTTTCTCCTCAATTGGGGGCTTCATTTCCTTTGCCCGTCCCATGCATACGAGATAGTGATGGTTTTCAACGATTATCGCAGCGAGTTTGAAGCTATATGACTATTCGAGGGCCCGTGGAAGAGTTACCGGAGGGTGCAATAATGCCTGAAGCAAAGGTAGCCTCACCTAGGCCTTCGGCATCAGTTGTGATTAGCAGGGACGGAGATGAGATTCTTCTTGGGCATCGTGTTTCTGAGCTTCCCGCTTTCCCTGACATGTGGTCTTTCCCCGGCGGTGGGATAAGCAATGTGGACAATGAAGCACTGGGATTGAGCCCAGAGGTTTTGCCGGGAATGGGGAGTGCGAGATTGGCTGCCTTTGCACTTGTTAGAGAGATGGTAGAGGAGTTGGGGTTCGCCCCCGATGGGAATTCGGACTTCCTGTTGGTTGATGACAACGTCAGATCGATGGTCTGTGGGAGCAAATTGGGTTGGTTGGAGGCCATTGGTTCTGATCTCATAGACCTAGGTGGATTCCAATGCGAGGTAATCACAGAGAGAACTACCCCCCCGCATGGGCCGATTAGATTTCACAACTTATTCTTCCATGTTCAGCTCAATGACTCATTGTTGGAGCCTAGCTTTCCACCTGGGAAATCTGAGTTTGATGAGTTCCGATGGTGGAATCCGGTTAGTCTGATCTCAGCATGGGAGTCCAACGAGGTCAGATTGCCACCACCAATAATCACTCTGGTCCGTGATCTGATTGAAGCCACTGAGAATGAAGGTAGCCTGCAAGGGGGTTTTGCCTACTTATCCTCGGACCCACCAAGGGGGAAGCACCGATTTGAGTTCGCACCGAAAGTAGAGTGCATCTTGATTCCTACAGCAACCTTGCCACCAGCGACGCACACCAATTGCTATGTTCTTGGAGAAAGAGGCGGTGAGAGGGTGATTGTAGATCCTGCAGTCAGAAATGAAGAAGGGTTGCTAGAGCTTCGGGCAAAGATCGAGGAGATTCAATCAGACGGGAGTACAGTGATTGGCACAGTATTCACGCATAGACACCCTGATCACTTGGGGGACCTAGGGTTGATTGGGGGACTGTACAATGCGCCCGTATGGGCAAGTAGTCAGACTCACTTGGCGATTGGTGGTGAGTACGAGGAGGTCGTAATTCGTGATGGGGACGCGTTCGCACTGAAAGGGCCAAGCGGTGATTCTAACTGGGGCGTGATTGAGACTCATGGGCACTGTCCTGGTCAGATCTGCCTGATTGGAGAGTCGGGTGTCGTGTCAGGGGACAACTGCTCATTGGTCGGAACAATACTAGTTCCTTCATCAGATGGAGACATGAACTACTACATCTCTGATCTGAATAGGATTAGAGACTTGTCGCCGAGGATGCTTTTTCCCGGTCATGGACCACTAGTCGCGAATCCAAGAAGGTTGCTCAGTAGATACATAGAGCACAGAGAAGCCAGGCACAATAGAGTTCTGGAAGCAGTAAAATCGGGAAAGAAGAGGCTGTCAGAAATTGCCCGGGAAGCCTACGCAGACACCCCGGACGCTAATCAAATACTGTCTGAAGACCAGACTTTGTCTCATCTGAAGTCACTAGTGTCCTCGGGACTTGTCTCCGAGGATGATGAAGGCTATATTCCGGGTTGATTCATGTCAATGTTCAAAGTAGGTGGCGCCGGTCACATAGCAGGGTGATGAATTGGCTAAGGGAGATCGTTGGTGGGAGGAAGAGGAAGAAGTCGCAGAAGTTGATGATCTAAAGGCAAAGTTAGCCGCTATGGAGGCAGAGAAGGCCGCTATGGAGGCAGATGCCGCACCTGAGGGTGGGGTTCAGTCTCATGTTGATGCCTCTGGCAGAGAACAGGCGTGGATGGAAGAGGGTTTCGATTCTGTTGAGGACTGGATGCTTTACGAGGCCACCAAGGACGGTGAGCTCACGGAGGAAGAGAGGCAGGCTTTCATAGATCGCAACCATGGAGGGGTTTTCGGGCTATGGTGGCTATCCCCGGGCGAGGCAGTTGTCATTGGAGTTGTGGGTCTGACCGCAATGCTAGTCGGGGCTTTCCTCGTTCTTTCTTTGATCAGTCTTCCTGAGTACGTCTATGCAGATGGGACAATAGCTGACACGGAGGTCGAAGAGTGGACCCCTATAGAAGCAAAAATAACAGGTGATGGATCCCAGTGGTTTGAGGAAAGCTTCGAAATATGGGAAGAACAATGCTATGATGATAGATGCTGGGATGAGTTCGTCGGTTACGAGTACGACTGTTATGCCGACCTCAATCTCTCATTCACATTCGATGGGGTCGAATTCAACGGAATTGCCCTCTCACCGGCAATGACTACGACTTATCCTTGTCTCGGTGATGTCGAGAGCCTGTGGTATGACAATGGAAGTGTGCCTGCCTACATGATGAATGGCCCGGCTGAGGGTAAGAACTGGGATGATGTCCAGGTTTTCGAATTCATGATTAGTGGAGGCAAATCCGTCTATAGGCAACTTGTGGACATTGAACCCGGAGGAAATGCCGCTGCGCACTATGTTTACTGGTGTGATGCGGATCTGGACATCTCCTACGAGTGGAATGGGGATCAGTACTCTGCTGTGATGAGTACTGGCTACTGGACGGGACTTGAGCCTTGTATGAGCGAAATGACCGATTTGATGTTCTCACCGGGAAACCAAACCGGAATATGGGTAAACGAAGGTAATCCGAAAGAGGCTGGTCACGATAGTACAGACTTGCCTTCCATTGGAGAAGCGATTGTGGGTTCTATGTGCTGCCTGCCAATTATCATCATCATCCTAGTATTTGCATTGGTTGTTGCTAGGTACAACAACGAAACTGGACAGATGGGGATGGGTTATGTTTCGAACGACGGGAGTCGCAATAGAGTGAAAATCAGGAACAACTTCTACTTTGGCGGTGGGAGAAGGGGTGGTAGATTTTCGGGACGTGGTCGTGGTAGAAGATCGGGCGGATCGAGAAGGATCAGATCTGGGTCTCGCAGTTCGAGTGGCGGGGGGTCCGGTGGTGGCTCACGTGGCGGAGGGTCCGGTGGTGGCTCACGTGGCGGGGGTAGAAGAAGATGAGCCGAAACCTAGAGAACGCTGAAATGAAGTGACGTTTTCTTGGTGGCATGGATCACCTCTGGCATGGCGCCCCAGAACTGGATGGGGCAACCGCCTCGGAGAAATGGATAGAAGTCTCCCCTGGCATTTCGCTAAGGGTGCTCTCATGGAAACCCGAGGACGGTGATCCGGCATCCTCGAATCCAGTTGTGATGATTCCCGGTTGGGGATCAGTCTTCGAAGGATGGAGGCCGCTGTTGAGTGAATGGGTAAGGCATAGGCCAATCCTCTACATTGAGACGAGAGACAAGGCCAGCGCTAGATTCAGCAGAAACGTCAGCAAGGCTGACTTCGGTATGGAAGTTCACGGTAGGGACATAGCTGCAGTGCTAGAATACTTCCAGATTAACCAGAAAGAGGTTGACTGGTACTCATCTTCTCTTGGCTCTACTCTGTTGATCGATTCCTATCAGAATGAGGTACTTGATGGACGTAGCTCCATCCTACTTGCACCAAACCCAGATTTTGATTTCCCCCTATGGTCTAGAATTCTGATAAAATTGCCACTTCCAATGCTGGTATACAGAAAATTGGTTGGTTTCGTCGCATGGGTAGTGGATCGTAGGACGAAAGAAGGAGGTCAGAAGGTCAGATATCGCAGGGCGCTTCTGGCTCAGAATGTAAGGAACATGGTGATGTCAGCAAGGGCTAACTTGGGGTATAGGCTTCCCGAAGATCTATCGAATATCGATGTTCCCTGTGCTGTTATGACTGCCACTTCGGATACCTTACATGGATTCGACAAGGTTCAGCAGGTTGTCGATTCCATGCCGAACTGCACGATGATCGAAGTTCCATCGAATCAATATGCTCATGACCCCGACGTCCTCAAGGAAATAGTGGAATTTCAGTCGTCCATCGCTTGAATGGTGATTTTTCTTGCATCGATTGGCTGATGAAGGGTGGCTTTGCCGAGCCATATGAGCAGTATGCGCGAGCAGTCTTCATCATTCGAAATCGCACGCATAGTGAGCGAGCTTTCTCAGATGGTTGGAGCGAGGGCCAAGAAGGCATACCAACCGCACTATGAGCAGATTGTTCTGAGGTTCAATCATAAGGGGTCGCCATCCACTGACCTAGTGATTGTCAGAGGACTGAGGGTCTACACGTCTAGAAGGGATCGCCCTATGCCGACGCAACCTTCTCAGTTTGCAATGATACTGAGAAAGCACCTGAACAATTCCCGTTTGGTTTCAGTGGAACAACGAGGTTTCGATAGGGTGATCGAGCTTTCTTTTGAACATGGCAAAGGCAGACACAAATTGGTAATCGAGATGTTCAGAGATGGAAACGTCCTGCTTCTAGATGAAGAAGGAGTCATTATTCGTCCGTTGACACACGCCAAGTACGCAAGTAGGACCCTGAAGAAGGGAGTTGCCTACACCCCCCCTCCAGAGGCAGTGGACCCAAGGGTCTTGAGCAGGTCGGGCCTAGATGGGATCCTTGATGAAAGCGAACATGACTTGATTCGGACCTTGGCCTCCAGAGTTAATCTCGGAAGGCTGTATGGAAGTGTGGCATGCTCCATCGCTGACTTGGACGAAAAAACAGAATCGAGGGTGCTTTCAGCCGAACAGAGGGATTCGCTGGAGTTTGCTTTCCAGGAGATGCTGAATGAACTGGAGAATGGCGATGGAGGATACATCTGGCTATCGAATCAGGAGTCCAAGGAGTCATTGGAGAAGTCAGATAGCGAATCCGAGAGGGACTCCGCATCTGCGGGAATTGTTGAGTTCTCGCCGATTAATCTTCCATCGATGGAGGAAGAATTGAGAATTGGGGTGCCCTCTCTTTCTAATGCCTATGACTACGTCTTCGGATCACATGACGCTGCTGCATTCATTCGTAGAGAAGAGGAGAAACTGATAGATTCTGGGGAAGGATTGGCGGATGAGGGTGCCAAGTTATCCAGGAGAGCCTCTCAGCAGAGATCCGCCATTGACAGGTTCAACTCGAGAGCCGCAATTGCACAGGATCTAGGCAAGGCCATACAGGAAAACTGGGAGCATGTTGACTCAATAATCTCTCAACTCAATTCAGCGGTAGATGAAAAGGGGTGGCACGAGATAGCAAATATTGCGCACGAGGTTGACTGGATAGACAGCATTGATCCCTCGAAACACACAGTTGTGGCTTTTCTTCCTGAGGAAGACGGTGGAATGGGGGCTAGCGTTACACTGGAGGCAGCGAAAACTGTGCATCAGAATGCGCAGAGATATTTCGAGGAGGCTAGAATACACAAAAACAAAGCCAAAGGTGCCCTAAATGCCCTCGAGAGTACTGAGGAGTCACGAGAAAGGGCAGAGAAAAGGGCGGCGAAGGAGATTGCCTCCGGGAAATTGAAAGGGAGGAAGAGAGCTAGGAGATTTTGGTTTGAGAAGTATCGCTGGGCCGTTATCTCAGGAGGTCATCTGCTTATTGGTGGTAAGGACGCCAAAGGCAATGATGTCCTAGTCAGGAAGCACCTTTCCTCTAGTGACTTGTACTACCATGCTGACCTCCATGGAGCTCCATCTTGCAGTCTGAAACTCAAAGATGGCTTAATCCCCGTAAACACCAGCAAAGGTGTTGTCCCAGAAGGAGTGGCGTCGCTGCAAATCACTCAGAGCCTTGGGGAGGGGGTAGAGGATTGCCGGGATTTGGATGAGTCGGCGCTTAACGAGGCGGCTCAGATAGCAGTGTGTTGGTCCAGAGCGTGGGGTAGTGGGGGCGCGGCGGCGACTGCCTTCCACACCAGGTCTAGCCAAGTCTCAAAGACATCGGAGACCGGTGAGTCTCTAGCCAGAGGTTCATTCGTAGTTCGTGGGAAGAGGAACTGGCACAGGGACCTTGCGTTGGAGTTGGCAATTGGGGTTGCGGTAGTTAATGGGGTTCCACTGCCAGTTTCAGGAGTACCAGAAACGATTTCGAAGGTTTGCCAGAGATGGGTAAAGGTGACCCCTGGAAGGGAAAAGAAGGAGAACGTGGCAAACAGTATTTCGAAATCCACTGGCCTATCGCAAGATGACGTTCTTGCCTGCCTTCCGCCGGGTGGATGCACCTTAGAAGACCATGGACTTATCAGCCCCTGACTCAATGCTTCCACTCTGGAGCGGTTACTGCGTACATTGCACCGTCGACAAATCGATCATAAAGCCACTCCCTGTCCTTGGAAATTCCCTCAAGACGCATTCCCAAACGCTCCGCGATCGATATGCTAGCTAAGTTATCCGTTGAGACTTCGATGACTGCTCTATGGAGCGAGAGATCGTCGAAACAATGCTGGATAAGGCGGATGCAAGACTTGGTAGCTATACCTCGTCCGGACACATCTTCGGAAACCCAATACCCCAACACGAAACTCCTATTGTTCCAATCAATCGAATTTAGACCGATTACTCCTACTATTTTCTCAGAGATCCGGATTAAGTATAGCATGGAGTCATTCACCGACTCGTGATTCTCGGATGAGCTCCTGATTAACGAAATCTCATCATCTATGCTTCTGACGTCGTCCAACCAAGGTAGCCACTCCCTAAGATAGTCTCGATTTTGATCGACGGTTAGGAACAAAGCCTCAGCATCGCTCTCCGAAGGTGAGCTGAGCTCAAATCCATCCTCAACGAGCAATTCGCTGGAGGGTCTGGGATGAGGGGCGTCCGGATCAAAGGGCCAGCCAACATGTTCGGGCATGAAAACTCACAATTATCGTCAGATATAGATTTGGCTGTTCATCGACAATTCTTCAAGTAAACTCCCTAGTGCAGGGACATGGGTGGGAACGGGGAGTCGGGTAATTGGACTTATGGAGACTACCTTGGACTGCATGATCTTCTCAAACTGCAGGGAGATGATCGAGGAGTCTCCTCAGACGAGATGCACTTCATAATTGTCCATCAGACGTTCGAACTCTGGTTCAAGCAGATAATACGCGAGCTGTCGGAGGCACGGGACATATTGGTGCAAATTCCAGTTCCGGAGGACCAAATCCCCAATGCCGTAGATCATCTATCGAGAACAACGGAGATATTTCGGTTGATGGCAAACCAATGGGCTGTTCTAGAGACTCTGACGCCCCAAGGTTTTCTCGTATTCAGAGACGGTTTGGGAACTGCGTCAGGTTTTGAGTCGTTCCAGATGCGTGAGTTCGAAGCTCTTCTTGGATTGCAGACGGAGGATCGTCTATGGGGGGTTGACCCACTCAGCGCATTCAGGAAATTGGCAGAGAGGGGAGGGGCGGATTCTGATGTATTGAAGAGGCTGGAAGCTCGAATGGAAGAAGACTCACTCTACAAATCTCTGATGAGATGGATCGAAAGAACTCCAATCATGGGATCAACTTTCGGAAGTGATGGGGACGACAGGGTAGTCAATGATTACATCGATGGGCATCTTGATGCGCACAAAAGGATGGGTGATGAGGCATTATCCAGAATGTCTGGAATTCCCGACGGGGACTCTGGACCAATTAGGGAGAGAATTGCTTCTGCTCATGATTCAGCTGTGTCATTTCTTCTACCAGAAGGTAAAGCAAGCAGAGCGCGTGCGGGACTTCTCTTCATAGAGTCTTATCGTGAGCTGCCTCTGCTGACATGGCCTCGGAGACTAATCGATGCTTTTGTGGAGTTGGAAGAAGCTATGGCAAAATGGAGGCATGATCACGCTCGTATGGTCGAGAGGATAATCGGCAAGAGGACGGGGACTGGTGGGACTAGTGGTGTCGACTACCTAGATGCCACCGCAAAATACCGGATTTTCAAGGATCTATGGGAGATCAGAACCATATTGGTAAAGCCGCAGCATAGGCCCGAACTACTGAATGCAGATTTCTACGGTTATACCACCGAATCGTGATTCCGATAACTATCCTGACAGCGTTTCATTGAAGGCGTAATCACCACTGGAGGGCGTGTGACCGTTCCTGTTATCTGCGCTTTCGCGAGAACTCCCGTGGGAAAGTTTCGAGGTTCTCTTTCTGGATTCAGTGCGGTTGACCTAGGGACTCTTGCAGTTGAGGAATTGTTGAATCGTGCTGGAATTGACCCATCTAGCGGCCTCATAGATCAAGTCTACATGGGTCAAGTGCTACAGGCTGGGTCCGGACAAGCACCGGCGCGTCAAGTAGCAATAAATGCCGGAATGCCGGTGACCACTCCATGCACCACTATCAACAAGGTTTGTGGCTCTAGTCTAAAGGCTGCAATGATCGGGGCTTCAGAGATCAGGGCAGGAGTTGCTAATTTCGTAGTCGCTGGTGGAATGGAGTCTATGAGCAATGCCCCTCACTTTGTCAGGGATGCCAAGAAGGGTGAGATGGTCCCATTTGGTTCCCTGGAATCAATACTAATGAATGATGGTCTGAGAGACGCTTTCACTGGAGAATCTATGGGAAACACTGGTGAGACAGTGGCCACTGAACATGGAATTAGCAGAGGACAGTCAGACCGATTCGCTGTGCGTTCCCATGTGCTAGCAAATAGGGCATGGGAAGAGGGTTGGCTAGAAAGCGAGGTTTTTGCGACAGGGGATCTTGACATAGACGAGGGAGTCCGACCAGAAACTAGTGAGGAGGCTCTGTCAGGCCTGAGAACGGTTTTCCTCGAAGAGGGTCAGGTGACTGCAGGAAATTCTAGTCAGATTTCAGACGGTGCGTCTGCGGTCCTGATTGCATCGGAAGATGCTGCATTGGAGAATGGCATTCCAATACTGGCGAGAATATCTGGCTATACAACCTCAGGGGTGGAATCCAGCAGAGTCATGTCAGCCCCAATTCCAACAGTTAACAAATTGTTAGAAATTGCAGGGATCGCAATTGAAGATGTGGACATTCTAGAGCACAACGAGGCTTTTGCATCTGCCTCCTGTGCTATCAGAAATTCCCTAGGGGTTTCAGAGGAGTCTTTCAACCCTCATGGAGGTGCGATAGCAATAGGTCACCCGCTGGGTGCAACCGGTACGAGATGTCTAATGACCCTAGTGAATGCATTGACTCGAACAGGCGGGAGCAGAGGGATAGTTACGGTTTGCCTAGGTGGGGGAAATGCTGTCGCGATGATGGTTGAGATAGCCTGATTGACAGTTAGAATATTCCTCCGATCAGTCATAGACCTTATTTGGATGACTTGGGTCGCGGGCTCGATGGTAGAACCCGCACGCCCCCACACTCGCTTCGAGAAAGCTAGAATCATTGGAGCTAGAGCACTCCAAATCAGTATGGGGGCACCACTCTTCGTTAGCGAGGAAGAGTTGCGTGAAGAATTCAGTGGCGAGCTTACTCAGCTGTACGGTGTCGACGAGGCAAAGGAGAAAGTAGTTCTTGATCCAATGAAGATAGCAACCCTGGAATATGAAAGGAATAGGATTCCAATAGATATTGACCCGCACCTCGGGTAAGAGTGAAGTGTGGTCCGCTCTACATCGGAGCTGATCGCGATGAGGGGTTTTCTGGATGTCAAAGGTCTAACGGCCTTCTTAATTGGCGTCACCCTTCTTGTAATTGCTGTTGGCGGGTTGATCAGGATAAATGATGCTGGGGAGGCATGTCCTGATTGGCCGAGATGCTTCGACTCATGGGGCTTCGATGTATCTGAAGAGGAACAGGGGGATTGGTACGAATCGAATCCAGAGGAGTATGATTCCAGGGGATCTGGACATAGGTATTCCACATTCCAGATTTTCACTGAATGGTTCCACAGGTTTCTTGCTGGGGTAGTATTAGGACCCCTGGTAATCGCTAATTGGTGGCTTGTCAAATCGGACAAGACCTTGGGGCCTGAAGCGATTTCTGCCTCTAATATTTCTGTAGCGCTAATAATCTGGCAGGGCGCCATAGGGTGGCTCACAGTCAAGATGGATAACGAACACTGGAGCGTTGCGTTGCACCTAGGATCGGCGCTTGCTTTTCTATTGAGTATGTTTTGGCTTTGGCTGGTGATATGCGATCACAGAGGGGAGAGACATAGGTGGGTTGACTTTGATCCTGATTTCTCTTTCAAATGGAGAAATAGGATTTTCTGGTTGGTCATTGGTGGATTTGTTACTCTGTTTTCGGGAGTTTTCGTATCAACAACTCCGGGTGCAAATTTTGGATGCGGCGTGAATGGAATTCCAAAAACATGGCCACTTTGCCAGGGAGAGATTGCTTCTAACATAGAGGATGCAGTTGCGCAGTCACAAGTTATTCACAGATGGTTGGTAGCGTTGATGGAGGTGTTGCTAATCTTTTGTTGTTATATAATATGGAGAGAAGCTGAGAAAGATGGCCCGGGCATCATGATGAGAAACTGGATTTGGGCAGCTACTGGGATTTACATCGTAAATGTGGCGATAGGCGCAACTTACGTCCTATCATGGGATATTGATGAAGGATATATGGAGTGGCTCTCCCTAGTTCATTTATTGCTTGCATCGTCTACTTTCATTTTGCTTGCGATGACATGGATTGGCGCCACTAGATCGATAGGGGCTGAAGAAATATGAGCTATTTTGGTGGGCTCATTGAGCTTACTAAACCAAAGGTGGTGATTTTGCTCCAGATTACAGCACTATGCGCAATCATTGTCCATGACTGCCTTGAATCGAGTTTTGGCGTTTCATCATTGGAGACAATGGTGATTGTGCTGGTTGGAGGGTTCCTAACGGCAGGGGGTGCAAATGCGATCAACATGTGGTATGATCGCGATATTGACCCCATGATGAGAAGGACTGAAAGAAGACCGATTCCCTCTGGTGAAATTTCACCTAATTCTGCACTGATATTTGGGGTGATAATTTCGATAAGTGGGGTGGCGTGGTTTCTGACTCTTTCTAATCAGGTAGCTACCTTCTGGTCAGCGTTCAGCATTTTGTTCTACGTTTTTATATACAGCATCTGGTTGAAAAGAAGCACTCCGCAGAACATTGTAATTGGTGGGATCGCGGGTTCCACCCCCCCAGTAATTGGTTGGGCTGCAACTGAAGGCGACTTGGCTGTCTCGACCGAGTCCGTCCAGTCTTTTCTTGTTTCAATAGTTGATATTGGGAGCATGGTGCCTTGGTTGATGTTTCTACTGATTTTTCTTTGGACACCGCCGCACTTCTGGGCTCTAGCCCTGTATCGTTCCAATGAGTATGCAAGTGTTGGGGTTCCTATGCTTCCCAATGTAAAGGGACCTGAGAGGACGATAAGGGAAATGAAAGTTTATGCAATCCTTCTGGTTTTGGTTTCGTTAACTGCTCCAGTAAGCTTTGGAGGCATGGATATTGGCGACGCCATGTACCACATTCTCGGTTGTACTGTGTTGATGCTCAGTGCTTGGTATGCTTCGACGGTTTGGAGGATTGACATCCATGAAGAGCCTGATGAAACTGGTAGGATAAAGAGTGCTGCAAGTTCATTTTTCATCTCAATGTTTTATCTGGCAATGATGTTCATAGTGCTTGTAACTGCGAGTTTTGGTTTTGCTGGTGCGGTCCTAGGAGCCATAGTGTCAATGTTCTCGATAGTTAGAATTGAGGCAAGGATGGCCGCCTAGAAGCCCGATGGTTTCAAACACCGAGCGAGCCATGGAAGCGTGCTGGTGGTGCTGTGGAGAAGCAAGATCTGATTTATGACTGGAACACAGTAGATTACAAGATTGAGAGGAAGGCATCGAACCACCCTCACGAGCTTTGGTTCGATGACGAGACACTGCGTGATGGTTTACAGAGTCCTAGTGCTAGGAATCCATCCATAGAAGAGAAAATAGAGCTCGTTGATTTCATGGAGCGCCTGGGTATTCAGAAAGTTGACCTAGGCCTTCCCGGCGCTGGTCCTTTCCATATCAATCATATTGACTCGATGCTGCAGCACATGGGTGACAATGGATACAGCCTGAGACCCGGGTGCGCAGTGAGAACAGTTGTATCTGACATTGAGCCACTAGTCGACTTACAGGCAAAACACGAAAGGCGGATTCAAGCAAGTGCCTTCTTGGGAACTAGTCCCATAAGGCAATTCGCAGAAGGCTGGACTATGGAAAAAATCCTATCAACGGCTGAATCGGCTGTGACCTTCGCGGTTGACAATGACATTCCGGTGATGTTTGTCACAGAGGACACTACAAGGAGTAAACCCGACGAAATCAAAGAAGTCTACTCACGTGCTATAGAACTTGGCGCCGATAGGATTTGCGTCTGCGACACATGTGGCCACGTAACGCCAAATGGCGTGAGGAAATTGCTTGAGTTCATTCAGGAGGAGGTTATCCCTGACGCTGGAGTAAAACGTAGAGACATAGAGGTCAATTGGCATGGTCACCAAGATCGAGGCCTTGGTGTAGCGAATAACCTAGCGGCCTACGAGGCAGGGGCGGACGTAATCCACGGAACCGCCTTGGGCGTTGGAGAAAGATCGGGTAATGCGCCCTTGGATCAGACCTTGGTCAACCTCAGTCTCATGGGAGTCATCAATAACGATTTGAAGGCTCTCAATGACTATATGCGCAAGGCTCACGAATACGTCGAAGTGGCACTACCACACAACTATCCCGTTTTTGGGGAGGATGCATTTGAAACTGGGACTGGGGTCCATGCCTCTGCAGTAGTCAAGGCGATGAAAAAGGGTGATGATTGGTTGGCTGATCGTGTCTACTCGGGAGTCCCAGCAGGTGATTTCGGGCTACAGCAGGTAATCAGAATAGGACATATGAGTGGAAGGTCGAATGTGGTTCATTGGCTTGAAAGGAACGGTTTCGAGATAGAGGACGACCTAGTCTCGCACATGTTCGAAGTGGCTAAGAACCAAAGAAGGATGATGACCGATGAGGAAGTCAGAAATGTGATTTCGGAATACAAAGACGATAATGACTGAGCATACAGAATTATACGGATGGAAATCTCTCAGGCATCATGAGAGGGGTGGTCATTGCAACGGTTACCGCTTTGTTTCTGGTGATTATGATGGCCTCACCGGTGCAAGCACAAGATGAAACTGAAGAAGAGGGGAACATAGTAATCGATGTTGTTTTGCCAATATCTCTTGCATTCATTATGTTCTCACTTGGCCTAGGACTTACCTTGGACGACTTCTCACTGGTGGCAAGGGAGCCAAAGGCATTCGGGATTGGACTAGTGAACCAGATGCTGGTACTTCCGATAATGGGATTCGCAGTAACGACGTTAGCGGGTCTTGAAGGAGAATTAGCAGTGGGGATGATGATTCTGGCATGTTGTCCTGGTGGGGTGACATCGAATATACTCACAAAGCTCGCAAAGGGCGATACTGCACTATCAATCTCGTATACAGCGGTAATTTCCGTTGTTTCAGTTCTGACACTACCAATAATTGTCGGATTCTCGATGGATCACTTCATGGGGGAAGACGCACCTGCGATTGACATCATTGGACTGGGGCTAACATTATTCCTACTCACTACCATTCCAGTGGGAATTGGGATGGCAATTCGTGGGAAGAAAACAGAAATTGCGGATAGGATAGAGGAAACCGTGAATAATGCTGCAGCTATTCTTTTCATTATCATTGTCATTGCTGCAATAGCCAGCGAATGGGACACACTGATGGAGAACATTGGAAAACTGGGACCCGCAGTAGTTGCCCTGAATGTGATAATGCTCTCAATTGGCTACAAGAGCGCGAAACTCCTCAAACTGGAGGATAAGAGGGCCAGTACCGTTTCGATAGAGAGTGGGATTCAGAATGCAACAGTGGGAATAACTGTTGGAGGGTTGATATTGGCTGCTCCTGATGGAGGGTTTTCTACTCTGAGTCTTCCTTCAGGTGTCTACGGGGTCCTAATGTACATTGTTATTGCACCATTTATGTATTGGAGGATAAAATCCTTAGAGTCGGAGCATCATGACTCATCAGGAACGGAATAGTCCCAATAGTGATGAGTCCGGTTAACAAATATTACGAATTGCTATATCCTGATGGTCGTCGAGTTCGTGCATGCGTCGCGTGATTGTGATAATTGCACTCCTAGTCTTTTCAACTACAGGAGGTGTTGTTCAGAGTGCACAAGTAGAGTCTGATCCGCATGAAAATACATTGTTATTACCGACATACTCCAAGGCTGTCCAGCTTGCATTTGCCAGAGTCTCAGACTTGGAAAATTACGATGCTGATGAGTTATCCGAAGTAGATTCTTGGCTAATTGTTACTGGTTTGCCAATAGATGAACACAAGACTAGCCTAGGAAATCCTGACAGATCGGTAGAAACCGGGATTCTTGAAGGTGCTTTCATTTGGAGTTATGATGACGCGTCCGAGTCAACTGTGAAGCTAGGCAAGTCATTACAGCAAAATGAAATTGAGTCTTTCTCGCCATTAGTTGAGAATCGACATTCGCCAAGATTCGCCCCCAATGACCCCGACTTCAATGAACAGTGGCACTTGGAAAACACTGGCCAGACAGGCGGAGTGAGTGGGGAGGATGCTAATGTCACAGGGGCTTGGGAGAATTACAATGGTAGTGGCGTGGTGATTAGTGTAATTGATGATGGTTTGGAACACAGCCACCCGGATATCCAACCTCACTACTCGGCTTCACTATCCTATGATTGGTGCAATGACGATTCGGATCCCTCCCCTCAATCCTGGAACGGTCATGGGACTGCTGTGGCAGGGGTCGCTGCAGCTGTTGGTAACAACTCTATCGACGTTACTGGAGCGTCATTCGGTGCCACAATAGCCGGTTCCACCCTGATTGCTTGTGGCACTAGTGACAGTTTGGAGGCAGACGCTCTCAGCTACCATAGAGATGACATTGACATTTACACGAATTCATGGGGTCCTTTCGACGATGGCATGAGGCTCGAGGCCCCGGGCCCATTGACATTGGCTGCAATGGAGAGCTCGGTCTACTCCGGGCGTTCTGGATTGGGGAACATCTACACTTGGGCTGCTGGAAATGGGCTGACTGATAATGACAACTCTAACTATGACGGATACGCGAATAGCAGGTACACAATTGCAGTCACCGCTATAGACCACAATGGTGAACAGTCATGGTATGCAGAGCCCGGGGCAAACATTCTCGTTGCTGCGCATTCCGAGGGAGATGGGGAGGGGATTACCACAACTGACATCACAGGAACGGGGGGTTACGACAGTGATAACGTAACAGATGACTTCGGGGGGACTTCAAGCGCCACACCATTGGCTGCAGGAGTAATTGCTCTGGTGCTTGAGGCCAACTCAAATCTCACGTGGAGGGATGTGCAGAATATACTGGTACAAAGCGCAAGGGTTGTCGATCCAACTGATCCTTCATGGGAAACGAATGGAGCTGGACGTCAAGTGTCTCATAAGTTTGGCTTCGGATCAGTCGATGCAGGGGCTGCTGTCTCACTAGCTGAGAATTGGACTAGTAGCGGTTCAGAAGCCAACGCCTCGTTCGGCCCTTTCAGTCCTAGTCAGCTAATAACAGATGGGGGGTCAGGATGGAACGAATTCACCGTTTCAGTTCCAGTTGACTTGCAGGTTGAGTCGGTAGACGTGATTGTCGATATCGACCATCCCAGCAGAGGTGAATTGGAAATAGTCCTCCAGTCGCCAAATGGCCATACCTCTTGGCTTGCTGAAGATCATTCTGATTCTTCAAATGACTACTCAAATTGGATGTTCAACACAGTTCAGCACTGGGGGGAATCTTCTGATGGAAATTGGACTCTGAGAATCAGGGATTCTTTTTCGGGGAACATAGGAACGCTGAACATGTGGGAAATAGAAATTCATGGAGTGGGAAACATCTCTGATTTCGATGGGGATGGTTGGCCCGACTACAATGACGATGATGATGACAATGACGGATGGGACGATGAGGTGGAGGTTGGGTGCGGGACTGAGCAATTCAACTCTAGTTCCTATCCAAGCGACTTCGATCAAGACTCTATTTGCGACTCTTTGGACTCGGATGACGATAATGACGGATGGAGCGATGAGGTGGAGATTTGGTGCGGGACTGAGCAATTCAACTCTAGCTCATTTCCAGTTGATACTGATTCAGATGGTGATTGTGATTCCATAGACAGTGATGATGACGATGATGGGCTTAGCGATGAAAACGAGACGGCGTTGCACAAAACCGATCCTCTGGACCCCGATACGGATGGGGATGGACTGGGAGACTTTGAGGAGGTCTTCACACATGGAACTAATGCACTGGATCCCGATACGGATGGGGATGGACTGGGAGACTTTGAGGAAATCTTCTGGTTTGGAACTAGTGCACTGGATCCCGATACGGATGGGGATGGCATTCAAGATGGAATTGAATTGGGTAGCTTCCAATCAGACCCATTGACCTTCAATCACGATAATGACACTGATGGTTGGTACGACTTCCAAGATTGTGATGACGAAGACGAAGAAAGGGCACCGGACAGGTCTGAGAGTCTCGATGGTAAGGACAACGACTGCGATACTCTGGTGGATGAGGGATTCAACGGATCTGATTCAGATAGCGATGGAATTGTGGATTGGGTTGAGTATCACATTCATGGAACAAACTTCTCCAACGCAGACACTGATAATGACGGACTCGATGACGGTACGGAGATAATGGTAAAATCATCGAATCCTCTTGTTTTCGACGAAGATTCAGATGAAGACGGATTCTATTGGTTCGAGGATTGTGATGACAATGAGTCCCTTATGGCGCCGGATTTGTCAGAATTATTGGATAACATGGACAATGACTGTGATAACCTGATTGATGAGGATTTCTGGTCGATTGACTCAGATTCAGACGGATTAACTGACTATGAGGAGTTCCACAACTACTCCACTGATCCAAACGATGGTGACTCGGATAACGACGGTCTTACCGATGGGACTGAGATTAGTCTTGATTCAGATCCAACGCAAGTTGACCTAGATTCGGATTCGGATGGGGTTTTCGCCTTCATGGATTGTGATGACGAAGACCCAGAAGTTGGGGATAGGCCTGAAGAGCTGGATGGGAAAGACAACGACTGCAACGGCATAATCGATGAGGACTTCTACGAAAGTGACATCGATGGGGATCTTGTGCTGGACTACGAAGAATTCCATAACTACTCCACAGATCCCTTCTCAAACGATTCTGACTCAGATGGCATCGATGATGGGACAGAAATTCTGGTGAAGTTCTCGGATCCGCTTCGATATGATTACGATCGGGATCTGGATGGTTTCCGTGAGTTCGAGGATTGTGATGACTTGGTTAGCACCACATTTCCAGGGGCGATTGAGCTGTGGAATGCAGTGGACGATGATTGTGACGAGGTCATTGACGATGGAGTGGACCGAGTCTCGTCTGTGACATTGATCCCCAATAATTCCCAGGCTGTTCACTGGGACTCTGCGAATGAATCATTGGAGATTACGATTGGTGGGGTTTCTGAGAATCTAGAAATACAGATAATTTGGATGTTCGAAGAATTCTCCATAGATGATAACTCAAGTAGCGGTGGAAGGAGGGTGGTTTTGCAGGCCATTGACTGTGGCAATCCGGCCACACACTTGGAGGACCAGCTGTGCTCGGAGGGTTCTGGGACGCAGTTTGTGACTGCAGAAATAATTGAAGCGGGAAGTTCGACAATGCTAGTATGGGAAATTACTGTCCAGATATGGGTGGATGAGGAAGATGGAGGGGGCTCCTCTATACTTGGATCGATTGGTTTCTTAGGAGTCACATTGCTAGTTGTGGGACTCCTCGGAATAGGAATTGCTGCAGGCTTCAGGATTTCTTACAATAGTAAACTGCAGGATGCTTTGGATGCATATGGCGTGGTTCCAGAGAGGCTTGCAATAGCACCCAGTTCCTCAGGAATCGAGTTGCCTCCAGCTCCGGATCTACAGAACGACCAGGAAACTAGAGTTTAGAATATTGAGGGTCTGGGATTCCTAGGAGTCGTCTTCCACGTCCCCCCATTCCGCGTCTGGAGACCCGCCTGACCACTCACCGAAGACGGCAATGTCCTCGACGTCTTCATCCTCCCTCCATGGCGGATCTCCATCTGATCCGCTAATAATCAAGCAATCCTCTTCGTCCAATCTAGCCTTGAGGGTTGAAACGCCTCTCTTCACGGGAAGCAAATGCCCTATTGGTGAGCCTGAGTTGACAAACGGATGAGTTGCGGTACTGATTAGCAGCCCCCTTTCTGGGGATAGGATATCATGATCCTCACCGGGTATTTCGGGATCGGTCACTGTTGCAACAATCTCTCCCTCTTCTACGAAGCTACCGGCGGGAGCTAGTACATCAAGCAGGCCCCCCTGGTCTGATCTGATCCAGACCGATCCAGACGCCAGAATCCTGAACCTGGGCTTACTTGGATAACCTGGAATCATTCTTAGACTTCTAAGTAAGTTAACGATTCCATAAATTGAGACTTGGACGGATTCTGGGTCGGCCTCATCTGATCCCCCTCCCTCATAAGTAATGCATGCGATATTATTGGTGTTCGCAACTCTGCGTAGAGATCCCCGTGGGCCCTCGCTGTCCAATATAGTCTCGATTCCAAACGCTCTTGCGATCTTGTTGCTTCCGGGGTGGGCTAGGTTGGCTCGAATCTGAGGGAGGTTCGTTCGGCCCTTGGCGGCGGAATGAAAATCCACAACATAGTCACTACCGGTAATTATCGAGTTCCAAAGCCTATCTGCGACTCGTGAGGTTGTATTGCTATTCGGGTTCCCCGGAAAGGCCCGATTCAAATCCCTCCCATCTGGGAAATATCTGGATCTTCTCCTATATCCCGGCAAATTCACAATTGGAACAATTCTAACGGTTCCTGCAAGAGTCTTGGGGTCCAGAATCTTCTCATCTCCCATGAAGTTCTGACCGCACAAATAAGTCAAAGCTAGTGGTCCCACTAGCTCATCACCATGGATTGCTCCAAGAAAGGTCACAACCGGTCCGGGTCTAGAACCATGTAGAATTGTTACAGGAACTGGCCATGATTCTCCGATATCAACATCAAGGAGGTCGTAATGTAAATTCCTAATTGTTTCGGGCTTGATTCTCTTCCTCAAGAAAGAGTGATTCAGTGGACCTGCTCCTCGAGACCACTTCTTGGGGCTCTCCGGGACATCCTCCAAAGCTCTCTCGATTTCCTTCCTCCTGCTTTGGGGAATTTGATTTGCTATCTTTATTGGTGAGAATCTCCTTCTCTTCGGTCGTGATGCCCGCTTTTTGACATCCTGCGGGTCGGAATCATCGGTATTGTCTGCAACCACTGTGCCCGCTACTCGTTGGAGAATTAATAAAATGAGTAGAAAGTTCTGGGGAAAATTAAATTCCTAAGTCCATCTAAAACAATCATGGACGAAACACCGAAAGAATCTGTACAGGACAATTTTGCCCCGAATAGCATTTGCTTTGGATGCGGGCCCGCCAATCAAGAAGGACTTAGGATAAAGTCATTCAGATCTAGTGAGGGTCTAGAGATGGAGTTCACCCCCGATGACCAGCATCAGGCCTTTCCTGGGATGATTAACGGCGGGATTATTGGGACTCTACTGGACTGCCACGGCAATTGGACCGCAGCTGTTGCTTTGATGGACCAAGCGGGTGATGATGCTCCGCCATGCACAGTTACTGCATCGTACAGCATCAAGCTGAGACGGCCAACTCCCTATGGCCCAACTCTCCGTGTAACTGGGGAGGTCACTGAAATTAATGAGGGCAGGGCCAATGTACGGATGACTCTGGTAGCTGAGGACAAAGTGTGCGCTACAGGCGAGGGGCTCTTCGTGGCAGTCAAGGAAGGCCATCCTGCCTTCCACAGATGGAGCTGACTGGCACTCGGCATCCTTTAGAACGGTCGAATTTGAGTAACATCATGGGAGAGGCGGGGGAAGAAAGGCCGCCAAACATTTCTGATCTGAAATTGGACTCTAGATTGGAAAGATTTCTTTGTGAAGATTGGGGGATAAAGAGTCTTTTTCCACCACAAGCCGCCTCTATTCCTCTTGCTTTGAAAGGGGAAAGCTTGGTCTTATCTATTCCAACTGCTAGTGGAAAATCACTAGTGGCATACACCACAATGGTGCAAAGGTTGGCAACGGATCTGGAGGGTTGTAGGGGAGTCTATATTGTTCCACTGAAAGCACTTGCTTCAGAGAAATTTGAGGAGTTGAGAGAAATCTCCAGTAGCATGGGACTGAAAGTTGGACTTGCTATTGGCGATAGGAACAATGAAATGAATTCGATACAAGAATCGGACATTTTGGTATGCACCAGTGAGAAGCTGGATTCCATACTTAGGAATGGTTCGTCCATATTGGATAATATTGGAATAGTTGTAGCTGACGAGTTTCACCTACTGCAAGACCCAAGTAGAGGTCCGACCTTGGAGATTCTGCTTTCCAGAATAATGCATCACAGGCGGGAAACGCAGATACTAGCACTGTCAGCTACAGTTGGGAACGGAGAAAAGTTGGCAAATTGGCTTGATGCAAAATTAATTCTTTCTGAATGGAGGCCTGTGACCCTGTATTCTGGAACAATAACTGAACTAGAAATTACTTTTCACAGTGTAGACGGGCCTGTGGAGGGAGAATTGTTGCCTGAAACAAGAATATTGGAAGGGAGTACTCAGAAGAGTATTCATGCGTTACTAGACGATACTGTGGAAAAAGGTGGACAGCTGCTGGTTTTCGTATCTTCTAGATCTTCGGCCCAAAAGGAGGCTAGGGAGCTTGCAAAGCACGTTATTTCTAAAGTTAAAGAGGGAGATGCAAACTATGATTCGGAGCTAGTGTTGTCATGGAAGAAAATAGCGGAAACGAGCTTGGACGGTAATGAAGAATCAACCACTCTGGACTCCTTGAGGAATTCATTGATGGGCGGTGTTGCATTTCATCATGCAGGATTGGGTTCCAAACAAAGAAAGATTGTTGAGGACGGTTTCAAAGAAGGTAAGCTGACTTGTTTGGTGGCAACTCCAACTCTAGCTCAAGGGGTAAATCTCCCAGCCAGCAGAGTGCTGATTAGAGACACAAGGAGGTGGAATACAATAGCTGCTAGGAATATGCCCCTTCCTGTGATGGAGATCAGGCAGATGATGGGAAGAGCTGGTAGACCCGGTTTTGATGAATTCGGTGAGTCCCTGCTAGTTTCAAAAAATAAAGAAGGTGCGGAAAATCTTGTTGAAAGGTACCTATTGGGCAAGTCTGAGGACATCTCCTCTAAGCTTGCAAATCCCAGTGCGATGAACGTTGAGGAGGATGGTGCCCTCCTAACCCATGTGCTATCACTGATTTCGACTGCTAGAATAGATGACAGGGATGGAATTTCCGGATTTATGTCTAAGACTCTCTTAGCAACTCAGATGCATCCAGAAGTTCTCGAAAGTAGGGTCGATGATGTACTTGGCTGGCTTGTTAGAAATGGAATGATCGAAAGAACTGGCGAGTCGGAAGAAGTTAGCACGCGAATCCGTGACAGGGGTGGGTCCGACGCTGAATCAGAAGATTGGGAGGATGAAAAGCCATCATGGGTTGATTCTGCGTCAAATATACCTGGATTGGATATTTTTTCCAGAAGTTCCAGACGGGAAAGGAGGATGTCTCGTAGAAAGGGACCGGCGATTTTTGGTTTTACGAAGGCTAACATCTACGAAGCAGAGGGTGATTTGTTGCCCGAGCCAGTGACAATGACATACAAATCGACAAATCTTGGATCGAGAATTGCAAGATTGTACTTAAATCCAATTTCTGGAAAGATAATCTATGATGGTCTGATGAAGGCGATGGCTATTATCTCTGGAGAAGATGAAGTTGGACAGCTGTCGCCCATGAGTATTTTGCACCTAGCTGCATGCACGCCAGATTTTATCCCACTCTGGCTTAGGAAGGATGACTATGACCCAATTCAAGAGGCTTTACACGGACATGAAAGGGAGTTGCTATCAGACTCAATTGATCTGGAAGAAGAGCGGCGAATGAAGGGTGTATTGGTAGCCCAGTCATGGATGGAAGAAGAAAGGCTTGGTTCTATAGAAAAACAATGGGGAGTCCAACCGGGTGACCTCCGAGGAAGGGTCGAGCTTCTAGAATGGCTGATCTTTGCGATGAGAAGCATTGTATCTGAAGACCCTGAGATATCCAAGTTTGGAGCGAAGGCGCAAAAAACACTTTTCAAATCAATTGACGAGGTTCATAGAAGGGTAAGATTTGGTTGTAAATCCGATATCCTAGGACTTGTTGCTATCAGGGGAGTAGGTAGGGTAAGAGCGAGAGAAATGGTAGGCTTGCTAGGGGTGACCAGTGCCTCAGATGTAGCAATGATGACAGAAAGGGATTGCAATGTGCTGGCGGAGCTTAGAGGATGGAGTCCCCGACTTGTGGAGAAATTGAAGAAATCAGCTAGATCTTCTGCTATTCGAAGTCGCTAATCACATTCTTCAACGGAATCGCATCGGCAGTCATGGAGCCGGACCGCCCTATACCGTGGTTCCCAGCTTGGGGGATGGATTTCCGAGAGCCAATAGAGAATGTGTTCTCTGTCATTTCGGCATTTAACGAAATGAGGCCCAGTAACAGATGGCTGATGGCTTCTTTCGGAGCGATTGCCAGTGAGGTGCATCTCTGGGGAACATGGTATTCGCTCCGTAGGAACGAAGAAGGCGACTCGATGGTTGCCAAGACTCCAGATGCAGAATTTCTTAGGATTCTGGCTGGGACTCATCAGATCTCAAGGGCTTTTGAAAGAGCCGGACTCTCTGAGGGAGATACGAAGGCTTGGATATTATCGCTTCCAGAGATAGAGATCGGGGGTGAATTTGGTGAATTTTCGATTCCGAAAAACTGCTACTTAGAATTATGTGAGGACGGATATAGAATGATTGAGCACCTAGGTGGTTCAATTATTCCGAAGAGGCCAATCCCTTCCGAAGAGGGTCTCAAAAAATTGGGATCATTGTCTGGACCGGGGTCGGCCCCCCATGAGTTGGAAAAGAGGTTCCTGACACACATGTCCTTGGCTGACTTACGTTGATTGGAGTCAAATTGATAGGTGGACACCCTGAGCATTGGCTGGGATATGTCGAAGTTTCATGGATTCGGATTTTGCAGAGATTGCAGTGTGGCCTGTACTTCTGGAAACTTCCTAGATTACCAGAGCAAGAGGTACTGCATTGCATGCTGGGTTCAGAGGAGGAACCCCGAGCATCCAGAAATAGAAGAGCTTCGTGAGAAAGTTAAGGCTGCTGCGAAAGAGTGGAAGTGTGCGAAGTGGACTCGAGAAGAAGGGCCTCTCCCATTAGGGCCTAAGGCACACAAAAATTGAGGTCTCGATATGGGGTCTGGTTTTATCTCCGGAGAGCTCGATGCGACTAAATGGGAAAACATAGAGGTTTACGTGGATGACCTCTTGGGAAGGGGGCTTAGTTGCTCTGGGTGCTTGGAGAGTCTGATTGCTGACTGCTCCGAGCTATCTGAGCATATTTCGGAGACTGGTGCACTACTCTATATCGGAATGACATGCGACACTGAAAGCGAGGAAAAGAGGGCTTCCTTCCTCAGCTTTGTTGCGAACGTCAGTCCGAAACTCTCTGAATTCTCTGATACGTTGAATAGGAGAATTATCGACCACCCATCAGTGAAAGATTTACCAAAAAGATATGACTTGATGCTTAGGGCGATTAGGACGGATGTGGAGATATTTCGAGAGGAAAACATTCCACTGGGGGTTAAGCAGACCGAGCTTGTGACCGAGTCACAGGCGATTACAGGGGCGATGACGGTAGATTTCGATGGAGAGGAGCGGACATTCCCACAGATGAGTGCTTACCTTGAGTCGAATGATCGTTCAGAGCGTGAAGCCGCATGGACAGCCATGTCTGAGAGAAGGATGGAGGACCATGATAGGTTATCTGGGATATTTGATGAATTGGTCTCAATCAGGCATCAGATGGCCTTGAACGCGGGGTTCGAGAGCTACACCGATTACATGTTCAAGGCTATGCACAGGTTTGACTACTCTGTGGAAGACTGTCTGGAGTTCCACGACTCAGTAGAAGCTGTTTGCATGCCTATTCTGAGAGAGATAAACAATGAGAGATCGGAGGCTCTGGGGGTGGGTGAGCTTCGACCTTGGGATGTAAACGAGAAAAATGGTTCAGGGCCTGACATCCATGGAAGGGATCCCCTGAGACCATTCAAGACAGTAGATGAAATGGTGAGTGGACTCTCAGAGATGTTCCACGAAATCTCCAAGGACCTTGGTGAGAAATTCGACAAGCTCGTGGAGATGGAGACACTGGATCTGGACACTAGAAAGGGCAAGGCTCCGGGAGGTTACCAGTACTACCTAGAGAAAAGCAGGGTTCCGTTCATTTTCATGAATGCAGCTGGCCTTCAGAGTGATTTAGAGACTATGATTCACGAAGCGGGGCACGCCTTCCATTCACTCTATTGTGGACATCTTGAGCTGATAAGCGAGAGAGACTACCCGATTGAGTTTGCAGAGGTTGCATCTATGTCAATGGAGCTTCTAACACAACCATGGTGGAACAAGTTCTACGGCACCGATGAGGCTAACAGGGCCCGTAGAACCCATTTGGAAGGTGTGGTCTTTCTTTTACCATGGATTGCAACGATAGACTCTTTCCAGCATTGGATTTACGCCAACCCAAGTCACTCGAGGGAGGAGCGTGCGCAAGTCTGGCAATCAATCAGAGACAGGTTCGGCTCCGATATGGACTGGGGTGGGCACATAGACTTCAGGGAATTGTCCTGGCAACAACAGGGTCATCTTTTCGGGGCACCCCTCTACTACATCGAATACGGCATCGCACAGCTCGGATCGCTTCAACTCTGGAAGACCCAACTGGGGGACTCCCAGAAGGCACTAGAAGATTACGAGAATGCTATGCGTCTGGGTAATACCGTTACTCTGCCTGACTTATTCTCCGCTGCAGATCTCAAACTGGGCTTCGACGAAGGTCACTTCCTATCCCTGATGGGAGATGTCGAAGATGTCCTGGCCAAACTACCAGCTTAGCCTTCGGACCCCGGAGCCTGCGCTAATCGCACAGGCCCTCGGATGTCACGGTGAAGACCGCTTCGCCTTCAGGCAGGTTAGGACTGTCAATCAGACGGGCTATTCTCCGGCCCCCCTTTGACTTCCTAAGATACAAGCGGAATGTACTCGCGTGAGCGACGATATGCCCACCAATGGCCTTGGTAGGATCGCCCCACATTGAATCAGGCTTGGACATGACCTGGTTTGTCACCAATACCAATGCATTCTGTACATCGGCAACTTGTTTGAGTTCTTTCATATGGCGATTGAGCTTCTGCTGCCTTGGTGCCAACATTCCCCTCCCAATGTACTCAGCACGGAAATGACTGGTTAGAGAATCCACAATTACTAGTTTGACATCTATATTCTTGGACATCCTCTTGATCTCGTCGACCAATAGAATCTGATGTGCTGAATTGTAAGCCCTAGCGACATGTATCCTATTCAGTGCGTCCTCCGGCTTTATCCCAACCGATTCAGCCATCTGGGCTATTCTCTCTGGCCTGAAAGTATCTTCTGTGTCAATGTAGAAGACCTCGCCATCGAAACCACCGCTCTCGAGGGGAAGGATTGTGTTCACTGCAAGTTGATGCCCTATCTGGGTCTTGCCGCTACCGAATTCTCCGAATACTTCCACTATTGCCTGTGTCTCAAATCCTCCACCGAGCAACTCGTCTAAGCTCGAGGTCCCTGAGGTCAGCTTCTGCACCCTGCTTCTTCTATCAAGAAGCGCATTACCGCTGACGAAGCCACCAATGTTTGCTAGCTTTTTTGCACCTGAGATGATTTTTGAGGAGACCGCTTCACCTAACTCAGCCTGCTCGGCGAGTTCTGGTGGGCTCATTACTGCAATTGCTAGTAGATCCTCAAAGCCGGCTTCCCGTAACTTCTCTGCTGTCGCTGGTCCGACGCCGGGTAGGTCCTCTATTGTCGGCTCAGGTTCGTTCACATCAATAATTATCCCCTCATTCTCCACTTTTTCACTCGCGGTTTTCTCTTCCATCTCTACACCTTCTGATACCATTTTGATATTGGTGGTTTATCAACAAGATATGGACCCATGGTGTTTGATTGAAAGTAATATACTACAATTCTTTCTCTCAGTCCTACGATTTTTCACTTTCACTTTATCTATTGGTAGCGGGTGGTGGATTTGAACCACCGGTCTCCGGGTTATGAGCCCGACGAGATAACCTGACTACTCCAACCCGCTAGTGTCGCCTAGGGCATCGTCTATTTTACACATACTGAGTGTGTTTCGAGAAAATTGAGGCGAATAGTATTCAATCTATAGGCCCCGGCGAGGAAGGAGGGTCATGGAAGAGTCACTTCTGATACGTAATGCCGAGATGGTGATCGAGGGCAGGATCATTCAGGGGGATTTGAGAGCATTATCCGGAAAGATCCAAGATATTGCGATTGGTGGTGGTTTGACCCCGTCGCAAAATGAACTGGTTTTCAATGCGGAGGGACTTCATCTCCTACCTGGTGTAATCGATCCGCAAGTCCATTTCAGAGAACCCGGTCAACGGGATAAGGAGGATATTGGGAGCGGTAGCATGGCAGCCGCTTCGGGCGGTGTTACTTCTTTCCTTGATATGCCAAATAACGTGCCATCAGCTACCAGCTTATCTGCCATCGATGCAAAAATCAACTCAGCTGGATCCACTGCCGTCAACCATCATGGTTTCTTCATCGGAGCTTCTACAGACAATCTGGTGGAGTTGCAGAGAGCGGTTGGCACCCCTAGCAGTCCTTCGCCAAAGGACGGTTACTGTGGAATCAAGGTCTTCATGGGTAGTAGTACAGGTGACTTGCTAGTCGATGATCAAGCCTCATTGGAGGAAATCTTCTCTAAAACAGCCGGTATTATTGCCGTCCATGCAGAAGATGAAGGGAGACTGAATGAACGAAGGCCCCAGTTCGAAGGAAGAACCGATGTGGCGGCTCATGCCGAGTGGAGGGACAGTGAAACCGCCCTAATAGCAACCAAGAGGGCGTGTAAACTTGCAGATGAAAACAATCACCGGTTGCACGTATTACACTTGACGAGTGGTCTTGAAGCAGACTGGCTGGCCAATAATAAGAGTGCGAACATCACCACCGAGGTCTGCCCCCAGCATCTGACGTTTGATCAGGAAGATGTGCAGGAGAGAGGTACTAGGTTGGTTATGAACCCACCAATTCGCTATACTGAAGACCGTGAGTCCCTGTGGAGTAGGTTGAAGGATGGCACGATAGACTGCATTGCAACGGATCACGCACCCCATACGATTGAGAATAAGGCTCTCGGATTTCCAAAGGCTCACTCGGGGATGCCTGGGGTGGAGACTTCCCTCCCTGTGATGCTGACTCATGCCTATGACGGAAAATGCTCAGTTCCCGATGTCGTGAGATGGATGTGCGAGGGGCCGGCGGAAGTCTACGGAATAGAGAGTAAAGGAATTCTGAAAGAGGGTTTTGACGCTGATATGGTCCTAGTTGACATGGAAGACAGAAGGTCAATCTCTGACGAAGACACCTGGACAAGAGTGGGGTGGACCGCATATGAGGGGATTCCACTTACAGGCTGGCCAGTCAACACATTCGTGGATGGGAGGATGGTGTTCAACAGAGACCCTGGGGGCCCTCCAAAGGGGAAGATAATGGTCAAAGCCGGTTCGACTGGAAGACCCCTTAGATTCTCCTAACCGCTTGATTCCACGGACGGGGTACTGGCTGAGTCTTCGGATTCAACGGCAACCGGCTCGTCTTTGTAATAATTATAGGCAGTGGGCTGGGGGAGAGGCAGCTCAACCATCAGTTGTAGATCATCGGTGCGATGCACAGTTGCGCCTGCTGGCGAAAAGGCGTACACATAATCGCCCATGAAAATTGATCTCCGGATACTCGTTGAACCGGACCACCAATAGGAGAGCTCCTCATCATTATAGAATGCGGAGTGATTCACTTCTCCATGATTGGAAAGGGTCCCATTCTGAGTATCGACATGGATTGTCTTCAACATTGAAACATACTGGTAACCATAGTGGGAGTAGACCCTTCCGTCAATCTCAACCTCATCGTAAACGTATCTGTAGGTGGATAGTGGGACAGCGAGGAGGCTGTCAGGCGCCCAATAGGTGAATGCCTTGTGCTCATAGGTAGCCTCAGAGTTTGACCATGACCAACCACAATCCGTAATCGTATCACAATTTTCATCCGTGAATGCTGGAGAGAGTGGTATTGTGTCCGAAAGCTTTGGCTTGCTTGTGTCACTGACATCAAAGAGGGAGACTTGTGTCGTTGACCAGTCCAGTCCCAATCCGTCCTCTCCACCGGCGATTCCAATTGTGAGCAGGGAGTTCTCGTCTATGGGGTGGATGTAGGTCGAAACTCCTGGAACCTCTAGCTCACCCAGAATTGTTGGGTTTGTGGGGTCCGATAGATCGATTACCCAAAGAGGATCGATGTTCATGAAGGTGACTAAATAACCCCTATCCCCGACGAATCTTGCGCTCCAGATGGTCTCTCCTTCGGCGATACCCCCGATGAATCCGACCCGGGAGAGATCTCCTTCGCCGTCATCCTGGAGGATTGTAACTTGATTGCTTGGTCCGGTCCACACGGGCTCTCCAGCCTCATCGACCTCTGTAGAAAGCCACCACCTGCCCCAGAGGTCTGTAGTGGATGCTACACGAATGGACCCTTGGTGCTCACTCAGCGAGAACTGGTCCTGCACAGTACCATTTACTCTGCCTGATGCCAGATAAATGGTTTGATTGGCATCGCTTATGTCAAATGAGTGGATGTTTGTTGCATCATCCCACCCTGAGTTTCTCCAGAACCACCACCAGTCATTTGCTGGCTCGGCTAGCACAAGGGTGTCCTCAGAAGAGTAAACATGGGACCAACTAGATGTAATGTGATCGACTTCTATTGAGACTTCGTCATTCAGCATTTTGATGCTCATAATTGACGTGAAGCCCCTGCCAGCGCTATCTGAACTGGCGGCGAACTCAGAGCACTGGTCTTTCGAAATAGCATGAGTTTTGAGATTGCCGGACTCGAACTCATAGATATGCGGAACGAAGTCATCCAGAGTTAGGTTGGAAATAATTCGTTCATTGTGATTGATAGTCTGATTCAAACTCTGATTCCACAGGTCCATTCTCTCCTCAATGTCCTCCTCTGACCAGTAATCCGAAGGCAGTTCTACCCAACTTCTGACACCATCAAAATAGGTCCATAGGTGAGTAATCGATCTGACTGTGCCATCCACCATTCTTGCGGTCTGGTAGTTTCCCTCTATGTACAGCTCCCTCTCCATAGTAGGGGAACTGCGGTCTGAGATGTCGACTACGGTGTACTTTACCAAATCTCGGGCTCGTGTGTGGGTGTCTGAGTCATCATACATCAGTTCCCTGAGATCACTATCAGGTTGGAGGTTCCAGTAGTTTATCGATGAGGCGATGAGCAACCTATCCCCATCAAGCATCATCTGGGTTGGGTTTCCCTCTATTGTGAGATTTGACTCTAGTGTGAGATTACCGAACTCGGGGACGCCCATAATCAGCAGTAGTTGCCCGTTCAACATGTATATGTGAAAACCATCAGTCTTCAAGAAATCAGCCTCATCAACTCCTGACTCCTGATTGTTGGTTCCAGAAAAATCACCCTCACGGGACGTGCTAGATGTCGTAGTCGAAGACTCGGTTGAGCTGAATCCATCATCGGCGACTGCCATTTCCGCTACTGCGCCATCTGCCTCCATGACGAGGCCGCCCGCCATCCATGGTCCTGGGGCCCAATGCCAGTAGCTTTCTTGGTCCAGAGAAACGACCATCTCATCAAAAACGGACTGCTTTAGATCATCCAACAGAGATTCACATGCATCGTATTGCTGGAGATTTGGGGAAGACCTCGTCCTCTCAGGAAGGTCCAGCCGGGGGTAGTCGCCTTCCAGTAAATCCAGAGCATCTTCAACCTCATCTATGATTTCATCGACTATGTCCAATCCTTCATCTACTGCTCCAAGGCACCCTGAGCTAAGGAGCACGAGGATTAAGAGTACTGAGGAAAGCTTGCTAGCAAACATGCCTCTGCCCCCTAGTTTCCTAATTTAAATCCGTTAGTATCTTTGTTGATATCGAATTGGTAGACGGTGCTGTCCAATTGGCTCCTGTACATGGTAAAATGCATTGGATGCGGATTCGGTTCTTCTGAATCCTCATCTATTTCACTCATCTTATCAACGTCACCAGCGAAACCACCGGTGGCGAGGCATCTTGTGCCGGACAAAAAAATCATCGCGGCAACCTGTATGTCCAGTGCTTGTTCCATTGAACATTTAACATCTGAATCACAGATATAAGAGAATTGGGCAGTCGAGCGGTTCGTGCATCACTAGAAGTGAGGTATTTTGCGCATGGTGCGAATAGCGGGAATCGAACCCGCGTTGGCAGGTTGGGAACCTGCAGTCATACCACTAGACCATATCCGCTTGCTTATACCGAAGACGTCTAGTAATTTAGCAAGATGGTTCACTGAGTGTTTCCACTAGGCCATCCTTCTGAGAGCCTCCATGGACTCATCGGCCAACCCTATATGCCCCAGGGCGCTCTTTAGGTTGCCGTTTTCGATTTCCCCCTCAGCCTCAGCCAGTGATTTCTCTGCTTTCATCCTTGTAGGATTGTTCGGCGGGATCCCTGTGGAGTCCAGTCTTGCACGTAACAAAGTCCAATCTTTATTCAGGAAATTAAGCATTTCCAGAGCCTCTTTCCGTTCTGACTCGAATTTCTCTAGGTCTTTGATCAAATTGGATAGTGTGTCTGATGCCCCAATCCAGTTATCTTCTCTCGCTAGCGAAGAAACGGAGTCCAATCTTGCAAGCCATTCCGATCTGGATTGTCCGGAGGGGAGGCGTTTCTCAATACTGCTCCTCTGTCTTAGTGCTCGTTGAACCGTTGAGGAGGCATCGGAAGCCTGTTTGACCTCCCTAGTGATCCCATCGGCCAGCCCCCTCGCCATAGAAGCATCTCCCCTCTCTAATGCAATCATAGCATCCTCAATTCTCTTGAATATCTCATCTGATGCTGAGGAGTCGCTCGCTGAAATCGCCCTCTTGGCCTCACTGATGGATTGAGTGGCGATTTCGATATTTGTGCCGACTTCCGACATCTGTTCAGGTATGGTTGAGGCTATTGCGATCGCTGCCTTGGGATCGTCGTCGACCATTGCGGCCGTGGCCGCATCTAGTGACTTCCTGATTGTGTCAATCATATGGCCTCTTTCTTTGCCAATCGCCTCGGATGCCCTTTCAATTGCCTTCTCGGCATCCCCCCAATGCCTTTCAACTGAGTCGGCCTTGGATCTCGCTGATCTTAACAAAACCTCGGCCTCGCGAAATGCGCCTTGCTCGAACTGCTCATCTGCCGATTCGATAAGCCCCCTAGATTTTCCGGTTCTTCCGGTGATTGACTCTGATCTAGAGACGGAAATGTCTGCAGCGATCCTTAGTTCCTTGATATCCTGACTCAGTACCTCTATCCTGGATGCCTCTCGCTCGGCTTCATTGATCATCTCTAGGCCCTTTGCTGGGTCCCTCCAACCCTCCTCTCGGGCAATTTTGATTATTGACGCTGGTTGTTGCATTCCGGGAGTTTTCGATTGTAGCCGCAGTATCTCCCCCTCAGCCCTCTTGAGTTCCATGGAGAACCTTCTCTTTTCTCCACTTGACTGGTCTCTGATGAAGAAATCAGGGACGATGAAAGAGATTGTGGGAATTATCACAATTGCCCATGAGATTGGGTCTGACGATCCGAGGATTATTGCAGCTGCTATTCCCAATCCCACGGAAGAGGTGATTCCCCGCCATCTCCTAGAGCTAATGGACGAGGACAGGATTTTCCTTGAGTACAGGAAAAGGAAGATTGACACCGAGGCAAGAATCAGCAGAGCCCCGGGATTCCCACCTGTAGTTCGTTGGGACTCAATGATTGCGAGTAAAGGTGGCCATGAGATGCTACAGCTGGTGGCAATTCTAAATCTCCCACTAGACCCGAATTCGGCTAGGTCAGAAAGAAGGAATGAGGATGAGAAAAGAATTAGCACGGGGGCGATTCTGATTACTGAGTCGGACTGGCTTTCAATTGAGCCCAATAACCACCAAGCGCCTATTGAAATCAAAACCATCGATCCGAGCAAGGTTGCTCTTTCCACCCTAATTGCATGCTCGGCCACTATCCTATCCGGATAGTCGGGAAGCATCTCCATAGCTGGTGGTCAGCAATGATTGGTCAATAGGTATGCGGTGATGTGCTCGTTATTTCCATAAGTTTCTACGGCCCGCGAAAAAAATGAGGCAGGAAATTACGAATATCGGGAAAATATATGCGATTAGGGAGCCGTCGTCTGATTGGTTGGCCTGGGAGAGATTGACTTCAATTGGGAATTGACCATATGTTCCACTAGAAACACTGTCCCACTCCAGAGTCATTCCTTCAACCGATGACGAATTGATGATCTCTAGATCGAATTGTAACTCCGCAGAAGAGTTGCGCGAATCGATGGTAGCGCCCGGAATCTCGGAGAAACGGGTGCAATTGTCGTCAAGGCACAATCTCAAAACGGCTTTGTCGAAGCCCTCATTTTGGACCGTGACGAACACGGAGGAGGAGTTTTCGCCAGAAGTCGGTGGGGTTACTTTAGTTTCGAGTACCGTCAGGTGCACCCCCCTCTTGGGGTGTACAATCACTTGGTAGGAAGAATCTGCCTTGTTTCCTGAGGAGTCACTAGCCCAGATGGAGAGTTCATGAAGGCCGATCTCCATCCCAGGGAGTTCGAATGTCTCGATTACAGACCAATTGACGTCGTCCAGAATGATATGCCCATCAATGGAAGCCCCCCATGTTAATTTGCTGATGGCGTCAATATCATCATAAGACTCGGAAAAGGAGGCGTTTACTGTCTGAGAGTAGTGAATCCCATCTTCCTGATCAAGATTAATTCCTCCAGACTCTAGAGTCATAATTATTGTTGGAGACATAGTATCGGTCACTCTGATCTCCCAATTCCCGGAGGCAGTGTTTCCAGCGTCGTCCATGGCTTGAAGTGTCATGGCAAACATTGACTCGTCCCTCTGCTGATGTCGGTCATCAAGGCCCATATGGGCACCATTGACCAAAATTCCCTGGTTGGCTGTAAACTGGAAGTTTTCCTCGTTTAACCCTCCTTTGTGCCAACCCTCTGTGATGTTTGTGAAGAGGTCAATGAATACGGGAAGTCCCATGTTATCACTCGTGTTGACCTGAATGGTGATCTCCCAACCAGCGGGAACTTCTAGGATCCCATCAGATTGGTCCAGGGTGTATGAGGTAGAGCCATCAGTTGAGATGATGTCGGCGGACCAAAGCGGTGGAGTAGAATCTATGACTAGGTTCTCAGTTGACACTGTCTTGAAACCATGAGAGTCAGTACACGTTGCGGAGAATGTGATTGGGTCGCCATGAACGAAGCCATATTCAGAAGGAGTGAAACCCAAGGCTTCTGCAACTTCAGTTCTCACTACGGAGCCGTTCTTTTCCACAGTCCACGAAATCTGGGGATTCTCTAGGAATCCATCAGTGCATACAGCGACCAGGGATGTGGATTTATCAAGGGAGATGGTTGACATTGAGCTTGGATACCTCTGAGTCGTAAGCGATGGAGGAAAGTTCTCCCCGATTGTAATTCTGATATCGTAGGCCACAGGCGCTAGTGATCGATGAACTGTGAAATTCCTTGGTGATCCTGAGATAATTTCCCCCATTGGACTGAACTTAATCTCCCAATCTTCAGGGAGCGCTACCGTCAGTGGAACCTCCTCCACCATCTCGCCGATTCTAGGAAAATCTAGTACCCTCTGGGTCCTGCCATCGGTTAGACCCCGGAGTGAGATCGATTCGGTCCACCCCCAAGTAGAGTTAGGGAGGTCCACTGGCCCAATTTCAGGTGGGATCACGGCAATTTGTTGTTCCCCAATTGGCAATAAGTAGGCATTATCCAGAGCGCAGCAATGATTGCTAGTTGAGTCCGTCCAATTGAGTTTTGTTTGGGCGAAGGTTGCAAATGACTCGGCTTCGGACTCGGAAATCCAATTGTCGGAGTTTCCAAGATTGGTGTCTATCTGTTCCCTTAGCCCAGAACTCCTATTCTCGAAAAATTCCACACCGTAAGAATCGAGAACCGTGATGTTGGTGAACCACGTAGCATTGACAATCGACATTGGGGAAATGTGAGAGCTGAAATTAAGATATGAATGGCCATTGATTGCGGATGTACTATTCTCCTCGATTGTGAAGTCTGGATTGTCGGATGCTAGGTTATCCGAATCCAGCACGAGATGGTTTCTGCAGACCAGAAATGGGATGGAGGTCAGAATCACAACGGCCATCAGGAAGGTTTGTCGCTTCATCTCAGCACCTACTGAGCTTGTCCGTGAATAATCACAGAACCCTCCATATCGGCCCCCAAGGGAATTATTCGATGCTCGTTGCTCAATTCCATGGACATTTTGGCCCTCAGATCTTTCTCCCCATGAACTAGTAAGAATCCGCCTGACCCTGCTCCAAGAAGCTTTGCGCCGTTCGCGCCCAGGTCCATTACTCGGTTATACAGATCGTCTATTGCTGCGTTTGTGACACTTGGGGAGACGCCTCGCTTGGTAGTCCAAGCATCATTTAGCAGGTCTCCAAGTTTGTCCAGTTTTCCTGATTCTAGCAGATTGATTGCAACATCGGCTTGATTCCGTATAATTGACAGGCGCTCTTCCCTGTCGCTGAGACTTGTCGGTGGCTCGCTGAGGACGGCGCTCGCACTACGAGTTTTGCCTGTGAAGACTAGGGAGAATTCTCTTTTCATACGCTGAACTGTTTCCTGGCTTATTGATAGCGGTTCAACCGAGGTTCCTTCACTATTGAAGGAAATAGAGTTTATTCCACCAAATGCAGCGGCATACTGATCTTGGCGGCCTATTGGAGCTCCTAAAGTCTCGATTTCAATTTTGCATGCCTCCTCGGCTAGTTGTTTCTTTGAGGGGGGCCTTCCAGCGAATGAGTGCATGGCGTTGAGAAGTCCGACAGTAACCGAGGAGGATGATCCAAGACCGGTTCCACGTCCGGGAATATCTGCAATGGTGGTAATCTCCACTCCAGAATTAATGCCTGTCAACTTCATCGCCTCTCTAACCAGATCATGTTGGATACCGTCCAAATTCTCTGCAAACTCCATTTCTGAGTAGGATACCCGTATCATATCATCAAATCTTGGATTGATTGTGACATAGACGTATCTATCCAAGGCCATGGAGGCCACTCGGCCTCCTTCTGGATGCGAAGTTGCAAACTCATCAACATCTGTACCGCCGCCGCAGAAGGACACTCTGACCGGCGTTCGGCTGATTAGCATGGAATCATGGGAGAAAGAGCCCCTCATCAAGACGCCGGTATTCGGTGAATGGGACAAATTGGTTGATGGCAAGGCATATGAGAGGCCGGCCTCCGCCATGATGGAGGAACATGGGCGACGTTGTAACGATGGATGATCTATCCAACGATGACATAATGTCAATTCTGGATGATGCGGAGAGGTTGGTTCCTGTAGCAAAAGGTGAGGTTTATGCCCCTCTCCTAGAGGGTAAAGTTCTGGCAAATATGTTCTACGAAAACTCAACCAGAACCAGAATGTCTTTTGAAACGGCGATGAAGAGGCTAGGTGGCTCAGTTCTGAATTTCAGCTCTGTCGGAACTTCCGTGGCGAAGGGGGAAACGCTCAATGATACGATGAAGATGATCGAGGGTTATGCGGATATCGCGGCGATTAGGCACCCTAGGCAGGGGGCTGCACAATATAGCGCAGACGCAGTGGAAATTCCCATACTAAATGCTGGAGACGGTGCTGGAAATCACCCAACTCAAACAATGCTAGATCTCTTCACAATTAGACGGGCTCATGGTAAATTCGAAGGGCTGAATGTGGTACTGGTTGGTGATCTGCGTTATGGAAGGACTGTGCACAGTCTTTCGCACGCACTCGTGAGACTGGGTGCAAGACTGACTCTGGTTTCTCCTGCGAACCTCAGCATGCCAGATGAGATTGCATCTGATCTCCGGATGAAGGGGGGAGATGTCACTGAAGTCGAGTCCCTGTATGACCAACTTGCTGGTGCCGATGTTGTCTACATGACTAGGATTCAGAAGGAGAGGTTCCCTGATGAGGAAGAATATAGCAGAGTTGCCGGGGTGTACAAGATTTCTGCTTCGGACCTGAATGGCTCCAAGAAGGGTATGATCCTAATGCACCCACTCCCCAGAGTTGATGAAATTGATTCCAATGTTGATTCTTCGAGCCATGCCACTTACTTCGAGCAGGCTTTCAATGGAGTTCCGACCAGGATGGCTTTGCTATGCAGGGGATTGGGCGTCAAGATTCCAAAGAAGGTGAAATAATGACTGAGATGAGAAGGGTAACGGCGATAAAAAACGGAACTGTGATTGATCACATTCCTTCGGGTCACGCCCTTCAAGTGATTCGGATGCTAAGAATAGACGTTGCTAGCTCGACTCCCGTTTCACTGGTCATGAATGTTCCCAGTGACAAGCTTGTTCGAAAGGATGTTCTCAAGGTTGAGGACAGAGAGTTGAGCCAAGAGGAATTGGACAGGCTCGCCCTAATTGCCCCGGAAGCTAGCATAGCGATAATCAGGAACTATGCAGTAGCAGAGAAGATGATGGTCGAGCTGGCTGACGATCTAGAAAATATTGCAAGATGCTCTTTCTCTAACTGCATAACAATGGACGATAGGGAGCCGTTGCCGCAGAGGCTAATTGTTGTGAGCAAGGATCCAATAGAGGTCAGATGCTACTATTGCGGAAAGGGACAAGAGATGGAAGATCTGATTGAAAATTTACTATGAGGTACCATGAGTGCGAAATCATCTTCCGTAATATTATCGATACTGATAATCCTGATGCCAATGTCTGGCTGCTTCGGTGATTCGGATGATGACAGTGAAGATTTTTCCTCGGGTTTCTTCGATTTCCAACAAGATTTGGGGAATAGGACTTGGTTTCACTATCCAGGAGGATTGGGCGCTGAGAACAACACTAGTGCACTTGGAGGTTCGAACATCCCATTCTTCACCACAGGGACATACTACAGTATTGGAATGTCGACCTTTGAGCCAACGATGGGCATAACATCCGCCGACAATCTGTACATCTCAAGTTGGGGGAACGGTCCTGCAGGTTCTACAGCGATTGTCCAATGCTCAAATCTTATTGAGATGGGTAATCTATCGGATTACTCTTGCAGCAACGTCTATGATCCCCTAATCCCCATTCCAAACTCCAATGATCCCTACGTTTACGTAGACCCATGGACTGATCGGATAATGAAATTTGATATGCACGCTCTGCTTGGGATGACGGTTGAATGGTCAGATAACGAAGGTGGTTCATGGACTGGTCCCACTGTTGCTAGTGGCTATTCTGTTCAGGATCATCAGACAATAGCATCTGCACAATTTCCTGCGGCACTTCATCCTACTCTCTGGGTTTTCTGCGTAAATGGGAACTGGCCTTCTCCACTTTGCTCTGCGAGTCATGATGGGGGTGTCACTTGGGGGCCTGAGCTTCCTGGAGCTCCTGTTGACTGTCAGAGCGGAGGTTTATCCGCGCACATCATTGGAGCAGAAAATGGATTCTTCTATCGTGGGCAGAGAGGCTGTGATGGAGAGGGTTACTCAATCTACAAGACGGAGGACGGTGCTCTGACATGGACTGAGCACGTCTTGCCGGCCATGGATTCAGGTACTGCTGATACATGGAATGCAGAAGAGGCGCAGGTCGACACTGACAGTGAGAGCAATGTCTATGCAATGTGGATGGGGATTGACAACAAACCTTACTTCTCCTACTCGACGGATGACGCAAACACTTGGTCTACAGCAGTTATGGTTGCGCCCGATCATATTCAGGGAACTGGTTTTCCTGTGGTAGTTGCAGGTGATCCGGGGAAAGTTGCCTTCGGATACATTGGAACTGATGGAGATGGGTTATGGCATGGTTACATCTCATTGATGACTGATGCATTCAATGAGACTCCCCTAATCACAACTGTTCAAATAAACTCATTTGATGATCCACTGGACAACGCTAGTCCGACATGTGGATACGAAAGATGCGGGGGTTTTGGTGACTTCATTGACATGCAAATAGACTCGTATGGACGGACATGGTTTGCACTATCGCACAATCCAAGTGGGGACACAGGGATATTTGGGGCCTTGAATGCCGGTCCAACGCTAATTGGGAATCTCTCTCAGTTAAGTCCGATGCCTCTTGGGGGCCCTCAGACCTTGTTTGGCTAATTTCTGTTGAAAATATTGAATTGCCGCCGAGCACACGGGTCTCTGGGGAGCAATTGCTGAGAGGTCACCCTTGGTGACGACCCACTGACCTGATCTGGGTAATGCCAGCGGAGGAAGGAAAATGGATACAAACGTCGCATACATTCTGACTGCCTGCACACTGGGATTTTTCGGATATGTTGGTTTCAGATCGTCTACAATTGGGGAAATCGATGAGGATTCTTTTCTCTCAGCCAGAGGCACTCAGGACTGGCAGAGAATAGGATTGAGCCTATTTGCATCGGGGATGGGGGTCTGGATACTACTTGGACCATCGGAGGTAGCCTACTATGGGGGTTTCTGGGACGTGATTGGCTATGCCATATCGGCGTCTACACCATTCTTGCTACTCGCTTTCATCGGCCCAATAATCAGAGCTCGATTACCCGAGGGAGTGACTCTGGCGGACTATGTCAGACTTAGGCTTGGAAGGTCGATGCAGGTATACGTCGGAATAATCTCAATCCTATACATGTTCACTTTCCTATTCGCTGAGTTCACAGCCATTGGCAAGGTAATGGAACAACTGGCCGGAATGAACCCACTGGTGCCCATGGTTTTGGTCGGAGTAGTCACTACAGCATATACTGCTTACGGGGGACTGCCGGCATCTCTGGCTACGGATAGGGTCCAAGGATGGGTCATCGTCCTGCTTGTCACTACCCTCCTATTGTTCCTGTTCGGAGCTGATACCGGCCAACTAATCGGTGATGCTAAGGCCTACAATCCCGATGGTTTCGATGCAACTTTGTCTCGTGGTAGCATGAGCTACATGGGCTCATTTGAGTCAGGTTTGGCATTAGTTCTAGCAATTACCGCGGCGGAGATGTTCTCGCAGGGAAACTGGCAAAGAGCGTATGCATCGGAGGATGACGAGGCCCTAAAGAGGGGCGCTATCCTAGCTGCAGTGATGGTTTTTCCTCTTGTCTTCGTAATGGGGATAATGGGTACCGTGGCTGCCGGACAGGGTGGAGTTGGAGACCCCTCAGTGGCTTTCTTCCACTTAATTGATAAATCAGGTACCTTGGTAGTGGCTGCCTTCATTATGCTTGTGATTTCCCTTGTATGCTCAAGTACGGACACACTACAGAACGCAATTGTCGCATCGGTTTCTAGGGACTTGTCGGACGGCACTATGGGATTTGCATATTCTCGAGTCGTCACAGTTGCGATGGTTCCTCTGGCGATATACCTAGCAACCGGGCCAACAGTACTTGGCTTCCAATTTAACGCCTGGAGCGTCTTCGGGATTTTTCTTTTCGCGGACATTCTTGCTGCGGCCACCGTGTCTCCAGTACTTCTAACACTCTGGGACGGCGTAACATCAAGAGGGGCTCTATTGGGGTGCTTGGCTGGACTTGTATCCGTGGCAATCTACGGGTTGATTGAGTCGCCAGCAGACTCTGCTTTCTTCATGTACCTGATTCATCCGACTGGGGGTGCAATACCCGCCTCGGAAGGAGGGGTCGCAAACCTTTGGCCGTTTGTCGCCGCCATCCTAGGATCCTCCATGGTCACGGTGGTTGGTTCCTACGCCCTTCCGAATCAACAGGATTTACCTGACGCTCAATGATCTCTGACCAAGGTATTTTCAAACCTGCAATATTGGAGTTGGATAATGGATGGGTTGAATCGCTGCCCTTGGCCGGCTAATGATTCCCTTTACCTAGAATATCATGACAAGGAGTGGGGGATTCCGAATCGAAATGGACGGCAGCTCTTCGAGAAAATCATACTCGAGGGAGCTCAGGCGGGATTATCATGGATTCAGATTCTTCGAAGACGTGAGAATTATCGTACTGCCTTCGATCTCTTCGACCCCGCAATTGTGGCCGCATACGGTGATGATGATGTCGAGCGGCTTGTGTCCGACTCGGGGATTATTCGCAATAGAGCTAAGATAAAGTCTGCAATCAACAATGCTCGTGTCTTCGTTGAACATTTTGGTATCGATGAGGATGGTTTCGCGGAATTTCTCTGGTCCTTCGTCGGTGGGGTGCCGATTGTCAATCACAGGGAACGGATGGAGGATGTTACTGTCTCGACTGAGGCAAGTACAGAGATGAGCAAGTCCCTCAAGAAGCTCGGTTTCACATTCATTGGTCCGACTACATGCTACGCTATGATGCAGTCTGCTGGTATGGTGGATGATCACCTAATTTCTTGTTTCCGACACACCGCAAATCGATAGGCTCACCCTGCCATGGTGAGTTATTGGATGATCAGGGGTGGAAGAGAAATGCCGCCCCTAGGACAGAGTAGGCTGCGAGAAGCATTGCCCCCTCCAGCCAATTTGATTTACCGTCCGCTGCTATTGCATTGACTATCAATATGGCCATGAATGCTGAGACAGTCTCAAGCATGCCGAATTCAAAGGTCAGAGGAACCCCCATTATCCAAGAAAACGCTACCATTAGTGGGGCCACGAATACAGCAATTTGTGTGGATGATCCCATTGAAATTGCAAAAGAGAGATCCATCTTGTCCTTGCCTGCGACCGTAACCGCTGTGAAATGTTCAGCGGCATTGCCGAAGAGGGGTAAGAGAATAATACCGATGAACAAATGTGGCAGTCCAAGGTCAGCTGCTGCATCCTCAACTGAGTGGACCAGTACCTCAGCCATCACTGAAACCAAGATTGTGGCAACTATTAGCAACTTTGTTGCATTGCGCTTACTCATTTCTGGCTCCTCGGCATGCTGGGCGTCTGTTGCGAATAGATGGACGTGGGTGCGGAGTTGAAACAGAAGGAATAACCCGTAAATCAGCAATAGGACCAAGGCTGCAATATGGCTTAGATCCTCAACCCCTGTCTGTCCTAAGTCCCCCTTGACTGTATAGTGAAAGACTGAGGGTATGACCAAGACGATCATTGACAGTAACAACAGAGAGCCGTTGGAGCTAACCTGAGTCTCAGAGAACCTCTGCTCTGTATGGTGGATCCCCCCCCAAAAGAAGGCCAGGCCCATCACTAATAGCAAATTCCCCAGTATACTGCCAATGAGGCTGGCTTGCACTAAATGAATCATGGTTTCTTCGGTTGTGCTCCCGGGGCCTGCTTCATAGGCCGAGTAAATGGCAAGGATTGCGATAATCATCTCAGCTGCATTCCCAAATGTTGCGTTTAGCAAGCCCCCAACTGATTCGGAGGTTCGAAGTGCTATCTCCTCTGTAGCTCTGCCCATCAGAAATGCAAGCGGCATTATTGCAATCAATGAGCAGAAGAATGCCATTGATGGATTGTGAACGAACTCGGAGTAATACAATGTTAAGGGAACTGCCAACAGGAGGATGTTCAGTTTGTTCTCCTTTGGGCTGAATGCTTGAATCCAACTCACTTCATCATGCATGATGGATTGCGCTGACATTGCATTGATGGTCAATGTTGCGCCCGATGCACGGAGATTTCTTGGTATCTGGTTAGTACGGATAGCCATGGCAGGGGCCTGCAGAATCGCACTGACTGGGGCCCCGGGCACGGGCAAATCAACGCTTGCGCTGGAAATTCAAAGGAGAGGTTTTGAAGTTGAGTCCGTGGAGGGTCTCGCCGAGAAATATGAGTGTATCGAAGATGCGGACCCATCAGATGGTGCTCGTCCGATTGATGTCGGTAAACTCTGTAGAGCCCTAGAGTCAGAATGGTTAGCTGAATTGTCTGATGAGTTGTTTATCGAGGGTCATCTCTCGCATAGCTTGCCAGTTGATGCATCAATAATTCTGAGATGTTCCCCCCTGATTCTTGAGGAGCGTCTTGCTGCTCGAGGTTATTCGAATGAGAAGGTTTCCGCCAATGTTGACTGGGAGATTCTGGGAGGGCCATGGAATGAGATTGGTGGGTCCTTTCCATGCCTTGAGATCGATGCTTCGTCAGAGAGTACGGACGTCATAATTGGGAAGATTGTTGAATGGATGGCAGATGGATTCAAGCCAATGGACCCCGACTCGTCGATAGATTGGGTTACTGAAGAGGAGAGAAGACATGTTTGAGAAACTAAGGAGTAGGTGGACCAAACTGATTGAGCCTTTGGTGATTAGGATGGGGGGTCTTGACCCCAGCATTCTGACTTGGAGCAGCCTAGTTCTGGCAATCCTGTCTTTCTACATTATTGCCGGTGCTGAGCAAAATAGTGAGGGAGCGATTGGAATAATGTTCGCGATATTCTTGATCCTACTGGCGGGAATTCTAGATGCTCTCGATGGTGCTCTAGCTCGTCATCAAGGGACTGATGGGCCATATGGTGACTTCTTGGACCACACCATTGACCGAGTAGTCGATATTGGCCTGCTACTTGCAATAGGTGCTAATGTGTCGTTTGTAGATGACCCGAGGAGTGGTTTCCTTGCCGGGTTGCTGACCCTGATGGGATCATACATGGGCACACAAGCCCAATCTGTGGGACTTGGTAGAATCTATGGGGGGTTCTCAAGAGCGGACAGGTTGGTAATCACACTGCTCGCACTGATTGGCGCGGCTTGGCAGGCTCAATCTGGGACATCGGGGATTGAAGTTGTGGAAATGGGCGACTTTGTGAGATGGGTCATGTTGGGCAATAGTGAGCTAAATGGAATGACTTTGGCATTGGTCGTTTCTGCATGGGGTGGAGCTTACACATTCCTTGCCAGATTCATTGTGACTAGGAGGCTTCTCCTGCAGTAAACCGCCCCTCGGAAATGACTTAGAAAACTGGCTTCTTGCAGTACTTTTCTGGGGCAACGGTTATCCTCTGTTCAACTCGCCTGACAATTGTGAAGCACCTCATTGAAAGGGTTTTGGAAATCCAAGAAGAGGAGCCGGGTTCCTCTGATGGGGCAGAAAAAGATGGCTCCTCGGACCTCGAGGGGCTGTTAAAATCGCTTCAGCCGAAGATTAGGGTATTCGGTTGTGGGGGTTGTGGTTCAAACACGGTTGCCCGACTGGAACAGGAGGGCCTATTCGATGGTGATTACGTCAAGGGGATGGCAGTCAACACTGATGCACAGCACCTGCTTAGGGTGAATGTAGGGAATAAGATACTAATCGGTCGCTCCGCCCGAGGCAGGGGGGCAGGAGGAGACCCAGAGATGGGAGAGCAAGCTGCATACGAGTCAGAACGTGTGCTAAAAACTGAGGTTGAGGAATGCGATTTGGCGTTCATCACCGCGGGCCTCGGCGGCGGTACAGGTACTGGTAGTGCCCATGTCGTCGCCAGGCTCGCAAGAGCATCCGAAGCGCTGACAATCGCTGTGGTAAGCTACCCATTCCTCTCAGAGGGGGCCATTAGACGACAGAATGCTGAATGGGGTCTTGAGCGATTGAGGGAGGTTTGTGACACGGTAATTGTGCTGCCCAATGAAAAACTGCTCGAAGTAGATGGAGTCAAGGATCTGCCACTCGATGCGGCTTTCAGAGTTGCTGATGAATTACTAATGAGGAGTATTTCCGGAGTCTCTGAGATGATTGCCAAGGAAGGAGTAGTTAACCTTGACTTCCAAGATCTGAGGTCGGTGATGGAGAATGGGGGCGGAGTTGCAATGATTGGTCTGGGAGAAGCCACCGCCGAAGAAGGGGCTGAAAAGGCGACAATGGAGGCACTAACCTCACCTCTACTTGATATCGACATCTCTGATGCTAGAGGGGCTTTGGTTAACGTAGTTGGGGGTCCTAGTTTGACTCTTGGTGAAGCTGAGCAGTGTGCAAAAATTATCAGAGACAGTATCAATCCATATGCACGAATGATTTGGGGAGTTACCACTGATCCCTCAATGGGTAATGAGATAAGGGTCCTACTGGTTTTAACTGGGGTAAAGAGCGAGCAAATTCATGGGGCCTCGTTGCATACGCAAATGAGAAACCTACGCAATAGAACGGTTGAGTTCGTCAATTAGATTAACAGGTCGCCTCACTATAGCAGGATTTGGCATTCCCGTCGTCCTTAAATGGAGTCTTTGGGTCGCCGTGCTGCTTGAGGTGAGTCCATGGCTATTGAAAAGTCCGAAGTAAGTGGTATTGAGGAGATTGCCCAGTCATGGCAAGATGAGATCGAGGCGAGGGTCAAGGGGCTCCAAACTGGTTCTATTGCTAGGATACTGAAGATGGCGAAGAAGCCGTCCAAGCAAGAATTTCGCCAGACTGTGGTCGTCTGTGGAATTGGTATGTTCGTGCTTGGTGCCATTGGATTCCTGATTCTCGCACTTATGGTCAACGTGTTCCCATCATTCTTTGGATGGTTGACAAACTGAGGTATGTTAATGTCGGAAGCTTTCACAGTCTATCTGAAAAATGCCGAAAAGGTACTCCTAATGCAACGATCTGACGAAGTTGCTGATTTCCCCGGAGCTTGGGATGGAATCTATGGGATTGGGGATCCGGAAGATCTGGATACAGTGATGACTCGTGTTTCAGAGTGCACTGGTATAGCCCACGGGAATCTTAAATTCATCCGAGCAGGTATGGCACGAGGATTGGAATTCGGCAATCGACTAAATGACGTCACCCCCATTCTTCTCGATGCGGATGAAGAGGATGTCGTCCCATCGACCATCTACAAGAACCATGAATGGGTAGATCCGGGGAAGATCCAGACCAAGAAATATTCGACGCCTCAGCTCAGGGATATGTACGGAGATGTTGCATCATACCTTTACATTCTGAAAACTTCCATTGGTCAGGAGCAGAACGTGGCTAGCGAGATAAGGGCGAGGCTCTCTGGAACTGGATCACTAAAGGACATCAGAGACAAGATCTTCGGAGTATTGACTCCCCCCCACATGAAAGGGTATATTTTCGTGGAAGCTACTGCCCTGCATAATGTTCAGAAGCTCATCGGCAGGATAGGAGTGGGAGTTACACCTCTAAAGAACTGTAGCAAGGTTCTCGATGGAGAATCTCCATTGGAAGATGTTCTGCCATATCTTGAGCCCAAAGCTGCTACTTCCGGAATAGAGGAGGGTTGTATAGTTGAGATCTCAGGTGGTGCCTTCAGGGGCCAGGCCGCTCGGGTCACTAGGGTGACTGAGGCCAAGGAAGAGGTGACTGTAGAGCTCTTTGAGGCCGCCGTTCCGGTTGCTTTGACAGTAAGGGCGGACCAGGTTAGAGTTACCCAAAGGGTGGAATAATCATGGTTCTGGGGTTTTTTAGAATTGCATCACCATCAAATAGGGAAAGTAGTTCGGCGAGTCGCACATTGGAGGTAATCTAGGATGTCAGCTCGTAATGAGACACCGCATATGGTGATAAAGGCCCTAGGAAAGAATAAGTGCAACGGCTCTTGGGAAGAGTCGACTGAGAATCTAACTATGGATCAGGTCAAGAGCTTGGCAGAGACGCAGAAGGACCGTCTGACTGGTAAAGACCTGTTTTCCAGATGCAGAGAAGTAATGGGTACTTGTGTTTCCATGAGAGTGAAGGTTGAGGGTTTGGAGCCCAAGGCTGCTCTAAAGGCCATGAGTGAGGGGGCATATAACGAGCACTTTAGCTAGAGTTGTTCACGAATTGCGGGAGAGGGAGACCTCGTAAACCGCGGAGGTGAGAAAATGAGAGAAAACATACAGACTGCGATACAACTGGCCATTGATGGTGCTCCCGAAAGGGGATTCGTAGAATCTATAGAGATTTCATTCACTATCAAAGACGTTGACCTGAAGGTTCCAACGAATAGGATACAAGAAGAGGTTCGACTTCCCTCTGGGAGAGGGAAACCGGTTAGAATCGCCATTTTTGCAGGTGGAGAAGTTGCCACTAAAGCTAAGGCTGCTGGAATAGATGTAATTGATCCAGAAACTATCGAGGACCTAGGGGGCAATCGTCAGAAGGCCAGGAAAATTGCGAAAAGATATGATTTCTTCCTTTCAGAAATACCCCATATGGGAACTGTTGGCCGTTTTCTTGGAGGGGTTCTGGGACCTAGGGGCAAGATGCCACGGCCTGTTCCGCCAACCTTGGACCCTGCTGCCCTTGCTGGTGGATTAAAGGACACAGCAGTAGTTAGATCCAGGGACAAAATAACATTTCATGCCGCAGTTGGATCAAGGGAGCAGGGTATAGATGACCTTACTTCCAATGCTATCGCGATTTGGGATAGGGTTACTGGAAAGCTAGAGAGGGGTGTTGGGAACATCCGATCTTGCTACATCAAGACTTCAATGGGGCCATCAATAAAGGTGGAGGTGGTCATGTGATTCCAAAGGTAGCTAATTGGAAGAAGGGCAGAGTCTCGGAGCTATCTGATATATTTTCCAAGGATGGGTCCTTCGCTGTCGTGGACGTCTCTGGAGTTCCAGCGAGTAATATGATTGGGATGAGAAACTCCCTGAGAGGTCGCATGACCCTTACCATGGCCAAGAAATCACTGATTAGGCTGGCTTGGCTGGAGGCTGGAAAAGAGGTCGAGGAACTGGAAACTTTACTACTAGGTGCTGAACAACCATGCGTAGCTCACAGTGAGGAGATGAATGCGTTCGAAATTTTTTACGAATTGGAGAAGACTCGGCAGGGTCGCCCAGCGAAGGAGGGCGATACCGCGCCTACTGATATCGTGGTCGAAGAGGGGCCTACTCAATTTGGCCCCGGTCCAATAGTTGGGGAGTTCAATGCTGTAGGAATCCCTGCTAAAATAAACAAAGGCAAGGTTGTTATCCAGAGAACTACGACCGTTGTTAATCAGGGAGAAGAGATTTCTGCTGATTTGGGAATAATGCTCTCAAAACTAGATATTAATCCCATTGAAATTGGTCTAATACTGACCGGTGTAATAGAGAATGGTTTCCTCTTCCAGTCCTCTGACTTGGACCTTAATTTAGATGGGTTCAGAGATGATCTGATTACCGCTGCTTCACGGACTTACAATCTTGCTTGCAATATTTCCTGGTTCTCTGTGATTACGACACCAGCCTTGATCGCGAAGGCCTCTAGCGAGGCCCTATCTGTTGCGGTAGAAGCTGGAATACTCAATGGGAAAACGGCTTCGGTCATCCTAACAAAGGCATACAGTCAGGCACTTTCCCTGACTGGGAGATTAGATTCCTCGGCTCTTGATGAAGAGCTCATATCGGCACTTGGTGCCGCTACGCAAACAGCGGAAGTTGCTTCCTCCGAAGCGACGAGCTCAGATGATGAATCGGTAGATGATTCATCCGAAGAAGGGGAAGAGGAAGAGGAGGCTGAGTTCGGAGGACTTGGCGACCTCTTTGGATAAAATAAAGGTGAATGAAAATGGAATATGTGTATGCTGCAATGTTGTTGCATTCTGCAGAAAGGGAAATCAGCGAAGATTCGGTCAGCTCAGTGCTGACTGCCGCTGGTGTGGATGCCGATGGGGCTCGTGTGAAGGCTTTGGTTGCCTCACTAGGCTCGGTTGACATCGATGAGGCCATGGCGACTGCTGTCGCAGCTCCGGCCGCTTCCGCAGCTCCGTCCACTAGTGGCGGGGCTACAGAAGCAGCAGCAGCTGAGGAAGAAGCCGCCGAGGAAGAAGCTGAGGACGAGTCCGCTGGCTTCGAAGGTCTAGGCTCCCTATTCGGCTGAATCGACTATTAGAAACGAACACGCGAAGCCGCTATGGGCGAGGGCCTAGAGGGAGTCACGAGACCATGGAGAGGATGCTGGAGATTCCTGTCAGCGTAAATCCAACGGATGCTATTAGGGCCATGCGAATCATAGGCGAAGAAAATGACTGGAAGATGAACAGGATAGAAGAAACGAAGATTGTTCAAAGATGGGCGATAATAGTCCCTATGGCTAACAGAGCCAGAGTATTGGGGCTAGTGGTAAATAGTGGAGAGGTCGAGGGACTGGCTTTACGTTCTTGGAGTCATGTAGCTGGTTCTGCAGGTCGTATGTCATTTGTAGAGTTTAGAGTCCCAGAACGGTTAGATCGAGAAAGCTGGCGTGCATTCTTGCACAAATGGTCCGAGCTAATGCCTAGGTGTCCTTGGAGATGGAGCTTCATTGAGAGATCCATAGTTGGTTTCCTTCTTCCTGAATTCAGACAATCAAGAAAACGTTTTGCAAATGAGGGGATAGACACAAGTAATTGGAAAAACGATGATTAGGTTCAATTCGGTAAATTGGATTCTCATCTTCTTGAATGTAGAGTGTTTCATAGGGAAGATACTAGCTCAATGTGATTGAGATGGACTTTCAGGACCTAGTAGATTCGCCCCGTAAGGTTAAGACTCTCGTGGGAACAATTGCATTCTTGGTGATATTCCCAGTTTACTTTGCAGTTATGCCTTCATTGATAGGGGACTCTGTATCTGGAGGATTCTCGTCAGGAAGCGGGACGTGGTCTGTTGCATTCGAAGAAGACCTAGTGACACTCTCAGAGACGGTGAGTCTTGAAGATGGGGAAACCCATGAGTCGTTTTTCGAGGTACTAGAAAGCGAGGATGAGGGTCGAATAGGTTTCGTTCAGATAGATGTGTCCTGTAATGATAACGATGATCCGGGACCGGGATTTACCGACAGTGCAGATGGGGTTAGTGACGTAAGTGGTGTTTCAGGCGAGTTTAGCGACCAAAGTGCCAGTGGAGATTGCGGCGGTGGAAGTCCGGGGTTCACTATGCGGTGGGATGTCACGCCAAATTATTCTGGAGAAGGATATGAGGTAGATGGGGTCTCGGTCAATGATATTGAGAATCAGTGGAGCGATAACGGGACTGGGATTGGGGAATGGCTGGTTACGATAACAGCGGAAATTAGCTCCCCGCCCGGGCCCATAATTGGAGACATAGTTGACTCAGATGAAGACTTTGACATTACATGGACTGTAGTGTATTACAATTTGGTAATTACTCCGGTTTTTGATGGTGCTTAGTTCTTCGAGTTTATCCTAATCACGTCATTATTCTGTACCCCATAGTCGGCTCCAACGACCCGTGAGGTCTTTGCATCTATTGCTCTGACAAATCCATCACCTAGATCAGTATGCACCGAATAGGCCAATTCTCTGGCAGTGGTTCCGCTAGGGACTAGGATTGCATCTGGAAGTGGTCGGCCATCCCCGTCTACCCAATGGGTTTCATCTTGCACGGGGTATGTGACTATTCTAGAGAGTTGATTAAAAACAACTTGGCTGATTAGGGCAGTCAGTCCTCCCCCCCATATGGGCATCGTTTCGCGAATGGAGTCAAGTGCTGCTCTCTGTTTTACTGAGAGTTTGTTCTCCTCATTATCAATGAAATTGAAGCTTGTATCCCCTGGGTGGTATGTCACCATCCCAATGGCCGCAGCCCTGCGGAGCGCTAATTCTGCCTCAGCGCAGGTTAGAGAGAACTCGCCCCCATCTTTCTCAACCAAGTCCTTCAATTTCGAGTATTCTCCGAGATTTGGCCTATCCGCTTTGTTTGCGGCGACGGAGATTGGAAAAATTGCCTTTCGAATCGAAGAGGCTAGATCCATTATCTCATTATTTTCCCATTTCGATGGGTCTTTCGAAGGGTGCTTATGGATTACGGAATTGATTGCCAGAGAGATATCGGAATCATTGGCCCCTATTCCAGTCAGTCGATCGAGTATGTAATTCCTAATTGCAGTAACACCCTCTGCTTGGGATCTCCGGGAGGCTCTTTCCCACCCGGAAGCTAAGATCCCAGAAATCCAAGAGTCTAGTTCTTCTAGTAAGAATTGCCTTTCATCGATAGGTTCTGAACCACCAGAGCCGACTGGATTACCCTCAATGTCGGTAGAGCCGGAAATATCTATGACTTGGATTAAGGCATCACAACGGGCTAGATCTGAGAGAAACTGATTGCCTCTCCCCCTCCCGGTATGCGCTCCTGGCACTAAACCCGCCACATCGACGAGCGTGACGGGGATTAGGCGCCTATGTCCGGTGCAACTACCCGAGCTTGGTTCGCATATACTCCCCATTCTGGGATCCCGCTCAGAGACGGGGCTGAGTCGTCGTCCTGACTCCTTCCTCAATCTAAGTTCGAAGCAAGCACATTTCCCTGGTAGCGGTAACCATGTCACGCCAACATTAGGATCAATGGTAGTAAATGGGTAATTGGCGATCTCAACGGGCATCATTGTGAGTGCGGAGAAAGCAGTTGATTTCCCAACATTGGGTTTTCCCACCAGACCAATTCTCATGTTGAGCGCCACCAGAGTTTGCTGCTCATAAGAGGGGTTTGCACATTACAGTTCGGAATGGCTTCCGGGTTTATCGGTTTGTGCGGTTGGAATGACTTCCGTGTCCAGATTCGCTCCGCTTGCGAGAATTTTTCTCACTGTTGTTCCTGACGTCAGTTGGAAAGACTCCTGAATAATTGAAGTAGATGACTCTGACTGCTTTCCACCCAGAATTGAACCTCTGAATGTTCCGCTGATGATATTCAAGCAGTGCAGTATTGCCCCGATTACAGTACCATAGAACAATACTGATCCGATGACCCTGATTTCTTTTGATATACCATCTAAACCGCTCTCTGGATCTAATTCGAGCAATGCCATCTCGGAGAAGTCGGCCATCAAAGTCATCAGCAGACCGGAGAAAGCCCCCCCAGCCATCATCCAAAAGGCCCATCTTGAACGAATATTGGAGAGAAGACTACGTCCTGAGACCTCTGGGAAGATAGCCAATGCTGGGCCAAGAGAAAGTGGGACCATCAGTAGCCAAGCAACCATCAGAAGCATGGTTCCGGAGATTCCCACCAGTTCATTCGTTCCCGTTAGGGAGTCGGTTTGAACAAAAAGGGCTCCTATACAAAGGGGAAGGAGCATCAATCCACCTAGATTTATTTCAGGCATTCCTGGATAATCGGGATTTTCGACGAATACATCATCCCCCCTCATCGTTACCAGGATATTTGATGATAGCGCGATTATCGGGATTGCAGCTAGGGCCATTAGGAATGAACCGGCGATTACATCGGTATTGCTAGCCTCAAGGGTACTGTGGTCGATGCCTAGCAAGTCTGCTGCAATGGATCCAGTGGTGTCGCCCAAAGGATTCAATGTGAAAATTGCACCCATAAGAATTACAGCGGATAGTGACCTCGACCAAAGTTGGTTCCCGGTCCCTATGGAAGCCGCATAAAGGCTTACTCCGGCGACTTGCATGAAGAAGAACGCCCCCCCTACCATTCTTACCAGGGTCCATTGGCCCAATCCTGTTTCTAGTTCCCCAGAGATGGCCACCACTGAAAGTGCAATTGGGTAGGAAATCAAGCCGATTATAATTAGCCATGCCGGAAGGGGCATCTTTCTTGTACGGGAAGATGCAGTGAGTAGCTGATTGATGATTACAGCGATTGCAACTAGTGATTGGACCATAGTACCCACAAACAACACTTTGATTCCAAGTAATTGGGGGGAATGGGCCCCGATCATCATGATGAAGACGGAAAAGGTCCAAACAAAGGACATCAGAGTTGCATTTCTCTCGCTTGCTAGAGAGGTACCGCCCAGCTTGGGGACGATGTGCATTCCAGCACCGATCAGTAGCATTGCAACTGCCCCATGGAACGCTGTTAAGTTACCGGCTAGAATGAGTTCCTCGGAAGATGGGGAATATCCCCATGATGCCAGACTATTGAGTGCAGTTGGTTCATGTGCTAGCCAAAGTCCGGAGAATGTTAAGAAGGAGGATGGCACAAGCCAGAGTGCCCCTTGCATTATCCAAGTCTTTGCGCCTGATCCATCCCTCCCCTCGACAAAATCTACTGCGGGTCCCAGTGCCTTTTCCAACATGAACATGCTCATACTCTTAGATACGTCTGTAAAGACCCAGATTCCTCGATTAATCATTACGAAAACGACGAGCATTACTAGCCAAAAAGTAGCCATAGTTGAAAGAAGCGCCACAGAATCACTACTCGCCTGTTGCCTCTGACAGCATTGTCCCCAGTATGGAAAAGACCCCCACCATTAATCCAAGGATGAAGAACCAGATTGCAGAGTCGAAGACTCCCTCGAATATTGGAAGGACGGAGGAAATTACCGGAAGGTCATTTCCAGGATAAAGTATTCCGTACAGCACTAGAAATGTGATGCTTGCAACGAATCCTAGGACTAAGAAAAGCCACGAAGTTGCTGGCTCTCCTTCCCCTTGAATAAATTCCCCTATTTCGATAGGTGCCCCTTCTTCCATGCTTGAGCCTCACTGTCCGTACTCTATTGGTCAAGACCAATGATGATTTCCCCTTAAGCGTTGGGCGGATGGGAAGAGGAAAATCATGGTGCGCGCATCATATCGACTGGTAGGCCCCGCCTAAATGGGCCTGTTCCAAGAGGGAGGGGGAGGGAATGATCATTCGCTAATTCTGATTTCCAGAGTGCCTTGCAAGAGCAATCAAGGAGCTCGAGTTCTCCTGCATCCCCGGAGATACAGTATCTATCGATAGCGGAGATGACTGCGCTGTCACACTCCCTGCAATTGTGTGCCCCTCGAGGTTTTCCACCAGCTGTGGGATGGACAATTATCCTGCAGTCATGCTTAGATATTTCTTCATGTGCTGAAATTATCATCTCTACAAGTGACCACAACCAAGGAGGTCGGTATTCCCGATTTCTAAATAGGCGATCGACGATAGTGTTCTTCTGTATATTCATGGGATTGACTGAGACTTCGTCCGAATAGGGTGCCACTTGTTTCAACCAAGAAGTCGTGTGCTCAAGAGAGTCATACTCAGACATGAAAGGGGGTTTGAACAACAAATAGGTCTTCACTCGGAGTTTGTTTTCTCTTAGCATTTCCACAGCTTTGTGCCATTGCTTGACTGAGAATCCCTTGTTGACATGGAATCTCAGGACTGTGTCATCATATGCTTCCAAACCGATTGCAACTGTGCATCCTGGGTGACGTTCTGCGACCCATGCAATCTTCTCTGGGGTGCACATCTGAGCTTGCGCTTCGATGACAAGATGTTTTTCCATCTTCGAAGTCTCTCTCAATACAGCTTCTTGCCACCCGGGTGGATTCTCCCGATCCTCAAAGAAGGTTCCGGAAGTATACACCTTCACCATTCTACAGTCTTCGAAATCATTGGTTCTTTTCTTGGCATCGTCCCACTGCATGAACATCTCAGACTCCGATACATCGTCCCTGACATCATTGAAGTATCCACAAAAAGTGCAACCGGATTTCCACCACCACGCACATCCCTTGGTTCTAAGTATCACTGTAGCGGCCTTACAGATTGTTCCATCGGGGAGTAACTCAGGGGTTTTGTAGACGGTAACAGGCTTGCTGGCATCCCATGACTGTCTGAAAGAAATTGACTCTGGAGTATTCTCAGGTGCCTTAATTAGATGGTGAATTTTCACTGGCTTTGAGCCATCCCCGATTAATCCGGCAGCATTTGCCATGGATTGCGCTAATCCACCAACACTTCATCTTGTCTAATCTGAACCTTTCCCTTGTTGGAAGATATAGGATATTCTTAACCAAGCTTACGTTTTCGTATATGCATGCTCACAGAAACCCAAGACGTTTCTAAACATCACGAATTAGTTAGTGAAATCGTAGATGGGATGGATGAGCATTCGAAAAGGGCTTTGAAAAGCTGGTATTTGTACGACTGGGCTAATCAGGCATTCTCACTGACAGTGGTGACAGTACTGGTTCCTCAGCTGCTATCGAGTATGTTTGAATTGTCTACTGGAGGCGGTTCAGAGATTGGAAGTCTGAAGATCACAGGGGACACATTCTATGCAATTATTCTGGGGATGGCAAGTCTATTCGTTGCAATTACCAGTCCTGTTCTAGGTGCGATTGCAGACAGGGTTCCAATCAAGAAGAAGATTCTCTGGGTTTACATGCTAGTTGGAGTATTGTTCACTGCATTGATGGGTCTCGCCCCCCATATTCAGGGCGAATCTAACTACAAATTTCTGGCATTCTGTCTAGTAATTGGGAACATTGGTTTCGCGGGTGGAAACGTCATCTATTACTCATTCATGCCTCATCTTGCCGACAGAAGGGTGATGGATCATGTTTCGAGCTGGGGGTACGCATATGGGTTCGCTGGTGGCTCATTGATCCTGATTGCCCACCTAATTGTAGGAAATACCGGTTTCTTTGGGGTAACGAGTCCCTGGAGTCCTTGGACCTTGAGTTTCATTTTCGTAACAAGTGCAATGTGGTGGTTTGGCTTTGGTTTGCCATTATTCAAGAACACACCAGAGCCAAAGATTTCCAATATCAAACAATATGACTCTGCGATTGATGCCATTACTGATGGATTGGTTGAGGTTAGAAAAACCATAGGGGAGATTAGAAGATTCAGAGTTCTGGCAATCTTCCTAGGGTCATATCTTCTGTTCTACGACGGATTGAACACAATAAGTGGAATGGCAACTGCGTTTGGAGATTCGGTGTTAAGGATTGATCCAAAAATGAACTTCTTTCTACTGCTGGTGGTGAACATTACGGCGATTCCGATGACCATTATTGGAGGGAGGTTAGCAGATCGATTTGGGACGAAGAGGATTCTGGCAATTGCTCTGGCCGTATTCTCCTTAGTTGCTGTTTTAGCCGTAGGTTTTGCACCACTAGAACTTGAAGATGATCATAATAGATATGACTTCCAATACGATTACAATGAGCAAGATGGGGAATATGAGATTTCGACGCTTTATGATAAGGGTGTGAAGGGATGGGTGAGTAAATCGGGAGAGGGGGATGCTGAATTTCGTATCTCTTTCGTGGAATACTTGTTCGATTCATTCATTGATTCCGAGAAAGAAGAGCACTGGGTTGAGGGTGACATTGTTTCGGAAGAAATCTCTGTTCTTGAAGGGAGTCGGCTGATTGATGAAATGAATTCAATGACCAGTCACAGATTTTCTTTTTCATTCAGAGGTGGACCCCTAGATGGGAATCGATCTGTGGGGGAGGAGCATCCAACAATTATTGAAGGTGAAATAGCCGATTGGTGGCCTAACTTCCTCAGAGACAATATCTGGGGGCCCCTAAATTTCGGTGTTAGCTTACAATGGATATTGTTGGGGATGATGGTAGGAACGGTAATGGGTACTGCTGGAGCTCAGGCGAGGAGTATGTTCACTATGCTCACGCCTACTTCAAGAACGGCGGAATTCTTCGGATTCTACGGATTTATTGGGAAGGCGGCAGCAGTTTTTGGACCAATTGTCTATGCCATTTGCGCTGCAACAATGGGAAGTAGAATGGGATTAGTAAGCGTAATCTTTGTGATTTTGCTGGGATGGGTGTTGTTCATTTTTGTTGATCTCGAAGAGGGGATAGAGGTGGCGAGAAAGGCTGATGCCGAGTCAGGAACATTTGGGAAGGATAGTTAGAAGGACGGTTACTACTCTTCGTCGCTGTCCTCTTGTGTGTCCTCGGATGTTTCTTCATCGCGTCCCTTTATGGCACCGATTACAGATTCTCTTTGCTCCCTGAATGTCTCGCTCTTTGCCGCTATCTCCTTTGCTGCCGCAATAGCGCGATCAATCATCTCATACCTCAGTTGGATTGCTTGATTGAGATCCTCGAAGAGCTGCATATGCTGAACATACCAATCATCGCGGGCTGACAACTCGGCTTCAGCTGCCTTATTGGACTCGTGAAGTTCCTCGGCTACATCCATTATCCGACCAGTTCTAGCCTCTTCACGAGTAAGCATCTCCTGAGACTTCTCCAGCTTTGGCTCCAGATACTCAATTGTCTTCTTGGACTTCGCATTCTGGATTTCCATATCCCTGATTTTCAAATCCTTCTCAGTGAGCAGAGATTCCAAGCCCTCTTTCTCAATTTCCTTATCGACAACCTCCCTATTCAGGACCTCTATCTCTGACTTTAAGGATTTTAGTTCGCCTTCTGCGCTCTGATAGGCAACTAGAAGCTTCTCAAGAGCGTCCTTATCTTTCTCGGCTTGATTCTCCAATTGCAATACACGCGAATCGGCGGAAATAGTTGGTTCACCGTCCTGACTCATCGTCACCATCCACTGGTCCAACTGATATAACCCCGGCGGCATTATAATTCATTAAATGTGCTTATGCGGGGTTGCCTGAAATCGCAGCAATTGTCGAAGAAAGCACTGCGGTTAGCCTCTTTGAAGAGGGGATATGCATTTTTTCATCCGGTCCATGAGCATTGTTCCCTGGGCCGGATGTACCAGTGCACAGGAACATGGCTTCTGGATATTTTCGTTGCATCATGGCCATGAATGGAATTGTGCCACCGGTCCAAGTTGTTAGTGGGGGAAGCCCAGTCAATGACATTGAGGCTTCATGAATAGCATCCCGGACCTTGCCTTCCAAAGGAGGTGCGTGGAATCCATCTGCACAGGAATCGGGGATGAAGGAGACCTCTGCACCGAATGGAGGATCTTTCTCCAGTGTTTCCTTGACAATTGAAATTACTGCCTCCGAATCGACGCCAGGGGGGATTCTGAAACTAAGCTTCAGATCGGTATTCGTTCGCAGTACATTACCAGCAACTTGGACAGCTGGAATTCCGTCAGCACCAATTACACAGAGTGTGGGTTCCCAGTTCATTGCCACAATCATCTCTTCAGTTGAATCTGCTACTGGAACTAGATTGTCAACGGTCGGGAATTGCTCCCATATACTGGCCCCTACAACCTCGGCCAGAGCCGTTGCCTTATCATGGACTTCCGGACTGATTTCTACGTGCATCTCTGGAATCAATACCTCTCCAGTTGTCGAGTCCTCGACCCTGTCAAGAAGAGACCTCATTATCCTGAACGAAGAGGGGATTGAGCCTCCAGAATTTCCAGAATGGATTCCTTCGTGGGAAACCTTGACTGAAAGAGTTCCTGAGACTAGGCCTCGAAGTGCCTCGGTCATCCATACGTGTTCGTAATCAGGGCCACCACTATCCATCACTACAACCATATCTGGATCGCCCATCTGTTCGGAAAGGGCCTCGAGATAGGGAGGTAGGTCGAAAGATCCTGACTCCTCGCAGGTTTCAATCAAGAAGGTGCACCTTGGATGTGGAATTCCTGCTTCCTGCAATAATAGAACGGAGGATGCGCATAAATACCCCCCATAGCCATCATCAATAGATCCTCTGCCGTATAGCCAAGGGCCTCTCCGAACGGCCTTCAGAGGATGCAGTCCGTCGGACCACAGTTCTGGCTTGGAAGGCTGTTTATCCAAATGAGAATAGAAAATTATCTCTCCGGGCCCAGTTCCCTCAATTGTGACTAATAACACTGGGGATTTGCCATCTATCCTGTATGTCTTATAGTTCATTCCAGAAATATCCTGATTATCTAGCCAACGACAAAAAAGCTCGATGGTCTGATCAAGCTCGCCCAATTCGGCCCATTTTGGCTCGAAAAGTGGAGAAAGGGCCTTTATTTCAATAAACTCGGACAGGCTTGGTAGGATCGAGTCCTCCCAAATCTCATCACTTCTGATCATCAACGATTGCAAGTCTTCCTTCATGGGCCCTTGTCTGAGTTGTTGCTCATGGACCCTTCGACTATTGGATTAATCTGAGGGACCGCATATTGGTTTTTTCCCTGTGCTAAAGGGGCAGTTCAGGCAAGTCGATGATGACTCGCCGGAGAGTGGGGGGAATTGAGATATTGGAATGTGAGAAGATAGTGAGATTCTGGCCGACCTTGCCAATAGAATTTCCAATTCAGAGAGCGCCTCTGCTAACATCTCCTCGGGGTATTCGATCAATCGGCCGGTAATCCCGACAAGGATCGCTGGGGGAAGGACCTGTCTGTGGGGAAGTCCGGCGTTTTCTCTGTCCTTCTCAGAAAGAGTCAATGCAAGATGGTAAAGGGCCAATTGAAGTCGATGTTTCTTCAGTGTCCTCTCCTCTGATTCGGAAATCGGGCCCGATTCTCTCTTGCCCATTTCTGTGAGCATCCCATTATTCCCCTGTTCGGAGATTCTGTCTACATCTTCGGTTTTCAGATCAACGGGCCTTATCGTCGATTTTCCTTCGGACGTCCTAGTGCATAGGACCAAATCAATCACTCCGCTCATTTCTATGTTGGTTGAGTCAAATGTTGCAAGAGTTTCCATCCCTTCAGGGCTCCACCGGTTCCTTCCTACTGGGCTGAATCGCGTCGGAATCGAGATGTTGAATGGCATTTCGGTCCTTAGTCCCTCCAATATGTGCCCATCAACGATTTCCCCCGCCGAGAGCTCTCCAATCTTCCCATCTTGAATCCTCTCCGACATTATTTTCACAATTTTTGCAACCTCTGGAAGACTGGCTGAAGGTGGAAGCATCTCCTCGAATACCGTCTTGTGTAGTTCAGGATCTGAAATTCTATTCTTACTGGCTCTGGTCCAAGAGCGAGGTAGTGGGTGAGTAAGGCTACCTTCATCCGATCCAGGATTGCCGATACCTATCTCGATAATCCTATGAAAGATTGTTCCAAATTCACTTGGGCTCAAATTCATTTTATTCGAGTCAACTGAGGTGGAAACAAGATGAGGGATTACAGGTTCAATTTCCAATCCCCCTCGAGTCTTCAACCATTGCCTCCTAGCGCATTCTTGGAAGATGGGTAGGTTGCTAGGCTTGATTCTTACACTTGTGGATGAATCCTTTCGAATAGCGGGCGTATTCATCTGTCTGAGATTCGGTTCTTTGCGGGAAATCCTGTCTATTTCCTCAATTCTCTGTAATGGGGTCCTTATTCCTTCAACGGTTTTCCTGTAATCGACGAAGCAGTCTGGATGATGGATTACAATCATGCCCCCCTCTTTGCCATCTTGGTCGAGAAATGCGTGATCTTTCATCGATCCTGGATCGATATTCCAATTTCCAGAATTAGGAATGACAGTTTCAGAAGAGTTTTCCGAGTCAACTAACCATGGTGAGCTTAGCTCTCTCCTTCTAATGGAGCCTTGTCTGAGAGATTCCGCCCACATCTGCCCAAGTTGTGGGATCGAATCAGCATATGTCCATGGTAATGAAATCCCACTTCCTTCCAACCACTCGGTTCCCTTTGGCGAACCTGCAATGATCAGCTTCTCTTCGGCTCTGGTTGAAGCGACGTATAGCAGTCTTCTTGCCTCGGCATCCTTTCTTGCACGTTGCAACACCGATACATGGTCCCACATCATTGATTTTGGAGCATTTCTCTCAGAAGGCCAGGGGTTGGGATGGCCAGCAAATAGTTCGGGAGTGACGATCAATCTGCCATTCTGCTCATTCCTCATATTTGTCTGCCTATTTGAGAAAATATCAGCTATAATCACAACTCGGGCTTCCAAACCCTTTGAGCTATGTATTGTCATTACACGGACTGCCTCACTATCTGGGATTGTCTCGGAAACTAGAGGGGTTGTACTCCTCTCCCTAAGTTCCCTTATTCTATCTGCTAATATTATTGGGTCCCCCCCTACCTCAGAAGAAAGTCCGCGAACTATTTCCACAAATTGCTCTGCTTCCTGCCTAGAAACATTATCAGGATGAGCGACAAGGAGGTCTGATTGGTCTATAGTCTCCTCTAAAAGAGAAATTAAATTGGAGGAAGAAGCCAATTCATACCATCTGCTTGCAAGAGATCTTTGATTCTCTGATAAACAATGACTCGCTAATTCCAGAAGCAGGTTTGAGCCTTTTATTGAGTCGTTGAAAAATCTCTGTAATTGTTCATCATTCAGACCAATTAGACATGATCGGGCTACCCAAGCGGCATGGTGTCTGGAATTTGGTCTTGCAACGAATTGCAATAGACCCTCAAGGGCAATAGCAGTTGGCCTGTCAAGGAGACTACCTTCAAGATCCACTTGTACAGGGATGCTTAGGTCCCGAAGATGTCTGACAATTATATCTCTGATATTCACCCTATTTGGTAGAAGAATCATTATTTCACTAGGTTTTATCGGATCCTCTTGTATTGAATTGTGCCAACTTCCCTGTGATGATCTTACTTGGACCTGGGTGGCCTCAATAAGGCTCTTGACCCTCATGGCAATTAGCATTGCCTGCCTCTCCAGTCGATTGTTTTCGCCAAGATCGAAGGGGTCCAGATAAATGTCTAGATCAACAGGGGGATTGCCTTCTTGGGTATTGTCGATTGGGCAGATCCACTCAATTGAGCCGTGTTTATCGCCTTTTTCTGGTGATGGTTTTAGGGCTTGGGGGGAGGCGTAGAAGTCACCCTTTTTCAGAAGTCGATGCCTGATGGAGAAGACATCTTCCCACCATTCGTTCATTTTACTGAGTAGGCCGCCATCGGTGCGATAATTTACTCGAAGGGATATCATTCCCTCCTTCCGATCTTTGATTTCGGAGTTATTTGGCAGGGGCAGATCCCTGTCAGTAGAATCAAATGGGATCCATGACACGAGATCCCTGCCTCCCTTTTCCATATATTCAGAGGCCGTAGCAATAGGTGTTGAGTGATCGTTACGAGGATCCCTGCTGTGTGATTCCCTCCTCAAGGCTGGTTTCCTTGTTAACTCTGAAATGCTATTGAATTCGTGAATGTTGATATTTCTAAGAATCTGCGAAAACCCGACGAATCCACTAACTTCTGCCTGCCTGAAGGAGTAAATGCTCTGCTTGACATCACCTACGTAACATACTGTTGGCTGCCATGGGGTATCGGGTACTGGTGGTTCACCAACCTCTATCTCTCTGGGCCCCCAAAGACGGGAAAGAATCCGCCACTGTAGGGGTGAGTTGTCTTGCGCCTCATCAATGATGAAGGCCCTATATCGCCGTCGGATCTCGCGCAATAGCCTATATCTCTCATCGAGATCAAATCTAATGGCAGAGAGTACTGAATTAGAAAGTCCTGAAGATTCTGGTTTCTTCTCTAAGATGGACAAAGCTTCGAAGGCTTGGGAAATGTGGTCATCCCTCCAAGGTCGATTACCGATGGAGTCTAGGGCCGTCTGAATTGTTGGGTGATAGAATGTTCTGCAATCCTCGGGGCAGTTTGCCAGAAGCAGATCCCCTGCCATCTTTTGCATATCATCGAAGTCATGAACCTCCTCGTTATCCTTGAGTTTCTTCAGGACTCCTTGAAAACCAAGGTGGAGAAGATGTAGGTCTTTCAGATTCCTGACTTCTGCATCTAAGGTAAAGTGATATTTTCCGTTTGGGTTGTCTATCCTATCAGGTATGGTTAGGGGAAGGGGATTACTGGGCCTCTCCCAGTTAATTGGTGATGAGGGAGGGTTGGTGTTGTCAAGAATGATTGTCGAACGGACAAAGTGCAGCATTAGTCGGCCGCGAGGAGTTGACCAAATACTCCTAAAAGAGGAAATTTCCTCCTTTATTGACTTCAGGAAGCTTTCCTTGGTTTTCCTATCGGAAATCTTGGAGTAGCTTTCAATCCCTGATTCCCACGTGTCGGAGGGGAAGTTATTCCTAGGGAAGAAGGTCATTCTTTTCGACAAAATGCTTGGCTTGGAAACTGTGCACATCAATACGTGCCCCATCCAGCGTAGTTTGTCCCAGTTGTCTTCTGGGGGACCGCCGGTGTCTAGCTCATCCAAACAGGAAATTCGAGAAATCGATGGCCAGCCAACCGAGGATGGCGATTGGATATGATTCTTGAAAATCTGACATATTCTGGATACAATGGAATGTAAGCGGGAGGAGAACTCCGATAGCTCACTCTCATCGACTGATGAAATAATCTGAGACAGTAGTAAGTTTGAGTCAACATTTCCACCATCCCCAGTTATCTTCCCAATTCCTTCATCGATGAATACCGATTTTGATGCGAGTGCCCTCAATACCCTAGATGCGGCTCTTGTTCCGGAATAGTTACGAGATATCCTATCCCTAGCAGAAAGGAAATCTGGCGCGATTTGTGGTTTGATGCCGGCATCTACAGCATCTCCAATCCTCGAAGAAGAGTTCGGAAGTCTCCAAATAGTCCTGAGGGCGGATTCGACCAGAACATTCCTACCAATGTCAGTAACGTTTCCTTTGCTTAGTAATCCTCCCAGCCTGCCCCGATATGGAGAAACAAGTTGGTTTAGGAACGAGTCTATGGTTCCGATTGGGGCATCCTCTAGAAGTGTCGTTAGTTGCTCTACGAAACCCACATTCCTCAATCTAGGATCGGTTCTAATTTCACCATCATCACCTGTTGGCCCTGGTCTTAATCTTGAGATTTCTCTGCGGAGTCTGTCTCTCATCTCATCTGCAGCTCTGTTGGTGAATGTCAGTAAGACGACTTCTCCGGGAAGCATTCCCCCCCATTCTCGAAGATTCGTTCTTTCGGAGGGTGCAGAGGATATCATGCCCCCTCGGAGATTATTGGGGCGAACGGGTTTGGGTAGCAGTCGCGTTGCTCTCTGATCCTCGGACAAATAGTGTTCAATGGCGCGATTCACTATTGTGCTGGTTTTTCCAGTTCCAGCCCCTGCATCAATCACAATGTGGGAGTCGAGGTTTAGGGCTAGACGCTGTGCCGTGTTTAGCCTCATCCATAATCACCTCGATTCGACACATTGCATACAATACTGACTGGACAATAGCTACAAACGCTGGAAGAAGGAGTTGGATGGACCATTCCCCGTGATGCCTGTGAAGCAACCTTCAGGGCAACTGAGATTCGATGGGCCATCCAAGCCCTGAAGTGATTGCTTGGGGATGGGGGTTTCTCGTCTGCAAACCTATGGAGATTAGCTGTAATCATCGTCCTATTTCCTAGATTGAGATTCGGGAGTCTCTCAGAATAGCTAGATGAGACTTCCAGATAATGTTCCGATTTATGCCCAAAGAGGGAGATTCCGGCTGCCAATACTAGATCCCCTGGATGTGTCACCTCCCAAGCCCGGGAGTATAATGCAAGCTGCAGTTCTTCGAGCAATCCCTTGATGTGTCTTTTTTTGGGAGTGCCGGATGCAGTGGTCTTTAGATCCCTAATGGCTACTATTCTCCTTGGCTTCCAATTAGAGCCATGGACTCTAAGCGGCGCAATGCTTAGATCTCCCTCTTCATCTATCCATTGCTCGGATTCTTGATCAAATGGTAAAAGATCGACTCTGTCTATGAAACCCCTGATATTGATTGAATTGGCTTTGACCCCCCCCGTGAATTCGATGGGCAGGGATATCTCCACCCCCTCAGGCTTGAAAATATCAGTGCTCCACTCCAATGAAATTGGTGCTGAGTCTGCGCATGATGACTCAGATGATACGATTGAGCCAATTCGGCCGCAGGCAGGGGTTGGTATGGGCTCTGCCAGCCAATCACTCCACTTCCTAATGTCCATCCCAGTAAGTGATAGTAGACTGTGGGTCGCTACTGCATCAGTCCTCTCCAGCCAAGGAGCTCGGTAGTCTAGGGACTCCAAGGCCATCTGCATCAATTCGTCCTCATTAAAATCGGAGCGGAAAATGCTGAAAATCTCCTCTCCATTAACTATTTCTTTCTCATCCCCCATAGGGACACCGAGTACTCTAGAGATTACGTCGTGATGAATCAGGTGCAGTAGATTGCCTTGCATCCGGTTATCTATTTCTTCGTCTATAGGCTCGTCATTGTCCGTTGATAGCCCCCTAGAAAGCCACCCCATCCTAGGGCAATCTAGCCACTTCTGGAGTCTTGTTGGTGACCAAGTTCGTACCTTTTGCTCCGCACCAGAAGAATGGCCGTGTCTTGAGTCGTTAACGATGGATCCACTGGGATGTGGCTGGAATGGTCGTGGATCGATAGTTGCTGAATGCTTCCCGTTCTCAGTGATTCCTCCAACGACGGGCCATCTGGGGTTATTTCTTGGTTCAATCACCCCTTCTGGTTTTCTCGCACTAAGGCTTAGTCTATCAAAACTGAATAGGGTTGGAATTGATGAGGATGCAAGATAGCCATCTTCTTCGATTCTGACGGATTGCCTCCTCTGTCGATCAGCCTGGAGATCGTAGTCTAGTCCGATTGTCACCGCACTAGGATTGATTGGTTTTCGCAACGGTGGTAGATTCTCCCTAATGCTTGTTCCATCAAGCTGCCTATATTCCCTTGGTGAGTGCAAGTTGCCTTCGATTGAAAACGACTCCGAGTTTGAGTTGTCTGGATCGAATGCCATTGCCCATTCCCTAATTGGCGCAGATGGTGGTCTTGTCTCATCTTCGCATGAGTCTATTATTACCACTTCGGGAGCTGAGTATAGGATATGGTTGAGCTGATGCCTTGCATCGCGAATTGGGGTATCGGGGCTCAGAATACGGAGGGAGAATCTCTCCTCTTCGCCTATGAATGGGACCTTGCGAGCCCTCAAATTCCAAGAAGAGCTAGAAGTGTTTGCAAGAATAGTTAGTTCGGAATTGCAACCGAGTGATTCACTCGGTTCCAGCAGACGAATCCTCTCTGAAACATTTGTTTCATTCACAATAATGCTGGATTGTTTGCATAGAGAAGTGAATTCTGCCACCCATGATTGACCAGAGATTGATATTTTCTGGTCTGTGTTTGCTTGCATTTCCCTGAGAATGGTCTGATTTCTCCAAATTGTCTGAATCACAGAAGCGGGTGAGATTGAAGTTCCATCGGACCTTTCCATATTGGAATCTATATCAATCGAAACTAGTGTTCTCAGTAGCCAGTCATCTCCAGTTGTTTCTGAATCGGGAATTGGGAGCCTCCTGCCTGAGAAGCACCCTAAATTCATGGACTTATCACCTAGAGTTTGCCTATCCTCAGGACTTAGAATGGGCCTAAGGGAGCTAGCAAGACAGAGGAGCCACCATTGGGCGCACTCTTTATCCAATCCTTTTTTCTCATCGGAAGAAGCCCTGGACAGTGTTGAAAGCCACCTTGCTAGAGCTCCAGGACCCCCCAAGACGTGTTCTTGCCTAGCTAGAGCTGTTAATATCTCTGGGTCTGCAATGGGACTGAGTGAAGCATCAGATGGATGCTCATCCGGGGGTTCGAAGGGAGAAATTGATTTTTGCGAGGAAAGAGCTCTGAGTCTTTCTAGTGAGAACGCATCAGAGCCATGAGGAAGATTGGCTAGGTACAAAATCCAATGTGCAAGTGAGTTTGAATGTATTTTCTTCTTTGTGTGTGGAATGTAAACACCAAGTTGGGTCAATGCCCTTCTCCACCTTTCCCTGTTTCCTTCTAGAGCTGGGTCAACAATCATGATTCTGTCATCAGGATTGGACAATAACCTCTCATTGACAATCTGAATAGTGGCATCGAAGGAATGTGCTTCTCTTTGTATTATTATCCTTCTAACATTAGGGCTCTCCTGCTCAGCGCCCCTACCAGAACGAAGGATCCATCCTGGTAGATCGTGAGGATTTCTGATTGGGTGCTCGTCGATTAATAGAAATCCATGGTGCCCCAATCTAAAATTTCCTGGATAGGTCAACTGGTGAACTGGTCGTAGTCTGGAAATCTGCAACATCATCTCCGAATGAGATTTGCACAATCCAGGGGCGTGGTCCAATAGAACAATTCCATCTATGTCCGAGACGCTGAAGGGCTCTATACCTTTCTTTAGCTCGTTAATTATGCGAGGGAGGGCCATGTCAGGATGCGTTCCTGCAAGCTTCTTCTCGAGCCTGCGAATGATTCGTATGAAAGTTGGGATTCCGGGACCCTCCCAATCGTTCAATGCTAGTTCTCTCGAGAGCTGCGAGAATAAATCAGACAAGGAACGAGTCTTACCAATTCCCCAATTCATTTCTGGGATTGGATTGATAATAGGAAAACCTAGTTTGGCTGACTCCTTGCAACACTCAGAATGGAGTATTGCCTCATAAGGGCCGTCTTTTGGGATAATTCTTGGAAGTCTGAAATCTGCCAAAAGCGAAATGGCAAGTGATTCAATGGTATGGTGTAAGGTAGTATCAATTGCCCCGACCAGACCAATTTCTGCGAGGCTTTCACGGCGGGAGCTTTCGTTTGGATAGAGGACCATTATCCTACCTGGAAGGTTCGAATCTGCCAATCCCGGATGTAATGATTGAAGTCGTATCTGCTCCCGAAGCCATTCTGGTTGCCTTCCAAGGTTAGTCTCTTCACTAGTGACTCGATATTCAGAAGACCTCATCAAACCATCTCCGAGCATTCGCCATGTACGGCGGCGGTTATTCAACCCAACCCAAAATATTGCTAAATTAGGGATGCATGTGATTGTTGCGCCTTGGTACCAAAGTTGCCAATAGGCAGATTAGCGTGGAAACACCCGGAGCTGGGATTGCTCTGTCAGTGGAATCATCAGAATTTGGGAGGTTCCAGTCAATTACGAGGATTGCTGACATGTCATCACCATCCCATGGCTCAGGTAAGTCTGCCGAAATCTCACCTTGAAGGTTCGGAAGTTGAATCGTATCCCTGAGGATATGTGAATAATTGCCCTTCCCGTTTGATCCTTCGGGGAAGCTTGCAACTTGTTCTATGAACATGATCCAGGGGGTCAAGGTATACGGTTGGCAGTTTTTCCCACAATCATGACTCATGTAATTGAGATCCCATGAAAAATCCACAGAAGTTGGGCTGGATTCTGAAGACCGCGATAGAGAGAAAGAAGCCGTGCCAGAATAGGGATGGCTAGACCCCACCGAGATAGACGCACTGTAGTCGTTACTAAGGTTGGAAGACTTGGCCCTAGTTCCTACATGTAGTCGTTCGCCATCGAAAACCGTAGTCGGGGCTAGCCGTGGCGAAAATCCAACGCGTTCGGATGTGTCCCCGTAAATTGCTTCCCATCGATTATCGGTTCCATTGCTTCCGAAGGGATCTTCTGGCTCAAACTTGAATTTGTGGTAATTTATCAGCATTACATCTGATTGGTCGATTACTTGGTTCAATATCCCCTCTGTTTGTACGCAATTAGTACACCAAGTAGCAGTGTAAACCTCAATGATTTGCGGGAAATCAGATACCTCCATGGTCACCGAAGCATCAGTGGAATTCGTTGATAGGGGCAGGGCAAGCCCCCCTATAGTGCCCCCGACTGTTTCCCACCTGGCCTCATCCCATGTGTACGAGGACGCATCCGTTGGCCAATTCTCATATCCATTAGTGCCCGCATTTGCGTGAATTGGGACCAGAAGTATGACGACCAACACCAGAGCTAGCCGTAATCGCACGACTGTCCTAGGGGAGGCTGATATTGAATTCTTGTGGGTTATTGTGACTCAGCAAATGCAACAATTGTCCTTTCTATATCCTCATCGGTAATGTGTAAGTGCGTTACTGCTCTGACTGAAGAGTCGTCAATGGTCAGAATATCCACACCATGGTTGGAAAGACGGGAGACCAAGCCATCTGCATCGCCATCTTTGCATGAAATGTAGACCATATTTGTTTGAACTTGATCTATGTTTACGGAGAAGCCTGGAATTTCAGAGATTGCTTCTGCGAGTCTTCGGGCCCGAATGTGGTCATCTGCCAATCTTTCGACATTGTTCTCAAGCGCGAAAATTCCCGCTGCCGCGATTACTCCGGCCTGCCGCATACCTCCTCCGAACATCTTGCGCCACCTGTGTGCCCGATTTATTGTGCCAGCAGAGCTGACTAATACACTACCAATTGGTGCACCGAGGCCTTTGCTGAGGCAAATCGAGACAGAATCGTAGCCCATAGCGATACGGGAGACTTCTTCCCCAGTAGCTATTGAAGCGTTAAATATCCTAGCCCCATCCATATGTGACCTACAGCCATTCTCTCTGGCAATTTCAGAGATTGAATCCAGATTGGAAAGAGGGTAGCAAGTTCCTCCCCCTCTGTTTGAAGTATTCTCTACGCAGACCATCGAGCCATTAGGATAGTGCCCTAGACTTCCATCACCCTTCCTAATAGCCTTCGAAACATCTTCCGGTTCCATGATTCCGAGGTTCCCATTAACTAATGCAACTGAGGTTCCCGATAAGGCGGCGAACCCACCACCTTCATAGATGTATATATGGCTGTGACGTTCTGTCACAATTTCATCACCGGGTTCGGTTTGAGCCCTGATTGCAGTTGCATTGGACATAGTTCCGGATGGGATGAACAGTCCTCTCTCCTTTCCTAGCAATTCGGCCATTCGGTGTTCTAACTCAGCTACAGTGGGGTCATCGCCCAATACATCGTCCCCAACAACTGCATTGGCCATAGCCTTTCTCATTGCTGGTGTCGGTTGGGTAACAGTATCGCTTCTGAGATCAATCCGATCACTGGGGTAGTCTCGCACGTTTTGCCAAAGGAGGTTTTTTTCATAACTGATCCTATTGAATCAGTTTCTTCTCCTAATGTCCTCGGAATACATGTAGGAGCGTTTCTTTGTTTTGGATTTCTTCTCTTGCCGCCTTGAGAGATGAATGGCGGCCATCGTTCCAAGAACGATGGTGGGGACTGCGAACATTACCAACGTCAACCATAGAGGTCGTTTGGGTGTGTTGCAGCTGCTCTGCCCAGCTAGTTCCTGTGACTGTCCGGATGGGCACTTTAGTTGCTCTATGGAACCTGTTTCGGGTACGTAGAAGCCAGGATCAGATGGAGTGCAGGACCTTGAATTCGTAGACTCTTGGTATGTCCCTGGTTCGCAAGGGGTCTGTGACGGTGAACCGGTTCCCTGAACAAAATGGCCCGGGGAAGATTCTTGACAGGAGTCTGCTCCTTCGCTTGATTGGAATGTGCCTGGTCTACAGGTGCTCTGTGAAACCGCCCCCTCTTCGGGGACATGGTGCCCTGGCATCGCATCGGTGCAATCATTCTGTCCCTCTGCTGATTGGTATGATCCGGGAGGGCAGGGCAGCTGTTTATCCGAACCAGACTCAGGGACATAACTACCGGATGAGGATTGGACGCATTCCGACTCTCCGGGATTTGATTGAAAGTATCCTGGTTCACATGCAGTCTGGGAAGAAGCCCCGGATTCGTTCACAAAATATCCCGGGGAAGACTCCAAACAAATCGTCCTGCCGGGATTTGGTTGGTATGTCCCTGGTTCACAAGGGGTTGCTAGTGATGCCCCATCCAAGCTAACAGTTTGACCTGGTGGAGCCGGTTCACAGCCAACTTGTCCGGAATCCTGTTGGAAAGATCCCGAGGAGCATGGTGACTGTGATGATGCGCCATCAAGGTCGACGAAATGGCCCGGCTCTGCTTCGGTACAGTTTCCTTGGGCTGAATCGTTTGCAAAGGTGCCTAGGGAACATGGGGTTTGGGAGTTTGATCCTGTTGAATTGACGAAGTGCCCGGGCTCAGCATTCGTGCAATGATCTGCCCCTGGTGCCGATTGGAATGTCCCCACCTCACAGGAAGACTGCTGACTTGATCCTGGAAGCGAGAAGAAGCCCGGTTGGGACTCAATGCACACTGATTGGCCCGAATCCGGTTGGTATGTTCCCCCTGGGCACTCAATCATCATAATAGACCCAGTTTGTTCGACGTAATATCCTGGTAATGCATCATTACAGGACGACTGACCGGTCTTGTTTTGCCAAGTCCCTGGTGTACATGGAGTCTCATTAACTGATCCGAATCCTAGAGCGAAGTGCCCCTCTTGCGCTTCATTGCAAGAGATCTGGCCTTCCTGATTCTGCCAATGACCCGGGGAGCAGTGATTCTGAGAAAATGAGTTCTCAGTGGTAAAGTATCCGACATCAGCGACTTTGCAGTAGCCTGAATAGAATGAAAAGTAGCTTCCGAGATCGCAACTTAATGGGTTTGAAATCCCGCAATCGTCACTCCATATCTTCTGGACAAAACCTGGCCTATCGACGAAAGGGTTTCGATTTCCTTGATATGATTCTACTCGATCGTTTCGTGCCCTCTCATTTGTTGTGACGGGGTCATTGATATGCCATGAATACAATGTGCATTTTACCCCTAGGGAACCATTGGTTCCTGAGGGTGATGTGTAAGAATCTACTAGTGTCAAGTTTGGTTCGTTTCCAAATCCGTCATACCTGAGGTCCATGTAGAACAATGATCTGGCCAAGTCCCCCTTGACTTCGCTCGGAGGTTCCCATGCATCCCACGAATAGTTGCAATCTTCGCATTCTGAGTGCTGGTTGTCTGCATCGTCGAAGTCTCTATCACTTCTTGCGGAATTTATTGTATTGTCTACTGGTCTGAGGGCGTGGAGATCCGTTCCTGCGATCTTCTCTGTAGTGGTGCCAAAATCGCCATGTGACTGGGGCCACAAGTGCTCCCGGTTCCAAGATTGGTTGGTACAGGAGTTGCCATTGCCACATGTGTCACTACCTGAATGAGATCTCTTACTATAGAATAGCACAATGTCCGATGAATTGCTTGGATCCGCATCAACTTCCATTAGTGCGTCCCAGACATTAGAATAATCCAATGCTGTGTGGTTATCCACGATTTCATAAAGGGCGATGGTCAAGTTTTCCTCGTTTAGGAATTCCATGCCACTATAAGTTTCAACGTCAGTTTGTTTGACCACAAAATTGCTTGAATCCTGTAGATTACCTTGATGAGAAAGAGAGAGCAGAGTGGTTCCTAGAAGCAAAAGAGACAGGATTATAGGGGCTGGTATTGGTTTTGCCGGTCCACCCATGCCCCACGAATTCATGCATGTAACTTAACGGTTTTTTCGTGAGAGGTTAGTTTACAAGACGGATGGTCAAACTCATTTGCAACATGCCTCACGACTAGGCATGGCAGAGCAGGCGGGAGAAGTGGAGTCCTTCCTCTCTGACAACTGTCCACCAATGGGAATCTACGAGACCCTGTACGCCTTCAGAGACGCTTTTGGAAGTTTCATGGGTACCGAGGGCACTCATCCGTGGTCGCAGGGATTCCCCTTGACTACACCCCTGGAGAAATTCGGTGGCCCTGCCCTGCCCGATAGCGTCGATGTCACGTGGGAGGATCGTTTCTATCCAAAGGCATGGGGGCATCCTATTTTACGCGAGGCGATCGCAGACTACTACAACACCCAGTATGACTCTGTAGTGGCTCCCGAGAATGTAATGATTTTCGCGGGAGGTAGACCTGGTATCTACACCGTGCTCGCGTTTCTCAAAGAGCATGTGCAGGTGAGAATAGGGAACATAGAGTGGCCCGCGTATCTGGATATCATGGAGCAAACAGGTACTAACTTCCAGATCGTCCCATTCACCAAAGAGAATAACTTTCACCCGAGTAACGATTCCTACTTCGACCGTTCGGGACTCAATGCATCGACTAGGCTGATGCCCATCATTTCGAATCCTCAAAATCCATCTGGTCAGACACGTTGGGGAGAGGAGCTCAGGGGACTCATTCAATTGGCAGAGCAGCCTAGAAACGGAATATTGCTTGATGAGGCATACGAGATGTTCCATTCCCCTTCAGTGAGTGGGATTCAGTTCGTTAATGACTTAGATAACAGCAATGTGTTCATTGCAGGGGCTTGTACCAAGGGTCTACAGTCACCGGGAATTCGTATAGGCTGGATAATTTCTAGCAGGAAGAACATCGAGACACTGTCAAACTACTCCAGCTTTGGTATGGGTGGTGTGAGTCATCCATCGCAGCTCTATGCGGTTAAACTCCTAGAGCCTGGTCGCGTGAAGAAGGCCCGAAAGGCGATTGAGGGCCATTACAACTGGCAAAGGGAGAGATATCGCAAGGCATTCGAGGAAATGGGTCTAGGGGTTTTCACTGGAGATGGTGGATTCTACCACTGGTTGGAGCTCCCAGAGGGAATGACTAGTGCGGAGCTAAACAGAAGGCTCTTCAAGCACGGTGCGGCGATACTATGCGCTTCAGAGTGCGATATGGCACGACCCCATTCAAAGGACCCTGAATATGTCACGCCATATTCCCGATTCTTCCGCTTTTCCTTCGGACCTTTGCTGCCAGAGACTTTTGAATCTGATATTCAACTATTCAGTGAAGTTTTCGAGGAGTACAAACTTGAAGTTGAAAATTGACTTCGGTCAAATCCTTAAGTGTTAGATTGTTTCCAATAAAACGTGGCGAAGCAACCGACGGCGAAACAGGCGGCAAAGATGGTCGAAGCGACCTATACTGAGTTCCTAGAAGAGCCCGAACGCTCCAAGCAGATTGCAAACATCCCCAAGCTTCTAAAGAAGTTCGATGGAGACTATGCGACGATGGTAAAAAAGCTGCAATCAAAATATGGAAAGACCGGCTCAAAGAAGAAGGCAGAGGAGCCAGCTGAGGAAGAGGCAGAGGAGCCAGCTGAGGAAGAGGCAGAGGAGCCAGTGGAGAGCACTGAGGGAATGGATGAAGGTGCAGTCAAGGCTCAGATTGCAGAAGACAAGGCTGCAGCAAAGGAAGCGATAGCAGAGGCCAAGGCTGCAGCAAAGGAAAAGGCTGTAGCGGCTAAAGCCTCAATGAAGGAAGCCAAGGGCCTTGCCAAAGCAGAGATCGAGGCGAAGAAGGCCAAGGCAGAAAGGAAGGCGGCAGAGAAGCAGGCCAAGGCGGCCAAGGAAGCATTGAAGTCTGCTCAGAGCTCTTCTCACATGACTCCCGAAGAAATGCATGAAAAGGAAATCGAGCTGAAGGCCGAAGCAAAAGAGGCTTCAAGCGCTGCAAAAGAGGCGCAGAAAGAAGCGAAGGCTTCTCTATCCGAAGCGAAGACTCTGGGGGCAGATGTGGCGAAAGAGGCCAAAGCGACTGCTAAGGCTGAGGCTGAACTGAAGAAGGCTGAGATGGAAAAGAAGGTCGCTGAGAAGCAGACAAAGAAAGCAGGTAAAGCGACATCGAAGGCTGAGAAAGAGCTCGAGACTCTTAGAGAAAGACGTGCAATGGCTGAGGAGAAGCTGGGATCGCAGATGGAGGAAAAGCAGGCTGCTCTTGAGGCTGCTAAAGAGGGGGCTGATGAGGCTAAAGAGGCAATGCAGGACGTTAAGGCCCAGATGAAGGACGAGATAAAGGCCGCAAAGGCGGTTGAGAAGGATGTCAAGGCCAAACAGAAGGAAATAGCGAAGACACAGTCTGAAGCTGAAAAAGCATTAGAAGTGAAGAAGGAGATTGAGAAGGACATAGAAGATAGCAAGAAATTCTCAAAGGATGTCGAAGAGGAGTCTGAGAAGGTCAAGGAGGACATTATTAAGATTCAAACAGAAATGAAGGCTGCAGAGGATATGTTGATCACGACCGAGAGCGAGGCTCAGAAAGTTGAGAGGAAGGCGCTTGAAGCTGAATTGCACCTCAAAGCTGATATCATGGAAAGAGACGACTTGATTATTGAAAGGGTCAAACTGAAGGCCGTTCAAATTAACTGGCCTCAGATTGGTGAAGCGGAAGATGAAGATCCAGATGATCTCACCAAGATTGAGGGCTTGGATGATTTCTCCCAGAGGAAGCTTAACGCTCTTGGAATTCATACCTATGGTCAACTGTCGAGGATGGACCCAATGACCACCGAGATTGTTAATGATGCAATAGAATTTACACCTGGCAGGATAGCAAAGATGATGTGGGCCCAGCAAGCTATGCAACTAATGTCGATGAAACGTTAGCTATTCTTCGGCTGGCGCATAGATATTGAAGTCGCGTAGGGGTGGAGTGTATACATGGAGATTGATTAAATTCTCATTTGATTCGTTTGATATCCTGTGGATATCGGCTTCCTCTGCTGCGCAAATTCCACCTGGTTTGTACTCCCTTGAGAGGGTTGGGGTAGCGAGTCCGTCATCATTTGTCTCATACACTGTCTCAGTACAAGTTCCAGCAAGAATCAGGAAAGCACAATCGCTCCCAGTATGATCATGAATTGGAGTCTCCTGTCCCGAGGACCAGCAAATGGCAACCAATTCATAATATTCATTCTTGTTAATGATGTTTCTCTGGTATCCATATTCTGAGTATCCAATGCAACGCTCTATGGCCTGGATATTTGGTTCGAGCTTTGAGAGCCGGACATCAAGTTCGGACAATCCGGGACGTCGATTTAGATTTTCAAGCCATTCATTGAGACCTCCCATGGAATTGCACTCTGAGATTAAATCAGAACGTTCTTCTTCAGAAAGCATCACTTGAGTGACCATATCCCCTCCAGAAGGGTCTCGCTCATGACACTTATGGAGTCTCAATTCACCAATTTCAAATCGCCGGTAATCTTGTCTATTTCCTTTCTAGGGCCCGGTCCTATTCCTACAACGGTCTCAGTTCCGGGGGGAATTTCAGTATGGCCTGCGTCCTTGACAAGGAAGCATACTAAGTCCGATCTTTTCGCTAGGGTGTAAATCTTCTTCAGGGAGACAACGTCTTCAACCTTGCAAACAACCTTTCTGGCCCCATCTCGCATATAGCGATCTAGTTCCCTAGGTATTGATCTCCTTGCGGTAAGAATACACTCTGCGGCTGCATGAGAGCATTGGGCTGCTAATTTTCCCTTGGAAAGATGTAAATCGTTCCTAGTTACTAGGACCATTGTTAGCTCTTCAGTTCGAGGCAACTTCCCTCACCACAACTTGATTGGGGCTTATGACATGTCTAGTTATGACTTCGCTAAGTGGAGAAGCCAGCCATGCTACGAAGACTAGGTTTCCCACCAAGTGTAGTAGGTCAAATGGTACTCCTGCAATCAAGTAAGGTAAGAAATTCTCAGATCCAATCGAATGAAGTGCGCTCAGAGAGACTACAAAATCAAAGCTAAGTGCTGAAATGGCGGAAACAGCTGCTAGTCGGTTGAGATTCAACTGGCTACCTGATCGAATTGCATTGGCCGAAAACGCGCCAACAGCCCCAACTAGTGACCAACCCAATGCTTGGTATAGTGACCAAAGTCCATGACCGAGTACGAAGTTAGAGAGGAGTGTCACTGATGTTGCTACCAAGACCGCCCTAGGGATCCCATAATGTATCCCAACCAATAGGACAACGACTGTGACCGGTTGAATGTTTGGGATTGGGTCAAGAAGCACCCGACCTGAGGCTGCAAATAGTACCAACATTACTAACATTACCCAGTCATTTCCTGATTCTAGATTCTTCTCCGCCTTCCAAAGTGCCCAGACTATTGAAAACAACATACACGCATTGACTGCGAGGATCCCTTCAGGTCCAATTATGATTGCGTGAGCGTTCAACTTGTCACCCAAACTCTCTCCAAACGTCCACGCTCTTGATGGTTGTGATTGATGAGTGTCACCAAGTGTCTACCCGCCAAGTAATTACGCTATCAGAATCCAATGGTAAATCCCTAATCCCGATGATGGAGAATGCGCCATTGTGGTATAGTGACCAGTAGGCTCCATCTAAATCTCCTGTCAATGAGTTGGGGTCAACGCCTGCAATTGAGTTCACCATGATACCAAAGGAATACTCGGTCGAGTTGATTGGGAAATCGGTTTCTGTTGAGTTTGCTGCGGCATTGAATAGAGCCCATCCATTATTGAAGCCGGAAAAGCCCCCTATGCATACTCCGGTTTCATTCCAATCATCATCGCTCATGAATTGGGTTCCATCCTTGTCAATGTGTTTTCTTCCTTGGTTGAACCTCTCGGGAGCTAGTTCCGGGGGGAAGTGCACGCAAACTACTTGATTCCCGTCCCAAATATCAGGTAGGCCGTAATGTGGATCTTCTTCTTCTTCGACAAGATCTGTCGTCATTCTTGCCCATTCTACAGTAATTGTCTCAAAGGAAAGGAGGAGGAAAAGGGTCGAGCTGATTGAAAGTGCCTTTAGCCGATTCTCTTGATCTGATGACCTTAGGAATCCAAATGTCAACAAAAAGAATAGGAATATTGTCCCAATAATTTCAGACATGAGTACCATTCTGAGGGAGTGGTTCATTATGTATTCTAATCTGAAATTTCAGATAGCCTGGTTCGAAGAGCGTCGCTTACTGCCTTTCCATCAGCTGAGCCTCCAAGCTCCTTCATTACAAGTCCCATCAGTGGTCCCATCGACTGGAGCCCTCGTTCCTTTGCCAGATCCAGATTCTCAGAAATTACCTTGTCCACCACTTCTTGAACGGCGTTGGAATCGGCAGGTACAAGGCCTCTTTTCTCGGCTTCTTTTTGCATCCAGTCCAAAAGCAGCTCAATTTCTTCCGTTTCAGCATCTCTGACTAGCTCATCAGCGCCATCCCTGGTTATTAATCCGGTCTCTCTTAGATGGACTGATACTGCCAGAGAGTTGACTTTTCCTGTGCCGTGTTCGAGTAGAGCACTTGCCCACGCTTTACTTGGAAGATTGAGTTCCCCATTAATTCCATCAACTAGAATATCATCCAGTTCTGCGTTCAGTATTGCCTCCATTTGATTAGATGATATCTCAAGAGCGCTTAGTCGCTCTACCCTCTGACTTAATGACAAGGGGAGGTTTTCACAGACGGATTTCCAGCGATCCTGTGTAATTTTTAGTAGTGGTACGTCGGTCTCTGGGTACATCCTAGCGCCTCCAGGCAGGGGCCTTAGCGCTACTGTTGTTCCATCCTCAGGCTTTCCCCTTTTGATAACGACATTCCTAACCTCGTTAGGAACCCTGTGAAACGCTAATCTGCATCTTTCAATGACCGCTTCCAATGCAAGCTGGGCCTGCCACTCTGGTGCAATGCAAATCACGAATGCGTCCTCTTTGGAAAGAGAAAGGGCCGATGAGGTGGCCTCAACGAATTCTTGGGCAATTCCATATGCTGGTAGTTCGTCGGAGTGAAATATTCCGGAAACCCCTGCCAATTTTGCTGCACTGGCTAATTCCCTTCCCAATCTAGGAAGTTGTGCCTCATTATCATCGAAGCTCTTGATGCCCATCTTACCGGAGAATCCCGGTATAGAAACACCCAGAATAGAAAGACCGCTTTCCAAAGAGGAAGTGACAAAATCGGAGTCAGATGTTTTGAACAAATCTGAAAGATCGTGTGTTTTCATTGGAATAATTTTTGATGCTGCGAGGGCCACCCTGTTCTCCACTGGGATTGCGTCATCTATACGATTCGGAGGTAGGGGGGGTAGTGATGAAGTGGCACGGAGTTCGTTGGCTAGTCGGTAAAAATGGAGCTGTCGGGCCATCTCTAGGGTAATTATCCTCGGAATCCAATCTAAATCCTGACATCCCTTAATCTCCACCCGGGAGCCACATGCAATACTGACATTGAGGTCCTGCCTGATAGAGCCAAGTCCCCTTCTGACCCGCCTTGTGTCTCTCATTAACCTGCCCAGAGAAATTGCGGTTTGTTTGGCGTGTTCAGGCGACTTGATATCTGGAGATGTGGCTACTTCCACCAGTGGAACTCCCAGTCTATCCAAGGTGTATAGTACCAATTCCCCTTCATCACTTTGGCTGGATGAAATCTTCCTTGCCGAGTCTTCCTCCAGAGAGATTAGGTCTATGCCAACATCTCCCGACTCGGTGTGGATTGTTCCGTCTGTTGCAATAATTGTGGTCCTCTGGAATCCACTCGTGTTAGAGCCATCGACAACGGTTTTTCTCATTGCCTGAAGAGAGGGGATTGGTTTTGCATCCATCATTGCAGCCATAGTAAGCGCAATGTCGACGGCTTTGGGATCGTGCTTCGATGGTGGTGCCTCGTCCAATTCGACCAAACCCGCATTAGGAGTTTGCACATACTCAAAGATCCTGTGTCGTCTCTGCTCAAAACGAGCTGCAATGTCCTTTATTCCAGCCTCACCCTCAGATGCTCTTAACTTCCGAGAAATCCTAGTCCATGATCCTGGTAATTCTTCCTCCTTGTAGTCAAATAAATCGCTGGGCATTCTTGAATGTAACTTGCCGGTGTCGAGCTGCTGGTGAATCTCCAATCCGCACATGAATCCTAATGGGGTAGGATCGAGGGTCTCGAGAATAGAAATATCTCCATTCGGTTCCATGGATAATCTTGGCAGGGGGGTTACGCTCATAGGATGAACGGATTAAGGGAAGGAGAACTTGTCAAAACTCGGATTGTAGAGTTCACCGGTAGTGAGCATCTTGGAGAGTACCCTATTTACCTCATCTTCGGAGATACTACGTAAAATTGCGGCATTGTAAATCTGTGATTTTTCTGCTTCGCCGCCGTGTTCGGCGCATATGTCTCTAATTATCTGACGGATAGAAGAATTGTTTGATCTGATCCTTGGGGAGACTCCTGAGTGTAATTCTGATTCGTCCTCGATCCCTGATTCCTCTCGCCAATGTTTGAAGACTGCTAGGGCGACCTTGGCATCGTCGGATGTAGCTATATCGCGTAGGTGCATTCGTGCATGTGCTTCTGTGAGACGGATTAGCGCTTCGAGTGCGCGAGCGGTGATTGGAATGATAGATTCCCTATCCTGATCGGCTTGGAATTGATCTTCTCGTCCAAAATTTTGGCGTTCTTTGGTATAATACTCCAATATCTCCGTCTTTGCCTCATCGCTTAGCTGTGGGTGAACTGTTCTCTTTGAGAAGGCTATGTATTTTCTTAAGAAGTTCTGAGTGAGGTGCTCATTCTCAACTCCAGAGAAAACCTGATCTGGATCTAGATTCGAACTCTCCATATTTGACAACTCCTCGAGCATTGTCTCGCTCTTTCCCGAAGTTTTCGTGTCCAGAATATGCCTTGCAATCCTCTCATCGTCCCTCACCCTAATCTCATCCCTAATCATCCAGATGATGTCGAATCTAGAAGCCAAGGGAGGGGGGAGTCCTGTTTCTTTGAATGAGCGCATCACGCTTTGATTGATGCCCCTCTTGCTGAATCGGCCGTCTTTTGGGTTGGCAGCAGCGAGTATTGCACAGCGTGAGTTTAGTGTGGCTTGGATTCCACCCTTTGAGACGTAAACACGTTGTTGTTCCATCGCTGGGTGCATCATTCTTCGGTCTTCTTCAGAAATCTTGTCAAATTCATCTATTGCGGCAAGTCCCCTATCCGAAAGCGGAAGCACTCCGGCCTCTAGGGCGAATCTACCATCGCCAAAGGCGTCTCTGACTGCAGCTGCAGTCAGACCGGCTCCTGAGACCCCTCCTCCTGTGGCAAGTCTGCCCCGGGGTGAGAGCTCGGAAATGAAGGACAGTAACTGTGATTTGGCCACTCCAGGATCTCCCATCAGAAGGATGTGTATGTCCCCCCTAGTTCTGGTCTTATCCAAGTTTATCCTTGACACGCCGCCGAAGAGCTGTAGTGCTAAAGAGCGTTTCACGTGCCCCAGTATTCCGGTTGCGAAAACCGATGGGGCTATTGAACGTTGGACTAGGCTTAGCAGTTCTTCGGTATGTGAAACTTCGATGATCCTATCCCGATCTTCATCACTAATGGCAATCTCAGTGAATGGTGTGCTCTCGTGTTCGGAGCTCACAAGATGGTAGATTATATCGAACATGGGTGTCTTCTTGTTCCTCTTGACCTCACTCCTGACCACAGGAATGACATTCGCAGTTACTCTCTCTCCCGGGAGGTGTTTGTTTACCTGCTCCCCCTCAATGAGAACCCTTGACCTACTGGGTTGGGCGCCACTAGGGACATTCTCTGGTTGTTCTTGGATTTCTATCCACTGGTTATTGACCAGTCTAGAGCTCATTAATACCAAATCAAATCTTGTTTCGGGTTTCTTGCTTCCACAGCCATCCTCACTGGCTGAACATGAAAGGGGCTCCTTCAATTCCCTCTCATTGTCCTGACTTACCTCGATGTGGTTGCCACAGGACTCACATCTGAATACGGCCCTGTGGATTCTGGGTTTAATTTCTGAGACCTTTGTTACAATCACATCAACGCTTCGAAGTTTGTCAACGTCCGAACTGCCGATATCCCTCAGAAGGCGTCTGCTGTCCCGGGGCAGATCCCCTACGCGAAGGGTTGCGTCAACGTCTTCACCCCTCTCGCGGCATATCTCTATCAGCGTCTTTGAACCAGTCGAAAGGATTGATTTTGGGAACTCTAGGATATCTTCAGCAAAGTCGGGATCGAAAGTCTGAAGCTCATGGAAGGGGATGTTTAGGAATGGGTAATTGGACTGCCCTGTTAGGAGTGTCATTATCTGTTGATCCTTCATCTCCTCCAGGAATGTTCGCCACCTTCCAGATGCATCATGTGCTGCCATAGTCATACTTCTCAACGCCGGGCTTTACAAGCCTAGAATCAGAGTCTATAATGCATGCTATTGAACATCATGACCCCATGGTTTCATCTGGAGAAAATATACGCACACCACACCGAACCGATTTGATACTGGCTTCTACTGAAGTTGTTGTAATATTTCGCCGATTAATGATAGTGAGTTTGAAGGCTAAGGGCCATATCGGGGGACATGGAATTCAGACGGATTGGCGAGGACGTTTTTGTAAGATTGGATGTTGGAGATGAGTTGCATGCATCAATTAGAGAATTGAGCTCTCATGGCATTTTTTCTGCAGCGATAACTAGTGGGATAGGGAGGGTCCGTGATACAACGATAGGTTTCTTGGACTCGGATGGAGTCTACCAGAAGGAGAGTCACATGGAGCCAATGGAACTTCTATCTACTCAAGGGAACCTTGCTCCGGGACCGGATGGGGCGTTCTCACACATACATGTTGTTCTCTGTGATGACGGCCATGTGGTTCGCGGTGGACACCTTTTTGAGGCTACAGTTGAGGTAACTGCTGAGATGCATCTTAGGGTTCTAGACTCCGGGGAAAGTTCGGCCTTCGAGAGAGTAGAAACGGACAGTGATTTTGTTGCACTTTCTTTCTGCGGAATCAGTTGAGCTGTTAGTTGTGTCTTGTTGGGCCCGTGGAATAATCGGATAGTTGAGTCGTATTTCTACCAAGTCCGGGACGAATAGTTATTGATTGGGCGCATCAGGGATCTGATACGAGGAGGGTCCGACATGAGAGTTCTTTTTGCCCATGGGCTGTGGAGTAGCCCTGGTGGCTCCAAACCTAGTTTTCTCGAGGAGAGCTGCAAATGGGATGTCTTATCATGTGACATGCGTAGGTTTGGATGGTCGATTAAGGATCAGGAAAAGGCCATAATCGACTCAATAAATGAGGAGGGTGCTTTCGATGTCTTGATCGGGTCATCATTCGGCGCCTTGGCAATAGCAAATGCCGCATCACGGGTGAGTGACTCGGATCTTCGATTGGTTCTCCTTGCACCGGCATTCGGGGTCTTTGAAACACTATCTAGAGACATAGGGGAGGGGGAGAGGGCCCTGTGGAAGGCCGAAGGTCAGCGCTTTTTCCACCCACCAGAGTGGGAACAGCCGGTGGAGCTGGAGTGGTCCTTCATGGAAGAAGCAGAGGCGATGGGATGGCCTGAGATTAATCACAAAACCGTAATCATCCATGGGATAAATGACGATGTCGTTCCAATTGGTAACTCCAGAATCATGGCCGCATCAAACCCAAACATCGAGATAATCGAAGTTCAGGACGATCATAGGCTGGCAAACTCGCTAAATGTCATTCCCGAAGCAGTAGAAAGATGCCTATCGAACTAATCGTCATGCATGCCTAGGAAATACTTGCCAATCTCTGGATCTGTCAGGATATGGTCGGCGGAACCGGTGTGAACTATCTTCCCATTTGCCATGATGTACCCCCTATCGGATTTGGCCAGACTTAGCCTAGCATTCTGCTCAACTATGAGGACAGTGATTCCTTTCTCCCTCAGAGAGTCTATTCTCTCGATGATCTGTTGCTGATAAAGAGGTGATAGGGCCGCCGTTGGTTCATCGAGAAGGAGGAATTTTGGGTCTGAAATCAGAGCCCTGGAGATTGCGAGCATCTGCCTCTCACCGCCAGAAAGCGACGCAGCGAGATCATGTTCTCTGGACCTTAGGTCGGGGAACATGTCAAGGGCACGCTCAATCCTCTGGTTGAGGAGGTTCGTGGAAAGCGAGTTCCCCCCCATCTGTAGGTTCTCTTCAACGGACAGGGAAGGGAAAACGTTGTTCACCTGCGGGACGTATGCAATGCCCCTGTTCACTAGTTGATCGGTTCGGAGTCCTGCAATGTCCTGATTTCGATAACTGACGCTCCCGTTGTAGAACGTAGCTATTCCAAAAATGGCCTTGATGAATGTCGATTTACCGCAGCCATTTGGCCCGATTACCGTTACGAACTCACCTTCATCGACGTGCAGGTCAATACCGTATAGAATCTGGATAGCGCCATAGCCACCCTCTAGATTTGAGACTTCGAGAACTCGTGACATTACTCCTCCTCTCCTTCGACGCCGGCCGAACCCAAGTATGCCTCGATGACATCTCGATTGGATTTTACCTCATTGGGCGTGCCGACCATTAGCACCTCCCCCCCATTCATGACGATGATCCGATCTACCCCTTGCCTCAGGATGAAATCCATGTTGTGCTCAATGATTAGGACTGAGATTCCGGTCTCGTTAACTGTCTCCCTTAGATTTGAGAAAATCTTCATGGCGAGTGGTCCTGCAACTCCTGCGACCGGTTCGTCAAGCAGCAATAGCTCGGGGTCACCCATCATCGACCTGCCTATGTCTACCAGCTTGCTCTGACCGCCAGATAACTCGCTGGTGAGGTTGTGTGCCATATGAGGTACCTCCAGCTGATCAAGAGTGGCGAATGCCTTGGATAGTCTCGCCCTTTCTGGATCGTGATTTCTCCCGAATCTCAAAGAGTCAAGAATACTGGGCTTGAATTGGCCCCTAGGGGGCACCAAGAGGTTCTCTATGACCGTCATCTCCTTCCATAGCCTTGTGTGCTGGAAGGTTCTGGTCATGCCAAGTCGCTGAATCTGGTCTGGTCGCATGTTGGAAGCATCCTGTCCGAAAATCTCAATGTGTCCAGCGGTCTGATTGAGGAGTCCGCTGATGCAGTTGAATGTCGTTGACTTCCCGCACCCATTAGGTCCGATAAGCCCCACGAATTCCCCAGAATTGACCTCAAAGGAGACATCCTTGACTGCAACTAGGCCCCCGAACTCCATCCGCAGGTCGGTTACTTTGAGGACCGTTGTCATTCCGAATCAGCCTCCCTAATCCTTTCGGGCCTATAGGGGACCTCTGGAAGAAGCCCATGGGCGTTGAACTTCAGTGAGAAAATGATGAGGAGTCCGATTAGCATTACTTTGACATGGGCCATCTGAGTCTTTACTCCACCGAATATTTCAGGGAAAACATAGTCGATTGAGCGTTGATCGAAAACCAAGCCACAGACTATGAAGGTTACAGAGAACCATGCTGAGGCCTCGACAATGGACTTGATTCGGAAGAAGGAGGCGAAAAGTGTGACTAGGATTAGTATGATCGCTGCTTGGAATGGTTCTTGGACCGACCAAGCGAATGTGCTGTCAATGTTGTTGGCGAGTCCGACGAGGGGTAGGCTTGAGCTTCCCTGGGCGGCCACTAGGACATTGAAGAAGAAGTCAGTCAATGTGATTATTAGTGCTCCAATGAGCATACCACGGTTGTTTGCAGCCCCACCGATGATGAAGGCTGCCCAGACATAGAATGTCGTCTTCGAGGGTTGCATCCAACTAGGTTGGAAGCCGTTCATCTTCCAAGCCCAGAGAGCCCCGGCGAAGGCCGCGATAGCGGCTCCGAGAGCAAGGCTAGCTGCCTTGTGAGTGAGGATATCGTGTCCATGGTGTTGTGCCACCTCCTCGTCCTCTCTTATCGAGCGGAGGATCCTACCCCAAGGGGACTCATACAAGACATCTAGCAGCTTCCAAATGACAGCCGATCCTATGATTCCGATGATTGCCAGAAGCATCAGGTATGGTGCCGGCTGACCGAGCATCAGAATCTCGCCAGAGATCTCAGCGGCGCTGCCCATATCGGAAGTCGTGGCGCATATTATTGGTGACATTTTTTCGCCTGTTGCGCTGTCAATTGGTGTTTCGCTACCGCAGAACCACCACTCCTGAAGCGGGAGCGTGTACCTCTGGACCCCAATTGCCGATTTGTTGCCCCCGGCTCTGAGCAATGGCTCGCCCATTAGCAGGATCCTGACGATTTCCCCGAGCGAGATGGTAATTATTGCGAAGTAATCGCTTCGGAGGCGTGCCGTCGGATAAGCTAGGAGCCAGCCGAACAAAGCCCCCACTGCCATTGCCACCATGAGGGCAGGTATCACTGGCCAGTCGTATCCGTAGAGTTCCTTCGGGGCGGTCAGGATGCCAACGACGATTGCGCCGACAGCAGCGAAGAAAATCACCCCGAAGTTCAGCAATCCAGTGACTCCTGTGTGCAGATTTAGGGAGAGGGCCAGGAGTAGGAAGATGGTTAGGGTGAGTACTAGATTAGAAACCTGTAGTGACTTGATGAACAAAGCGTTGGCTGCATTGGGGACCGGTAACCAGAGCACCACCAGAGAGAGAGCTGCTAGGAGAACCCAGAAGAGTGCTTTTGAACCCCTCTCAGAGTATCGTCCGTACTCTGCTGCGCCGACTCTCTCATAGAAAGATGATGTGACTCCCCGAATGCGCTCGGATATCCCCCCCGTGCCAGAGCTCATCGCAGTGCTCACTCGGTCCTGGAGTTCTGCATACCAAACCAAGGCCGAGTCGAGGACCGAGGAGTTTCCGCCAAATGCCTTCCTCGCAGTTTCAAGTGCCCAATCAATGGAATCGTTCAGTCGGGCTATTGGCTTTTGGAGCGGGTCTGCATAACGGCCCTTCATCATCAGGAACGACTCGTACAGGGCAAAGGTGTACAGTAGTGCGGGTACAAGCGGCCAGATAATGTCCCCAATGACCCCTAGGGTGGACAGTATGGTCTGCTCGGTTTGGACCAGACTTAGCCACTCAGTATGCAAAGAGGGTTCGCTTACCCATTCAGGGTATGATGAGGGGGACTGTCCATCTGGGATTGTGGGGGCTGCACTGACTTGCTGGCCCACGAAGGAGTTTGCCCTCATGAAAGAGGTGACTTTGTGTAAAGAGAAGGATAGTACAGTGATGATCATCATGGAGATGCCCCTAGCCGAGCGGCGCTGGTGAAAGTGGTGGGCCCCGATCCAGCCGAATGTTACGCCCAGCATCGCTGATACTCTGCTGTCTGGTTTTCTTGGGGATGCTGCACGCTTCCTGAGGCGTTCTATCTTCCACTTGTCGTAGGCATGGCCAATACCCTGTGGCATGATCATTAGTATGGCTACGATGATGACGTAGGGCATCACACCCGCCAGAGCAGAATAGTTGGACCTCTCCAACGGGTTTCCAATACCCATGAGGACGGGTGACGAGACTGCTCGTACGAACCCTATCATCAGGGATGCGACAATTGCGCCTGGGACGGAGCCTATGGTGCCGAGCACTATGACGGCGAATGCTGGAAGGAGGAGTGTGAAAGCTGTTTGCGGGCTGAATAGCACGGTAATGCCGAAGATGGCCCCCCCCACTCCCGAGATTCCCGCAGATAGGAAGGAGCTGATCATCTGGACGCGTTCAACGTTGATTCCGCTACTGGCTGCGAGTTCTGGGTTGTCAGCAACAGCACGCATCCTACGACCGAGGCGTGTGCGCGTGAGGATGATCAAGAGTAAGAATACCGAAGCGAATGAAATGATAGGGAGGAACGCATTATTGAAGGCATAGGTCGTGGAGCCTTGCTCAATATTCAGAAATGAGCAGCCTAAGCTTTCAGCTATCCCTTCGGTGGTGCGTGTTCTAACGCAGGCTTCGGAAATGTCACCAAGGTTGACTCGAATCAATCTGGATGGAAGCTCCCAATTTTGCTCCCTGTCTATCATCCAGTCCATATCGGGGACTAGGCGCTTTGAGTTAGCACCGAAACGGAGGTAGACCATTGCACGGAGAACCAGTGCCACGCCAAGTGATGCTATCATCATGACATCCGGGGAAGACCTGTTGTCCCTGAAGCCCTTGAAGACGAGCCGATCGATGATAATCCCAGCCATTCCGGTCAGAAAGAACGCACCAATGACGGTGTATATCAGAATCGACCAGACAAGTGTACCGTCCGCTGGGGCGATGTGAAGCGGGAATAGCCAGTCGGACCACATGAAGGCGATCCCGACGTACATACCGAGCATGAAGAACTCGCTCTGGGCGAAGTTTCCATACCTCTGGACGCTGTAGGTGAGCGTGCATCCCACGGCAATCGCCAAGTATGTGGAGGACCAAGTTAGTGTGTCAGTTCCCAATGAGGCCAGATTGAAGTTTATCGGTGCGAAGAGTCCCTGTCCGAATAACAAGATATGGAGTGACAGTAGTACGTGAATAAGGAGGAACAGGGGGGCGGATGCGATCAGAACGCTCCTCAATTTCCCACTTGGCAGGTCATCGAAGAAGATTTTCACCAATGAGAAGCCCATGCATATCAACTGCAGGGTCTGCAATATCCAGACCATGTCAGTTGGCAGGTTGCCAAGTACCAGTGCGTCAATCAGATTGAGTGACCCCGAGTCCATTAGAAGCCCCAGACAGGCATCAATTGCGAATACCAGAGTCAGGATCAAGCGCCTTGTGCCTCTATTTAACGACCCCCAGCGCTCGACGAGTGAGTTCTCTTCCATTGCAGCCCCACCTACCCGGTGGGATAGTTCACGATAAAGCCGACTAATGGATTTTGGAAATTGGGCGCTGTAGCGGGTCCCGCTGGGGGCCGCCCGCTACAGCGCTTTGCGTCACTTCAGACTTTACTGTCTGTACTCAAGACGATGCCTGGACTCCGCCAGTGGCGGTCCAGTACTTCGCGCAGGTGTATGCAGCTGCGCCGTCGTAGGTGCAGATGTCGTAGCCGTCTCCGCCCACGTCACCATTAGCTAGGAACGAGTGCATTCCAGATGCTCCCTGGAAGCTGGTGCCAACCGACTTGATGTTGTCGTTGATGGCTCCGTCCATTGCTGCGGCCTTGCCGATGATCATCACAGCGTCATAGGTGGTCAGGACGTATGTCTTGATGCTGCCTATGCTCGCAGCGTCGGCATCGTATCGTGCCTCGAAGTCACCGTATGAGGTGCCTGCTCGAGGTGCGGTAACAATCATGTTAGCTGCCAGGGTGTTGTCGGACAGTTTCTCGTAAAGGCCGATGCCTGCAGGTCCATCACCGGCGAAGATCTTGCCGGTGTAATTTGCAGCACTCAGTGCCTCAAGAATTGCCGCTGCGTCCGTGATGTACGAAGACAGGTAAACTCCTGTGCAGTCAGTTGCAGCCACTAGGGCCTCTGCTTGTGTTTGGAAGTTAGTTGTAGTATCCTCGTAACCAACCATGCCGAACGAACAGAGTGCGTTGCCGGCAGTTGCGTTCCAAGCAGCGCCAATTGCGTCAGCTAGGCCTGATCCGTAGTCGTTGGTCATGTGCAGAATAGCTAGGCCAGTTGCTGTTTGGCCTGCATCTGTCATGGCATCAGCGCCAGCTGGGCCCTGGATTGCGTCGCTTGGCACAACACGGTAGAACAGCGGGTACGCGGTTGCGTCGCTGAGACCGGGGTTGGTGCTTGCGTACGAAATCATTGGGATGCTAGCAGCGGATAGTACAGCATTGGCGCCCATTGAGGCACCGGAACATGCAGCACCGGCTACGGCAACTACGCCGGAGTCGACGAGGGTGCTTGCAGCTGGTCCGGAAACCGCGCCGTCGCATCCTGAGTCGACCTCTACGAGTTCGAACTCGTAGTCGTCGTACATTGCGTTCAGATCCTTAATGGCTTCAGAGGCTCCCCAGGAGAATCCTGAAGCATCAGGCTCCAGGGGCCCGGTGAGGGGGTTCATAAAGCCGATCTTTACAGTCGTCTTATCGTCATCGTCACCGAGGCATCCCGCGAACGCTGCCGCAAGCATACTGACGGTGATCATCATTGCAATCATTTTCTTACTCTTCATGGTAAACACTACCAAGCCTTGCGTGTGCCATGGCGGTTATAGATGTTATTTATTTTGGTCTTTATAAATGAAGTAACCAAAGTGGCTGTTTTTGGCAATAAATAGAGGGATAAAAGAGCGTTAATTTATCCGAGAGTATGAAGGCTTTGGTTGTTCCCGATAGAACGTGAACGGGCCGATGGACTATGCCGGTAGTGGCGTGGACGTAGACAAAGAGAGTGCCGCTGTGAAGAGCTTGGTCGATGCAATCACCTACAGAGGAAGACCAACAGGGGATCTTGGAGGCCCTGTTCTGCTTCCTGGTGGTTTTGGCGGAGTGATTGAATTCGGAGATAGCTGTCTCGTAATGGCCACTGATGGTGTTGGTTCAAAGCTACAGATAGCAAACGAGCTTGGAAGGCTTGAGGGTGTCGGGATCGATTGCGTGGCGATGAATGTAAATGACCTGATTTGTGTGGGTGCCGAGCCATTGGCATTCGTTGACTACATTGCCGTTCCGGAGACCGACGAAGAGGTGCATGCAGTATTGGGGTCTTCTCTTTCTGAGGGATGCTCTCGGTCTAGGGCGACTTTAGCCGGGGGAGAGACTGCCACATTACCAGGGATTGTGAAGGAGTTGGACCTCTCTGGGACCGCTCTTGGTTGGTTTCCCAGAGGGGGTGGTTTCACCGGAGAAAGGCTTGAGGATGGTGATTGCCTAATTGGGCTCCCCAGCAGTGGTATCCATTCAAACGGCTTCTCATTGGTGAGGGCGGTTTTGGAACGATCCGACTGCTCCCTTGAGGGGCGGGCCCCATTTGACTCGGATCATGCATCGAGGGTGATTGAGCGTTTTCCTGACTCTAGTGGGGAGATTACGCTAGGAGAGGTTTTGCTCAATCCAACTAGGATCTACGTTGACCCGATTGTTGATCTGTTTCTCGAGGCGAGGGGTGATGGGGATTTTTGCACAGAGGACTCGATCAAGGGGGTGGCCCATATTACTGGAGGAGGTCTTTCCAACCTGCTTAGGCTGCACGAGACTCTGGGTTGGAAAATCACTGACCCGTTGCCCGTTCTACCTGAGTTTGAATGGATCGCTTCCGTTGGAGAGATCTCTAGTCTGGAAATGTATAGGACTTTCAACATGGGGATGGGGATGGTGATTGCGGTTTCGCCGGAAGCCTCGGTTCAGATATCAGATTGGCTTGGTAGGAGGCTCCCTGGTTCCAGAATTGTTGGTAATGTGACCAGCGAAGGCAGGATTGTGTCGCATTCCAACCCGGAAGTCGTCTATTCGAGCTACTAATAATAATGTGTTGAGGGGGGTTTTTTGTTGGTAGGTTCCTCGCGTTACATGGACGAAGGTGTGCCTGGGGGTTGGCCTGGGTTCCCACACCTCGAAGGTAGGACCTTAATTCGAATGGTCGGAGAAGATGATCGAGTTGCACTCGGTCCGGGAACAAAGCAGGCAGGGACTGCTTTCTACAATCCAGCGATGGCCGGAACTAGGACAAGGAGTGTCCTCCTCCTTGGTTATGCCATAGAAAGAGGGATTCTGGGACAGAGGAAAATATACGCACTCGATGGGTTGTGTGCCACAGGAGTAAGAGCTAGGAGATGGATAAATGAGCTTCCCGCCGAGATGGCTGCCAGAATAAGCGCGACTTTGGTGGATATGGATCCTGTCGCTCTTTCATGGGCAATGAAATCCCATGAGATGCACCCCCCATCACATGGCTGTGGGGAGTTGATTCCCATGCTGGGTGACTTCAGAGGAATAGTTCTGGATAGTGGAAGGCACTGGGTAGATATAGACCCGTTTGGATCACCGGTTCCATTCTTGGACTCGGCGATCCAATCCCTTGCAAGGAGTTCTGTACTTGAAATCAGTGCCACTGATTCTGCTGCCTTGACTGGATCCTCTAAGAGACCGTTACTAAGGAGGTATGGTGCTAGAGTTAGGACGGACTGTCTGGCTCATGACTCGGGACTCAGGGTGCTTCTCGCAGTTGTGGCCAGATCCGCGGCAAGGCATGGGAGGTGTGTTTCGCCTCTGCTATCGATCTGGGACTCCCACCACCTCAGGGTGTCAGTTCAAGTTAGTAAAAGCCTAGAACGGGCAAACTCCGTTGAGGAAAGCATTGGTTGGAGAGTTCATTCACCTTCTTCCGAAGAGGTTGGCGCCTCAGTGTCCTCTGGTTTGCATCATGGGAGCTCTGAGCTAGTTAAGCCAATGAGCTGCCTGCTACCACTGGATTATCCAATTGACCAGACCGACCCTAGAATCTCTGGCCCTATGTGGGTTAGGCAACTTGGGAGCAAGGATGCGATGTCAGCTATGTCGGTCGAGCATGCTCTGCAGATCTGCGGCCCAAATGAAGGCTCTGTGTCAGAACAATTGGGTTTGAGTCCTCGCGAGATTGAGATAGGACGTAGGAAAATCGCTAACAGTGTGAGGAACATCAGTGAAGAGGGTTCGGTAATAGACGCGAATCATCTCGTGGTAGTCGATGACCTTGCTTCTTGGTTGGAAGTTGGCGCCCCTCCGAGTCCGAGGAGGATGGTTGAGTTGCTAAGAGATGCGGGTTACCGAGCAGGGCTTTCGAACTACGGAAGGCCTTCTTTCAGGACTGATGCTCCCTGGGACCACATAGCTGAGGCTGCAATGTCTCTTCAGCCGCCTATGTAGGACATCTCTATCCTTGGGAGGGATGTCGTTTTTGATGATCTTAATTCACTATATTTGTCATTCCTCCGACTCCACACAGCGGACACCGCGTCTGTAATTTCGTCGATAGGGCAATCACTGTGAATAATTGCCCTTAGGTCATGCCCCCCGGAGGCAAAAAGACACGTAAATAGATGGCCGTCGGCTGAGAGTCTGGCACGAACACAATCGCCACAGAAAGGTTTCGAAACTGAAGAAATAAATCCTATTTCTCCGGATCCGTCTGAGTGGGCCCAGCGGGTTGCCACATCATGAGGGGATTCGGGTTCCACTGGAATCAAATCGAAATCCCGCTGAAGGTAATTCAGTAACGTTTCCGAATGCACAACCTGACTTGGCAGCCACCCATTGGTCCTACCAACATCCATAAACTCGATGAATCGAACTATTACGCCGGTTCCTCTGAAGTGTTTAACTAGGGCCGGGACTTCTTTCTCGTTGACTCCGTGTTGGACGACGCAGTTAACCTTGATTGGGTCGAGGTTATTTTCAATTGCTGATTCTATTCCATCCAGCACTGTCTCTACATTAATGGCACAGTCCGTCATTTTTTGGAACAATTCAGGTTCCAGAGCATCGAGGCTGACTGTGACTCTGTCCAATCCTGACATTGCGAGATCCTGAGCCTGCGATTTTAGAAGAGAGGCGTTTGTAGTTAGTGCGACCTCAATCCCCAAGTCAGATAGTTTTGCGCAGAGTTCTGGAAGCTGTGGTCTCAGAAGTGGTTCACCGCCGGTGATTCTTACCTTGGTAAGTCCAAGTGGGAGGCATGCCCTAACAACGCGTTCTATCTGGTCGAAGGAAAGTAGGGCCCTCTTTGGAAGAAACGTATGGTCGTCCCCGAATCTTTCTCTGGGCATACAGTAACGGCATCTGAAGTTGCACCTGTCAGTAACTGAAATCCTCAGATCCCTGAGTGGTCTGCCCAAACCATCCTCGACCATGCGCGCACGATGAAGTTCACAATGAAGAGTTTGGCGATACAATGGTTCAATAATGTTCGACGTATGGCAGCATTGTTGCATATGCTTGAGATAACCCAGAAAGCTAGGGAGATGCTAGATCAGTTCGCCGGCCAAGCCGATGAAGAAGGTACGACCGTTCTCAAGGTGGACATTGTTGGAAGGGGGCCAAAAGGGTTCCATTATGACTTGCAGCTTATCGACAAGAATGACGTAGCTGAAGATTCTGAGGAGTTTGACATCGATGGGATGACTGTGGCCGTTGGTTCAAGGAGCGTGCAGTACTTGGAAGGAACTGTTTTGGACTACAAAGAGACTTTGATGGGTGGTGGTTTCAGCTTTGAAAACCCAAACCCCCTTTGGATTGACGACGTATCACAAGCCGTAGCTGAGATAATCGCTGAGCAGGTAAACCCCGTAGTTGCTTCCCATGGTGGTCACGTCAATCTAATTGGTGTAGAAGGTGGGAAAGCAATGATTGAGTTTGGAGGCGGCTGTCAAGGTTGCGGGATGGTCGATGTGACCCTTAAGCAAGGTGTTGAGGTTATGATTACTGAGGGAGTTCCCGGAATCTCTGAAGTGGCCGACTTGACTGAACACTCAGAAGGAACAAATCCATTCTACTAATCAGTTGACCATGGGCACATCGTCCTCATCATTAATTGGTGGAGGAAGAGCGGTGGCTTGGGCCCTCTCGAATGCTTCTCTGACTTTCTCCTCAATATTTCTGGCATCCTCAAGTAACCCCTCAATTGGGATTTCCATGTCAATTACATTGCTCAACCCCTCGATGGCAATCATGGCGGCACGTGCATCCGGGTACATTGGGTTGCACTCGGCCAAGAGTGCGGTTACATCTAGGCCCCTTCGCTCTCCTTCCGCGATCAGATAACCGGCGATCCCGGTCACTATTCCTTGCTTGATTAGCTGAACTTCGGACTTGCCAAGTAGCTCACGTCCTTTCTTTGTGGAAGAAACACCCCATAGCTCACTCTCTTCTTTGATTCCGAGATCATTACTGACTACGCCATCTATGACGATCAATCGATCGAAGCCGCCCTTGGTAAACCACTCTAGAACGGTATTTGCGAAATACACATCATGCTCACCGGGGAATTGTATCTCAGATGTGAATACCCCTAGGCTATCACCCTGGTAAACTCGAACGGGGTGCTTTGGCACTGAGTCATGAATTAGAGCAACTGCAGGAAACTCGGGGTGGAGAACAGTGCCCATCGGATTGAGTCTGAGAGAGGTGATTAGATGGGAGGTGGCGATAACTCCGACCGAGCCGACTGTAGAGAACCCACATACTGCCGTGCCTCCTAGATTTGTTGGGTCCGCTTCTGCATGAAGTACCAAGGGATAGGCGCCGCTCAATTCATCGCTCACGGCCCCCCCTCTAGGAGGTGCTCTTTCAAATTCACTATTCAGAGGTTGGAAAAGTGTAAAGTAAATTATAAGAAAATTAACCTGATAAGTATGGTCGTAGAGGGATGCGCATGGCCAGCAGGGAAAGCGACAGGACGGGGGGCCTGTTTCTTGTACTTGGCTCCCAGAGGTTAAGTCTTGCAGATTACACTAGAGAGGCAAATGATAGATGGCTCAAAATTACTCCTCAAGACACTTGGTCATCGACACTATCTAGAGTTAGGATCGCACGTCAGGAGGCTTTGGAGAAGTCTCTAGAGGCAATACGAAGCAGTGGATTCCCGGACAGAGGGTCATCTTTTGCTAGATTGCTAGACTCATGTGGTATTGAGAAAAAGGCGGATGTAATTTTGGCTGCCATTCAATACATGAGATCGGTGGAGAAAGAAGGCCACACACAGCCACGTGAATTGAGGAAGCTGATAGTGGAGACTGGCAAGTGGAAGAAGAGAGCAGTGAGGAATTGGAATATTTCCCTATATATCTCCAGAATGCTTGAAGGGAGTTCTGGAAGTAGCGGGACCCCATTATTGGAGTTCCCTCGTCGCCGGCCTAGAAGAAATGGCTATGTTGTCTTGACTGAAGCGGGTAGGGACCATTTGGATCAACTCTCACTGAGGAGGTGATCGAGTGACTGAGGATAGGCTAGATTGGTCTTTCACATCTCACATTGGGGAGAATCTCAAGGGGGCTGACCTTGCAGGGGCCAATCTCAGAAGAGCTGTTCTAGACAGGGCCGATTTGGAAGGGGCGGATCTATCAGGAGCTGACCTTAGGAATGCTTCACTGAGAGGGGCCAATTTGATGAAGGCAGCTTTGGATGGGGCTGATCTGAGAGGGGCTAGGATGATCAAGGCGAGGCTTGGCCTATCCAACTTACAAGGAGCAAAGCTAGATGGTGCTGATATGCGAGGAATTCGTGGCAAGTATGCGGTGTGGAGGGAAGCAAACTGGTGGGATGCAACCATGGATGAGTCCCTGACAAAGGCGCTATCGAAGAAGTGGCCTCGGGACTAGTCCGATGTGGCCAAATTTGCTAGTCCGTCCCTCATCCACTCTGGTACAGCAATCTTCTTCTTTACCTCTCGCATGTCGGTGCAAACTGTGACTTGGTCCGCTGTCCAACAGAGGATCCCATCCTGGTTCCTGAACTCAAAGTGCCAAGAAATTGAGGTGTTTCCTATTTTTGGGACCGTGAGGGTACACTGAACTGTTTCCCCATAGGAAATCGGATGCAAGAATCTGGCCTCGCTGTGGACGAGGGGGAATGCGATCTGCTTGTCTGAGAGGATTTCATTGTAGTGCATGCCGCAGGAAAACACCCAAGATTCCTCGTAGAACCTGTGGGCCAGATCCCAAAACTGGGGATAGTACACAATCTTGGCTAGGTCAACCATCGGGAAGTCTACTCTCCTCTCGGAGACGAACGCCATAGTCGTTCGTCTGTTGGGTTTGGCTTGAACCTAACTAGTTGCCTTGTCTTGTGGGCGACATCGATAATTGGGCTTCAAGATTGGCAGACTCACTATGGCGGACCCACCGCGATTCGAACACGGGTTTCCAGCTCCGGAGGCTAGAGTGATATCCAGACTACACTATGGGTCCCATATCCTCCCAGGACCCTTTCCTATTGAATCGGTCGGATGTAGAGAAATGGCGGACCCACCGCGATTCGAACACGGGTTACAAGCTCCGCAAGCTCGTGTGATATCCAAGCTACACTATGGGTCCAGTGGGTTTTGGACCGCATCCCCATGCTTAATCCCGACGGTTTGTGAGATCACATGGTCAAAGGTAAGATAGTCTTCCACCTAGGTTCGGCTAGTTTCTTCGAGTTCGGTCCATCTTTGACATTCTTGGTCTTGTGAACTAGTACCCCATGCATTCCCTCTACAGAGAATTTGACGCGTAGCTCTAACATTCGGTCCATCTCAGCTCGGTTCATTTGCTCTGAGTCCAACTCCACAGTGGCTGGGTTTTCACCCCCACCTTCATTTTGAATCGCAAGGATGCTGCCATCTAGGCCGGCCCTTGGAGAAAAATCGAAGTCCTGGGGGTTAGTCATTACAACATTGGCATCGACAACCAGACGATTACGTATTGACACCTTGGTAATCTCGATGGACCGGACCATGCTCACGCCATGTAGAGGTGTATGAAAGTCCTTCGCACTGAGGATTGGTCAGACCCCTACCTCGCTGATTCGGAGTATTACAATGAAGAATTGGGCATCCAATTGCCAACCGTTCCCTTCATCGGGATCAATCCCATCTATCGGGAAGTCTGGGTCACATTCTGTTGCTGTTACAGTCCACTTCCAGTCACCTTGTCCAAATCTGTGATTTGGATCGTCGAGAAGAGTCGCTGCTAGTGCTTCCTTTGATTCAGCATAAACGGTGTAACCAGACTGGGGGATTGGATTCATCCCCGATCTGGTGATAATGGCTGTGGAATTCTCGGTAATATTCTCCTGAGATGTGCCAATGCTCGAGGCCCATCCAGAAGCTGGAACGCTTACGTAAAGTGTGAAGTTGTCTTCTGGCCATTGGATAGGCAGTAGTTCTCTATCCAGCGTCAAGGTTGCTGAAACGTCGATTATTCTTGCCCCATCCCCGGGGCTTTGAGAAATTTCGCGAGAAGCCCCCTGCTCCAGATAACCGGACCACTGATAATCAACATAGGTTTGTTCCCAGACAACCATGAAAGAGCGTTCGACCACCCTTAATGTCCAAACAATGACTTTGGATGCTCCGTTGTCATCTGTGACCGTAACTGCTCCGGTGTGATTACCTGATGAGTTGAACGAGACTTCGGCTGTTGCTCCGGTCTGGTACTCATCATTCAATGGGTCCCCGTCACCATCCGCATCTGAGCTGGCGTCAAAGTCCCAACTAAACAAAAGCAACCCCCCCTCAAAATCCGTTGATTTGCTCGCATCCAAGTTGGCAATTTCTCCCGTTCTTACGAAATCGGGCATCTCAAGTCTTATTTCTGGTAAAGCATTGACAAAAATGCTAATGTCTGCAATATCTGACTCTCCTTCATCATTCGTTACAGTGACCTCAACGAGATAGTTTCCTGGTTCTTCGAAAATGTGGCTAACAAGACCTTGCTTTGTGGTTCTGAGAGTTCCATCTCCAAAGTCCCAAGTGTAATCATCGATGATAGTAGGTTCGGGGCTGGTCGATTCACGTGCGTCGAAGTTGACCACAGCCCCGACATTGACCAATTGAGAGTCTGAAGTGATGCTTGCATTGGGGCTCCCTGGCCCCATTCCTGAGCAACCTGCCATCGCTTGGGACAGAAAAAGTAAGACTGCAAACAGCGTGGGTCGCTTCTGGATCGCTGCCATTAATTTCGGTGCAATATTTCCATCCTATAGGTATGTTGGATGAAAGAGGCATCTACTCGGTCATTGGTAGAGTTGATGGTGCCTGCTGCTCGCGTGGTGACATGCCGGGTCGTATGCTCTCAGGAATGCGGGTATTGGGGTTCGATTTGGAAACTACCGGTTTCAATCATAGGACTGACAGGATAGTTCAATATGCTTTGGTTGGGAGTGATAAAGATGGTTCACACATTCGATTGCAATCTTTGGTGGATCCCGGATTGAAGATCCCGACTGAGGCTTCCGAAGTTCACGGAATCTCAGACTCTGATGTCAAGGGCAGAGGTGAATGGTCTGATCATCTTGGGGAGATTATTGGATTGATGGAAGGTTCAGTAGTGGTGGGTCATAATGTGATTGGCTTCGATTGGAGGTTTCTCGAAATGGAATGTCTAAGAGTGGGTTCGGAAACACCCATTCCTCTAGCTTTGTTGGATACCTTGGTCATTGCTAGAAGCTTTGGAATTCCTGGAAGACACAGGTTAGTTGACCTCTGTGATAGATTCGGAATCGTTGCAGAACGTTTTCATGATGCAGAGGCAGATGCTGGAGCTACTCTATTGCTTCTCTGGAGCATAATGGGGGCCTATCCCGAGAGGTTCAACTGCACCATCGAAGAGTTTCTATCGAATCTATGAATTTGAGCTTAGTAGGGGCTCCCAAGGCAATATCTCTGACCAATCACCTAGATGCATCACGCTTCCACTAACTCTACCGCTGCCGATGAAGAGAGGGCCTTGTTCCCCAGAGGATATTATCTGTCTAATTTGGTCGAGTGCTCCATCCTTAAGAATAGCGCCAAACCTATGATCCGATGAAGCTAATTCACCGTCTTCATCAACCGGTGGTGCTCTCTCGAAAAGTGCAGCTCCAGAGAGCTCGTCCAGTCTGACTAATCTTACTACTTCATCCCTAAATAATTGCCCGGGTAGTAACATTCCGTCTCTGCGACCAGCCCACCATGATGGGCACCACGCCTTCCATTCACAGAAGGCGCAGGATTCCTGAGAGGGAGAGGCGGGCAAGGGTTCAGTCGTAGGTCTTGTAAGCTCCCATGCTTCAAATGCCTGATTAAGAACAGGGGGGCCGTCCACTGAATAAATCGTTTTATTCGCCGAGTACCAAGCCTCGGCGTGAATGGAAGTGACATTTGGATTGTCATAAACTACAAGATCCCGGTAAAGGCTTAGCTGCCTAATGACCTTCTCATTTAGGTCTGATTTAGGTGGGTTGCCGGTCTTTAGATCTGCCACAGTCCAGGTATCTGAATTCTCAGAAAATAAGTCAACTAGTAAAAGATCGAGCCTTCCGATGAGTCGGCCGCACTCAGAGGAGAGTGTCGCTTCATTGGCAATGACGATTGACTGGATTTCTTCCCATTCCTCAGGGGTAATGCCCGACAGGTCTTTGGAGGAAACTCTTGTCTTTGAGAAAAGAATCTGTATCGCCCCGATGAATCCGGCGCGCGCCTTAGGGAATTGGTCCTCCTTCCATCTAGGGTGCCTTGGAGCTGAAAGGAAGTGTTCCCTTTCAATTTCCCAATTCTTCTTCAGGATTGATTTCATTGATTCGGACAGCCACCCATTCTCGAAATTTCCAATGCTGGAGAGGTCAAGATTACATATATCTTCCAATGAATTGTGTATTGCGCTGCCGAGAGACGCTGCCATGCCCGATTTCTTTGGCAACCCCTGACGTGAAAGCCAAAACTTCCTGGGGCATTCCTCAAATCGGTTCCAAGATGATGGGGAGAGTTGATGAGATGGGAGGGGATTATTTTTGCTCGAACTTTCCATGCTATAGCCTAGTTGATCGGAGGGGTGGCAACGATTAACAGCATTGACCGTTCACTGCATTTTATGACGGGGTTACCGACAGTAGACGTCGACGATGAGATTAATGCAACTGGGGCGTTGCTAGTAACTTGCTTTCCATCGGTTGGATTCGTAAGCAGTATTGTTGCCCATTACTTGGTAGACAAGCTTGACTTGCAATTGATTGGTGGTGTTCGCCATCCAAATCTACCACCTGTTTGTTTGGTTCAAGACGGCAAGCCTCTTCCACCTGTGAGGTTCTACGCTGGAGATCCTATCTGCAATATGGATCAATGTGACAAGGTCGTTCTGATTGCTTCGGAAATACAAGTTCCGAGCGACTTGAACCTCCCACTGTCTACTGGGATAATTGACTGGGTAGTAAATTCTGGAATTGGTTCGACAATTGTCGTTGATTCTTTCGCTCATGGAGTAGATAGCAGACACAGCATCTTTGACGATGATGAGGGAATGGACTCAATGCTTGGGATAGGATCTACTGACTCATCCCATGAATTACTAGAGCAAATCGGGGTACCACTTCTGAAGCAAGGAGTGGTCGGCGGAATGACTGGAGTGATGATGGGTGAATGCAGAAGGAGGAGCATAGATGCGATGTCTATTCTTGCAGAAACAGATGGTGAGATTGGTCAAGGAGTCATTCCCGATGCTCGGGCAGCGGCTAGGATAATCTCATGCATGGATGGTTTACTTCCAGCGGTAAAACTCGACCCAGAGCCACTACACGAAGAAGCCCAGAGGATTGAGAGTCAAATTAGGGAAATGATGGCAGTTCACCTCAACCCTCCATCGGAAAGTGAAGGCGCCCCTAGTGGGATGTATGGTTAGAATTCGCCCAAGGTCGGCTGTCTCTCTTGGGGGAGTTCTTCCAGTAACCCACCACCAAGTATGGTATCAAGTTCAACCTCGGACACTACCCTGACACCTAGCCTGTTTGCCTTTTGCAGCTTCGATCCTGCCGACTCCCCTGCCACTAGATAGTCTAGTCTGCTTGAAACTGATGGCACGACCTTGGCTCCTTGTGACTTGATAGACAGCGCGATTTCCTTCCTAGACCTACTGAGTGTCCCCGTGATGCAGAAAGTAACCCCATCTAAGGGACCTACCCTCGATTCGGATTCAACTTCGATTATCTCAATCTGAGAGTAAATATCCAAGATTGAGTCTCGCCTAGTAGAGATCCCGTCAATCAATAGGTTTGCTACTGTCTCTCCAACTCGGTCAATTTCTACTAATCTCTCTATGGCTGTTTCGCGTTGCTCGGTCAGTTTCATCAATTCTTCGAAGCTTTTGAGCTCTGAGCAAACTAGAGAGGCTATCTCTGGTCCAATCCTAGGTAGTCCAAGAGCGGAGACGAAGGTGTTTAGGGTCATTTTTCGGTTGTTCTCGAGTTCGTCTAGTATGTTCCTAGCAGATTTCTCGGCCATTCTGTCAAGTCTTAGCAGGTCCTCCTTCCTATCATGGAGGCGGTAGAGGTCGGCGATTCCATTTACTAGACCATGCGAGCAAAGTTGCTCTGTTAGTTTCTCTCCAATTCCATCCATGTCCAGGGTTCTGCACCAATACAGTATTCCACGCTCTATTCTGGATGGACAGGTCATATTTCTACAGCGTATGAAAGCGCCATCTTCTTCAAGTTCCATCGAGCAACGGGGGCAATTCGTTGGGATAGCAATGCTTGATCTAGTGGGAAGGGTTTCTAGGAAGGGGTTTCCATCAGCATGTGACCTGTTCTCCAAATCTGATTCTTCGGCGGGACCAAGAACCTCGGTAATTTTTGGGATAACGTCACCACGTCTAACAACCCTAACTCTATCTCCAACTCTGATACCCAGTCTGTCGACCTCCCCTCGGTTGTGAAGGGTTGTATTCTCCACAGTTACACCAGATACGATTACTGGGGCTATTCGTGAGACTGGGGTCACATTTCCGGTTCTACCGGTTTGCCAGTAAACCTCCATCAAAACGCTGATGGCTTCCTCTGGGGGAAACTTCCACGCTACGGCCCACCGAGGGTGATGGGCCGTCATTCCAAGAAGATCCCTCTTATCTAGACGATCCAGCTTAATCACAGCTCCATCGATTTCCCACTCAGAAGATTCCCTAGACTGGTACCATCTACTAGTTACGTCAATTAACATCTTTGAAATCTCGTTGTCCTCATTACCCTGCACAATTGTCTTACCTGCTACCTCTATTCCATTCTCTTCGAGCCATTCCACCTTCTCAGAGCCGAGTACGAAATTGGGGTGTTCGGGACTCTCTGGATGGCGGTCGTCACCCTCGGGAAACTCGACCCCATATGCAATAAAGATCAGATCTTGTGGGCTTCCTTTCCCGGCATCAGCGCTTTTCTGCCTCAGAGAACCAGCTGCTAGGTTCCTTGGATTGGGAGCTATAGAGGAATATTTGCTCGAAAAAATGCTGAGTGGCATTACAACCTCCCCCCTAATGTGGCAATCACCCTTCCAATGAATTGATTCTGGAAGGTTGCTTATTCTCCTTGCATTTGCAGTGACATCCTCGCCCCTGGTTCCATTGCCCCTGGTTGCCGCTCGAACAAGTCTCCCTCTCCGATATTCCACCGACAAAGCTGAGCCGTCCAGTTTTGGTTGGCATAGGAACCTCCTGCCCTGCGCAGTTGTCTCCTTAACGAAATGAGATATTTCTTCCTCCTCGTTCGCTTTCCCCAGACTTAGCATTGGGAAAAGATGGGTCACCTTTTTCGACCCAGGAGGAGGATCCGAACCGACTCTGCTCAATTGAGGGTGTCTAGGGGAAAGCGACTTGAGTTCGTCGGAAAGGGCATCAAACTCTGCGTCGGAAATTGTTGGATCTGCCTTGTTGTAATATAGATCGGAATGCACCGCCAATTGCTTGGCTAGCCATTCTATACGCTGCCGATCAGCCGGTTCATTGCTATGCCGTGCGGACATGGTTGCCCTAAGAGGGAGGCGTGCTTCAAGCTGACCTATGCTAGAGCAGTCCTCAGTGGTGGGCCTGCCAGGATTTGAACCTGGGTCGCGCGACCCCCAGCCGCGAAGTATAGGCCAAACTAACCTACAGGCCCTTTGGGCAAACCTTACGAGTACGGTTTAGGTCAAAGCCCTGACGGAGAATCAGTCTTGTCTTTTAATGCTAAATGGGGCGACTTCGTCAATGAGATCGATGTGTCCAATGAACATTCTTCTACAGCAATACCTGTCGAAGCCTAAATCATTCAGTACTTCCCCTGCATCCTTTCCTTCGTCCACGGCTTGGCGAAACTCCTGATACTTGTGTGCAATGACCTTTCCACAACTCCAACATCTAACGGGAATGATCAAATTTTCACCTACCTATACGACTTCTGCCATTTCTTTCGGGCACCGCGTCCCATTTGATGCTTGGGTTCCTTCCTTCTTGGGTCATTGACTAGCATCTTCTTCTCGAAGCGGATGAATTCGTCCCTAAGTTCCTCGTCTTCACCCTCCGCTCCGTCATTGTACTTGACAAGGCCGCGTGCTATCGCTGTTCTAATTGCGTCGACCTGGCCCATCTGACCCCCTCCCTTTACATCAACGGATATATCGACCCTAGCTAGTCTATTCATTGCCTCTGCAATCTTTAGTGGTTCTACCGCCTTCGTCCTTGCGAATTCCGGTTCCAATATTTGTATTGGGATTCCATTGACTCTGACTCTGCCCTTTCCCGATTTTAGTGTTGCACGGGCAATGGCTGTCTTTCTCTTTCCGCTTGAGTTGACAACCTTCTTCTTTTTCGGCAAATCACTCGCCCTCCCATCTAGTTGAGTCGACGCCCAGGTGTGAGCTTATCTCACCTAGGCGTACGTACTTCTCCGGGGTTTTACGTTCTATTTTGGAAGTTTCGCCCCATTGATGATCATCTGGTAGCTCGCCACCAGAAAGATTGGTGGGCGAGCCGATAAGAACACGCAGATCTCTGAATGCGCTGCGGCCACTGCTGTTCTTTTGATATGGAAGCATGCCCCTGACGGTTCTCTTGATGATTTTGTCCGGCATCCTAGGGAAGAAAGGGCCCTTTCGAGCATGATTCAATTGGTATTTTGCCCTGTAGTCGCTTAGCACCTTCGACTTTGGGCCAGAGACAATGGCCTGTTCTGCATTGATGATTATCACTCTCTGTTGCTTTCCTGACTTTCTTGCCGAAATCATCTCCTTGGCGACTTGGCTGGCAAGTCTCCCGAGAATCTTGTCCGTGGCATCGTAGACCGTTGTAGTTTCAGCCAATTATCCTCACCCCCTTTCCATTGGGATTGGAATCCATCAGCTCCCTTATCCCCATAGCCTTCCCCCCGGAAGCCTCGATCTTATCCTTGGCGCCTTGGCTGAAGCTGAATGCGACTACTGTCTGAGAGCCCGTGATCTCGCCGCTGCCCAGGACCTTTCCAGGTACCAAGACGGTCTCCTTCTTTGACGAATATCTTGAGATGTGGCTTAGATTGGGTTCTGACCAATTCTTCCGGCTCGCCTCTAGCCTTTGCGCTAGGTCCCTCCAAATTGCAAAGCCAGTGGATCGGCCATGTTCCTTCAAGTCGCTAATCAGCGACTTCAAGGCCTGATTTGTCTTCCTTTCTGCGTTGCCCATAGTACTAGCTCCGATATTGGGTAGCGCGGCCACCCTAGGCCTTTTTATGAATCCTGCGGGAAAGACTTGGATTGTTTTGGGGCTGATTATATCCTGAATCCGTCGTCTTCGGCTGAATCGTCGAGGCCGGCATATCTCACTTTGCCGTCCGCGTCAACGAATTGGCCGGCCTTGACTGAGGAGCCGTAAAGGGATGATTTGGTTAGAGCGCCACGATTGAGCAGACTGTCTCCTAGTGACCTGTTCATCCGGGCAATGATTGACTGGAATACCTCGATTGCCTGATCACGCTGATCTGAGCCAATTTCGTGGTCCGAGTACCTAGCTTCCTCGAAGATCGAGAAGAATTGGTTGAGCTCCTCTGGGGGGAGGATTCCCCCGAGCATGCTGCTAATGACATCCTCAAACTCTCTGGTTGTCTCGAATACCTTCTTCATGGTTCCCTTGCTTCTGAGATACTTGATCAGGTCCTTGTAGCACTTGAAAATAGTCTCGATATAGTTGTTTGATGCCTTTAACGACATCAATGAGTCTGTTAGTATTCCTCTTAGAATCTCGACCTTTCGGCGCTCTCGGTATTCACGATACATGAAGACCCCTGTGAGAATCAATCCAGAGGCTGCGATTCCTGCAAAAATCATAACCTGGGAGTCAAGGAAGCTTTGCTTGGAGTTTGAATCTGGGCTACCAAGGAAAATTATTGGCGTATTATTTAGGTAGGTTTCGACGAAGTGTGGACGGTTCTCATCGGCTGATTCGAAGTGAACCAATACCCGCCATTTGCCATCTACTGCAATTACCTCTGAAGCCTCCCCGGGGACATTCGTTCCTGTATATACAAAGGAGAAGTTTGCTGTGCCCTGTTCATCGGTAGTAATGAGCTCGACCTTGTATGTTACCCATCCGGAGCCGTTCCAAAACTCCCTGATGAAATCAACCCTTTCACCCTCAACAGAAAGATCTAACCTATCCCTCATTATTCTGACTTCGCCCTCAATAATGTCCCCCTCTAGATATCCATCTGGTTCTGACCAATGCTTATCGAGTAGTATGTCGACCTTGCTTCTTACAAGCACTGTGGTGTCAAAATAAGAGCTATTGAGTACGGGATTGTCCTCTGCTCTGCAGCCACCGGGTATTTCTCTGTCCGGCTCATAGGCAACCCTAATTGTCCTGAAACCCTCTAATTTGTTTCCAACTGGCTCTATTCCCCTCCTACTAGGATTGTCATTCGGATCCAGCGAGTACCATTTCACCTCTCCGGTGCCGTCCTGGGTGATTGTGACGGCTATTGGGCGGATGTTTGTCTCTGGGTCCAAGTATATGTTGAGGCATTTCCCACCGACTGGTTTGCCATTTACTTGCGTGAGCTTTGCATTGATGTGGAAAGATTCCTTCAGGTAGAGAATCTCAAATGCCGATCCATTGGGGAAGGTGTAAGTTAGGTAGTCCGACCTGAATGGGCCGACCTCTGATACTTCGATTGTCGAATTGGAGAATACTGGGAATATCTTTGTGATACTCGCATTTTTATATCGATATCGGTCATTGTTCTCGTAGGAATTGAAGTCTATTTTCACGGTTGCTTGGCCTGCCTCCACTCCTGAAAGTGGGCAAAGAATATCGAAGAAGCCGTTTTCATCGGTTACCCCGGGAACGCATGAAATTGTTCCCCCGTCTCCGGTATCCATTGAATATGTCACACGAATTATCCTATTCGACAGGTTGCCACCGAGCTCATCGACTAGCTGGCCTGTGACCACCATTGGCTTCTCAATTGGCTGGCCTGTGTTGGGATCGATCTCCGACGTGTAAACTATCTGATCATCGACTTCTAGCATGGTGTTGCCAACCAAACTGAATCCATCCACTTGGAATTGCATCACCTTTCTGTAGTGGTCACTGTTCTGGATTATGACACATGGGTCCCATGCACCTGATGTGGTTAGCATGGCGGAATCAAGTGGACCGCAGCCCTCATGGGGAAGATTCTCCTCGAACCTCAGTATTACATTGACAGGTCCGAATCCATTTGGAAGGAATGAAAATGGATCGTCGCTGAGTAACTGAGGATTGAGGTTCAGTCCATAGGTGAATGTTCCACCGCTGGGACAGGGGGTCGCCATGATTTTCCTGTGTGTCCTGTCTTCGAAGTCGGTTCCTTCAAAGATTACAGATACGTTTCCACCTTGCTCGATTCCGGATTGTGGGTCGGGGTTGCCGGCGCATCCCAGAAGCGAATTGCCGCCATCATCTTTCAGGAATGGGGTCTTGTTGTCTTCCTTTACAATTGCAGTCAAACCCCAGTAGTCACCATTGGAAACCACATTTGGTGCAAGAGGTTCGGCGGCAATGTAAGTTCTCGAGACGACCCAAAGTGGGACAACAGACGAGTTTCCTTGCCTAAGTTCGTCGCCTAGGAATTCAAAGGAAAGGGTGAAGTTACCAAGATCTTCGATGTTCGTCAGGTTTACCATGAAGTTGCCATTGATACCAGATACGGAGGTTCCACTTGAGGAGTCACCGGACCAAAGCCAGTTTACAGGGGCATATCGCACTGGGAGGCCTGCGTTATCCACCAACCTAGCCTCTATGGAGGCATTCTGCCCACGATAAAGTCTAGGGGCCGCATTTAGGTCGAATTTGGTCGTTCCGATTACTGAAACATTGGCAAAGGCTCCTGTGGATGCAAGTACCTGTTCCTGATCTCCGGTGAAGTAATAGTCTGTAAGTGAGAAGTCCGCCTTAACTCCGAAGGTGCCTGCAGAGTAACTCGAGTACCATGTCCAATTGTAGTCGAAAATTGCTTGCCCGTCGACCAAGCTTGCATTCCTAGAGTAGGCGGTCTCGAGTTTTCCAGCAAAAATCTGGTTCTTATCGACGTCGACCTGGAGGGCAATGGCATCCTTCGTCCAAGGAACGAAGGTTCTGTTCAGTACTGATCCGATGACTCTGAAGGTCTCCCCGGTGAACATCTCAGGAACTATCTCGCACCTAATATCACTGTCTGGATTGGATGGGTCGACAGGTCCGCATGGTGGGGAATCAAAATCGGCACCATTCTGCATGGCTATTGTCCAATTGATGCCATCCGAGGATAGGAAGGGAGACAATTGCTGATTTGCAATTGCATCCAAGCCTTCGTTTGTGCCGTCCCAGAGGATAGGGTATGGTTTCCCTACACTAACCTCGGAGAAGTTCTGCCCGGAGTTCTCCAATGAAGGGGCATGGAAAAGGGCCCTCCAAGCTCCGAAGGATGAGCCCGTGAATTGAGTAGAGTCCCAGAAGTACACTGGCCTATATGATGAAACGAACATTTCAGCTTCAATATGCATCCTGTGCATCGACCTGATGAAGAAGGAGTCGGTTTCATCTCCCTCCAAATGAGCCCAGGGCCACTCATAGGAGCCATCGAGACATATGCCAAGATCTGGTCTGGAAAAGCCGATGAACGCATAATCGCCGACTGGCAGGGTTGTGTTCTTGTACTGATACTCTGCTTCCGAAATTGTGTGCGATCCTTTGGACACTCCAGCACTTGGATTGCATGGGTTCCACTCTATTCGCTCGTAACCGCCTGAAGGTACCCCCGGTCCATTGTCCAGAAGGGAGTTCCATCGAACTTGCTCCCATTCACCGTTTGCACCCAAAGACTGGTTGAAGGCCAGTGAGGCCCATCCTCCTGAATCTGCCCTGAAACCAGAAATTCCTCCAGTTCCATTGAAGTAAGTTGGATTGCTAATATTTCCGAGAATACCTCCGCTGACAGAAAGTGAGATTGGAGCATAAGGGATCCTATTATCAAAAATACCTCTGTTATAATCAGCAGTATAATGGACTTTGAAGTCGATCTTCAGAGGCTGTTCATCTGCCCTGAAGCGCTCACCGGAAACATAGCCAATGGTTGTATTCGCTCTGACTTCAACAGGGAGACCATCATCTGGTACATTGTTCCCATCTAGGTCTTCCAGTGTTGAGCTGTAATTGAAGGCGAACATCTCAGTTACTTCTGCATAAACCTCGTATTTTGTGCTAGGACCGACATCGATGTCCTCTGGGTATAGGAACTGTCCGACCACGTAATCTCCATTCTCATCAGTGAGGACGTCTATTGTCTCTATCACCTTAGTCTTGTTTACAGAATAGCGGATATGCACCTGCACTGGGACAAATGGTGCGGGAACGAAGACGCCGTCGGGAACCCAGAACACTGAGCCGTTGAAGATAGCTGGAGTCTCCATGTCCAACCACAATACTGATGGTGCAGTCAGGGAAATCTTTGTCGTGAGCTTATCGTCATCATCTGGAATCCCATCATTGTCGGAGTCCCAATCGGAGCTGTTTCCATCGAACTCCTCGAATTTGTTACCTGGATTTGGCTGGGTGCCTACAGAGGGAGAGTTCCAGTCCAAGTCAATAAATGTGTCATTGTCGTCATCCACATCTACAGAGTCTGGTCCGGTTGTGTTGTCGCTGGGGTTTGCGATCCCGACACCGTCCCCGAAGTCATCGTGGTCCCATGGATTGGTTGACTCCTTCCCGAACCTTGACGGCCATAGCATCACCTCATCCTCGTCCTTCATCCCATCGGAGTCGTCGTCGTCGTCTAGGTCATCCCTGATGCCATCGTTGTCATGGTCCCACGCAGAGATGAATGGAGCTGCAAATTGGAGTTCTAGTTCATTGGGGATGCCGTCGCCATCCCAGTCGTCATCTGCCCAGTCCACAATACCATCGTTGTCGTGATCCCAAGTTCTCTGCTCCTCACCGGAGAAGCAGCCAAGATCGCCCAGTTGTTCTTGGAATATGTCCTCAAGCCCGTTGTTGTCATCATCCGGATCCTCGCCGTCGGGAACGCCGTCGTTGTCGTTGTCCACATCGTAGTATATTGGGAAAAGAAGCCCTTGCCCGAGAACGCCCTTATCCCACACTGATTGGAAAATGCCGTCGTCATCTGGATCCGTGTCTAAGCCGTCATCATCCGCATCCTCACAGTTATCGCCAGTGAAGTAATATGGCTCTTCAATGCCATGGAGCTCGAAGTCATCGTCGTCCAAATCGTTGTTGATATCGACCTCAAAGAAGTCCCAAATTCCATCGTTGTCATCGTCGACGTCATAGTGGTCGTAGACGATGTCCCAGTCATCGTCCAAATCATTGGTGTTGTTGAACATGCATGAAGGGGGGGAGTCGCCGATTGGCTGGCCGCAGTCTATATCAGGATCCCCGTGATTGAGTAGATGGTCTGCGAGTTCGTCCGGGAACAGGTTCCCATTGGGATCGGATGTCCACTGGAATAGATTCTTTTTCGTCCCAACGTAGGCTAACCAGAGATCCCTGTTATTTTTCATCTGGGGGTTGGTAATTGAGGGTTCTCCAGTTGTAGTGTATGGAACTGCAATGGATGGTGGGGGATTGCTTTGGGGGTTGAATGTGAAGTGGAAGCAGTTACTGGTACAGGAATACAGGCCTTGGGGGTGATTGCCGCCATCATAGGGTCCATCCGAGTGCTCCGCGTCCGGCCTAGAGCTATAGGGAACTGTGAAGAACTGCCCGCCTGAGCTTGTGGCAGTCAATAGGGGCCACTTGAAAAGCATTGCATAGTCTAGACCGCACCACCTCTCAATGAAAGGATCGGCCAAGATGGTGCCACACGAGTTGCCATCCAATGACCCGCCCATCTTCACGTCATCCACATCCAGGATCCCGTCATTGCCCTCGTCCTGGTCCCACCAGTCGGGCATTCCGTCACCGTCCTGATCGACGTCAAGACCATTGATTAGAGAGTCCCCGTCGATATCGATGTCGAAGAAGTTGTCCCCGTTGTACGGGCTCCACTTCATCATCAGGTACCAGTAGAACTCTGGTACCGTGCCATCGACTAGGTTTAGGAGATCGTAGCCATTGTAGTCCAAAATGAAGCTATTGTCTCTATTGAATGGGTTGAACCCCCATGTGATATTCCAGTAATACGGTCCAAGCTGTTGGTAGAATTGACTGTCTGCCGATCCGTCTATCGGGTCGTCGTCTCCTTGCGGCCAGCTATTTCCATAGAATTGATCTGTGATGTCGATATCTACAACTCCACAATTTCCATCATCCGGATCGTAGATATCCGCGATGCCATCGTTGTCATCGTCCCAGTCCTCATCGTTCTGTAGGCCATCTCCATCGATATCGGTATCTATGTCATTGGGACCATCATCACGATACTTTGACCCATTCAGTAGATGGAGTCCTGCATCATTGTCGAAGTCGCAGTCGGGGTCAATATCCATCCAATCTAAAATGCCATCGTTGTCATCGTCTACGTCCACCCAGTTGTTTATTCCGTCACCGTCCCAATCGTTTGATCCAGTGTAAGACATCCTCCAAAGCATGCAATTCGGACTAGGGCTCTGTGGGTTTGGATTGGAGAGGCTTGGACAGTCCCATGTGTCGACCTCGGATGTTTGGTTTAATGGGAATTCATCTAGTTCATTGACAATACCATCGTCATCCAAATCATATGGTGACCCGCCGGGAGATGTTGGATTATCAGGGGTAGTTGTTCCACCCATGTCCGGATCGATCCAGTCCCAGACCATGTCGTAATCCTGGTCTATTGATCTGAACCTATCGTCATCTAAATCACCGTCATAGTCAATCTCACAATCCGTTCCTGGAGTTTGGATTGGAGAGTTAGTATGAGGGTAATCTCCGGATTCATCTCCATTTGTATCTCTCTGGGTGCATTCATCAGGAATCCCATCGTTGTCATCATCTACATCGTACATGTCTGCAAGGCCGTCATTGTCGTCGTCGGTATCTGTTGAATCTGGGGCACCATCGTTATCATCATCCGGATCAAGGAAATTTGGGATGGAATCTCCGTCTAGATCTCCGTCTACGATTTCAGAGAAGCTCTGAGATCTTGGATGGTTTAGTGCCTCTAGAGCTACATAGTCCAATCCCCCCACGAATGACTCGTAAGATGACCATGGAATCCTAACTGCCGGGTCCCAGAGTATTCCTGGGGCTGTCGATATGTTTACGGTCGGAGAGTCAAATCTCCAAGGGTGGATATCAAAAAGATCCTCTAGTCCATCGCCATCGTCATCGAGGTCGAAGTAGTCCTGATATGTGTCATTGTCAAAGTCGCATGGCCAGTAGAATTGGTCAATACGGCCATCGTTATCATCGTCCTCATCATATGAACCCCTGCCGGAACCGTCTATGTCCTCGTCTGGAATCCCATCGTTGTCGTGGTCCATTGGGTTCTGATCCGTGAGGTATCCGGATCCGACCTGAGTCCCAGTCCACGGATGAATCGTGCTAGGCAGGACGTACCTGTTCATGCTGACATTCCATGGGTCGGTTCCCTGTGTGTAATCGATCGGTCCTTCCAAGATGCCATCGTTGTCATCGTCGTTATCGAATTCATCGGATATGCCATCGTTGTCATGGTCGAAGGGGTCGGTGCCGAAGCAGCCATCGAATCTCTCGATGAGATCGTTAATGCCATCGTTGTCATCGTCGAGGTCGTTGAGGTCGCTAATGCCATCATTGTCATGGTCCTCTGTATTGGTTTGCTCGAGGAAGAATCCGTAGGATGGGTCCTGAATCAATGCCGAGGGGTCGGAAATCTGTCCGTAATAAGAAGCCGGATCGTGGAAGAATATGTCACGGAAGGGGCTTTCCCGGTAAGGAGCGGCTGGTGTTGGATGGATTTGACTTTCCCCTTGGACGGAGCCAGAGTACTGGTCATATTCTTGATACGCTGTTCTCTTAGGAACGTCGGGTTCATCTGCCTCTTTTTCTACTGGGTCCTTCTGCTGGATGACCAGCAGCTGGGTGCTCAGAAGCATTAGGAACACCAATGAAAGAGCAGTTAATTTGCCTTGGGTAGCCTCGCCGTCCGTTCCCATGATATCCACACTTCCCCCCGTATTGACTGCCTTGGCAAATGTATGCCTTATGAATTGATTCCAGATGATTAGTTTTTCAGTTTCTCGGTGTCCTGTTTGTAAATGTGGGATTGGGGGATCAAACCCGATGATAGGATGAGCCTCTATTGATCTCTGATGCCCTGTATAGCTGCTCCAGTATTAATTGGGCTGCCATCTCATGGGTTAGTGTCATCTTCGACAGGGAAATCTTCGAAATTGACGATTTCCTAATCATCTCTCCATGACCATCTGGTGGTCCGACCACTAGGTTGGTATTCGCGTGATCCATTGTGGCCGAATCTAGCCAATGAGCTAGTTCCATGCTACTCATTTGAGTTCCCTTTTCATCCAGGATCACCAAATTCCCTTGCATAGAAGCCAGTGATTCTTCATATCCCACAGTGCCCCCTCTCGTTGAGTGGATTTCCAAACTTATCCCTCTAGGCTTCAGTCTTTCCTCGTAGTCGGAAATACTTGCTTGAATTGCCTTGCTTTTTGGTTTCCCAAATAGGTGAATGGTTACACGGCCCATGGGTACCCGCATGAAAGTTGACATTTAGCAATTCACAAACCATGAAGGGGTTTGGCTTGGTCGCAAACAGTGAATGGGTTGGTGGCCCTTCAAGAAAAGGAACGCGTCCTTGATTAGCGAGCCGCATCTTCGGGGATCCAGAGTATGGATTCAGGATCTTCGAGAGATCTGTGAGCGATGTTATGATTCTAGGTCCCATGGACAAGGATTGGTTCTTGAGATTCAAAATGAATGGAGGGGGGCGCACTCTAAAGGTGATATTGAGGGATTGCTTCTAGATGGTTTGGAGAGACGTGCAAAAAGGCTACTAGAGTCTAATGACAAAGGATGGGAGGAGTGTTTAGACGATGAGGCTTTTTGGAAACCTGGTTGGGGAAGCAAATCAGAGTTGGGTGATTAATTGCTCTTATGGATTGGGTTGAGCTTTTCTGTCGGGTGCATAGGCATTTACCTAAGTAGGTTGCAACCTTTCCCAGAGATTGGCTTGAGATTTGCCTTCATAGTATTAATTTTAGCACTTTTTCTATGGATTGCTCATAATAGCCCTCGCTCTGGTTCGGGGCAGTTTCCAGGTCTCCTAACAGCATTGGTCGGTGGAATTGCAGTGATTATTGGCGTCAGAAGTATGGCATTTTCCAATCATGATGTGATTCTTGCACCCTTGGGTGGGATCCTGTTCTCTATCGGGGTGATTTCACTACTCGTTGATTATTGGAATTCTGCAAACCAGCTTCAACAGATTATTTCCTTCATCATGGCTAGTGTGGTAGTTCTTCTGGAGATTTATCTTGTCTTTAGAGGTCTTGTCGTGGGAGTCCCGGGGATTGCTTGGTCTAAGTCGGGATTGAGGCAGATTCGTAGGGGACTTATCGAGGGACCAAATGGGGCTATTTCTCACTTTGAACGATCGTGGGACATGGAGGGGCCATGGATAAATTCAATGAGTCACGCTGCACTAGTATTAATCCATAGGAAACTAGACGATGTTGAGGAAGAAAATAGTCACATGATTGAGTTAGAAAAGATGGGTGGCTGGGAGTCTGTAGACTCTTCATGGGTTGAGGCTATTGAAGGCGCTCTGAATGAATCCTTGCACTGATACGATTGATATCCTAGTTCCCTTCGGAGAGGCATGGTACGCATCAACAGGGTGCACACAGGAACCGGAGATGGTGGTGAGACTTCGCTCCTAGATGGGACCAGGGTTGGTAAAGAGAGCTCGCGGGTCGAGCTTTACGGTACAATAGATGAATTGAACTCATGTATTGGGGTATTGAGGATGGAACTGGGAAGAGCCGTTTCTATCAAAGGAGCAATAATTGAAGGGTTGGATCCCATGTTGGGACTCCTGCAGCAAGAACTCTTCGACATAGGGGGGGAGTGTGCTTGCCCTCCGGAATCACTGCCCAAGACGGTCTCACTAGTCGGTTGGGAGCAGGCAGGCAGACTCGTGGAAGAAATGGACGAGTGGCTGAAGGATCTGGATCCGTTGGAGTCTTTCATATTACCCACAGGCCATGGTCCTGCTGCTACGGCTCATGTGGCTAGAACTGTTGCTAGGAGGGCTGAGAGGGTTGCATGTTCTCTGAAAAGTGAGGAAGGGGAACAATCAATCAGAGATGAAGTTCTGGCTTATCTGAATAGGATTTCTGACTGGCTGTTCATTTTTTCCAGATTGACGACTAAGCTATCTGGAGATGAGGAGACTCTCTGGACGCCATTAGGTGAAAGGGGCAGTTAAGCTACTAGCTTGCCGGCTTTAGCCAGATAGTCCCTGGCTGAGATGACCAATTCTTTCTCTTGTTTGAATGTGACCTGGTGCTCAGCCTGATTTAACTCGAGCCAAAGAAAATTTGTGTGCTCATGGGACAATGTGACTTCAAGTTGATTTGTTTCTGCGAGATACCAGAAAACCTGCTTCGGAATCTTCCTCCCCTTTCTCGAAAAGGTATATTCTGTCCTCTTTTTCCAGCCATGATCGATAGAGACATGAGTTATTCCAGTCTCCTCTGAAAGCTCCCTTAGGGCAGTATGGCGATGATCTGAGTCTCCTTTCTCGATGTGCCCCTTTGGAAAGCTCCAATGCCCCTGTGGGTATTGCAGAAGCAAAATGCTGTCGAAGTTGAGGAGTAAGAAACCACATGAGGTCTCGAGTCTATCATCGACCGCCCCGGTCACAAATATTATGTGTGACAGGGGTGGATGAAAACCTTCCGTATATTTGTGAAAATCCGAAACCACAATTGATTGGCGGCCTTGGGGCATGTTACATGGGAGACGATGCGCTGAATCTGGATATCCGTCGCATTGTCACGGATAGTGACCTAGACGGGGTTGTGACTGCGGCCATCCTAAAGCGGCATTGGACAGATGCTGAGGTGTTCTTCGGCCATCCGGGTGAGCTTAGGGCGGGTCGACTAGATCACCTCATGGACGACTGGACAGCAGTTTGTGATCTGCCCCTGCATCCAAATTGTGGACTTAGCATTGACCACCATCAGTCGAACAGGCCTACTGAATTGACCAAAGATGGGCCCTGCATAATTTGGGAGGATGAGCCATCTGCGGCTAGGATTGCGTACAAACTGGTGGGATCCGCTGTTGATTTGTCGGATCTTGAGGAGCTTCTGGTTTGGGTTGACAAGTTGGACGGAGGGGGCATTACAAGAGACGAGTTCCTATCGGAACATCCTGTAGTTTGGTTGGGAAGAATAGTGGATGAAAAAGGTGGGATTGCAATGTGTATTTTGGAGTCGCTCGCTGATGGCTTGCATGTTGATGAGATTCTAACGATACCAGAAATTTCTGATAGGGTCGAGCAGGAAAAGAAGCGGAGAGGGGAGGTCTCTGATATCATTTCTGAGCGCGTGACCATCAAGGACAGGATGGCAATAGCTCGTCTCGAGGGTTTAGGAATTAGATCAAATGGGTACCTTGTGACTGCCTTGGTGGATGATTCGTGTGATGCCTGCATGGTCATACATGGGGACATAGGGGCTGATTTTGGCGAAGAGGGGCGATATCCCGTTTCTGCATCATTTTACACGAATTCATTTCTGCATGAAAATGGGGGAATCTTTGATCTAACGAAATTAGCGACTCGTTTTGATTCGGACGGTGGGGGGCACGCAAATGCTTGTGGTTGCAGGATCCAACCTCTTTTCTCCGGGGAACGAGATGATAGAACGGTAGAGTACTCTGACATCGAAGAGAACATTGCTAAGTGGCTGGAAATTTGGTCTGAGCGCGATTAGAGTATGGCGAGCAGATAGAGAAAGCCCAGGAAGGCATGGATCGCTACAAACACTGCAACAAGATCGCTCATTTTTCCATGTGCTTCCCTTGTTCTAGCAAATTTCTCTCCCGCCTCTCTGGCCCTCGAGGTATTCCTACCTAATCTCCAGAGTAGTACCATCATAACCAAACCGATAATTCCGGCCCATCCATGGAAGTGACCGGGTAGCAAGTAACTAGATGGATCATCATTGTCTATTAGCCCCCTGAATAGATTGGAAATGAATGCTATGGCAACGACTAGGAGGGTGGCAAATGCAAGTCTGTCGCCCAGTGATTCGTGCTTTCTAAGGGCAATTTCCCTATTCTCCCTATTCGAAAAGCCCGACTTAGGTGTCCACCCGTGCTGTTTGTAGAACATCCAAATTAGGATGGTCGCAGCTAGAGGATGTACCAGAATAATTGCAGTCCTCAGCGGCTCCACGTCCCTAGCAAGGGCTCGTTGGACTTAGAATCTAGGACGTGAGGGGGACTCTTGGCTCAAATTCCCCTTGACTTGGGTCCGATCCATCCCCCTATCCACAGAGCTGCAATGATGAGGGCTAATTGAACGGCCCCCCTAATTATATGGCCTCTTTGGGAGACAGTCTCATTTTGGCCACTTTCTCATTTTCCAAGTCACTACTAAGGAACTGAGCAGACCAACATGCTTGACGAATTCCTATTCACTCTCTCCTCCCTAATCAGGGATAGTCCGCATTGCTCTACCAGCCTCACAAATTCGACATGCATCCCAAGGCCCATCCGTTTCCTGAATGGATTGATAAGAGAGATTAGCTTGCTACCACCTCTGGTATAGTGGTTCACTATTGTAATTCTCCCACCGCTCTTTGTAACCCTCTTCATCTCATCCAGAGCTGTCTTCGGTTCAGCTACAACGGCCAAGGCGTGTGCGATCAATGAGTGGTCAAAGGAATCGTCGTCAAATTGAAGTGAATGTGCATCCATCTGAGAGAATTTAACCTCTGCAGAAATCTCACCATTGATCGCTCTTTCCTGGGCTTTCTTGAGCATGTGTGAGCTGAAATCGATTGCTTCCACCTCTACGAAATTGGGGCAGAATGTCAATGATACACCAGTACCGACGCCGACCTCAAGAATCCTATCGCCAACCTCCAGGCCCAAGGAGTCGTACATCATCGAGTGCCCTTGAGAGAATCCAGGGGCGAAGAACCAATCGTATATCGGGGCATAGAGTCGATATGGTCCGTGCCTATGGACTCGCTTGCCCCTTTGCATGTGCACTGTTAGAAGGTACTGTTCAAGAAAGCTGCGTCGGTCATGGAGTTAGTTTGTCGAGCAGCCCATCTACTCCACTGGCAATGCCACACTCCCAGATGGTATTGACGGTCCAGCCCATTTCCAAGAGCGTGCGCTCCTTGCGCCGATCTCTTTCGATGTTTCTTTCGAATTTCTGCAGCCAGTAGTCGGTGTTGGTTTTTGGGGGGCTGAGCCCACAACTAGGGCAACGGTGCCAGAAGCATCCATGGACGAACACTGCCAATTTCCTCCCTGGAAATGTGATGTCGGGCCTACAGACGTAGCGGCCTCGTTCATCATCTATCCTCCAATGCAGTCGGTAGCCCGAAAACCCAGCGCTTCGAAGAGCGCTTCGAACTGACAGCTCTGGCTTGGTGTTTGTGGACTTATTTGCCACCATCACATTGTGCACAGCAGGAGAGGATGCGCTTGGCACCTCCATGGCCCGTGAGGCACAGGAAGAGAAATGAACTATTGCCTTAGAAACTAATAATTATCAATAGACAAATGATGAGGGTTTTTGCTGGTTGTTTAGGGAAGTGAGCCCGATCCGGTCGATTCTGCCAGCCACTTCATTGCGGACCTGTATTCCGATTCCGCGGAGAGATCGTCCTTCAGCAACAGCGCTTCCGCGGCGTCCCAAAGCGCTCGTAGGGCAGGGACCCAGTCCCCTCCCTTATCCCGGCTCTCTTCGTCAAACCGCCAAGCGTCTGACTCAGTACGATCGTGCACGACTAGCCAGGCCCACCCCATGGCTGACTCCAATCCCCGTCCCTTTCGTGCCATCGTTACCGTTGGGGCTATTCCCTCCTCTGCCGCGCGTCGGACCAGATTATCTGCAAAGGACAACGGTGTTGGAAGTTCTGATTCATCCCAAGGGAGGCGGTCGAGCCTCTTTGCAGTGCTTACAGATTCATTTAGCTCCCTCAGAAATGCGCCAAAGCCCTGCTTTCGTTTAGATTGACGAGAGTGTACAGCTTCAGCCTCCTCCTCTGATAGACCAAAGAGTTCCTTCAGGATGTCCATGCCATATTCGGGCCAAAGAGCAATGAGGATGGGGTGACATGACGAGTCCTCCATCCTGACTACTTTTTCCTTTACATTTAGCAAGACGCCGTCCGACCTCACATGAATCCCCTCTTCCAAGGACGAGGTCACGAAGGATATCGCCCTGCGTTCATCCTCTGTGCCATTCATGTGCTGGAGGAACCCCCCCTCGTCGTCCTCGGCGAACCAATGGTTTCCGACTACGAAGCCATCCACAATCGAGTTGAGGATGCAGGATCTGCAGTTACGGAAGAGGGTGGCGTCCTCCAATGACATCTTCAGCCACGCCTGCAGTGTCTCTTCCAAGGATTTGACACCCTCCTCTGGAAGGGGTCTTTCCTCGGGCCACCCCTCTGGTCTCCAAATCCAAGAAAGCTCGCAAATCTCCCCCAACTTGTTAGGGGGCATCATTGAGATCGCGATGCTCTGTACGAATGGCTCAGGGGTTTTCGAGAGTGCTGATTGGGATAATCCAACGGTGGTTCCATCTTGGAACCCCATCCTTAGCCAACCCTGCGGGGTTGTCCTTCCGTTCTGGACGGTGTCCTCGTCCAATCCCGGGGACCAGAGGATCCCTTTTCCTGAGAGTTCGACTGATGAGTTTCCCAATGCCCAATCTATCCACTCTGATGGAGCATCTGGATTAGAGCCAGTCCAAACAAAGCCACCTTCCCACGAGAAGAAATACTGCCCCGCCTTTGCATGGTCATCCCAAACCAATAGCCTTAGCTTTGAATTGGTGAAGTTCTGGATGCCAACCTGGTGGCTCTGCTTGCCATTACCCCTCCTCAGGAAGCTCGCATTACCATAGAGGGGGTGCTTGAAGACCGAGACTGTGGAGAGATCTTCCTCAGAGGAAGCTAGGAGTGCTCCAGCTAGGGCCCTGCAAACTGTGTCGCCCCCCTTTCTTGCCATTCGCTTCTTGAGCCATCTGACGTCATTACGCTTGGATGCGACGGTTGCTATTTCTCGGAGAGTCAGGGCCATTGGGTCCTTGGGTCCGAAAAGTGAGATCTTCCCTAGCTCTCCGACTATTTCAGGGACAAATGCCTCCGGGTCTTCTAGAAGCGTCTCCAGATTTGACTCCAATCTACGTCGGATCTCCTGTGATGCCTGCTTTATTCCGCGAACTCTCATCTTCCTTCGGCGGTTCTTATCGCCTGGAAAGCGGACCTCGGCTGGTGGTTTGGCCATGTTAACGTGTCTCGGAAAGGTGTGGAAGTCTTGAGTTCGTCGCACGGCGGCTATCGAGGTTTTCTCCGTTCGTAGGCATCCTTCTCGTTGTCACTCATGCTTGCTGGGAGGATTAGTGTGTGGATCCATCCCTCTCCAATCTTTGAGAGGTTTCCAAGCTTCCCAGTAGCCACGTTCACGTTTTCAGTGCCTATGTCACTGATTAGGATTCCTGGCCAATCCTTGACCGGTTTTTTGGGGGGATCCTGGTTTTCGTTCTGTTCAACTATGCGTCTGGACATTTTCTCGAGGATGCGTACTGCCTCATGTGGTTGCATCGGTTTTGGCGGGTCGAAGCCCATCCCATTGGGATCCAAGTCTAGTAAAACGAGAGTATGGAGATCCATAGCGTAGTTTGAGTGGATCATCTCCAGCGGTGAAGTGGGGAGGTATTTGCCATAGGGGTATGGAAGAGTGACCTGTCGGCCGAATCTGTACGATTGCAGGCCTGAGAGTGATACTGCCATGGTAGTGGCTGACATTCCTGGTACTACCTCGAAGCCTATGCCTTTCTCGGCACATCTGGCCTCCAGATCGATATGCGTTGTGGCCTGCATTGGGTCGCCGACCACGAGGATTGCTATTGGGGTGTCCCTGGCCTCTTGAAGAATTGATTCCGGGCTTTCTATCGAGGGTCGCATCAATCGTTCCCACTTCCCAACTACATCTTCCAGTAGTTCTTCCTGACTCGCTGGTATTACAGCTGTATATCCCTCTAGATATCTCTTTTCGCATGCCATGGCAATCTTTTTTGCCCGGTCTGTCATATGTTCGAGGTTTCCTGGCCCTATGCCAATGAGCCAAAGCCCATTAGCTAGTGATTCTGCCGTCATTGTGAAGGGTTCCGGCCTGTCCCATCACATCAACGTGCTGCGCCATCTAGTTGTTCCGGCTCGCGAAGTTGAGGGTGTGCTGACTGAGCTAAAAAGCAAAGATTGGGTTGGACAGGGCTTCCTTGTGCTCCCTTCTTCAATAGAAGGACACAAGCTTGTTCCCGTTGATGGCTCGGCCCCCGTCGACTTGCCTGCTCCACTGGGTTCATTCGAGGTTGAGATAAGGGAGGGGGAGCCTGACAAACGTGCGTTGGCAGACTGGTTGAGTCACCTAGAGACGTTGATTGGGAAACAAGAAGTCTTGGAAAAAGGGGAAGCATGGCCATCTTCACATGAGTTTATTTCCGATATGATGATTGTAAGGATCGATGAGGAAATTTCCAATTACACCTTAGAGATTGCAGAAGCTAAGCTAAGGTCGCACCCCCATGTCCGCTTGATTCTGAACGATGAGGGTGTTCAGGGCGAGTTGAGGGTCCGGGGACTCGCCCCAATTGGGGCGAGGGAGGGGGGGGAGATTTACCTCGGAGAGGTCCCAGCCAAATTGTGCAATACAAGGGTCTCGGTCAAGGAGTCTGGCATTAGCATAACTTGCGATCCGACCAAGGCATTCTATTCTACAAAGCTTCAGACAGAGAGGATTGAAACGGTTACTCTCGCAAAACGACTGAGAGAAAGACTGGGGCGGCCAATAAGGGTCTGTGATCCGTTCTGCGGAGTTGGTCCGGCCATAGGGGCTCTACTGAAAGAACCTGAATTGATTGGGAGTTTTGTCGCATCGGATCTTAATCCACATGCAGTAGAGATGTTAATGGAAAACCTACGTAGATGGGACAATAGAGATTACCCCCCATCCTCTGTTTCACTGCAAAGGCTGTTCGATGGGAGGTTTGCTGGAGTTGCTGACGCAACAGAGCTGCGAGAAAGCCCGGATTTGCTTGGAAATTGGGATTTGATCCTGGTAAATCTACCTCATCGTACAATCGAGCTCCTCCCCGAGCTAATCCCACTTCTTGATTTGAATACCCCCTCATTGATTAGAGGGAGGGTTGTTGTGGCGGAGGATGAGATTGATGAGTCTAATCAGGAGATAGTTCGCGTCTTACCGACTCTACTGGAAGGCGAGGAGCCACCGTCGTTGCAAGTCAAGAGGGACTACAGCAGTAGCCTTAGATTATGCTCATTCGAAGCCTGGATTGGGTCAGATAATGGCGCCCCGACCGGGATTTGAACCCGGGTCGCAGCCTCGACAGGGCTGCATGATAGGCCACTACACCATCGGGGCTGTCTCTCCACCGAGATTGTTTTCCCTTTTCAAAGTTTGATAGGGCATCATTCATGGTCCAGCCTCTCTCAGCTTCTTCATGGAAGGCGGTGGTGTCGTGGTTGACATCATCGACAATGGCGGTCAATGGACACACAGAGAATGGAGGATGCTGAGGTATCTAGGCGTAGAAACCCAGATTCTTCCCAACACGATCCCAGTGAAGGATCTAAGGGATCTCGACGGTCTGATTCTATCAGGAGGCGCGGCAAGGGTTGGCCTAACGGGTAAATTGGGAAATTGTGCAGAATATCTAGAATTGGAGGTGCCAATTCTGGGAATTTGTGCCGGGCATCAATTCATGGCCCGCCATTATGGAGGCGATGCTGGTGAGGCCCCGAAGCCGGAATTCGGTGAGGCGACAATAATGCTGGTTGGAGGAGGAGGGGCTCTTTTTGTGGGGACGGCCGATGAACAGACAGTCTGGGAAAGTCACAATGACGAGGTTACTGAACTGCCTCCGGGTTTCGTCCTTACCGCAAGAAGCGAATCATGTGACATACAAGCTATGGAGAATGAAGAACTGGCGCGATTCGGTCTGCAGTTTCATCCAGAAGTCAACGATACTGAGTTTGGAGAAGTGATTATTGAGAACTTTGTTGGGCTTTGTAGACGTGTACGAAAGACGAATTGAGAGATAGGACAGATTGAAGAAGGCGAGGCAATTCGCCGGCCCAATGAGCGACCACGTTGTCCTATACAAATGCAGAAACTGCAACCGTACCGATAAGCGGGATCACAATTCAACGGGCGAGGAAGCTTGCAATCACTGCAACTCGCCGATGGATCCAATGGAAATTCGGTATAAGTGCATCAATTGCGGCCATATGGCTTGGACAGGGGCCGGTTCAACTGGTAAATCGTGCCACAAGTGCGGTTACCGAATTTTCGTCAAACCAAGGAAAGACGGAATGTCGAAGGTTCTCAAGGCCGAGTGACCATCGCGGAGTTCAAGACCCGTCACTTTGCGCTATCATATGTGGCGAGCTGGCTTGAAACCGAAGCCCCGGTAAGATTCGATGAACTCGCCGTTCCTGAGTCAGTGAGATCCGCCTTGAAAACTTACAGTACCTCTCCCGAACCGCCCCATCTCCTAGTTACCGGACCGGCGGGGGTCGGCAAAACAGCTTCTTGGAGGTTGGTAGCAAGGCAAATGCTTGGACCCAGTTGGAAATCTACTACTCATGTACTGCAAGCTAGAGATCTTGTCAAGAAAAGAGGTGCGATGGGAGTCTTCGAAAATTTTCTGAGGCCTGGGAATTCTGCTAGCGATACGCTTGCGGGAAGGCTAAGTCTCGATGCCTTTGATAGAGGGATTTCCATTTCTTCCGATGATGATGTGGCTCCAGCTGACTCGGAAAGCGTCTTTGGTGATGGTTTCACTCCAATTAGTCGATTGATTGTAATCGAAGATGCCGACTACCTGGGGCACATCAGGCAGGCTTATCTGAGAAGAATGATGGAAACCGTTGGTCCGGCTTCTCGTTTTGTTCTTGTTGCTCGTGCCCCTTCAAGGATAATAGAGGCACTTAGATCTAGGAGTCAGATGATCAGAATACCATCTATTGACAGGAGTGCTGTAATAGAGGTATTAATTAGAATCTCAGAAAGACATGGAAATAATCCAGCAGAAGGGGTGATTGAAGACATTGCATACATCTGCGATGGGAATCTGAAGAAGGCAATCTTCACGCTAGAGGTGTTAGAGATAAGGGGGCTCGCTGATGAACGGTCCTCAGTACACAAACTGGTTCAAGCCTCAACTATGCAGGCAGGAAGGCATCTAGTTGAGCTGGCCCTAAGAGGAAGAGTAGTGGAATGGAAGTGGGTCGATAGGGGTGGAAGAAAAAGAAAGCTGTTGTCTGGAGCGATCGCAGAAGTGGACGATTTGATGGCTAATCATGGATTAGACGCTGCTGATTTGATCTCTCAAATTCACAGCATAGTAGTAGGACGCAGGCTTAACCTGCCTCCGGAACTGAGGTCCGGACTTCTGGACGCTCTGTCGGAATGTGAAGTAGGCATTCAGCGTTCAATGTACCCGCGCATTCATTTTGAGAGGTTTTTGCATCGGGCTGCCTCAATGGGACGCTTTCACGGCTTGTCTGCTAGGTAATGGCGGGCGCGGCAGGATTCGAACCCGCGGTCCCCGGCTTAGGAGGCCGGTGCATTATCCAGGCTATGCTACACGCCCACTCTCGCGAGTACCCATACCTCAAGAAATGTAATGGCGCAAAAGTGTGTTTTGAAAGAATGGATTCTCCGATGCCATGAAGCGGAGGTCCCATCTCAGGGGAACGTGGGCGGTAGTGAGGCCATCTTGCCAAATCCCTATGGGGAAGAAAGTAATTTCGGGCACGTCAGTGAGTCGGCCCTTGAGCGTAGAGTTAGAATAAGGGATGCACAAAGGTCCCTATGGACTCGTGTTTCGATAGTTAGAGGGATGCCAGAGCTGAGGGTTTTGCTATCTGTAATTGGTTTTGTCTATTCTATTCTGATGCTGTCAGGAGGATACGCATCGGATGAGCTGGGTCTTGGAGTATTCATTGCGCTTTCCTTACTATTTGTGCCAACATTGCTAGCTTCCTCGTTTGCTCAGATGTCGGCAAGAGATCGGTTGCAATTAAAAATAGACGGAAAACGCTCAATGGAGTCCTACCCAGGAGTAGAACGGATTTTGAACACGCTGCATGAGCGGGTTCTAAGAGAGAGGACACGGATACTGTGTGTGGTGGTTTCATCTTTGGCTATAAACTCAGTAATGGATATGGAAAGTACGGATAATCTGGTGTCGATCTTACATGCCCTAGTTGTATTCCTTTCGGGGATTGCTCTGTTGAATACTCTTCAACTAATGCAGAGGACTCCAATGACCGAAGACGACTTTCCCCTCCTATCCTTACATGCTCCAGCATTGCATCACAGCACCATAGATTGGGTCCTATCTGACCTATTAATAGCTCACTTGGATCCTGAGACCGCAGGTTCTTGGGATGATTGGGTAAACTCACTCGAAGATAAGGTCAGAGTGAACCAGACTCCAAGATCTGCAATTGAGCACCTATTGAGGGTTTTGCATTTGAATCATCTCGGGTTGCTTGACGAGGATCGGTTGATCTCAGAATCAAAGAGAGTTTTTCGTGTGGCTGCAATAGACGGACTGAACGATGATAAGTCGATGTTCAATATCAAATCATTACGCAGACTGATGGCACACACCAGAGCTTGGCAACCCGGCCTGTTTCGACTAATCGATAGGCTTCAGGATGCTGCAATGAAGGGCCACTCTTCACTGACTGAAAGCTCATGGAGACTGGATCTGGATCTCCCTCCCAGATGCTCGCAGGGTCAGGGAGATCTGTTCATAATGATTCACAACCATTCGAAAAAAGAGGCTTCGATAGAGGTGGAGATTATTGCAGCGGACGGTGAACCGGGTTTCCAGACTCTTGGACTGAACCCCCCACTCTCCAAGCAACCAAAGGGTCCTTCGATCATAGGGGGAGAAGAAAACGACTTGGTCGATGTTCTGGGTAGGTTGATTGACAACTGCTTGATTTTGTGGATAGGTTTAGCTTGGCCCTCTACTACTTCTGGTTCAAGACCGGTTCAGGTAAATCTCAGAGGGCCGGGCGGTGAGACCCTCTCATCTCTGGTAGTGGCGACTTCGCTGTCCACAGGATTCAATCCAGAAGGTGCCGCGGAGAGGATGTTGGACGCAGCCGTGGCAGTTAGGCGGTTGTCGACTTAGCAAAATTTGTGAACTGGACTGAGCGGACGTGGGCGTCACGTTCATGAGATTGGGTCCACTGGAAGGTCTTGATTGGATGGAGGCTTGGGACGTAGTTGTGGTGGGTGCGGGTCCAGCTGCACTGAGAGCGGCAATAGCTTGCTCTGATGGGGGATTGTCCCCCTTGATGATAGACGGGTCTGGAATCGGATCCGCATCAGGTGCCAATCCAATTTCTGGGATTGCCGCCTCTATAGGCGAATTGGACTCGACTTCTCATCGTGATGACACCGTTGCTGCAGGAGGTGATGAGGCCGACCAAGCCTCCGCTTCCAGAGTATGCAACGAGAGTGTATCGACCCTTGCGGAGCTAGAACAATGGGGACTGGTTGTTCGAAGAAGCTCTGATGGGTTGCCTCATTCTTCGAAGTTGCCAGGGCATAGCGTTGCCAGGGTATCAGGATGTGGGGACTCGACGATGATGGAGGTTACTAGAATCCTGGAAGAGCAGGTAATCAAGAGGGGGGTGAAGAGAATCTCTGACTTGCTCCCGATGCAGATAGTGATGGACAATGGCCAGGTGAGGGGCATTGTCACTCTGGATATTCTGAGTGGTGAGATAAAGGCGATTCAGACAAAGGCGATTATCCTAGCTACCGAGGGTTATCAAGGGCTTTGGACCGATCCCAATGAAGGGGACGGGATTGGTTGCGCTCTGGCTCTTTCTGTAGGGGTAAAGCTAGCAGGAATGGATTTTGTTCCAAAACATACACTGACGATTAGGGGATGTGGGGTTCACATCCCCTTGGACGTATTGGGATCTGGTGGACGCATAAGGAATGAGAATGGTGAAGACGTGGGGCCAGAAGACGTGATTGAGGGTGAACCCTGCGTTTTGGATTTGCGTGGATTGAGCGCAGACTCATTGGTGTGGTTTGCCCGGAGTTCGTCCAGAGTCAAAGACAGGACTGGATTGGATATATCGAGGGAAGTTGTTCCGATTGCCGCCGGTTTCGCCGTAACAACAGGAGGGGCCCCCTGCAATGAGAATGGTAGGGTTACTTTTGATGGGTCATCTGATGGTAATGGAAAGGGCAAAATGTGGTATACTGGGCTATATGCTGCTGGTAGGAGTTCAAACAGCGGTATGCATGGCTCCGGCCTATTACCAGGCAACATACTCCTAGAGGACTTGGTGACTGGTAGGGCTGCCGGCTCTGATGCTGCAGTTTGGGCCAGAGAGGTTGATTTTGGGGGATCTGATCACATTGATCAATGCATTAGTGCATCGCTTGAGAGGATTGTTGCACTAAAATCTCCGGAAGGGTTCTCAATCGGAGAGGTCATTTCGAAGCTTTCAAAATTAATGGGGTCTCATTGTGATTCCAGAGATGATTCCGGAGAGTCTTCAACCATAGGTGGAATAAAGGAGTTAAGAGATCGCGGAATTGCGCTCACAGACCCATCTTCAGGCATGAACACTGAGTTAGTTTCCGCCATCAAAATAGAGGGTTTGCTAGGCATCGCCGAGGCGATTGCAGCGTCGGGTGATTGATTGGATGGAGAAGAGTCCAGCATCTTCACTAGGATTATCAATGGTGAATTACCGTGCCACAAAGTGTATGAGGATGAGCTGGTGTTTGCATTCCTTGACATCAATCCAATGAGTCCTTGCCATACGCTGGTAGTCCCCAAAGAACCGGCAGTAACGCTAGATGCTCTTTCGGAGGAGTATGCTGAGGCCATTGGAAGGGTTCTTCCAAAGATATCAAGAGCTGTGCTTCGAGTGAGTGGTGCGTCTGAATTTAATGTATTGCAGAATAATGGGGCAAATGCATATCAGAGTGTTTTTCACGTGCACTTTCATATTATTCCAAAATTCGACGATGGTAGAGGCTTGGCTTGGCCTATGAGCACTATGCCAATAACTGACGAGGAAGGGAGCCGCATGGCATCTCAAATTAGGGCAATATTGGGCTGAATTGTCTCTCAAGAGTCAAGACCTTCGGTGTAGTGGGACGCACGTGCCGGGAATAGAACAGGCCCCAGATATAGATCCGGTGCTTTCAAGCGGGGCTAAGAATTTACGCAAGAAGAAATTGGATAGTCTGCCTTGGAGTCATTCTGGAAAGCATCCCGGTAGCGCACTTTTTTGGAATGTGATCCTGTTGATGCTGAAAGTGGCTTGGTCTTACATATTTCGCAGCAAAGAAATCGAAAAGCTCCCTGAATTTGAAGGCGGCCGTGTTCTCTCGAGCATGCACATCAATGGACTCGTTGACCCCATGGCACTGATTATTTCCCAGGATCGGAGGATAATCTCAATGGGGCGTCATGATATAATGACAATGCCACTAATTGGGTGGTTTGCTCGACGGATGGGGTCGCAGCCTGTTATTCGTCGATCGGAGATCAATGCTGGAGTCTCCGGGGAGGATTACGCCTCAGAGATAAACCACAGGACTTTGTTGACAATGAGTAATTGTGTGGCTTCTGGTCATAATGCAATTGTGATGCCCGAGGGAAAATCTCACCAAGACCCCCGGTTGCATAGATTCAGAACGGGTGCCTTCAGATTTGCATTGAACGCTGCTGCGATTTCCAATGAGAGGGGTTTACCTAGTCCAGGGTTACAACCAATAGGCCTGCACTACAGATGTCACCATTGGTTCAGAACTGATTTGTTTGTCGAATGTCCTCCACCCATACCAATAGAAGCTCCTGCAAATCTCGAATTAGGGAAGAGGTTGTTAGCAGGAGAATGGATCGAGCCGGACTCTGAAACGGTAATTCAGAATAGGGACTCTCTTTTCGAAGCACTTGCAGAGATTAGTCCCGAAGCCCCAGATTGGGAGACCTACCGGTCATGGCATCTAATCGGGCACATTCGAGCACAAATATCTGGGAAGAATTTGGAGTCGTTTCGTGAAGAGGTACTCGCTGCCAGAGAAGTCCGTGGATTAATGGAAGATTGCAAGGATTCGAGTGCTATTCTAGGACCCGCAGTTTCAGCTTCTGAGATACTCCAAGCGAATAACCTGGATGGACGGTCCATAGAAGGCTCTTCATTGAAGGTAGGCAAGAGTTGGATGAGATTGACAGTCGGGTTACTGATCTGGATCGCGATGTCACCCGTAGTGTTGATTTCGACTGGGGGTCAGGCTTTCCTAGCTTGGTTCCTATGTGACAGGACTGATGAGGGTGTTGATGCTAGAACTACTTATCACCTTCTTGCGGCTATGTTCTCGCCGGTATTAATCTGGCCGCCCATAGCGTTGGGTGTGTCACTGTTGCTTATTGGTACCAATTGGCTGATGATTCCTTTGACAATTGGAATGATGTTCGTTTTCCACTGTTGCAACTTATTTTTCCTGATTGGCTACGATCTGATTTGGGATTTCGTTGAGGGAGCAAGGATAGAGAGATTGGCTTCGTCCCAAGAGGGTAAGCTGATAGAGAAACTGATCTCGGAAATTGTGTCCAACCTCAACTTGCTTCTAAATAATGGCAGCTTTACCGAGGAGCATGGACAGGGCGGGGGCAGCCGAGGCAGTTCGTGAGTGGCTTTCCAGTGAAGGCTTGAAGGCTCGTGAGGTCGATGACCCGCAAGCAATAATGCATTTGCATGTGAGATACCCCCCTACTAAGCAAGGTCACATGTTCAACATTGTAATTCCCAAGAAAAGGAATCTGATGCTTGTTTACTCAATAACACGCGTCGATCAAGGACAACAGGACGCAATGACGGAACTTTCATCCTCAGAACCAATGGGATGGGAGGAATGGTTGCACGAAACCAGAATTCGGATGACCCAATCCGACTTGGATTGGATCCTTCATGTTGGGAAGAAAAAGGGCGGGGTTTCGGGACCCCTGCAGGCATTCAATCTCTCAAGACCGGTATGGTTTGATGGTCTTTCACAAAATGAGTTCATGCAGACTATGAGGAAGGTTTGGCTGACAAAGCTGTCTCTAATACACCAAATTAAATTCGGCTTTGGGCCGGGCATTGGGAAGCCGGGACCGGTTGATGATTGGGTGACAAAGAGCAAGAGGTTTGGAGGTGAATCGTCACAGTCAATTCGACCAGATATCGACACCGATGAAACCGGAGGATTTGGGAAGGATTTCGATCCTATGGAGTGGGCGTAACTTCCGCCAGACGCAGAGTTTTCATTTTTTATCACAAGTGACCGCAAAGGGTTCACATTAAGTACACGAAGAATTGGAAATGGAATGATGCAATTACTCGGTGTCAAAGAGTCCGAAGTATTGAGCGGCAAGCGAAGCTCCGTTGGCATAGTTTTAGTAATGCTATTCAGCTTTCTCTCGGCTCTTATTCCACCTACCGATGCAAGCGAAATAGTCCTTACCGATGCAATCAATATTGTCGACAGCGGTGGTAGCGACGATAGGATGATTGCCCTTGATGCAGACTCTGCGGGGAACATTCACGTCGTTTGGAGCAGGAATACCCAACACCTGTACTACAAGATGTTGAATCCTAGAGGTGAGACTCTAATTGATCAAACTCAGATCTCAGACCCCGGTGCACATCGTGCTTGGCACCCAGATGTCAGGGTGGATCATGATGGCATGGTTCATGTCGTTTGGACCGATAGGCAGGGGCAATACAAAATCAAGTACACGCTGCTGAATCCTGCTCTCGACGATCGCAACGGTGACTCGTCTCTAGATTCGATTCTGTCAGTGGTTCCGAATGACTACGATGTCGCCAAACACCCGCAGAATAGGGATTGGGCGGCGATAGATGTTGACTCTGAGAATAATCCTCACATAGTCTGGGAGGATTCGTTTGAGCCTCTTGAGAAGTTCTACCAACAGCCCCAGATTTACTACAAGATGATCTCAATCGATCAATCTGCTAGGTCGGTAATTGTGGAGGTTGACGAAACCTTACTGACCCCGATTCTGGGTCACAAGGGTCATCCAGACATTGCTGTCGATGCCGATGACTTTGTTCAGATCGTCTGGGACGATACTAGGGGGGGCAAGGTGGAAATGGTCGTTCCAATAGACACATCTGGTTCCATGAATGCAGAATGGGCCGACATGTGCGTAGTTTTCTATGGTGGTAACTTCGTCAGTGGAGGTTTTTTCCCTGGGCTTAAGCCAATGTTGGTAAGTGCTAACATGACTGTGTACGAGACTCTGTACGCACTGAGTGGAAATTGGCCCGCGGCGGCCACTAGTGGCCCCTGCGCCCATGCCTACCAAACTGGTGGCTCTGGCAGCCAAGGTCCGAGGGCCACCCCCCTAGGAATCGCGCCTGGCGATGATTCGGGGGGCATAAGGGAGCTGACGCAGGTGGTTTACAACAATCAGGCGACGGACTTACCCGCAGATGGTGGTTACTTCAGCGAATTCTGGGGCCCTGCATCTACCTGGGCCTGTCTGTCTTGGAAAGATGTGACCGGTAACGTTCCTGGAAACCCTCCGACAGGAAAAGACCACAGATGGAATCCCAATGCTACCAAGATAATTATCCCAATCTCCGATGAAGGCCCTTATGGTGGAGACCCAAGTGACAATGACGATACTCAAAGCATCAATCAGGCTCACGACGCGTGTGTCTTGGCCGGCATTATCCCAACGCCACTTTGGGCTGGTTCAAGCGTTGATGTTGGCTCCTACATGATGGACCTAGCACAATGCCCAATGGGTTCCGGGACGCTGACTCGAACATGCTCCGGTGCCACTATCAGACTGACCAGTGCGGAAGGTCAAATGTACAGCTTCCCAACTTCAAGCTCATCTTCGTCGGAATTGCAGACAATGGTCGAAGCGATGGTCTACTTGGCCACAAACAATTCTCGTGAGATTTACATGACGGTTCTGGATCCCCATTCGCTGCTTGACAACCCTTGGCCTGGTTGGTCCCGAGGTGACTCTGGAACCGAAGTAAATGCACAGAGCAACTCATATACACAGGATATAGGGCCCTCTAGCGACCAGTTTGGGTATGGTCACTTAGTCGTAGTAAATGATACTAGGATTACCATAGACGACGCTTACAGCCTACATCCATCTATTACAATAGACTCGGCTGGAAATACCCATCTTGCTTGGCAGGATGGAAGGATCTATGGATTTGAAGTTGACGTCAACTACGAGGTTTACTATACGAAGCTGAAGCTTAGAGGGGCGGCGATTTGGGATGGAGTCCCGAACGGTCTGCCAACCTTCGGAATCAAGCAAATCACTGACGGCGCCATCTCGACTGTGGAGGGTCCAGATGGGATTGCGGCTGACAGAAAGTACGGAGGGAACTCCCATATGCCATCCATTCTGACCGATCAGTTCGACAATGTTCACATCGCTTGGCTTGACAACTCTAACTCTTCTCAAGATGAGTCAGTCATGTACGCCAGACTGAATCACACCAATGACAATTATCCGAATGGATTCCCACTGAACTCCATCCCCAGCTCAGTCATAGACCCGTGGCAGGTCCTTGAAGTCACAGATTGGAAGTCAAACAAACTGGGACCCGAGAGTTATACCAGTTCAATTCATGATAGTGGCATGCCACCGGCATTTGCCAATGACATGGGGAGCGGTGCGCACTTAGGTTGGTCAGATGGCAACAAATGTAACGATGTGAATAACCCCCAGAATAAGTTCACATTGTGCTATGTTCATGTGCTAACAGGACTGGTTGACTTGTCTCTCTCCTGTGATGAGAAGATCCGGACAAACCCCAATATCGAAGGTTATCCATATGATTGTCCAAGTGAAGCTGAGACCTTCTACCACACAATTCAACCGGGACAGCTTACTACTTTCAATTTGTCAATCGCAAACCCAACGCCCGGCCCGTCAGAATTAGTTGAGGATACATTCGCACTGAGGCTAGATGGAGTACCGAACAACTGGACCGCGACTCTCTTCTTCTCCACGAACAATACCCCTATCTTCGACTCAACTCCGGTTTTCCTTGAGGGAGCAGACGTTGTCCCCCTATATGTCAGGATTAGGGCGCCTACAATTTACCAGGCAAAGGAAGATGAGTTGGCTCAGATTATTCTTAGTGCTACCTCTTCCAAGGATCCTGCAATAAATGATCAACTTCTGATGCTTACCCTAATGGACGTGGTCCATGGTATTGAGTTGGACTCCAGTCACTACCAAGTTGATGTCGAACAGGGGAAATCGGCTGTCTTCTCCATCACAATAAAGAACACGGGGAACGTATTCGATACCTTTGCGTTCTATGATCCTTCTACAGGGGAAGGTCAGAGAGAATGGGCGATGCCATTTGGCTGGGGAGTAGATTTCCCACTCTCGCTCTCTCTGGATCCCAAACAGTCCGTGACTAGGAATCTGAGGGTTAGCGTACCGGAAACCCAAGAGCCTGGCACTTTCGTAATCTACCTCAAAGGATGGTCAACGGGGGAACCTGTATTATCGATAGATAGAGGTACTTTCGATGTTCTTGAATTGTGGATCAATGTGTCCATCAGGACGACTGGCAACATTGTTTTCGAAATTGGTGAAACAAAGGAGGACGTGTATAGAGGTGAATGCGCGGAATTCGAAATTACTGTGAAGAAATTCTTCTCTCCTGGATATATCATTTTCTCAACGCCCGGTGCCCCTAATGCTAGACCAGAGGGATTCGATGAAACGACTTGGAGGTTTGAGCACTGGACTCTTAGTCTTGACTTCGGTGATTGGATGCCCGTAACGGAGGGGGGCATCAAGAAGTATTGGATCCAAACCGGACTTCAGAACAAAAAGACTGTCATTGCGGAAATGTGCTCGCCTTACAATTCTACGGCTGGGATTGGTGAATCGGTAACAATTAGGGCGTATCTTGATGGTTCACCGAGAGTCAGTGATTCCATACTGATTCTCACTAATGTAAGACAGACATACAAATTGGAGGCTGAAGTCGAGGACACCTCGCTAGAGCTGTACCCCGGGCAATCATACCAGATGAACACCACTATTTCCAATCCTGGAAACGGGCCAGACAGGTATGATGTCACGATTAAAAGCATTATCGACGCGAGTGGGGGCTCTCATATCTGGGATGTCAATATTCCAAGGATACTATTCCAAGAATTGGACAGGGATGAGACTCAAACCGTCCCAATCACAATTAATGTGCCCGAGCAATCCCTGGCAGGAGAATACGAAATTACCTTCCATGTGCAAAGTGAAGAGCCGTTTGAGGGGACTAGGATACAGGACCAGATTGTTCTGCAAGTCAGCATCATTGAGTTCCACGACATGAGAATATCCATCGATTCTGGTGTTGAGAGCAAGATCAAAACCACTGCTCCAAGTAGGATTGTTAGGTTCACCATGAATGTTACCAACTTTGGCAACGTCCCAGATCAACCAACAATCCACAACCACACAATGGACTCGAATGGGATTTGGGGAGTGTCTCCCGGGCTCGGTCCACTGAGCGATTGGGATGTTGACTATGCCATACTAAGGGGGTTCAACACAGAATATCCGCTGGAAGAGCCATGCATTGAGCTGATTATCGGAGAGGAGGAGCCCTCAGAGAGCTGCTTTGTGACACCTGTACAAACCGTCACCCTCCCAATGATGGAAGCTTACGAAACGTTGCAGATTGTGGCTATAGTCACGATTGCTCCGGATGCTGCTCTTCAGGATCGTTTCGTAGGAATCAAAACGCTGTCGATGTATGGATCCTCGGAAGAAGGAGGGGACCATGATGAAACTCCCATTTGGGGGGACTCATGCACCTTGGATAGCAACAGAGATGGGATTCTTGACAACTTACCCCCTCTCTGTGACAACAATGAGCAGGTTCTGGAACTTAGGCTCAGGGCACCAGATTTGATTATCGAAGACGTGCAAATCAGTGGTAATGAAGGTGCCATAGGGGACATGCTATCTGTGAATGTCAAGGTCATAAACCGTGGAAACGCTCATGCCTCTGATGTCAACATCATACTTTGCAAGGATCAATCGGAGACAGACATCAAGAGGAATGGATGTAGTGAGGAGAATGTTGCTTACAGGCAGATAATTAACGCCATAATGCCAATCGGCGGTGCTGACTCCGAGGACGAAACTAGCTCCATCACCCTACTTTACATGATTGAAGCCGGAAATCACCAGATTGTTGTTGTTGTCGATCCGGAGAATAATATAGTCGAAACTGATGAGTCAAATAACATCCAGTCCATTCCTGGTAAAGAAATGAGTTCTACATGGGGGGCATTGGATGTCGGAGTTGATGTTGTGGCGACCTACTCAGTGCCAGTAATTATTGTTGGCGCTACTTTCTCTCTTGTCGGAGTGGCGGGATACGTTATTTGGGGTAGAAGGACAATGGCACTAGCTAGATTTGCTGAGATGAGCAGCCTTGTCCCCAGCCTAGAAGACGATGACATGTCATTCTGATGTTACTTCGCTAGCCACCATGGAAGTGATGTTTGCTCATTGGCAGATACGAACTTTCCCTCGGAAGCTGCAAATTCCCTCATTAGTTGATTCCTTAGAGTATCCATCATTTTTTCAGCATGCATAGACTGTATCCTTAGCCCTTGGGAAAATAAGTCGAGATCCAGGGGTCGTCTCGGATGGTTCATTATTGCATGTGCCAACTGTCTCTCTTCATACGAATCCGAGTGTTCTTCAACGCTGGGGGAAACCTTGTGCATTACTTGTTGATGAAGGGCGATAATAGCGTCCCTCTGCTCGTCGACCCTTTCTAGGGCCGCATCCAAATCCGATAATATTTCCATTGCATCGGACATTGGGATCTTTCTTCTAGTTCCTATCTTTCCGATTACCTTATCCATTCTCGGTGGAAGACGTCCTGAGAGTTTTATCGGGCTTCCCTTCGGCATCTTCCTATACTCTGTCCTGAATAGATCCGGTCCTAAATCCAAACGAATAGAAAAGGACTGGTTGACCTTGTATAGCTTTCTTGGAGGGCCCCCCTTGTCCGACTTGAGTGTCTCTGAGTCTACGAATCCCGCTCCCTCGAGAACCTTGAGGTGCTTCACAATCGCCTGCTGACTGACGTCCATTAATTCCGATAGTTGGAGGGGATAATGTGGCTCCTTCACTAGGAATCTCAGGATCTCCCTTCTTGTCTTGTTTTCAAGGATGCCCAGAGACTCGTCGAAGCCGACCATTACTTACCAACCTGTGGTTGACTACTGGGCGCCCTCTAAAAACCCAACCTAGGGATTTCGTGGAAATTTGATTTTCAACCCTCATCCCAAGATTTCCAATTGGTCTCCTGTTCTTCCAGTGTTTCATTACTCATTGTATCGGCTTCTGAGGCAAATGGCTCTGGAACCGAGTCGGTTTCTGAGGGATTTTCTTCGGGCATCTCGAGTTCTATTTTTGTGTTGTCACCAATGATTACGCTTCCATCTTGGATTATTACGAACTGATCGGGTGACTTGCGTTTGTCGGACCACACCATTATTGCTAGAATGATTCCGATTAGGCCCAATGGAATGGCCAGACAGCAGCTAATTGCCGTTGAGTAGGTCCAAAGATTATCGCCAAGCCCCTCAAGGTCGTCTACCAACCATAGCTGATTCGACTCATTCTGATTGTGTAAAGTATATGTGCCACTCTCTAAGTTCTCGAAGACACGTACTGCGTTATACCTGATTTCTGTATTTCCAGATGTTGGTCTTTCTTCCTGCCACCAACTTGGGCTCTTTCCTGAGACCTCGGAGCCACTTGAGTCTAACAAAACCAAGTCTGGTTGCTGTTCGTTCCCATCACTTAATCTGATTGCCACGAACATGTTGATTTCTTGATCGACTGAGAAATCTTTGCTCTCCCCCCCATTCAATTTAACCAGACTGTTTTGTTCTGGATCGATGTTTGCACCATACGTCTCAGCTACCTGCCAGTATGAATACAGAAACACAATAATCAGCATTAATGAGCTGATCGTGCTGACTTTTGCCCATCGTCTCTTGCGGTCATTCACAATAGGTCCTGTGGGACTTCATCTATCAGGCTTATTTCAATAATTTAGACCCAAAGCGGATAGTTTCTCAGGAAGATATGTGTCAGTAACGAAGTCTAAACCATACTTTGCTAGTGATTGCTGCTCCGCCTTCTTGCCGATTTCCTGCATTAAATTGATTTGCTCTTGCCACCATCCCGTGGAGAATCTGGGATCCGATAATTCAGCCTGAAGGGCCCCTAGGTCTTGCTTTGTCAGCTCATCGCTTGGCAGGTCATATGCAAGAATGTCGTCTGCTGTGATTCCAAGGTATGTTGCCTCCTTGGTTGCAAGATATTCTGAGATGTGGGCTGTCTTAATCGCCCCGTACGCAATACTGGCAAAAATCCTGAATGACCATGGGTCGCAGTCGGTGAAAACGAGGATCGGTTTATTCCACTCCTCGCTAATCCTCCGCATTATTCTTCGTGTCGATCTGGCGGGCTGTCCCTTCAGATGAACTAAGGCGCACCTGGCCTCTTCATCGAATCCGTTCTCAACCAATCTGTCGAACATTCCCCCTGTCTCAATCGCCATAACAAAGTCGATGTCTTCTTCGACAAGCCTGAGCTTCTCCATCTCAACATTGTAGGGAACCCCATAACCGGAGTCCCCCACGCCATCTCTGCAGTTTATCCTCATCCAGTCTCCTCTTCGATTCCTCTCCTCGAAAGTAATGTTACCAATAATGCGAGCTCCGTCCTCTTCCGGCCTCAGTCCGAAGTCCTCTCTGAGGCACTTGGTTACAATCTCAAGATCCTCAGCGAGATTGTTGCTCTCGTTTTGGGTCGAGAACTTCCCATTCCCCCAGCCCTCGGAAATGTAGTACATCTCTCTTAGTGTGGAGGTCTTTCCATCAGTGATCATTCCTTCAACGAACTCTGAGATATGTAGGGCCCGTAGGAGCTGTCTAGCGGATCCTAGAGCTGTTGCATCCCTTATGGTCTTGCTTTTACCATATTTGTAGACTCCCAATTTCTTATCAAAGCTGATGTTTGTCTTTGACCTGACCGGCAGGGTCATTGTCGGAGGGTTGCCTTTTGACATCTTGTCGTGCATCTCTGATGCAACTCCATGTAGGGCTTCAATTACCTCTTCCTTAGATTTCCGTCTATTGATGGTCATTGGTCTGCCTCCATTGAATTGTCTGTCCACGAATTGAGTTTTGTCTGGCCATCGGAGTCAGAATCTCTCGATGAATGTTGAATGTTCGTTTGGGCCCTACTCAAGAGGTCTTGCAATGGGGGTTCACTTGCATTGATGGCTTCTTCCTCTGCTGCATCTAGGGCCTCTGATTTCCTTATCTCTTCCAAGAGTCGTTCATCAATCCTAGTGGCTCCGATGATCTCTCCATTTCCTCTAAAGAAGACCTCGCAATCGCTCCAGTCTCCCTTTTCTAATCCAGAAACGGAGAATTGTATCGTGCTAGATGTCCCTGGATTGAGAGTATCTAGTCTCCAAGCCCATAGACCCTTTGCCTCTTTTCTACCCCCTAGGATATTGTCAGTGATTTCGGTGCCTTCTATTTCGGGCCATTTCACCAGAATTGTGTATGCTCTCGCCCTAGCAGTGTAATTGTAAACCATTATTTCGCAAATGGAGGCTTTTCGTTCGCTGTCCCAGGATATTTCCTCTTCTAAAAAGACGGAATTCATGATTTTTGTAATCACTGGGGCCAGATCTGGCTCCTCTCTGGAAAGGATGCTCGAGGTTTTCTTCGATATCTCTGGGAGAATGATATTGACAAGCTCAAACTTCTCTTTCGCCTTCTTCTTCTGTGAGCTTTTCTTTAGATGGCTCTTTAGTCCCCTTCCTACTTCTAGCATAGCGAGTCTGATTTCTTCAAAGACCTCGGAGTTATCCGCTACTGCCTCTTTCGCCTCACTGGTAAACTGTACATTTGTGGATGCGAGATGGATTAAGACGGCAGCCGGGCCCTTTGGAATTCCCTTTCCTCCGGGTTGGTCAAGTCCATATCTCTTCCAATCCACTGCCTCTAGAGCCTTGGTCAGCAGGCATCCCCCTTGTTGGTACATCAGTGGAACCCGATTGGCGAATCTTAGGATTTCTATCTGGCCTTCGGAGCTCAGACCCCCTCCGAAAACAAGGCCGACCTCAATTTGAAAGGGGTTTCCTTGGCTGACCTTGGGGTTACGAGTAATTGTTGAAGCGAAGCTCGAGTCGATAGCCTTCGACAGTCCCTTCTTGATTAGTAGGTCCTCAATAGGAGATAGGCAATCCGTTGGAGGTGGGAGGAGTTTAACCTTGTGAAATGATGAAACCATTTCTTGGGCCTCTAAAGAGTTGATTCTTTTTGGGCTCCTGCCCTCGTCTATCTCAGCCGCAGAGAGGAGCTCTTTTGCCGCTCTAAGGCTTACTCCGGAGAAGTTATGCCTTAGGAATGACGTCATCTTCCGTTCTTGGGAATCCTTCAACATTCGCTGAAGATTGCCGAAGTGAATCCCATGAGGATGTGGTTTGATCTCGCTTACTATTCGAGGGAGCTTCTCAGTTGTCCTCGCCCAGCTTCCATGGTCTATAACACCCCCATCCTTGTCCTTGACGACTAAGGAAATGCTTGCATGGGGGTTGACAATTGATGTCATTCTGAGATACTGATGGACTGACTGCCTGCCCTTCTGATACTTTGCCTTCATTTCGGTTTGAATTCTGAGTCCATGAGAGACAGGTTGTCCCGTGAATTCGTCGATCCACACGTCTCGGCGTTCTCCGGACTTTGTTGCCCGGTTCTTCCTAGTATCTATTCCCAATTCTACGAAAACCGCAGATGATTCTTTGCCGATTTTCGAGGTGACATGCGTCTTCGATCCGGTAGTGAGCTGGCTGTACATTACCACTCCTGTAATACCGATTCCCTGTTGTCCCCTTGTCTGCCTGATCGCATGGAAACGTGATCCTAGTAGGAACTTGCCGAAGACATTCGCTATATCGTCTCTAGGAATCCCCGGACCATTGTCCTGGGTAATTAGTCGGAGCCTGTCGTCCTTTAGGCGTTGTATCTCTACATTTATTTCTGGGAGAATCCTAGATTCCTCGCAGGCGTCAAGCGAGTTGTCTACCGACTCCTTGACCGCTGTGATAACCGACCTCTTTAGGGAGTCGAATCCCAAGAAGTGCTTGTTCTTCTCGAAGAATTCGCTAATAGAGACCTGTTTCTGCTTGCTTGCGAGCTTTTCTGCGGGATCCAACCAATCACCTCCTCAGGTCCTCCCTCCGCCCTAATGGCACGGGGCCTCTTTGGATACAATGTGGCGAGAATAGAACGCACTTAACCATGTGGAAGAAAAGTGCCCTTATTGTTGGGAATTGTTGGGTTTGTAGAAAGTGGGAAATCAATTGAAAACTTCGGGGTGCCAAGCTGTGATTTTCCCTAAAAAAGCACTAGTCATCACAGTTAGTGGACTGGCCAGATACAGTTTGCCGGGTCCGGACCTTCCCTGGAAATTCCTATTTATCGCAGAAATTGTAACTTGGTCTGAGTCCTCGCTGATTCCAGGTCCAGCGCCAATACAGGCCCCACAACCCGGATCAATTAGGGTGATTCCCGCATCTTCAAAGCTCTTTGTCCAGCCCATCATCAATGACAGGTCCTTCACCGATTTCGATCCGAACTGGATGTAGCACTGTACCCCATCTGCAACCCTCAGACCGGCTTCCAATGCGGCTTCGCAGACCAATGCGTAGAAGGAAAAATCGTCGTCCTTCCCTGCAGTGCAAGAGCCAGCGTATGCAATATCGATGCTGATTTCGCCAATGTCGTCTATGTAGGCGCCGTTGGTTGGATCAGAGGGGACTCCCAAATCGGGGTTGCCCGGATGAGCCACCATTGGCCTGATTGCTGATAGGTCGATGTTGTGCACGCCACCATCGTATTGCGCGCCCTCATCGGGGAGGATGAAGTTGGCAGTGATGTCTTCCTCGCTCATGTTTTCCCTTCGTGACATCATCCATTCTATGGTCAGGTCATCCGGCTCACAGATGCCTGTCTTGGCACTGCACTCTGTTGCCATATTACAGAGGGTCGCCCGTTCATCCATGGAAAGGCTGACTAGACCGGGGCCCCCAAATTCCATGCTTCGATCGAGCGTCTCTGATTTAGCAGCATATTTCCAAAGTATGTGGAGGATTATATCCTTAGCAGTGCATCCAGGGTCTAGCTCTCCGCTCAACTCGAATCGGATGCTCTCTGGGACTTTGACGAATGCAAACTGGTTGTGAACCAGATTCGCATATTCGGTTGACCCGACTCCGTAGGCTAGGGCATTGGAGGACCCTCCCATACATGTATGCGAATCTGTTGCTTGGATGAAATCGCCGACGTCAATGAACTCCTCGCGTGCCACTTGGTGGCAAATCCCCGGGCTTACCCCATTTATTGCCGAATAGTCCCGGACTCCTGTGTGTTTTTGGAAATGGTTCTGCATGTCCCGGAGCGTCTGAATCTTCTCCGTGAATCGGCTAAATCTAGGCACATCTGTAGCATAGAGCAAGTGATCCTCGAAAACCGCAAATTTGGAGGGTTTTGGCAAAGAGTAGTCTTCTCCGTACTCAAGTCTCAGAAATTCATGGACCTGCGCAGTCGTGAATTCATGGGAATAACCTCCATCAACCTGTGCTAGCACCGCATCCCCCGGCTTGACGAAATCTTGTTCCTCGGTGGATCCCAAGAGCTTGTTCGCGATGAGCTTCTCCACCATTGTCATCGGTCTCTTCTCCGTGACATTAGGGGGAAGGTCGAGCTCGCCATCGCTGAGACTCTTGGCAAAAGGCAGTAGGCCCCCGTTCTCGAGGATCATCTTGCTAACTGGATCAAAATCAGAGGAGAACTCCAAGAGTGGCACTCCCTCTCCGGACTGGAGCTTGGATAGGATCTGATAGTCCCCCATCAACTGGCCAAGATTGAGATTGTTCCTCTCATGGATAGGCGCGAAAGACGCTGCGATAATTATTCTGATTCCTGACCATCTCTCGCATTGGGATGCAGTCTCTCTGCTTGAACCGGTGCCCTTCCTATGGCCAGATACTATGACCTCAAAGTTGCCATCCATCAGTGCCCTAGGTTGGAATACTCTCCTTCCCTCATGAATGAGTCCGGCATATGCATTCTCGGCAATTTTCGCTGGGTCATGGTCGAAGCACACCCAGGCAGGGGTCATTACATCAGTGTTGATGTCGTCAAGCAAATCCTCCTCTGACAGGTCAGCCATCCTAAGATCCAAGCCATCGTAAAGCTGCCTCCGGATTAAATCAAGATCCTTGGTCAGAAATAGAACTCTCTTTCCCGGAGTAAGTGAGATTTCCTCTGGCGGCCATTGTCCCTCCATTTGTCGCACTTCCCAGTTAATGCCAGAATAGCTTCGTATATCACGATTCGCAAACACTCTGTGGAGTTTCTCAGGAATTCTAATAACTCTAAATTGACATCATAGACTTATATATTAGGTCAATTGGGGATTTAATACCTTTCACCGAGGGGATGTTGAGAACGTATGTCATATCTAGTAGAGGATACCGTAAAATGCGACGAGTGCGGAAGCAGAAAACTAAGCAAAGATGAGACCAGAGGAGAGGTGATCTGTGAGGATTGCGGGCTCGTTCTGGAGGACAAGGTGATTGACCAAGGAGCAGAGTGGAGGGTTTTCAGCCCTGAGCAGGGAGACCAGCGTGCAAGGACTGGTGCTCCAATGACTGTGATGCTCCATGATAAGGGGCTTTCAACGGACATAGACTGGCAGAACAAGGACTATTCCGGCAAATCAATCTCCAGTAGGTACCGAAGCCAATTCTACAGAATGAGGAAGTGGCAGAAGCGGTCTAGAGTCAGTAACGCGACCGAACGCAACAAGGCGATGGCGCTAGCAGAGCTCGACAGGATGGCAAGCCGGCTCGAGCTGCCGAAGACAATCAGAGAGACTGCGGCTGTCACATACGGAAAGGCAGTCGATGCTCGTTTGATCCGTGGGCGATCCATCGAGGGCGTTGCAGCGGCTAGCCTGTATGCGGCTTGCAGAATCTGCGAGAACCCAAGGACACTCGATGAAATCGGTGAGGCTAGCAGGACCGGTCGCAAAGAGATAGGCAGGACCTACAGATTCATGGTAAGGGAGCTTAGGATGAAGATTCCTCCAACAAAGCCAGAGGATTACATCCCGAGATTTTGCTCCGGACTAGACCTTGATGCCGAAGTGCAGGCTAAGGCGTACGAATTGATCGCTGCTGCACAGGAGAAGGAGCTAACTAGTGGGAGAGGCCCCACTGGAATCGCTGCCTCCATCATCTACATCGCCAGCGTGCTATGTGGGAAGAGAAGGACACAACGAGAGGTGGCAGAGGTGGCAGGAGTTACCGAGGTCACTATCAGGAACAGGTACAAAGAACTGATTCAGAACCTGAATATCGAGCTTGAGATATAGTCCGTGTGATTTCTTCTAGTTGTCATAATGCGAGAATGGTCAAGGCCTCAATTTACCCTATTCAACCGCTTGCACTCATTGTAATGAGTCTCATCCCTAGTTGAGAACACAACAGCGGGGTGGCCTCCTGCTATCGATAGAGGGGGTATATCACTTACGACCACGCTTCCTGCTTGGATAATTGATCCTTCACCGATAGTCGCATTCCCTATGATTACCACTCTACTCCCGACCCATACATTGTCTTCAATGGTGATTTCTGTTAGTACTATGTCATCATCGTAAGGAATCGCGTTGGCGTTTTCCCAATTGTGGTTCTGGGTGATTAGTAATACTTCCTTTCCTGAGTGGAAATTATCCCCGATTGTAACCTTTCCATTCCCCTGTATTTCCATTCCATTCAGATTAACATTATTTTTGAGGGTTACAGATTTGTTCAGCCTGCACATGCCGGCAACTCTCAAACCAGGTCCAAACTCACCGACCTGTTTCTTCACAGTTTTTGTAAAAAATCGCTCACGTCTAGATTTGTTCGAAATGGCTCTGCTCATTATCCAAACTCTAATCTCCCCTATTAGCTGGATCAGTCCCACATATCAGCGTCCCATGGGCATGATTTAGGATTATTGCCGTTCAGCCGAACTCTATGTCCTTAGCTGTGCTCTCAAGAGCAACCTGTTGTTGCACCACACTCGTTGCACTTTAGACATGTGCCGTTTCTTACCATCTGGCTGCCACCGCAGTCATCGCAGATGTCACCTGTGAAGCCTCTCTCCTTGGCGGCTTGGCGGGTCTTGGTGGTCATGTCGGCGACGGATGCCTCCAATGTCATCTGGACCTCTCTCTTCTCTCCCTGTGACCTGACCACCCCCGATTCGCTGATTTCCGGGTTGCTAATCGAGAACTGGTTGAGGTCCTCGAGGGAAACATGGGCCAGATCGTCTCTTCCTGCATATTCTACAGCGAGTTCCCTGAACAGCCAGTCCACGATGCTGGATGCCATCTTGACCCTTCCGCTCCCTCCCTCAACCATTCCACTTGGCTCGAATTTAGCGAATGTGAATGACTTGACGTACGCGTCAATTGGCACGCCATGCTGCAGCCCTATTGAGACTGCGATTGCAAATTGGCTAAGCATTGCACGCCAAGCGGCCCCTTCTTTCGAGGTTAGTAGGAATATCTCACCGAGCTTGCCGTCCTCGTACTCCCCTGTAATCAGTCGTACGCTGTGCCCGCCCACTCTAGCCTTGATGTTGACTGAGTTCTTCCTGTTGGGGAGAGGCCTGCGGGTCGCTATGTAATCCTGAACAAATGCCTCTGCCAGTGGAGTTGCTACCGGTTCGGGGAGAGGGAGGGCAGCCGCTGCTTCCTTGACCATCGCCTCCACCGTCTCCTGTGATTGGTGGTCTTCCTCCAATTCCTCCTCAAGATCGGTTGAGTCCACTAGCTGGTTCATTAATGGTTGAGACAGTTTGCTCCCATCTCTGTAAACGGCACATGCCTTATTCATTGTAGCATGACTTAGGTTGTAAGCATCCCTTACATCGTCTATTGCGGAGTTAGAGGGCATGTTGATTGTCTTGGAAATCGCACCGGATATGAAGGGCTGAGCTGCTGCCATCATATTGACGTGTGCGGGCCATGCAATCGATCTCTTCCCATACTTTCCACAGGGTGTCGCACAGTCGAATACTGGGAGGTGCTCCTCCTTTAGGCCTGGTGCTCCCTCTATTGTGTTGTATCCAAATATGTGATCATTCGCCTTCGCGATCTCTTCGTGGGTGAACCCTAGGAAGCCCAAGGTATCGAAGAATGGGTCTGCGAACTGTGACTCGGACATCCCAAGTGTCCCGGTGCAGAGTTCCTCTCCCAGTATTGAAGGAGTGAAGGCCGACCGGATGTCGAACACATCTTCGAGCTTGCTCTCCACGATCTTGATGTGCTTGGACTCAATTCCTGCCTTTTTCAACCTGTCAGGGGGGAGTTCCGGGCAGCCTGAGATGCGTCCGGTTCCCATTATGTACTCCTCTATTCCCTTTACCTCACTATTGGAGTATCCTAATCTGCGCAGAGCGTTTTGGACACCTTTGTTGATTATCCTGAGGGAGCCTCCTCCTGCCAATGTCTTGTATTGGACTAGGGAGAATTGTGGCTCGACTCCTGTTGTGTCCGCGCCCATCACTAAGCCGATGGTGCCAGTCGGTGCTATGACTGTGGTCTGGGCATTACGATAGCCGTGTTCCTCTCCTTCCCTTACTGCTCTATCCCAGCACCCCCTTGCCGCCTCAAGGAGATCCTGTGGGCACTTTTTGGCATTGATTCCAACAGGGTAAACCGTTATTCCCTCATAGTCGTCTTCAGGAGCATCATAGGCAGCTCTACGGTGATTGCGCATCACCCTGAGCATAACCTCTGAGTTCCTCTCATAATCCGGGAATGGTCCCAGAACAGAGGATATCTCGGCACTTGTGGCGTAGGATTCGCCGCACATTATCGCCGTGATTGCTCCACATATCGCATATGCTTTCTCGTTGTCATAAGGAGTTCCCATGTGCATGAGTAGTGACCCGATGTTGCAGTATCCGAGCCCGAGGGTCCTGTATTCATAGGACTTCTGTGCGATGGACTCAGAGGGGAATTGAGCCATCAGTACACTGATTTCCAAGGTGGTCGTCCAGAGTCTGACGCTGTGGCGGAAGTCGTCAACTTGGAAGGTATGTGTATCCAGATCATAGTAATGTAGCAGGTTGATGCTAGCGAGGTTGCAGGCGGTGTCATCGAGGAACATGTACTCCGAGCAGGGGTTGGAACCATTGATTCGCCCCGCCTCGGGGCAAGTGTGCCACTCATTGATCGTGGTGTCAAACTGCACCCCTGGATCCGCGCAAGCCCATGCAGTGTAGGCGACTTTGTTCCAAAGAGCCCTTGCATCGAGGGTTCTACAGGCATTTGGCGTTCTATCTTCAGAGGCTGCTGCATCCTTCTCTGTGCGCCATACAAGGTCCCACTGATCACCGGCATCCACTGCCTCCATGAACGAGTTTGGTACACGCACGGAGTTGTTGCTATTCTGGCCGGAGACTGTCATGTAAGCCTCACCTTGCCAGTCGGTATCAAGAGTCTCGAACTCGAGTCCTTTCCACCCTTGCATAGCCAAGTCCAGGATCCTCTGAATGTGTGCCTGTGGTACACTGTCCTTTACCGCCTGGACCATTGCCTTGCGAAGCCCTAGGTTAGTCTTCTGACTGAATCTTCCTTCATCGTCTCCGTACTCCCACACCGCTTGCATTATGCTATCAGCGTGTTTCTGTAGAATATTACTGCCAATAACCAAAGCGGATACTTTTTCTTCTTCGGAAGGCTTCCAATCAATGTATTCCTCTATGTCAGGATGATCCAAATCCAATGTCACCATTTTGGCTGCCCTTCTAGTCGTGCCTCCTGACTTGATTGCTCCCGCGGCCCGATCGCCTATTTTGAGGAAGGAAAGCAAACCACTGGAGGTCCCCCCACCGGAAAGTGGCTCCCCGGCCCCTCTGATGTTAGAGAAGTTTGAGCCGGTTCCAGAGCCGTACTTGAAGAGTAGTGCCTCTCTATTCCAGAGTCCCATTATTGAATTGGAATCCCCCACCAGCGAGTCGGAAACAGACTGGATGAAGCAAGCGTGGGGTTGTGGGTGCTCATACGCGTTGGTAGAATAGGCAAGCTGGCCGGTGGAGGGATCGACATAGCTGTGACCCTGTGCCGGTCCCTCGATGCCATATGCCCAATGGAGGCCTGTGTTGAACCACTGGGGACTGTTGGGCGCTGATCTCTGACTTGCAATCAGGTAGCACATCTCGTCGAAGTAGGCTCGGGCATCTGCCTCGCTAGCGAAGTAGCCGTACTTCCAGCCCCAGTAGGTCCAGGTCCCTGCAAGTCGACGGAAGAGTTGTCTTCCGTCGGTCTCACCACCCATTCTTTCAGTGGCGTCTACTGTTTGCAAACGCTCGTGGTCTGGCTCACTTCGCTGTAGCCAGACAGGCACCCCCTCTTCGGGAACGCTCCGAAGATGCTTCGGAACTCCCGCCTTGCGCAGATACTTCTGGGCGCAAACTTTTCCAGGAACGCCGGAGAATCCCACGGGAAGTTTCACACCGTTAATCGAGTCGGCAATTGTGCCGTCCGGATTGCGGATCTCCACGTCCATCTCCATCCATTCAAACGAGTCGAATGGATCGTTTCCGGACGAGGTGAAGCGTCGCTCAATTACTAGCCCGCCCTCACTGTCGACCGGTTCCTGGGTCGTCTTCACTTTGGTCTGCATCTTTCTCTCTCCCATTCATCACTATCGGTCGGATTGGCCCCGCCTTGTGCAAGGGAGTTGCGCTTCCGAATGGGGGGTGTTTAATGATTGAGGAAGAAGGGGGCGACATTAAGTCATAATTTCTCAAAAAAAAGAGTTTTCTAATCATATAATAACAGGAATAATCAGATTATTTCCAGTTCCCAATCAAGGGTTGTTCCGGATCTGGTAATCATTATCCCGACGCTGCAATACTTCTCATGGCTGCTCTCAATTATTCGATGTACCAAGAGCTCTGGAACATCTCCTTTTACGACATATCGAAAATGAACGCTGGTGAAGACTCGTGGTGCCTCGTCGGCCCTGACGGCCTCCACTTCTACAGTGGCATATTCAACATTGGAAACCCTATCCTTTAGTCCATCAATTACGTCAATTAGTGAGCATGCAGCATGCCCATGCAAAACCATCTCCATCGGAGAGGGGGACTCGTTGCCGTATATCCCGAAGGTCTTGCCCCCGCCGGTCCTGCCTACATAACCACCTTCCGTGGTCCACCTTACCTCTCCATTCACGAACCATGAGAAGGGGTTCTGTCCTTGAAGGGTTGGCTTCATCAATGGCAGCCGAATCGGCTGCTCGAGGACTATGGCAAGTGGGGCTAGAATAAAAATTGAAAACGGCAACATTGACGTTCCAGATGATCCGGAGATTCACTATATCGAAGGAGATGGAATCGGAGCTGACATCACTCCAGTGATGATGAGGGTTGTTGACTCGTCGGTTGAGCTGGCCTACGGTGGCGTTAAGGAGATACATTGGAAAGAAGTCTTGGCTGGGCAGAAGGCTTTCGATTCAACCGGCGAATGGCTCCCCGAATCGACAAAGCAAGCTATGCGTGAGGGGCTGGTTTCCATAAAGGGGCCACTGACCACTCCTGTTGGGGGGGGCATACGAAGCCTCAACGTGACCCTGCGTCAACAACTGGACCTATATGCCTGTGTCAGGCCTGTTCGGTGGTACTCAGGTACGCCGAGCCCAGTAAAGGATCCTAGCGCAGTGGATATGATAATATTCAGAGAGAACAGTGAGGATGTCTATGCTGGAATAGAATGGGAGGCAGAAAGCTCCGAAGCTCGCAAAGTGATTGATTTCCTAAAGAATGAAATGGGTGTCGACAAAATTCGTTTCCCTGAAACCTCCGGGATTGGAATCAAGCCTGTGAGCAAGGAGGGAACGGCTAGGATAGTCAGGGCAGCTATAGAATACGCAATTAGTGAGGATAGGAGCAGCGTAACACTTGTTCACAAAGGGAACATCATGAAGTTCACAGAAGGCGGTTTCCGTGACTGGGGGTATCAAACCGCGAAGGATGAGTTTGGGGCCACCGAGTTAGATGGTGGGCCATGGTGTACATTGCAGAATCCTGCTACTGGCCGGACGATTACGGTAAAGGACGTGATTGCGGATGCGATGCTCCAGCAGGTTCTGACGCGTCCTAGGGAATACGATGTGTTGACAACGATGAACCTCAATGGCGATTACATATCTGATGCGCTTGCAGCTCAAGTAGGAGGGATTGGGATTGCCCCCGGCGCGAACATCAATTACGACACTGGGATAGCAATATTCGAGGCTACGCATGGCACTGCCCCAAAGTACGCTGGGCAGGATAAGGTAAACCCGGGCAGCCTTATACTGTCTGCTGAGATGATGCTTAGGCACATGGGTTGGACAGAGGCGGCAGACCTTATTGTGAAGGGCATGGAGGGTGCGATATCAGAGGGAACTGTGACTTACGACTTCCAGAGACTGATGGAGGGGGCGAAGTTGCTCAAGTGCTCTGAATTCGGTGAGGCGATCATCAGCCACATGTGAGCAGTGTGTGGAAAAACACCCAGTGTGATTTGGAATACTGAGGATACACTTGCTCACTTGATGGTTTATCTAAATCGGAATACACGATACAATCGTGGAGTCTGTGATCGTGGGATACGCGCGGTCTCCGTTCACGAAGGCAAGCAAGGGGGCACTGGCAAGAACAAGGGCCGATGACCTGGCAGCTGCTGTCGTAAACTCACTAATATCCAAACTAGACCTAGACCCGAGCCTAGTTGAAGACATCATTGTTGGAACTGCATTTCCCGAAGGAGAGCAGGGGTTCAACCTCGCTAGGATGGTGACCTTTCTCACTGACCTGCCCGAATCTGTTCCAGGCGTTACAATCAATCGCTTCTGCGGTTCAAGCATGCAGGCAATTCACGACGCAGCGGGCCGCATAGCGTTAGGAGCAGGGGACGTGTTCATCGCTGGAGGAGTGGAGTCCATGTCCAGAATCCCTATGACGGGTTTCAATCCAATGCCAAATCCCAAGCTCAACGCAATCTCTCCCGAAGCATTCACTTCCATGGGAATCACAGCCGAAAACCTAGCTGAGAAGTATGGGCTTGGTCGTGCCGAACAGGAGGCCTTCGCGGTTGAGAGCCACGCTCGTGCCGAGCGGGCGCGAGCCGGTGGTTCGTTATCCGAAGAGATAGTCGCCATAGAAACCGAGAGTGGTGTTGTCGAAGAAGACGGTTGTATAAGGCCGGAAACTGATTTGGAGTCCCTTGCGAGGCTCAGACCGGCTTTCGACTCCAAAGGGAGCGTCACAGCTGGCACTTCGTCCCCTCTAACCGATGGAGCGGCCTTTGTTGTGGTGTGCACCGAGGAGTTCGCCAAGAAAAACGGGCTCGTACCGCTAGCCCGGATCTTATCGACGGCGGTCAGTGGTTGTGCTCCTGAGTTAATGGGCATCGGGCCGGTTGAGGCGACAAATAAGGCTCTCCAGCGTGCTGGAATAACACTGGAAGACATCGACATCGTTGAGCTCAATGAGGCATTCGCAGCCCAATCTTTGGCTGTCATAGAAGAGCTAGGTCTTGATAGGTCAAAGGTCAATGTAGATGGAGGTGCGATCGCCTTGGGTCACCCCCTCGGGGCAAGTGGTGCTCGGATCACTGGGAAGGCCGCTAGCCTACTCCAGAGGAACGGAGCAAAACGTGCTCTTGCAACGATGTGCATAGGCGGGGGGCAGGGTATCGCAACAGTGCTTGAGAGGTACGATTGAGGCGTTTTGATGATTGAAAATGAGCTTGTGTCTGCAAAGGAAGAGTTGCCAATAGTTGCATTCGAGACTGAGAGTATGGAGCCTGATGGGATCAATCGTGTGGCTGTCATAGGCAGTGGGGTGATGGGGGCAGGAATAGCAGCACAATGCGCAAACGCTGGTTGTGAGGTCCTTCTTCTTGACATAGTTCCCGAGGGGGCCAAGGATCGCGACTCTCTTGCCAATGGGGCGATAGAAAAGATGCTCAAGTCCGACCCAGAGATGCTCATGGACCTGTCATTCGCAGAGCGGGTGACCTCTGGGAATGTGGAGGATGACCTCTCCCGTGTCAGCGAATGTGACTGGGTTATCGAGGTCATCGTCGAAGACCTCAATGTGAAACGCTCACTTTACTCTAGGCTGGTTGAGCACTTGGGGCCCAATACCATCATTTCCTCCAACACCTCAACATTGCCGCGCTCGTCCCTCATTGATGGAATGCCGGGTGACGTCGCTAGCAGGTTCCTGATCACTCACTTCTTCAACCCACCAAGATACCTCCCCCTGCTTGAGGTGGTCTCGGGCCAAGAAGTGGATGAGGCAGTGGTTTCCCGGTTTTCCGAGTTTGCCGACTCTCGCCTAGGAAAGAGAGTGGTATATTGCAATGACACCCCTGGTTTCATCGGCAATAGGCTTGGAGTCTTCTTCATCCAGAGGGCGCTGAAGGCGACCTTCGAGCATGGGCTCACAGTGGAGCAAGCTGATGCCATGTTAGGTCGGCCAATCGGAGTCCCCAAGACCGCTGTGTTCGGCTTGATGGATCTGGTTGGGATAGACTTGATCCCTCACATCATGTCAAGCATGCTGGAGCACCTTGATCCCTCGGACCCATTACATCGGATTGCCGGAACTGGGAGCGAAGTAATCGAGGACATGATCGCAGACGGTTATACAGGACGCAAGGGCAAGGGAGGGTTCTATCGGCTGAACAGGGACCACGGCAAGAGAGTGAAAGAGGCCAGGAGTCTGACGACGGGAGAATACTCACCAGCGGATCGAAGAGCTGGGTTCCCGTCCGCAGAGATGGGCAAGCGGGGAATAGGTAGGCTGTTGGATTGCTCGGACAGAGGGGCTGAATTCGTGGCAGATGTTCTGCTCGAAACGCTATCCTATGCTGCGGGCATAGTGCCTGAGGTTAGCGAAGACATCTACGCGATCGACAGTGCGATGAAAGTGGGCTACAACTGGAAGAGGGGGCCATTCGAGATGATTGACGCTATTGGAGTCTCCAACGTGGTTAGTAGGTTAGAGGCCCGTGGTTCGGAAGTGCCGCCCTTCCTAAGAACGGGCGTTTCGAACGGATGCTTTTACTCAGTAGATGAGGGGGAAATAATGCGGCTCTCCCCCGATGGCTCGATGGTCCCAGTGGAGAGGCCCAGTTCCACGATTACAGTTGCTGATCTGAAGAGGCGTGGAAAGCCGCTTGAAAGGAACGGGTCGGCGAGCATTTGGAACATGGGCGACGGAATCCTACTTGTCGAATACCACTCCAAGATGAACGCGGTTGATCCGATGATCATTGAGATGCTTTCCAAGGCAGTAGGTATGGCGGAGTCGGAAGGCTGGAAGGGGATCGTAATCGGGAACGATGGTTCTAACTTCTCGGCTGGTGCCAACCTTGGCCTTGTGCTGTTCGCTGTGAATCTAGCAGCATGGAAAGAGGTAGAGGGTTTCATTGAGGCCGGCCAACTTGCCTACAAGGAGCTGAAGTATTGCAATGTCCCTGTAGTAGCCGCATCAGCGGGATTGTGCCTTGGTGGAGGTGCAGAAGTACTGATGCACTGCGATGCAATTCAATCACACTCTGAATCGTACATAGGACTCGTCGAGGTCGGCGTGGGGATCATCCCCGCATGGGGGGGATGCAAGGAGTTGCTTGGAAGACTGAGGGATTTCGGGATCGCCTCAGGAGGCCCGATGGGGCCAATAATGAAGGCCTTCGAGATAATTGGGACTGCTCGGGTGGCGAAATCGGCCGAACAGGCCCGTTCAATGGGTTTCATAGGACCGGATGACAGGATCACGATGAACCGGGACCGTTTGCTGGCAGACGCCAAAGGAAGGGCCTTGGAGCTCTGTGATGGCTACGAGCCACCAGAGCCACGCACATACAATCTACCAGGGCCGACTGCCCGAATTGCTCTCGACATGGCGGTTTCTGACCTCTCCCTCTCAGGAAAGGCAACTCCTCACGACGTCATAGTCACCTCCGAGCTAGCTGGCATTCTTTCTGGAGGTGAGGCGGACGTGCTCGATGAAATAAGCGAGGATGATATTTTGACCTTGGAAAGGGAGGCAGTTGGAAGGCTTGGGAGGCTGGAGGACAGCCTTGCAAGAATGGAACACATGCTGGAATACGGCAAGCCGCTGAGGAACTGAGGTGATGAGTTGGTAGTTTGGGATCCCCCGTCTCGTGATTATGAGTTCCTATTCACGGAGGTCTTCGATGCCGTCGAAGCTATCGAGGGACTTGGATTTGATGACTTCGACTGGGAGTTCATTTCCATGCTAATGGAGGGATGGGGGACTCACGTCAAGGAGGTTTGGCTGCCGATAAACGAGCTTGGAGACAGGCAGGGGCTAGATTTTGAGGATGGGAATATCTCGATGCCCGAGGAGTTCAAGGACGCCTACAAGAGGGGTGTCGAGGAGGGTTGGTTTGCAACCTCAAGCAGGACTGAGCATGGGGGGATGGGTGCCCCGACTTGCTTTCAGGCGGTCACATGGGCAGAATTTGGGACCTCGGCTTGCATGTCGCTAAGTGTGCTACCTGCGCTCACTAGTGGGGTGTACGAGGTACTGAATGAGCATGGTAGCCATGAGCTAGTGGACTACTACGCAAACAAACTGGCAACCGGTACGTGGACCGGGACCATGTGCCTAACTGAGCCCCACGCTGGAACAGACCTAGGGATCATCACCACCAGAGCTGAACCAACGGAAGACGGGACTTACAGGATCTCGGGGACCAAGATTTTCATCACCTACGGTGAGCATGATATGACTGAGAACATTGTTCATTTGGTTCTGGCGAAGGTTCCTGGTGGGCCCGAGGGGACGAAGGGGATATCTCTCTTCCTAGTGCCAAAGTACATGCCTGCAGAGTGGAAAGGGGATGGTTTTGCGGGTGTCTCGTACGATCTAGATAATGATGGCAATGGCGTGACTTGCTCGGGGAGTGAAGAGAAGATGGGACTACATGCAAGCCCTACTTGCGTGATGAATTTCGATGATAGCCTAGGATGGCTGGTCGGTCCCCTCCACGGGGGTATGCCCTTGATGTTTGAGATGATGAATAGAGAGCGATTGGCAACCGGGATGATGGGCTTGGGTCTGGCGGAGATAGCATATCAAAACGCGCTGAATTGGTCCAAAGAAAGAAGGCAGGGCAGGGACCTCAAGGGAACCCAGAGCCCGAACGAGGCAGCGGACAACATCCTGGTGCACCCAGACGTGAGGCGCATGCTACTGGAGTCCAAGGTAAATAACGAGGGCTGTAGGGCTCTCGCGGCTTGGACTGGTATCCTCCTCGATCAGATGCGCAGCGACGATCCTGAAATCTCCGAGTCGGCAAAGGGCCTCGTGGCTATGTTCACTCCTGTGGTCAAGGCTCACTTCACCGACCTAGGCTGCGAGACTGCAAGTGCGTGCATGCAAGTAATGGGGGGCGCTGGATACTGCTCTGAGTATGGGGTCGAGCAGTTCTACAGGGATGTCAGGATTTCCAAAATATGGGAGGGCACGAACGGGATTCAGGCTTTGGATCTGGCTGGTCGGAAGATCACCCAGGGCTTTGGGAAAAATCTTCGCTACCTTATGTGGCCCCTCACCGATTTCATCGAGGAGAATAGAGAGAACGAGGAGATGTCCGAGTTCAACAAGCCTCTGCATCAAGGCGCAAGGGGGCTCCAGCAGATCACTCTGCTGATGGTCGCCGAGGGGATGGCGAACCCGCATTTCCTAGCGGCGGGGGCTACGGACTACTGCCGATACTTCGGCAATGTCCTTCTGGCTTACATGTGGGCGAAGATCGCTAAGATATCCCTCCGGCACAAGGGCGAGCCGTTCTATGACGCAAAGCTGGCCAGCGCTCGATTCTTCTTCAAGAGGATTTTTCCCGAGACCCTGGGCCTTGCCGCCAAGATTCAATCAGGTCCCGGTCCGATGATGGAGTACCCGGAGGCGATGTTTTGATTTCTGAGAAGAGCAATGAAGCTCAGAGCCTAGTGAAGGGGAGGTCCTCATCCTATCAATCGACTCCGATAAGCTGGTGGCCGACTTTCCCTGGTGTGCTGATGGTGGTCCTCGTTGGAGAGATGCTCGCACTGGTCATGATTCCTGGGGTTTTCTCCAATAGGATTTACTTGTTGGCATTGGGTGCTACTGCCCCCTTCGTGGGATGGTTCCTGGTTTACTGGAGGGTTTACCAATCAGTGTTCGTCACACGTAAGCAGTCTTCCGTAGAGCCCATAAATCCGGGGTGGCTTCCCTTCACATTCCATGGGTGGGGGAACGAAACCCTGAAGGCTTTCCTGCTGGAGTCCGAAAGGCCGAGTGAGGATCTTTTGCTATACCTCCACGGATACAGCTCGAGGCTTTCGAGGGGGGAGTCGAGGGCGCTTCACCTCCAAAGCCTAGGGCTCAATGTCATCAGCTTGGACCAAAGGGGGTTTGGGTCACAGGGAAGGAGGCACGACTGGACCCTTCTGAAGGTACTGACCGATCTCGAGGGGCTCCTGAGCTGTTCCCCCGACGTACTCGGTTTCACACCGAAGAGGCTGTGGATTTACGGGCATTCGATGGGCGGGCTACTGGCTATCCGGCTCTCATCACATGCCTCCGGGTGGTGGGCTGGCTCACTCAGTGGGGTGATACTCGAATCCCCTGCGGCTTCGTTCCCCAAGATAATCGATGGGAAGCTCCCTGGGAGGGCTGTGATGGCCAAGCCATGGGTTCGGCACATCCTCAGGAGGGAGCATGAGCGTATTCACCCTGACCTGAATATAAGGTACGCCAATTCAGAGCTGCCTTACATCGGTATTCCGAGCGTACCGACTCTGGTGGTCCAGGCTGAGGGAGACGAGGTGCTGGGGGACGAGCACTTCGATCTCGTCAGGAGGCACCTGTCAGATGTCTCGGAGATCCACGTCATCGATATGCCCCATACCTCGAGGGTTGATTCCAGGGAGAGACGGGAAGTGGTGGAGAGATGGATGAGGTCCCAGCTAGAGGAAGTTGGTCATTGACTGGTAGCGCGTTGGATCTCCCTTACCTCGGCCGATTGAAGATTGTATGCTGACAACCTAGGATTCCTGTATGATTTTGGATCGAGCATCACCCCTGTGTCGATGAGGACGGTAGATGGTCTGCCGTCGGTTAGTCGTGTGTCGCTAAACCAAACACCCGCCTCTGGTGGCCTGACCCCGAAATCAATCAGTTTCTGGACTGGGGTATGGCCAGCTATGATCTGCCTGTTTGGGTCTAGGGAGGATTGGGCCAGGAAGACCGTTCTTGACGAGATTCTTTCTTTGTCGCTCTGGGATTCGAGCGGTGATTCCAAGCTATACCCAGCGTGAACTAGCCGGAACCTATCCAGCACCACCTCGGTTGGGAAATTGTCGGTGAGATTTGGCCATACAGCGGCTTTTTCTAGCTGCTTCGAGCTATCTACATGCATGGATTGGAGTGTTTCCCTGCCTCCGATCCTCAGCCAGAAATCCATCGTCCTTCCCGTGGGTGACCTCAATGCTCTGGACATTATCTCCTCATGATTTCCCTTCAAGGAGTGGATGTTCTTGCTGTTCCTGACGATCCTTAGAACTCCCTCACTGTCCGGTCCCCTGTCAATCAAATCCCCGATGCAAATCACCTCGTCGCCCTCTGAGAGTTGTAGGGTCCCAAGGAGCTTCTCGAAGGTCCCCCTGCAGCCATGTATGTCGCCTATTGCCCAGACTGCTTTGCCATCATTAAGCGCATTCTGAAGGCGTCCCTCCAAGTTTGGATTCCTGTGGCTCGGTTCCATGCTCTCGTCAATACAATGAAGGCCTGATTAAAATCGATTCGTTGACTTCTCTGCCTACTCCTCTTCGTGGTTGTGGTTGTTGGGAGTGCTGCGAGTGGTTGAGGGCAGGAACATCGCAGCGATCAGAGCAACCGGGACCAGCATCAACATGATTCCTGCAACGTCTGACCTAAAGATGGCCGCGGGTCTTGGGAGCATCGGCTCTATGGCCACCCCCATTAGGAACATGGCCAGTGCCATGGCTACCAACCTAGCATTGACATTTGATCGGTGCGAAAACCCGTCAGAGAAATGAGCAAGGATCAGGTAGGCCATGGTTAGCATTAGCGTCAGGAGCAAGAGTACTGCGGCAGGGGCCTCTTGGTCAAGCTCGGGCCCCCTTCCCTCGTTGAGTGATGTTTCCATGATGACCAGCAGCCTTGATGAAACTAGTATAATCAAGATTCCAACGATTGCTATCATGCCCATTCGGCTGTTTGCCTGTTCGCCTTCAATCATCTATCTCCCTCCTTGTAAGTTCAACTCTTTTACCCATACCGTCCCTGACTCTCCTAATGTGACCTTCTACCTCCATCCTAGAGAGAAGGCGGCTTGCTTTGGAGTCGGTAAACCCGGTATGGCTCACTAGCTCGGATTGCCACATCGAGCCGGAATTATCAGAGAGGATGTCCATTACCAGTCTTTGGTTTCGGGGTAGCATTGGCTGCCTTTGGGTTGTTTCTGCCCTTCCGGGTTTCTTGGCGCTACCTGGGTCGTTTACCCAAGTGAGTGATACACCGATGATCACCCCCACGCTGGTTAGGAAAAGCGAGTAGATCAGGTAAGGTGCGAAGTACCCGGTTGAGTCTGACTCGAAGGTGAATGGGACCGCGATGAGGAGGAGGAGCATGAACGCGCCCAAGGCAAGGGTGATCCTTGCAGGCCTATCCATTGGGTCTCCCTCCGGTCTCATTGCCATGCTGTTCGCGCCCTATTCACAGTTGTGAATGTTGGGCGGCCCGGTGTCCCGGGTCATTTCACTCTTATCTGCAACCGGAAGGGGCCTACTCTGTGTCGCAGTATCGGCGGTCATCGTACCAAGTCCCGCCGCTTGCCTCGCATTCCTCTTGGTTATCAGCACCGTTGTCGGAGCCGTCCTCACTGCGATCGTCCGATCCCTTGTCTGACCAGTCACAGTAGAAGAAACCCTCACCGCGATCAGGTGCCTCTTCCCAAGAACCGCCGTACTTCTCGCATTCAACTTGTGAAAACGCGAATGGGGGGACTTTCTTTTCCCGATCCTCGCAGTTGTCTGTGACCTTGCAGAATGTCCCACGCATCCTTGCGTGTACTCCCTTCCTCTGGTCGTGATCACGGTCGCATCGGCGCTCGTCCACGCACTCCCTTAGGTGGTTAGCGCGATCGGTCATGTGGGTTAGGACGGTCTCTAGGGTCTCTGCATCGGCGCTGCAGTCCTCGTTCCCAATGCAGAACGAGATTGCGATATGAGCGGACGTGAGACGCAAGAACCGCTCCTCGGCGAACGTAATCCTATCATCCTCGTCCCAGCTCTTCCTCTCGTCCCAGCTCTTCCAGTCTTCCTGGTCATCATTATGAGTTGGCTCGACGTTGTTCAGCTTCGCCTGCATTCCCTGTACCGCGAATGTCAGTCTCTCAATCATCTCTAACAGGGATTCTTCGTCTGCATCGCAATCGGTGCTGTCTATGCAGTATTGGAAGGCCGTGATTAGGTTGGTGTTAACCTCGATCCTCTTCTCAAGGTGTTCTTCCCTGTCCTCCATCAGATTGTTGATCCGGCTCTTCATGAGTTGTCCCACAAGACCCCTGGGTCCTTTTTTGGTCCTCTCTGAGTCCTTCTCTTCCCACGTATCCTCGCCTGTCAGGTCATCGACGGCTCCTGCAAAGGGGTCTTCCTCTGCAAACTCGGGCGCTGCATAGTCCACTAATGCCGCGCTGACCGATGCCCCCGCGAGAAGGGAAAACGCTGCGATGGCGACCACGCCAGCAGCGAACGGTCTTGGCTTGTGTTCATTTTCCTCGTTGTTGTTTGGCTCCATTCTTGTCACCTTGACCAACGATGGGTTGCAAAACCATATGGTATTCTGTGTCAAATGCTCGAAATATGCTGCAAAATCACGCAAAAGGTCGGGAGTTGAGATTATGGCAGGAGGAGTTCTATTTTGGCAAGGGTCTCATCGATGTCATTCTCGTTTAGCACCATTGGAGGTTTGATCTTGATCACATTGTCTAGTGGACCGTCCGTGCTTAGTAGGGTCCCTAGGTCCCTCATACCATCGACCAATGAGCGGGCCTCCTCGGAAGCGGGTTCCTTGTTGTCGGTGTTCCTTACCATCTCGAACCCCAGGAATAGGCCCCTCCCTCTAACATCACCTATGATGCTGTGATTCTCCTGCAGTTCAAAGAGGCCCCTGAGTAGTCTGGCTCCCAATCTACTTGCGTTCTTCATAAGATTCTCCTTTTCGATCACGTCAAGAACTGCCATGCCGATGGCACAAGACACTGGGTTCCCACCGAATGTGCTGAAGAACTCCATGTCCCCGAACGCAGAGGCTATCTCATGGGTTGTGAATACGGCCCCCATCGGATGGCCGTTGCCCATTGGCTTGCCCATGACTACGATGTCTGGAACGACGCCGGATTCATCGAAAGCCCACATATGTGATCCTACTCTGCCAAACCCAACTTGTACTTCGTCTGCGATGAGTAGGGCCCCCTTGGCGCGAGTGGCCCTCGAGACCGCTCCCAAGTAACCCTCTGGCAGGGGGATCTGCCCTGCGCAGGACAGCATGGTCTCTATGATTAGAGCTGCCAGTTCTTCTGTTCCCTCCAAGGCTGCCTCGGCCTCGGAGATGAGGGGTGTTCCCCCTCTTCGATATTCATCCGGCATCGGAAGCACGTGAACCCATGGCTCTGGTCGCCCCTGCCCACCCGGACCCCTGAACTTGTACGGGCTTAGGTCAATCAGCATACCAGTGTGTCCATGGTATGCCCCTTCGACCACAGCCATGTCTTTCCTTTTGGTATGGGCCCTAGCTAGTCGGACTGCCAGCTCATTGGCCTCGCTTCCAGAGTTCACCAGGAACCCTACGCATAGTGACTCGGGGAGGGTTGATGCCAATCTGGAAAGGTATTCCGTCAGGCCCTCATACACGTATCGGCTGTTTGTGTTGAGCGATGACATCTGTAGCTGCCCGGCAGCGACGACTGTTGGGTTGCAATGCCCTACATGAGACACATTATTGACTAGATCTAGATACTGGGTTCCATCCGCTGCGAATAGGTACTGCATCTCCCCTCTTGTGATGTGTAGTGGTGTGCCGTGAGCCACTGAGAGAGCTTTGCTGATGTGCCTATTTCTTGCTTCTAGAAGCTTGGAGATGTCAGTCATCTTCGAAGACCTCAATCTCTGCGGTTCGTCGGACCAAGTCTGTAAATCTCGAGTTGAAGCGGGTAGCCCTGACGATGTGGTTATCGATCCAATGGTAGTTTCCACCCCTGGGCTTGCCCATCAAGAGCCCGTGGTAGAGAAAACCTCGATCACTGAGCCACTTCTCGGTTACTTCCCTCTGCTCTTCTGTCCTTGCGGTGAAGAATGTGATGATATGCCCCTCGGCGTGCCACCTGTTTATCGTCTCAAGGGCGTCTGGGTAATGCTCCGCAGTGGCCATCCTTTCTGGCTCTTCATTGGGTACATCCTCACCGATTGTGCCGTCGATGTCGACAAGATAGTTCTTGGTCGTAGAGGGAAGGATGGGGCTAGCCTTTCGACCCTGCTCGTCGAAGGAAGCCTCCAATCCCTCCACGAGCGAGAGGAATGGCAGACCGTCCATAATTGATGGGGCGGTTTTCCGGAAAAGTGCATCGCGATTCCGTTCTACGAACCGTTATCAATGTCCACTTTGGTCGATTGGCATGCCGGGAACGTTTGACCGCACAAGAGGACGTGCCATCACTAGGGAGGTTTCCCCGCTTTACTCGGAGGCGATCTCGGAGTTCTTCAGCTTGAAGGGTCCGGATTACACGGCCGCTTTGGGGGCACAAGAGGCTTACTTCGCGGCCCTTAGGGCACATGGCACTGATGTTGTGACCCTCCCGGCCCTGGAGGGTTTTCCGGATTGCAGCTTCACTGAAGACACAGCAGTGATAATCGATGAAAAGGCAATAGTCACCAATCTGGGGCACCCGAGCAGACAGGGAGAGCAGGAGTCGATAGCGGATTTCCTCAGAGACGATTTTGAGATAATCAGGATGCCTGAGGGGAGTACTCTGGATGGAGGAGACGTCATATTCTACGATGACTGTTTCCTGATAGGGATATCAACGAGGACCAACAAAGAGGGTGCTGATTTCCTTGCAGCGCACGCAGAGCGCTCTGGCTTCGGGGCTCGTTTCTTCGAGGTCCCGCATACCACCCTGCATCTGACCACGGTGTGCTCAAGCCCCAAGCAGGGTCTGGTAGTTGCAGCAAAGGGGCAGCTGCCCCCAGGCGCCCTCTCATTTGCTGATGAGGTTATCTGGATACCGGAAGAGGAGGGCTATGCCGCCAACACGATTGCCTATGGGGATCGGATTATCCTGGCAGATGGTTACCCCAAGACAAGGCGGTTATTGATGGAGGCTGGTTTCTCGATTACGACCGTGGAGATGTCGGAGTTCAGGGAGGTCGATGCCAGCCTCACTTGCCTCTCGGTTTTCATTGGTTGAAACGACCTTCAACCAATGTTAAGTGGTTTTGCGCTCCGGACAAGTCGTGCACAGCGGAGCGAAGTGGACCATGATTGTCGGTGGCGTCATGCTCCTGATTGGGATTGGGGGATTCGTAATTGCTGGTTCGGGGGCTGAGGAGCTGGAGGCGGATTGGGTCCGAGAAGGAAACGACTGGAACGGAACTGAGGGCACCTATACCCACGAAGTCGGGGACATGATGTACGTATTCGTCCCAAGGGATGATCCGGATCGCCCTGAATGCAGTGATTTCGAGCTCAATGTAACGAAGACCGGAAGCAACGATTCGGAGTCCCTCTACATACACGACAGGTGTACGCCTGATGGTAAGCTGCCAGAGGGCTACGGAGACGATCCCCTGCAGCACTACCACTACGGGGCGATAAAGGGACTGGAGGTAGGCGAGTCTTATGAAATCGGGTCCGAGGTCACGGTCTACCTGATCAACCAAGAAGTACTGGATGAGGTAATTGGAGATTTCTTAGGGGTTATCTTCGGGGTGCTTGGCGGGGGCGGCTGTGCTTGCTGCGGCGTGTTGATTGCGATGATTGGTGGGGTCATGGCGCTGACGATGAAGGAAGAGGGTCCGGTTACGATTGTATACGATGCAGAGGGGAGGGTGATTGTTCAAGGGGCGGTTACCGCTCCTGGAATGGCTGCAGATGTGGGTTCAGTGGCCCCTGTGGGGGACCATCAAAGCTGGGAATCTGGACTTGCTTCCCAGACAGAGGAAGATCCCGATCCCCTCCCGGAGGAAGAAGGGGTGGCCTCCGAAGACTGGTGGGACCAGGAAGACCGTTGACATTGTCTGGGGAGCTATTTTTGGTCCCCGGTACCGAATCATATAACAATGAACCATGGGGTCATCGACCTATGGCTCAGCGGAACGCTAAGACTGTCCTTGGTCTCAGAGTTGCTAGGGCAACGGTTGTGATTTCTCTCCTAATGGTGCAGACTTCCGTTCCGGTGTCTCTGGTAAGCGCCACCACCGACCTTGACGCTATGGACATCTGTGGGGTCGCCTTCGGTGACGAGAACATATGCGACACGCGGTCTGATGCTGACGACGGCACTACCGGTAACTCCTGGGTAGAGGGGATCTACGCGTTCAACATGACCAGCCCGACATCAATAGAGTTCGAGGCCTCTTGGGCTATTCGAGAATGGGACAAGAGCGGTCTGGGCGTTTTCTCCGGTTCTGGGATGGACTTCCTACTCGCTATGGATAACATAGGGCCGGACGATGGCATACCGGCAGACGTTCTAAGGGGGTCATTCGATAACCTCTCAAATCCCTTCGACCCGGGGTCCCTAACTGTTAAACAGACGCTCCTCAATGAGATAAATGGCAGCATTACGAGTCTGCTAGCAAGTTGGGGCGGTTCATCGAACCTGCAGACAACTTGGGCTACCGATATCAAAGTCCCGAGCCAGGATGGGGGTACTACTGACGTTTCCTGCAGCACCGAGATTGCGGATAGCAATGACGGTAATGCCTTCAGTCCGCCGATCTGTATCACGACGAGCGTTACTATCGGGCTCAGCGTTTTCGATACCTACGGGATGGCGGGGGTTTCCAACTCCAACCTGAATTCCGCATTCGAAGGGCTGTTGATAATGGGCACCGAGATTACCACGACCTTCCAGGTCCCTGTGGAAAAGGGGTACAGTGGTACTTTCACAATCATCCCACCCAGCTATGCCACTGTCATCGAGGCCGGTGGGACCCAACCAGAAAAAGTCGAGAGTGTGGATGACTCGGGGAACACGTACAATTCGGGAATGTGGACGGTTGACAACCTAGGGGGGTTGAGCTCAACTAACGCTAACTTACTCGCTACACTGGGTTACCGCACCGATGGCAATACGACTAGTGTCGTGGACTTTGACAACTTCGAAAAGAGTCTTGACCTCAGTGTGGTGTTGAACATGGCTGATGAACAAGCGACTAGCATCGAGATCACCGCGGGAATTTACCAGCTTCCATCTAGCATGCTGGATGACTTCTCCATAATGCCCTCTGATGTTGCAATTGTTCCTGGAATCACCGCGGATGGAATCAGGATGGCCTATCACACCAACCTGATTGATGTTAGTGATCTGACTGGGACCATTCCCCTAGACGCGGTCGGCGAGGCCATAGGGGAGTCGGCGAACGTTTCCGTTTCAATGGGCGCATTCGAGTGGGTCTCCGTGGCCCTTAGTCCCCTGAGCCCTGGTGGGCTGAACTATTCTCATACGCTGCCATGCTTGGACGTGGGGGCGAAGTACTGTACAAGTGGCCCGGGGGCTATGGGGGCTGACTACCCCGTCTACCTCAGGTCGACCAGTCACACGTTCCCAATGAGCCTGAGCGATTTGCTGGGAGGAAACCTAGGTGGGGGTGACGGGGGTTCGGAGTGGTTGAACGGCATTACTGGAAACGACTTGGGTAACCTTCTGAACTCCGGAGTCAAATTTTCAACTGTCCTCGGGAATGACACCCTTGAGAGCTTCGTCGGCGGGATGCTGCCAGAAGGAATAGACACGGATTTGACCCTCGAGATAGTGCTGCCCACTTGGGCTAGCACGTTGGAAGGCGAGTCTAGTCTGATTCTGAAATATGACGCTGTTGAGCTGAACCACATGGGCAACATCAGCCTAGGAGGTTCGGATTCTTTCGATTGGACGCATGCACTGTGCCCCGGGAACGTGACTCCCTGCACAGACAACACCCCGGAGCGTTTCTGCACCTCGGAGATGAAGACCTGCGTGAAGACGGACGTTGAGCTGGACATCTCAGACATCAACCTAGCTGGTTTGCCCCTTACCAAGGCCGCCACGATTGAGTTCTCGTTGAATGTGAGCGTTTCTGTGCACAGGATAGGCGTGCCAGAATCGGTCCTGAACTCCCTGAACAGCGGTTCTACGAACATGTCCCTAGAGGTGGTTCCCTCTGACCTGCTGAGGCTGATTGCCGATATCGCCGGGAGAAGTGGTTCGCCTCCAGAGGTCCCATTCTCGATCTGTCCGTCCAGCCTAGATGGCCAGAACTACTGCGACCAGACCCTACGACTCTCAAATGACGATGTTTACGGGATGGAGGCGTTCGTGAATGGCTTCGGTGTCGATCTTACTAGCATGATCCGAGGATATGCTGGCCATCTAGAGAAGAATACGGACGGTATAGGTAAAATGGACCTGAGCAGCTTCACGATAGAATCTGAGCTAGTCGGATTGGGGGCCATCGAGGGCAGTGTGGGTGATGATGAGGCGATCCGTCTGACCGTAAGGATCCCCAGCGTCAGGCTTTCTGTGGGCTTGGATAACTCTTGGTTCGAGGTGATCTCGATGATCCAAGGGGGTGATGTGAGTCCGAGGATTGGGGTGAGCACCGCACCTGGTAACATGCTCGTTGCACCGATCCTAAATCCAATGCTGTTCGCGATGGAGGGCCTCACTGGAGCATTGGCGAATAGCCTTGTCAGTGCTGATGGTTTGAGGTCGCCACAGGAGCTGGATGTCGATCTGAGTGGGTACAATACGACTCTGGACGACGAAATAGGGCTGGGTGTGGTTGGCAAGTTCTGGATTCGCCTTCCACTCGGGATTGTTCTGGACAACGCAAGCTCATCCGATGGCGGGGTCGTCTACTACCGAGAGGGGGAGATGGGTATGGGGAGGCAGGTCATAGAGTACAATCTGGGACCGCAGATGCCCTTGCCAGAGATCTCCTTCGAGCCCCAGATAGGCTGGAACTGGGTGTTCGGGCAGCTAATCTACTACATCGCGGCGATCATCCTCTTCTTTGTCTGGAGGATCAGAGCGAGGAGGGCCAAGAGGAGGAGGAAGAGGAGGAAGCTGGAGCGGGAACAGATGGCAGAGGCGGGGGCTGTTGAGTCTGTGTCATATATCGCCCCGATTGCGACCACAGAGGTCATCTCCATCTCAGAGAACGGGATCGTGATCAAAAGGCATCTCCTCTAGGCTCAGAAGAGAGATGTGCTTGAGAATGTCAGGTAGAGGATCCCCAACGCAGTGACCAGCCAAGAGTAGTATATCGGGTCTGACCAAGCTTTGATCTTCCGGCCGTCCAACGGTCCTATCGGGATCATATTGAACGCAGCCAGGATGGCGTTCCCCCAGAGCCAATGGGCGATTAAGATGTCAATCAACGCGATGACACCGTTGAGGAGCGACCACAGTACGAAACCGATCGCCCACAGGCCCATGTTCGTCACCGGTCCGGCAAGGGCGATCCTCCCAAACTGGGGGCGCGTTGTTTTCCCGGCTACAATGACTGCCCCCGGCGACATGAACACTATGCCAAGTATCGCCGCGAGGATGATTCCGAACCTCAGGCCCGCCGGGTCTGCTCGGAATTCGGCCCAGCAACCATAGTGCCTGGCCACCACCTTATGCGCTATCTCATGAAGTACGAAGGCTGGTGCTAGGGTGATTAGAGAGAGTATGGAGAATAAAATGAAAGCAAGTGGCCCGGAGCTCATCGCCCCGAATATTCCACCACTGAACATCAGTGCCAATGCTAGTGTGAAAGCTGCTGTCGCGAGTAACAAGTGCTGAAGCTCTGTTTTCGAGAAGTGCCATATTGTCCCCCTGTGGATCCTGATCGAGGGGAAGGCGCCAGGGGGCCCCCCGGGACTGGAGAAATGAACGGCTCTTTCCTGGGTTTGGGTCACGTGTATCGTCGCCTTCCTCCACTTCCCGTCATCTCTTGCAGGAGCATGGCTGCCGCTCCGCTCGTGCTTCTCGAGGGGATCGTCATCGACCATCCATGCACGGGGATCCCTCTCTCTGCCCAATAACCGTACCCCCCTCAATCCTCAAGAATCTCGTCTATCTCCTCAATCAGGTCGTCCCAAGACATGGGTCCCGACTCGTCGCCATCTTTCAATAGCATTCGCATTTCCCTAATCTCATCCTCGTTAGGCGGATTGCTTGCCCATTGGCTCTGATTGGCCACGTCCCTGATTATTGAGCGCTTCCGGTTCCCGGGCTTCCTTTCATTCCCAGTTGGGTTCCCCCTTTCAGTTGAATCGGGTCCTTGATGGTGTTCTACCAATTGCTTGTATTTGCCCATCCACTCCCCGTGATCGTTGTCGAAGATGTAGCTGTCTGGGTCTGCCAGCATTGAGATTTGCTCCCTAGCCAGTCTTTGTGCCTTTGTTCTCGCCTTTCCTTTCGCCAGGTGCTCACGTGCTCTGGTGTGGCTGGAAATACAATCCCGGCATCGCTGGGAGCCGGGTGTGTCTGGAGCGTCGCAGGCAAGACAGCATACCGAGAAGCCCATCTGCTCCATAGCTCGCCTAGGAAGTGACACAGTTGGTCTAAGCGGGGCTCGTGGATTAATCTGCCCACCTTCCAATATCCATGTATTACCAAACTTAGAATGCGAGGGGTTCCTTGGCCACCTCATGAGGGTCGGTGCGGCATGGGTGGTCTTTCTGATGATCATGACATCCTTCACCGGTTGTTTCTCGGAGGAAGAGGTAATCGATTCGTCGAGTCTGGTTGTTGGACCGGAGGTGCTAATTTCGGGTATGTTCCAGGAAGTGGAGCTGCATGCAGACTCTGACATCTCTGTGTACTTGCCTTACTTGATCAAAGACCCTTACACCGGGTTCATTCACAACTCGACTGTCTTGGATCTCGAATCAGGTGATTCGTTTTCCGTCAGTTTGCTGGTCCCGCCACGGGTATCTGGCATCTACCTGATGGTATCAGAGCAAGGTAGGCCCGATTGGCCAGTGAGGAACGCAACCGAGTCCTGGGAATCTTGGCTGGCCAGAGGAGGGGCGGACGGGGGGAGCGCGCATGGGATGGTTAGGGTCGCCGAGTCGATACTCGGCCTCGAAACAACAGATGAATTGGGTTCGCAGAATATCACCCTGGAAAGCCTGGAGTTCAACGGCACCGTGAACCCCGGGCCAGTCTCGGTGAAATTTGTTCCATCATTACGGCCAACTCTGGCTTCGATCGAGGAGGGGGGGGCTCACAGCAGCGGGATAGTCAATGGTAGGATTGTCTACGATAGGCTTCACGAGATCACAGACCCATCCCTAGGCTTCGACGTTGATGGGCGGGACGGCTATTGGGACAGGTGGGCGGGACAGGGGAACCCGGCTTACGAAGACGCTGCTCAGTACCTAATAGGTGAGATGGAGGGTTTCGGGCTTGAAGTCATGACTCATCGGTTCGAATTCACTGACATTTTTGGCATGCAAAACCCCGAAGCCTACAACATATGCGGTTACAAATGGGGGTCTTTGCTCCCCAACGAGTGGTTGGTGTTCGGAGCTCACTTTGACATCGCTCCACCGGCCAACGCCGTACTGCTAGACCCCCATACAACTGGTTCGAGGACATATGGGACCAGAGTTGGTGCCTACGACAACTCCGCTGGAACGTCAATGGTTCTGGAAACTGCGAAGGCCCTCGCTGAATTCGAGTCTAGGAGGACGATGGTGTTCTGCCTTTGGTCCGGGGAAGAGGGTGGGAAGAGGGGTTCGGACTACTGGACTGAGTACTACGTCAAAGATGAAAACCCTGAAGTCACGGTTTCAAACTACATCAATCTCGATATGGCGGGGGTCAATTGGCCGGGGGGAGGGGGCGCCCCGCATGGGGACCCAGATCCGCAGATAGACGACGACGGTTACCCGAAGGACTCCGAGGTTTGGCCGATGCGCGTTTACATCGGCCCCGGTCCGAATCACGACCAATTCGATCAACCAGAGATGGTCGGCCTATCGAATTGGATTGGTTCGGATGCTCTTGGTCTGGAAGAGCAGATGGGGACGCTGGTTGGTGTGAATCTCTCCGCTGACACTTGGAAGACGGATGTTTGGCTGGAGATGGGTAGGCCCGAGATAATTGTGTACGAGGACACGACAGCGCGCAGTGACCATGCGAGCTTCCAGGACAATCTTGGGACCGTGACTCTGGGCTTCGGGGGGCTTGTCGATGGTTACTGGTGCTACCACCAAGTCTGTGACACGCTTGAAGAAATGGAGGAGTGGATGGACACCACTGGTAAGGACTACGGAGAGGCGCAGTCGGGTGTAGCGAATCTCGCGAACAGCTTGGACATGATTACCTGGTGGGCTTTGTTGACTTTCTTCCACTGTGACGAGCGCCCAATAATGAATGCGCTCCAATCATAATCGTCAGTTTGATTCGAGGCTGGTGATTAAATGCCGGTATCCGAGCAGCGGGGCATGGTTTCCGAAGATATTCACAACAGGAGGTGGTTGATCCTAGGGATTTTGAGTCTCAGCCTAGTGATAACTTTGCTGAACAATGTGACGGTGAACGTTGCTCTGCCCGAGCTATCCAAAGACCTGGGTGCTGACAACACCGAGCTGCAGTGGATAATGGATGCTTACGTAGTCGTGTTTGGCGGGATGTTATTGGCAATGGGGGCTCTGGGGGACCGTTTCGGGAGGAAACCGGCCTTGTTGTCGGGACTGTTGGTAGTTGGCTTGGTCTCGGCGGCCACTGCCCAGTTCGCCACGTCCTCCGAGGAGGTGATCGCAGCAAGGGCACTTATGGGGCTCGGGGCTGCACTAGTGATGCCCGCCACCCTTTCGATAATCGTCGTGGTTTTCCCGCCAGAGGAACGTGGTAAGGCAATTGGAATATGGGTGGGGATGGCGGGGGTCGGCGCCCCGCTGGGCCTATTGATAGGTGGCTGGGCCGTAGAGAACTACGATTGGAGGGCTGTTTTTTGGATCAACCCGCCGGTGATCGCAGTTGCACTCGCTCTGGGAGCGGCTCTTGTCCCAAACTCCATGGACGAGGATGAGCGCCCTCTGGATCCGATTGGTGCTATGCTGTCAGTCGCTTCTCTGGGAGCGGTCCTCTATGCAATTATCGAAGGTCCTAGCGCTGGTTGGACTAGCAGTGAAGTTCTGGGTTTGGGGGTCCTGGGTCTTTCGTTGGCCATGATCTTTGTTTGGTGGGAGAGGAGGGTCGAACACCCGATGCTGCCAATCGAGTTCTTTCAGAATCGCGGGTTCACGCTGGGGCTCGTGGCGATTAGCCTCGCGTTCTTCGTGATGTTCTCGTTCATGTTCACGCAGATGCTGCATTTCCAGTTAGTCAGGGGCCATTCGGCGTTTGAGGCGGCGATCCGTTTCCTCCCTTTGCCTCTGGGTTTGATGCCAGCGGCTGCTAACAGCGATCGGTTGTGCGAGCGTTTCGGGAACAACAACATCGTTGCCACCGGACTGGTTCTAATCGGCTCTGCGATGCTGATTTTCACAACGGTAGAGATCGGTACGGAATACCTCCGCTTGGCATTGATATTCTTCCTCTGCGGGTTGGGCATGGGCCTAACAATGGCCCCCTCAACGACCCTAGTGATGGATTCTATCCCCCAAGGAAAGGCAGGTGTTGGCAGTGCGACCAATGACGCAAGCAGGGAGATCGGTGGGGCATTTGGCATTGCAATCGCTGGAAGTGTTTTGAATGAGGTTTATCAGAGGCGCATTGAAGTCCCCGAGGGTCTCGAGTCTTACAGCCAGGTGGCCACCGAGTCATTCCCCGCAGCGATTCGGATCGGCCTTGATTTGCTGGCCCAAGGAGACGTGCTAGGTGGCCAGCTTATCGAAAACGCGCGACTTGCCTTCATGGATGGGATGACGTCCGCGGCGGCCGTTGCGTCTGTCGTCGCCTTCCTAAATGCCATCCTCGTCAAGCTCTACATGCCGGGAAGGGTCCTCGAATAGGCGTTTCCTAAGACATGGCTGAGTACAAGCAGATTGCTATCAGCGTCAGGAGAATCACCATGAACGTCCTAGTTATGGAAAGTATTTGCTAGTTCCGTGGTAAATCAGGCCAGCCCAATCATATCGACGTGCCCACAATCAGGATGGGCGCAAATCACCTTGTATCTGTCTCTCTTGGGTGCGGGGATTTCCATTCTTGCGCCGCACATTGTGCACTGATGTGTTACCGTTTCAGGGCCCTTCTTTGTCACGACCTCTATATCCTCGAATGATAGTGATTTTGATGGTGATTTTGATGTCTTGTCGAACGTCGTCCAACCCACCTGATCGGTGTAGGTGTCCAACTCCTCGCTTACCGCCTTTGTCTTTAGACCCAGTTTAATCTTAATCCTTCGGCCCTTCTTTGCCTTGGGGGGTTTTTTCGGTTTGGCCTTACGGCGAGGGGGGGCGGGGCGCTTTTTCTTGGGAGGTGCCTCTCCCCTCTTGGGGACTTGAGGTGGCCTTCTTCGGGTCTTCCCGGGTGGAGGTGGCCTTCTCTGAGGTGGCGCATTGGGTGGAGGCGTTGCATTGGGTGGAGGTGGCCTTCTCTGAGGCGGTGCATTGGGTGGAGGTGGCGCATTGGGTGGAGGTGGCCTTCTCTGAGGCGGTGCCTTGGGTGGAGGTGGCTTTTCCTTACTACCGTCTGCCATGCTAACGACCACAGGAGAGGTGTGGCCCCTTTGAACGAATCGGGGCCGTGGCTAGTGACTCATGCAGGGTAATCAAGCAGTGCATGGAGAGATATCGGACTGATCGCTTCCCTTGCGCCCAGGCCAACTAATTCGACTAAGAAGAGGGCCCCCAGAACCTCGGCCCCAGCCCCCTGGCAAAGCTCAATACACGCATTGATCGTGCCCCCGGTTGCGACTAGATCATCGATTATGACTACCTTGTCCCCGGCTGTCAGAGAGTCCGAGTGCATCTCAAGGGCATTAGACCCGTATTCCAGGTCATACTCCACCCGTCGGGTTTCGGCGGGTAGTTTCCCAGGCTTCCTGACTGGTACAAACGACACCCCGAGGCGCTCTGCAAGCATAGGTCCGAAGATGAATCCCCTGGCTTCTGGGCCGATCACTGCGTCAGGCTGCCAGCCATTCAAGCGGGTTTCTTCCGCGAGTCTGTCTGAAATCAAGGGAAGGAGGTCGGGTTCCGAAAATATCGGTGTGATGTCTCTGAACATTATTCCGTCAATGGGGAAGTCTGGAACGGTTCTAATCGTCCCTCTAATTCTCTCTATCAGGTCATCAGGCATGGACATGCCCCCGTGTTGCGGGCGCCGGGCCAGGAGGCCCGGCAGCCCTTACGTAATTCAATCAGCTTAGTCCGGCTAGATCGAAGATCCAGTCGAAGGTGTTGGTCTCGCCTGGTCCAATGTAGAACATCGTCATCAGGACAAAGAGGGTCCACATCACTGGGTTCAGCTCATCCCACTTCTGCATTCCGATCTTGATCACACAGTAGGAGATTACACCCCATGCGATTCCATCTGCGATAGAATACGTGAAGGGCATTAGCACCATTGTCAGGAATGCTGGTACTGCCATCTCGCTGTCTGACCAGTCTATGTCCGCGGCTTGGCGCATCATCATAGCACCGATTACCACCAGTGCCAGTGCTGCGGCGAAGGTTGGGATCGCTGTGAACAGGTCCTCAAAGAAGAGGCCTGTTAGCATTAGGACGCCCACGGTCACTGCGACTAGGCCGGTCTTTCCGCCTTCCTCCACACCCGCGACCGATTCGATGTAGGTCGTGGTGGTGCTGGTTCCGCAAACCGCACCAACGATAGTGGCGGCGGCGTCGGACATGAAGGCCTCGTCTGAGTTTTGCAGCTCGTCGTTTTCATCGACGTATCCCGCTTGCCTTCCAACAGAGTACAGAGTGCCTGCAGTGTCGAAGATGTCTACGAACAGGAAGGTAATCATCACCATCAAGAATGCTCCAAATGTTGTTCCTTCTACCATCGTTCCTTCTAGGGTTCTGACAGTAGTGGTGGATCCAACGTCGGATAGCGCGTTGATAGCGGCCATCAATGTCTCTTCGGGCAATCCAACGAATTCGATTGCGGTCAGGTCAGGCCAGTGTGCGTTGACGGTTGACCAGCCGGCCCCGCCGGCCATGAAGTCGTTGTATGGGTCGTATGCTTCTGTCGCCCAACCCCAAACGGAGGCGACTGCAATCCCGATGATGATCGCTCCCTTCTGGCCTCGGGCCATCAGAATAACGGTTAGAAATAGGCAGACCATTGCTATGAGTGCCCCGTGGTCGTAGGTGAACGTCTCAGTAGCGCCCATGTCAACCAAGGTCGCGCCGTTGTCCTGAATCCACCCCATCTCTCGGAGACCTATGATGGCCAAGAACATCCCAATACCTGCGCCTGTGGCAATCTTGAGGTCCGTTGGGATCGAATTGATCATCTGGGTCCTCCATCCCAAGGCCGGTAGTGAAATGATGAGGAAGAGTATTCCCTCAACGAGAACGGCTGCCAGCGCTACATCCCAAGCAACTCCCATGCCCAACACGACTGCGAACGTGAAGTACGCGTTCAGCCCCATTCCAGGGGCCAATGCGAAGGGTAGGTTTGCCCATAATCCCATCACTATGCAGCCAACGAAGGCTGCAACGGCTGTAGCGAACAGCGCGTCACCAAAGGGTATCCCAGTGGCCCCGAAGTTGCTCAGCATTGAGGGGTTCACTATCAAGATGTAGGCCATCGTGAGGAATGTTGTCATCCCTGCACGAAGCTCGGTCTCGAGAGAGCTCCCCTTGTCAGTATATCCAAAGTAGTCATCCAATTGTTTTACTTCCATTTTTTCACCTTTTTTTCCATTGCACCAGCCTCTCTACGCTGGATAACGCCCGCATCCCTCGAGGAGCCTATGAATGATGCGGGTCAACGGCGCGTCTTCCATCTAGGAGCCGATGATGATGGTGTTGTTGTTTTGGGGGGTGTGCACCCTCATTTCCACTGAAAGCTCGTCTTCTATGGGTTGGGAGCCTTCGGTTGTGGCATGGAACAGGACCACGTCCGCCGGGGAGCACGCTCTTGCGAAACTGCAGAGGGAATCGTGGTCTGCATGGTTGGACAAATCGAACTTGTCCACCTCCAGTGGGATCTTTGTCATGTTTCTGAATATCGGGAGCCTGCCCTTCTCCAACAGGCTCCTTCCACCTGACCCCTCGGCTTGGTATCCAGTCAGCAAGATGGCGTTGGCCTCGTTCCTCCTGAGTCGGTTGAGGTACCAGATTACTGGCCCTCCGTCAAGCATCCCGCTGGTTGTTACGATCACATTGGCGGACAACGCCTTTTTTCGGTCCGATTTGCTACTGACCCTCTTCGACCATCTGAATGCGGCTTCCATTTCCTTTGGTCCGTTGATGAACTCAGGGCAACCAAGCCACTCCCTAGTCACCCTGGTCCCCATGCCGTCGTAGTGCACATCCAGGTGCGGGGCGTTCTTGTGTAGGATCCTGAGGATGTCCTGGCCCCTGCCTGAGGCGAATGCGGGAATCAAGGCGGTACCCCCCCTTCCGACTATTTCGAGAACCCGGGTAACCAGCCTCTCTTCCTCCTCGGCACGCGGTCTATGCTGCCTGCCGCCGTATGTGCCCTCGAGGCAGAGTATGTCACAATCGATGGGTCTCGCCCCAAGTGCGTTGGGGCTATCGCGGGTATCTATGTCACCTGACCACAATATCCTAGTCTCCCCGGTGTCTATTTCGATCATTGCTGCGCCTGGAATATGTCCTGCCCTGTGGAGCCTGCATCTCCATTCGCCTATCTCGAACCACTCTTCGAAGGTGTGTGTGACCCAACCCCCGAGCGCCACGCTCATGTCGCGTTTGTCCCAGCTAAGGGGGTACCCTTCGATGTCTGACACCTTGTATGTGTCTGCCCACATGATCTCAGATAGGCTGGCGGTCAATTCGGTCCCATGAAGACGGGTTCCGTAGGCGGCACAGAGCCATGGTGCCATTCCGATGTGATCGATATGTGAGTGGGTGATCACTGCATCCCCAATTCTAGGCGCCTCCGATGGGTATCTGGGTGGCCTAGTCGGTGCCAAGCCATAGTCAATCAGAAGACGCGTGCCCGATCGGTCCTCGAGCACACAACCGACATTACCAACCTCCCCTGCCCCTCCGAGGAAGTGTATTCGGATTCCCTGATCGGGTGGTGATTCTGGATAATTGGATGTCCTGCCGGCTGAGTACAGGACCATGTGCGCAAGAAGAAGCCGGTGGATATAGAATGACCCCTCCAACCCCTTTGTTTCTACTGGAGATTGAGTTTCTCTTCTGAACCCATTCGATTACTTTGACAAATGATTATTACCTAGGAATGGCCATACTTCACTGGCTATCGTCAATCAATATCAAATCAGTTGTTTTTTTAATTAATTTCGCTTTGGCAGACCTTTCCAATAGAAACACAGGGGTTGGGGGGTAACTTTAGTTCTGATAGGTCTACCCGAATTCATGCCGAGGGAACCAGACACGGTTTTCGAAGTCAATGAAGATCGTTGCTTTGGGTGTGCTGCCTGCGTCGCGCTCTGTCCACTCGACGCTTTGACCTTGGAGGGCCTTCTAGCAATCGTCGACGAGCCAAAATGTACCCATTGCAAACTCTGCATACCATCTTGCCCGGTTCACGCTCTATCACTGAATCGGATGGTCCCAGCATGAAAAGGATCGCAATCATCGGGGGGTCCTTGAGGGGGCTCTCGGCGGCCCACGCCCTATTGGACCTGGATAGTGAAACCGAGGTGCACATCATAGAAGAGTCTGCGGAGATTGGCTTGATCGGGGAGGGACCAGGCTTGATCGGGTCATGGCCCATAATGCCCGAGCACTGGTTGGCCGACCTCCGCAACCAGACCCCGGAGACCTCCAACAGCGCGGTAAGGAGATCATGGATGAAGAAAGCAATGGCAATAGCGCTCGGGCGAAGGGGAGCGAGCCTCCACCTCAGAACCAGGGTCTCTTCAAGCACCCCGAACAAGATCCAATTCTCTGGGGCGGGATACCTTGGCTCCGGGTCAATGGAGGTAGACCAGGTCATAGAATCAAGAGTCAACGGGGAAGGAACCGAGTGGGACGGCGGGGTCTGCCTGCCCGAGCATGCCCCGAAAACGGAGAGAATGGGAATGAGGTCAGATGGGACAATAGAGGTCTGGTGGAAAGACGAGGACCAAGGGAGCAACACCTGGATTCACAGGATGAAATGGCTCGGAGAGGAACCCAGGGATTCACTAGTCGGGGAGATAGCGGACGGTAAATCAATGGCCGCTAAATCCATTGAAACGATTAAACAGACGGACATCGGCCAGAGGGACGATCATGTCTAGGAACACTAGCCCACTGCTTGGGTTCGTCTGTGACACGACCGCAGGAACCCGGCACGGGACCCTCATCGACCCTGCAGACCAAGACCCCGAAACCGCGGCAAAGAGGGCAATAGCAGCTGCGACGGCTGGAAGCAGCATGATCCTGGTGGGAGGGTCCAGTGATACGGACATGGAAAACGTCCACTCCACCGTCGTCGCGATCAAAGAGGCCCTCGAGCTGGTAAACTGGGCCGCGACCCAAGACTCGGAGGCGGTTGGGGAGGACTCCACCATACCCGTGGTCCTCTTTCCCCAAGGTGCAGCAGCGCTTTCCCCCGCAGCCGACGGAATCACCTTCATGATGCTGATGAACTCCACAGATCCGAGGTTCCTCATCGACGAGCAGGTCGCAGGTGCCCCCTATGTGAAGAAGGCCGGGATCGAACCCATCCCAATGGGCTACCTGATATGCGCCCCGGGAGGGAAGGCGGGAGAGGTCGGGAAGGCAGACCTGATACAGCCCGATGACAACGAGAGAGTCGCAGCGTTCGCGATTACAGCAGAGTGCTACGGCTTCGGGCTATTCTACCTGGAAGCCGGCAGCGGCGCTCCCGAACCGGTCTCCGCCAACCTGATCCAGGCAGCTAGGGAAGCCTGCGACCTGCCGATAGTTGTTGGAGGGGGCATCAGGGACCCGGATTCCGCTAGGAGGGCCGCCGAGGCGGGTGCCGACTGGATCATCACAGGGAACATGATCGAGGAATTCGAGGACGCGGACGAGCTCAAGGACAGGCTCTCCGAAATCATCAGCGCCATCCAAGGCTGAAACATAAGATAGGCACGATGAAAGTCCATGCAGCACTGGACGAATTAGATGGACCCGTCCTGCCCGTGCTGCAACGAACCATTACAGCTCCACTCCGTGGGAACCACGGGAACCATGCACCACTGCACCTCATGCCTAGGGATGCTGGCTGGCGACCTCTGGCTGAACCACAACATGACGGGACCGACGCTCAGAACGATCAAGACGGCCGTTTTCGCAGGTGAGCAGGCGGGTTACCGCTGCCCACAGTGCATGAGCGACATGGTGTCCGGGCAGGTACCGTCCCCCGATGGCACGGCCATCGAAGTCGATGGGTGCGTCGGGTGCGGCTCGCTTTGGTTTGACAACAGGGAAATGGAGCCGTTCGTCCCGAACTTCTCCGAAATAGCCCCCGCGAGGAACCCAATAGGCGCGGCCATCGAAAAGATCGCGGAGAAACTTACCCCCATTGAAACCGCACCAGAGGACGACGATTCCGACATCACGATCTAGTCCGCAGACTCGGGCTCGCTGAGCCGCTCTATCTGCGCTTCCATGTCCAGGATGAGCAACAACAACTCCTCTTCGTTTTTCAGAAGCCGGGAGTTCTCGTCCTGCAGCTCCGAGAACCTCCCCATCTCAGCCTCTGCGATCTCCCTCCGGATACGCTCGTTCTCAAGCTGCCTCTCCATCTGGCGCCCCGTCGCCTGAGCGACCCTCAAACGCTCCTCCAGCTCGATTTCCTTCGAGCCATCCGAACGCTCCAGGCGTGTGAGGCCCTCCGCTTCGCTAAGCCTCCTCCTCAAAGCCGCGACGTCCCCCTCGAGCCTGACTATCTCGTCCCACCGAGCCACCACCTCTTCGACCAAACGCTCCATGGAGATATCGGTCAACCGGTCGTACAAGTCACTCGACGAGTCCTGGCCCGGGGCGTTTACTGACATGACCGACGCCGGCATTCCCGCCTCTGCCCACTTGAACCTTGAGGGGAAAAGAACAACGAAGCAACCCTTCTTCGGGTAGAAGCGGATTTACCGCTTAGTCGCGTTTATACATGGGACAGAGGCCGTCACCCCCATGAAGGCCTATCGCGCGACCGGCTCCTTCAGAGCGGGGAAGGCAGACCAGCCCTTCACTGTGGACATAGTGGCCAAGGACAAGGGGGATGCAGAGGAGCGGCTACTGTCCAACTTCGGCAGCAGGCACCGCGTCAAGAGAAGGTTCGTCAACATCGACAAGATCGTGAAAATAGCCCCCGAGGACTCAACCTCCCCAGTCGTAGTGGCACACTTCTCCCAAGGCTGACACCCCAGCAACCCCTAAGTCACGAACCCCCTATCGGTTCCATGAACCGAATCCTAGATGCACGCGATGGAAGAAAGCTGGACACCCTCGTCTGCGGGGACACCGAATCGGACACCGCACTCGTCTGCCACCACGGGACGCCAAGCGACGCGACGATCTGGGCCGACTGGCACCAAGACGCACTGGACAACGGACTCGTGCTCGTCTCCGTCTCCCGTCCGGGTTACGGGCTTTCCGACAGGAAGGCCGGAAGGGACGTGGCAAGCGTAACCGAGGACGTCGAGGACGCACTGAACGGCTTGGGCATCGAGAGCTTCGTCACGGTGGGGTGGTCGGGCGGGGGCCCGCACGCACTCGCATGCGGGGCGCTCCTAACCGACCGATGCATCGCAGTGTCATCTCTGGCGGGTGTAGGCCCGTTCGGCGAGCCCGATCTGGACTTCCTCGAAGGCATGGGGCCCGAAAACGTGGAGGAGTTCGGAGCCGCCCTCGAAGGCGAGGAGACCCTCCGTTCCTGGATGGAGGAGCACGCCGAGCCCTACCGGTCGATCGCCGCGACGGACCTCGCAGCAGCGCTGGGCGGGCTCGTCCCCGAGAAGGACGTCATAGCACTCAATGACCAGGGGCTGGCGGAGATATGGGCGTCCAGCATGAGGCGGTGCTTCACAAACGGATGGGACGGCTGGCTAGACGACGACATCGCCTTCAGCAAAGACTGGGGCTTCGACCCCTCGGCGATGCGGGCCCCAGTCACAGTCTGGCAGGGTGACTTGGACCTGATGGTCCCATTCGCGCACGGCGAATGGCTGTTGAAGCACATCCCAACCTCCACCCCACGCCTGGAGAAGGGCCACGGCCACCTCTCCCTCGTCGCTGACATGAGGCCTGCGATCATCGAAGACCTAACGTCCCACATAGCACAGTGACACGCGACGGATTCATGACACCCCGCGTTTTCGATGGCATGTGACCGAAGCCGATAGGGAGGAGCTGCAGCGACTGGCCCAGCTCGTCGAGGCCAACAGGGAGCGCCTGCAGGCGATCGAGCAGCAGATGAGGAGCCTGGAGAACATCAGGATCGAGCAGATGCATGCCATAGAGGCTCTGGAAGCGATCTCGCAGGACGGTGCAAAGGGGACGATGGTCCCACTGGGCGCAGGCGTCCAGCTGATCGCCGACATACCCGCGGACGCGGGAGCAGTCGTCGACATGGGGAGCCGGGTCCAGGCCGAGAAGACCAGGGCTGAGGCGATCGAGATCCTCAGGAAGAGGAACCAGGAGCTGGAGGCCATCCTGGAGACGGTGAAGAGGGAGTACGACGAGACTGAGTCCCAAATCGCCACACTCGCGAACATGTTCAACGAGACCGTAGAGCGCATGGAGCCGGAGGGGGAACCCCCCGCGACCGAGAGCCCGGAGGAGGGGCAGGCCAAGCCGAGGCCAAGGAGCAGGAGAAAGCGAGGCACAGAGCTCACGCTTGACGACTGAGGTATCCAGATGGGCCTTTTCGACAGATTCAGGAAACGGGTCATAGAGACCGAGGAGAACCAGGAGCTGACAGCGGAGGAGGACAGCCCCGAGGCAGAGGAGGCGATGGCCAAGAGGGAGGAACTCGCACAAGCCGCGACCAGCCGGGAAGGCGTATCACAACCCGCACCCCAAGCCACCGAGGACCAGTGGGACGAGCCGATGGATGACGTAGCAGATCCCTTTGCCGCCCCAATGTCCGCCAAGGAGAGGAAGATAGCGGATAGGCGCAGAGCCGCAAAGAGCCCGGAAGAGACCACCCCCCGGGTCAGGGACAGGTTCGAGAGCACGACCGGGAGAGAGCTCGTCAGCACGACAAAGCCAGCCTTCACGATTGACCTCGGAGAGGACTCCAAGTCGAGAGGCGGCCGTGTGATCAAGGGCGGCAAGGCCTTGGAGGAGATACTCGAGGAACTCGAAATAGAGCTGATGTCGGCTGACATGGGGCACGCAGCGGTCACCGAGCTGACCTCGACCATCCGAATGCAACTGGTCGGGGCCAGGATTCAGAGGAAGGCGAGCATCGAGGAGGTACTGGAGCGCGCCATCAAGCGCGCCATCACCTCACTCCTGGAGGCCGGCTACTGGGACTTCGACGCGACCGTCAAGGCCCAGGCGGCAAAGGGGACGCCAGTCGTCATAATGATGGTCGGTGTCAATGGCACCGGCAAGACCACCACCTCGGCGAAGATCGCGAAGAGGCTCAAGGACCAGGGCTACCAGGTCGTGCTCGCGGCTGCGGACACGTTCCGGGCAGGGGCAATAGACCAGCTGACGGCGCACGCCGACCGGTTGGGCGTCAGGTGCATCAGGAGCGAGAGGGGAGGGGACTCAGCAGCAATCTCGAGGGACGCGATAGACAGCGCCACCGCGAAGGGCGAAGACGTCGTGATCATTGACACTGCGGGGAGGATGCAGAACAAGTCCAACCTCATGGAGGAGCTGCGCAAGGTCCACAGGGTCACCAAGCCCCACTTGGTGATTTTCGTCGCAGACGCACTAGCAGGCAATGACGCCGTCACCCAGGCGACCGAGTTCCAGAGGATGCTGTCCTTCGATGGCGCAGCACTATGCAAGCTCGACACCGATGCCAGGGGCGGCGCAGCGCTCTCCATCGCGCACGCCACGGGACGACCGATAGTGCTCGCTGGTGTCGGGCAGGGCTACGACGACCTCACCCCCTTCGACCCGGAGAGGCTGCTAGACGACATCCTCTTCCAGTAAACGACCACTCCGTTCATGAGCCATAGCCCTCTGGGACACACGCATGGCATCTGAAGAGCCGCGCAAGGCCCTGATTGTACTCGACAGCTCGATCTCATCGGGGAGGGCTCGCAGCATACTGAAGCAGATGGGATGGGAATGCGTCATCTGCGACGACGGCGACAGAGCCGTCGATGAGTACGTCCGAGTCAAGCCAGCCCTGGTTCTGATGGGCCTCGAGCTGCCCACAATGAACGGGCACGTCGCGGCCCTGGAGATCAGGGAGAGCGACTCAAAGGCGAGGGTAGCGTTCGTTTCGAGCAGGACGAAGCTACCGAAAGCCCGTAACGCAGCCTACTCCGCGGGAGCCGTCGCCGCTCTGGTGGCACCGTTGACCAGGAAGTCCTTCGAGGACAACTGGGATGCCATCATGGGACCGATCCCCCAGGCTCCGGGGCTGGCCGACCTCGATGAGCTGTACCCCGAGCTAGAGCCCGAGCAGCCACCGCCCCTGCTCCCTCCGATGGAATTGGAGGACCTGCCCCCTCTCCCCGAGATCCCGCCCCCCATGCCCGAGCCTGCGCCGAAGAAGTCCGGCAAGGGAAGGCTGCTGCTGAAGATTTTGCTGTTTTCGGTGGTCGTGGGGGCCGCCGGGGCGTTCTTCTTCGGGCTGATCTAACCCTCGTCCTGCAGGGGGATCACCGGGACCCTCGAGTCCACCATGCTGCCCTTCGGCGCATCGGTGATGACCTCCACGCTGATACCTTCATCGTCCAGCAAGCCCTCGTCCAAGCCAGTCAGCCTCAGGTTGACCCGCCACCTCTTGACGAGCTCAAGGGAAACGTATGCGACCAGCAAGCCCAGGACGATGAATGAGCAAACCCAACCCACGAGTGCCTGGGAGGCCATGCTACCTCTCCGACAGGGCCGACCAAGTGGCTTCCGCATACGCCCTAGCCGCATCTCCAGCGGATTCAGAGGCGTGAATGCCAGACCCGACGATCACACCGTCAGACCCGGCTCGGACCGCGTCACCAGGGTGCCCGTACCTCTGTCCGAGGACACCCTCAGCCGCACTGAGGTTCACCCCAGGAGTCCAAATCAGACTCCCGTCGCCTACCATCGAGCGCAGTGCCTCGATGTCCAACGCAGAGCTACCGTTGCCGATGTACCCGACCACGTGTGGGGAGGCCTCGCCTATCGCGATGGTCTTCGAAGAGTACTCCGCGGACAGAAGGTTGTCCCTGCTGGACATCTGCGCGAGGAGGAAAACCCCTCCCACCCTCTCGACCTCGTCCCACGAAGCGGCCAAACCATCCACTATGTCCGGACCGCTCAGGCTGTGTGAGGTGACGAAGTCCGCCCAAGAGCGGATGTCGTAGATGCCAGCCATCTGGGTGGCCGACACTCGCCCTATGTCCGCGAACTTCCGGTCCTCGAAGAGCAGAAGCCCCCTGTCCCTAGCGGCAGAAACGACCCTGCCCCAGCCATCCGGGGTGAATCCCTCCATCATGTCGACGTGGGTCTTCAGTGCGACCACGTGTTCCCCGACCTCCTCGATCAGGCCCACCAAACCGTCGATGGTGGGGAGGTCGGCAGCCAGTATGACCAACGAGTGCTTTTCGCAGGCGAGCTCCATGTACCGGTGCGCCAAAGGATGGCCGCAGCCACTCCATCGTGAGCCCCACGCATCCTCAGGCTGCATCGGTTCATCCAATCTATAGGGGTATGTCAAGGCTTTGACAGTCTCAGAACAATGAAGCCCCTCCGACTCCCACCCGTACCATGCATCCCGCCGCCCTCGTTGGTTTGGGAGGGGCCGTGGGCTCGATCGCCAGGTGGGCGATCAGCGAGATGATCCCCCTCGAGCAGGACGGCCATATGCCATGGGCCACCATCACGGTGAACCTGCTAGGCGCGTTCCTGCTAGGCGCCCTGATGACTCTCGCGGCCCTGTCGGAGATAGAGTCCGGGACGGTCCTGCTCGTAGGCACGGGCTTGCTGGGCGGGTTCACCACCATGTCCACCTTCGGCTTCGAGACGATGAGGCTGGTCCAATCGGGAAGCACCACGATTGCAGCCGCATACGTCATGCTGAACATGCTAGCCCCGGTGTTGGCCTGGGTAGGGTGGGAAGCGGCCCACGCAATAGCCGCCTGAGGTGAAAACTTGCTCTCATCCAAGGACACACACATCTTCGAAGTCACAACGAGGGAGATGGAGGGCCTACCTGATTCCAGGGGCGAGCGCGTCCGGTCGATGCTACGCTCCGACCACGGGATCTCGGTGGGCTCGGTGAGGGTCATCCTGGGCTACCAGGTCAGGGCACCGATCTCGGAGAGCGAGGCGGAGACCCTGGTCTACGAGCTCTTCGCCGACCCGATCATCGAGGCCGGCTCCAATGGCACCACCCTCCTGAACTCCTTCCCGAGCGCCCCCGAGACCGCGATCCAGGTCGGCTATAGGCCAGGGGTAACAGACAACCCCGGCCAAGCCGCGACCGACGGCTTTTCCACGCTTCTCCCTCACCATCCCCACTCGAGGATAGCGACCTATCGCACCTACGCCTTCTGGGACGTCCCCGAGGGTGTCGACCCGGGCAGGCTGTCATCAATCCTGCACAACCCGATGATTGAGCGGGCGTCCGTGGCAGGGCCGGATGACTGCGAGTCGGCCCGGTGGCCCGAGCTCGGGTTCCCCGAAATGCCGCAGGCCGAGGCCATCGAGCCCGCAACAGTCGACCTCGAGGTCAGCGACGAGGAGCTAGTCCGCCTCAGCGAGACGGGCCTCCTGGCACTGAACCTGGAGGAGATGAGGACCATCCAACAGCACTACCGAGACCCGGGCACGAGGGAGGCCCGAGCCTCAGCCGGACTCCCCCCCGAGTCACCCACCGACGCGGAGCTCGAGTGCCTCGCGCAGACGTGGTCCGAGCACTGCTCGCACAAGATATTCTCAGCCAGGATAAGCCACAAGGACACCGAGACCGGGGAGGAATGCGAGATCGACTCGCTGTTCAAGACTCACATCGTGAAGCCGACCAACGACATCTCGCAGGAGGTGGACTGGCTGCTCAGCGTCTTCCACGACAACTCGGGGGTGATCGGGTGGAACGACGAGTGGAGCGCATGCATCAAGGCCGAGACGCACAACAGCCCCAGCGCGCTCGACCCCTACGGTGGCGCGATCACCGGGATCGTCGGCGTGAACAGGGACATCCTCGGCACCGGCCTTGGTGCCAGGCCGATAGCCAACACCGACGTGTTCTGCTTCGGACCCCCCGACTACGACGGGAGCCTGCCCGAGGGCCTCTTCCACCCATCAAGGATATTCAGGGGGGTGCACGCCGGGGTGCGCTCCGGCGGGAACGAGTCGGGGATACCGACGGTGAACGGCGCCATCGTGTTCGATGAGAGGTACATAGGCAAGCCTCTGGTGTACTGCGGCACGGTCGGCCTGATGCCACGGAGGCTTCCCGACGGCAGGGAGAGCCACGTCAAGACCCCCGAGCCGGGCGATGTCATCTACATGGTCGGCGGCAAGGTCGGCAGCGACGGGATCCACGGGGCGACGTTCTCCAGCCTGGAGCTGACCGAGGAGAGCCCCTCATCAGCAGTCCAGATCGGTGACCCGATCACCCAGAAGAAGATGATCGACATGATCCTCGAGGCGCGTGACGCCGGACTGATCCAGGTGATCACCGACAACGGAGCCGGGGGACTTTCCAGCAGCGTGGGGGAGATGGCCGAGCTCACCGGCGGGGCCGACCTGGACCTAGCAGCAGTCCCGCTCAAGCAGGCGGGGCTCTCACCGTGGGAGATACTGGTCTCCGAGTCCCAGGAGAGGATGACCGTCGGCATCAGGCCGGGGGACTGCGACGCGTTCGAGGCCCTCGCGGAACTGCACGAGGTCGAGGCCACCCCAGTCGGGGCCTTCACAGACGACGGGACGTTCTCGGTCTGCCACGGCGAGACCCCGATCGCCCTCATACCAATCGAGTTCCTACATGACGGCTGCCCACAGCTGCAGCTTGCCTCGGAGTGGTCCCCACCGACCCACGCGCCCGTGAGCACCCCCGAGCTGGGCCACGAG